>BNJS01000459.1_pt1 | contig 117984 bp, 120 predicted proteins | sample 8540461 | NCBI WGS metagenome assembly BNJS01 (sample SAMD00202454, study PRJDB9452) | human saliva metagenome | isolation source: human saliva | place: Japan | reverse complement strand
ATGGGACCATGGGACCATTGAGTCTAGATCCTGCTCTCAAATTGGGGGAGTGGCGTAGGCTCCAGCCTTCTGAATTGGCATCTTTAGAGATCTTTGGAATTCCATTATAAACAAACGGAAAGCTAGCAACCTGAGGAAACAGGGAGTTAGTTTTTTTATTTGTGTCAAAAAAATGAACGTTACAGACAAAAAATATATAAAATTGCTTGTACTATCAAAGCAAATCAATTATAATGAGAAAAGATAGGTTTTGTAAAAATCTGTAATAGGTAATGGTCTTCATTCCTGCTTGGACTTATCTAGTAAACGTAAAAAAGGAGAAAAATCGTTTATGAAAAAGTGGCTCTATGCTGTTGTGACAACAGTTGCCTTGTTTTTATTAGCAGCTTTAGGATTTGCTAAACCCAATGGGCTTACTAAAGTACATGCTGAAACGATCAATGATGTTGTAAGCTCTGTGAACATCTCTAAATCGACTGGCGGAGACTTAACAGAACCACTCGGTGTTTGGGAAAGTTTTAATGTTGAAGCAAACTTTGTTTTACCGAACGGTCGTGTAAAAGCAGGCGATCAGACGGTCATCCAACTTGGATATGGTTTTAAGGTCTTTGAAACAGATACCATAGACCTATTGGATCCAAGTGGTCAAAAAGTTGCAACTGCGACAGTAGATAATCAACGAAAAATCATCACGGTGACCTATACAGACTATCCTGAAAAAATGGCCAATGTAACAGGGAAATTGCGTTTCTTTGCTCGTGTGGACCACTCCGTGATTAAGGGAAATACAACACTTGATTTTACACTTTCAGTTGATAAAACAGTCATTTCAGGTGGAAAGGTTGAATACAAAGGAGTCAACCCAGGTGAGTATCCTCCAACTCCAGAGGTCTTTAGCAAATGGGGCTGGACCAACTCAGACGATAAATTGAAATTGACTTATACCTTGAACATCAATCAAGGTCACACTGCTCTCCATAATATTGATATTAAGGACCAATTGGCCTTTACAGATGGAAAAATCAAGGTAGATTCTGTTAACATTCATACAGGAACTTGGAAAATCAGTGACGAAGATGGTGCCTATCATTTGCGGGATACCACAAATGTGACCAAGAATTATTCTCCGGTTGTCAGTGAGGACGGTCGTTCGCTGACGGTTCATATCGGGGATCTAGCTCCTGAGCAAGGGATGACCATTCGTTATAATGTGTATTTGGACAAGGTTCCAGCCATCAACACAGAATATAAAAACAATGCAACGATGACTGCCACAGAAGTCAAAGAGCAACATAAAGAAGCAGATATTCTATATCAATTCCTTGAAGGAGACTTCAATGGTGAGAAATATTCCTTCACCATCCATAAAAAGGAGAAAATGGTCAAGCTCTTGCAGGTGCTGTCTTTACTGTGACAGCAGATGAAACTGGTGAGCAAGTCGGAACAATCACCACAGATGAGAACGGTACAGGAACCATCACTGGTTTGACCAAGCGGACTTATACTATTCAAGAGACTCAAGCTCCAAAAGGGTATGTGATTTCTCAAGAGCCAATCAAGCTCAGCCTGGAAGATTTTGGAAATGAGATTGCAATTTCCCGTGATGTCGTTAACCAGAAAGAAAAAACAAGCGTTTCTGGTCAAAAAACCTGGAATGACGAGGACAACAAAGATGGGAAACGCCCATCAGCCATCACCGTTAATCTCTTAGCAAATGGTGTCAAAGTAGCTTCTAAAGAAGTGAAGCCAAATGCAGAAGGAAATTGGCTCTATCAGTTTGACAATCTTGATGTTGTTGACGATGCTGGTAATCTCATTGCCTACACAGTTTCAGAAGAACCAGTTACAGGATATGAAGCGACTGTTGAAGGAACGAATATTATTAATAGCCGTACACCAGAAGTGACAGAAGTAGTTGTCAAGAAAGTCTGGGATGATAAGGAAAATAAAGATGGCCTTCGTCCAGAGAAGGTAACAGTCCGTTTGCTTGCAGATGGTCAAGAAGTAGCCGTAAAAGAAATCACTGCTACTGACAATTGGCAGGTAAGCTTTACGGAACTACCAGTATACAAGGAAGGCAAGAAGATTACCTACACGATTACAGAGGATCCAGTAGCGGGGTATACCGCTACTATCGATGGTTTCACGGTAACCAACCGTCATACACCACCGACAACCCCACCAGGTACGCCTCCAACTCCACCGTCTACGACTACACCGCCACCACCATCAACAACACCATCTACGACTCCATCGACAACCACACCAAGCACATCGGAGAAACCAGAAACTCCAACCACACCAACAGAAGGAAAGAGAAAAATTCTTCCATCAACTGGAGAAGCTACTTCTTATGGCTTGTTCGGAGCAAGTGCGCTGTTAGCTCTTGTTGGTGCAGCGATGCTCTTAAGTAGTAAACGGAAAGCTGACTAACAACTACAATGGAAATAAATAAGACAATTATCTAAAAAGATAGTTGTCTTTTTTCTGTTAAAGGACTTCTAGAATACATCATTCAAAAGATTCATATTAATGTTTTTTTAAGGGAGCATAAGTGTTTGACAGAAAGCTGAAATCTTGGTAGAATGAATAGGTCGAATAGACAACTAACTCTTTCTTGGTAGCAGGCTATGCCAAACCTGCCACTCGGATAGAGCATAAAGAAAAGGAGCTTATCATGGCAATCTCAAAAGAGAAAAAAAATGAAATCATTGCACAATACGCACGTCACGAAGGTGACACTGGTTCAGTAGAAGTACAAGTTGCTGTCCTTACTTGGGAAATCAACCACTTGAACGACCACATCAAACAACACAAAAAAGACCACGCTACTTACCGTGGTTTGATGAAGAAAATCGGTCGCCGTCGTAACTTGTTGGCTTACCTTCGTAAGAACGACGTTAACCGTTACCGTGAGTTGATCAACTCTCTTGGACTTCGTCGTTAATCTGCTCTATTTTCCACTTACGCTGCGGTTCCTAGCATCGTAAGGTAAAATAGACCAGATCTATCTCCCTTCGGGGAGATTTTTTGTTTTCAGAAGAAATCTAGTACAATCTTCGGTTCGTCGCCTTGTCTAGAAACGTTTTATACAGCAATAATGGAGCCCTCTGAATTCAGAGGGCTTTTTTGTTGTATATTTTGGACAAGATTCATCATTCTGAGGAAGTCGTTTTGTTTGACAGATGTAACGAAGAGAGTTACAATTGATACATCTTAAGAAATAGAGGTTATCGATATGATTGATATTACATATCTAGATGGTGCAAAACAAGAAAGAGTCATGCATTTTGATTCCTATGAAGAGTTTGAACGCTCCCAACAGACTTGCTTGATCGGTGTAGCGGATTACTATCCCGTACAAAAATTGACCTATAATGGGCACGAACTCGATTACCATGGAACTTACGGAGATGTCTTCTTCTATTTGATGAAGCAAGACCTGGATCAATACAAAAACTAAAGGAGAAAAACAATGGCAAAAGCAATTACAGACGCAACATTTGAAGCAGAAACGAAAGAAGGTTTGGTCTTGGTAGACTTTTGGGCGAGCTGGTGTGGTCCATGTCGCATGCAAGGACCAATCTTGGATAAATTGTCTGAAGAACTTTCAGAAGATGTCTTAAAAATCGTTAAAATGGACGTTGACGAAAATCCAAATACAGCACGTGCTTTCGGAATTATGTCTATCCCAACCTTGCTCTTCAAAAAAGATGGGCAGGTTGTCAAACAAGTAGCAGGTGTACACACTGCAGAACAAATCAAGGCCATTGTGGCTGAGTTGAGTTAATAAGGAAAAAGCTAAAGAAAATGATTCTTTAGCTTTTTTTGAGTCTTATTCTCCCAATTCATCACTGTAAGCAATAATCTGATCAACCGTATCAGACAAGAACTGAATGGTATCGCGGAGTGGTTTGTCAGTCAAGATATCTGCTCCGATGATCATGGCTGACTCAAGTGGGGTCTTGCTACCGCCTGATTTGAGGAGGTCCAGCCAATCTTTGGCTCCGTTTTCGGAGTTCTTCAAATGCAAGTATCCCGCTGTTGAGATAACCAAGCCAGCTGAGTAGGTGTAGCTGTAAAGCCCCATATAGTAGTGGCTTTGGCGCATCCAGGTCAAGGCTGCGTCGTCATCGATTTCAACGGCATCTCCCCAGAACTCTGTCAGGACTTCTTTCATGATGCTGTTGAGCTTGCTAGCACCGAAGGTACCACCTTCTTCGATTAAGGTGTAGACCTTGCGTTGGAAAGCTGCTTCCAACAAGTGGGTGATGAAGTTGTGGAAGTAGGTATCTGTCAAACGGTGAGCCAAGGCAAAGCGTTTTTGACGAGGGTCGTCAAACTGGTGTTCCAAATAGTCGCTGAGGAGGAGCTCGTTAAAGGTAGAAGGAGCTTCCACATAGTAGGTCGACATGTGGGCGTTGAAGTAGCTTTGGTTGTTGTCTGAGAAGATGAATTGACCAGAGTGTCCGATCTCGTGGATCAGGGTGTAGACATCGCTCATGCGTCCTGTCCAGCTCATGAGGACATAAGGGTGGACACGGTATGGGTCAGCGGCATAACCACCGGAATCCTTGCCTTCATTGGCCGCAAAGTCGACCCAGCGTTCGGTTTGGTAGCGAGCAATTTCACGGGAATATTCTTCTCCAAGGGGTGCCACAGATTTCATGACCAAGTCATAGGCATCATCAATAGTAACATCTGGGTTGAGCGCACTGTCCAAATCCAACTTCCAATCGGCAAAGGTCATTTTCTCAAGACCATTGACCTTGGCTACGTGTTTGAGGAATTTTTGAGCGACTGGAGCGAAATCCTTCATGATCAGGTCAATCTGACGGTCAAACATAGAACGATCCACTTCCTGCTCAGCCAAGAGATAGTCAAAGACAGAGTCGTAGCCTCGCATATCTGCGATCAGTTTTTCGGACTTAACTTGAGCTAGATAGGTAGCAGCAGCCGTGTTTTGGTGCTTGCGGAGACCTTCTGAGAAGGAACGAAAGGCTTTTTCACGGACTTCCGCATTCTCATGGTTTTGGTAGAAGTTTTCATAGGTGACAAAGCTATTCTTGTAGACTTTTCCATCCACTTCAAAATCAGCCATTTCAAAGTCGCCAGCCCGCATCTTGGTATAGATGTCTTGTGGTCCGTAGAAGACTTCACCCAGGTTGGTCAAAGTTTTTTCCACATCAGCTCCCAAGTAGTGGGCTTTTTTAATTTTAGCCTGACGAATGGCATAAGTGAGGTGAGGGAGTTGCCCGAGGCGTTCGAGGACTTCTTCATCCGCTTCTACCAAAGCATCATCAAAGAAGGAAAGTTCGACGCTCGCCCAAGTTTCGAAATCCATCCCCGCTTGGGCAATTTCCGCAAAAGCTTCATCGCCAAAGTCAGTCGTTTGTGGCATAAAGCTGTAGTTGCCAATGTGACTGAGTTGGATCTGAATTTGTTCAAAGACCGCAAAGGCAGCTTCAAAGTCTTCAAAAGTGTGGAGCTTGCCCTTGTAGTTGCGGACAAATTCATTGATTTCTTCGCGTGTTTTTCAATGGCGCGCAAGAAGTCTTCCTGATCTTGGTAGAGGGCTGTGAGGTCCCAGAGTTCGTTCTCAGGAAATTCAGAACGTTTTTTTAATTCCATAGTGTTCTCCTTTTGATCAAATAACTATACTCAGTATAGCAGAAAATAGGGGAGAATGATAGGTGAAAGGAGAACTTATCAAAGCTAGCTGGATCCAATAAGAAGCCAAGGATTTTCTAGCTTTTTTACCTTCTTTTGGTATAATAAAGTGGAGAAAGTTTTAGGGAGTATACGATGAAGAAATTCTATAAAGTTAGCTTGGTAGCGATGACCTTGCTAACCTTGGTGGCATGTGGGCCTAAGCGACGTCCTCGGACGCAACCCTCTACAGCTCAAAGTGAAGTAACAGATGGAAAAAATTCCAAGAAAGCATCGTCTGGGCATGAGTACTATCAAACAGTGCTTGAACGTTATCAGGCTTACTCTAGGACTATCGAAGCAGGTGATAGCGCTGGTCTAGAGACTAAACTAAAAGAAATAGATTCTCAATCTGATGAGTATGCCTATGCCATGTATCTTCAAACTCTGGGTAGTAAACCTAACCTTTCCTATTTTTATACAGATTTGGATAAGGATGGGCGGGATGAACTCTTGATTGGGAATGGCCAATCAGTCTCAGCAATCTACTATCTGAAAGGCCAGCAACCAGAATTACTCCATACAGCTTTTGTAGCTTCCTCTGGTGGCTCTCGTTCAGGTTTTCAAATTTTTGAGGATGGCTCGGTCATCTATGCTAGCTTTTCGTCTCTTCAACCAGAAGTAGATTTAATCCATTACAAGTTCCAAAAAGGGAAACTGGAAACTGTCAATAAGATCCAAATTAAAAATGGGGACGGTCAGAAGCCAGAAAAAGCCTTAGGGATTACAGCAAAAGAATTGGATCAAGCAAAATTTGGATGGAAAGAACTAGAGACCGGAAAGAAGGCGACGAGCCAAGCAAATAACTCAGAACAGCAAACAAGTAGTTTCCAAGTCCGTGTAGCAGTTTCAGATCTTCGAATTCGTAAAGAAGCATCGATCAAGGGGGAAGAAGTTGGAATGATCCCGCAAGGTGTTTACACGATAACTGAGACGGTGTCAGCTGACGGTTATACCTGGGGCAAGCTCCAATCTGGCCAAGGCTGGATCGCGCTTGAATTTACGACGAGAGTGGAAGGGGGAAATGCATCTACTGTTAAAGGATTGAGTGCGGAAGATCAAGAGGATATCCACTCGGTAGTAGAGAATGGCTATTCTTTAATGTATTCTAGATTGGTCAAACCAACCTTTATATTAGATTTATCAAATGATCATAGCGGTATCTATTCTTATACAGAAGGCATGTTTTTAGATTATTTCAATACTTATACTCCAGGTACCTATCAACTTGCAGATGTCATTAAAAAATTGGAAGCTCAAGAAACATCAGAATCCATTCAATCTATGACTACAGATCAATTAATTCAACTTGCGAAAGAAAGAAAACAAGGATGGATATACTCTTCGAAAGATAAGAAGTTTTTTGAATTCGTTCCAGGTGGACGTGGAGGTGCTGGCCCAGAGGTTGTTATTCCTTCAGCAGATGAGTGGGTCATTGAGAATGATACAGTTACAGTAACAACTAGAGTTAAGACCTCTTCTCAACCTTTTGAGCGCTATGTGTTGAAGCGGAGCAAGAAAGACTATTCAGGTGGAGAACACAAAACGCGATTCTATGTCATTAGTAAAGAAAATGTATGGAATGGAAAATAGACGGTAGCTATATCTAGCTCTAGAATTTTAAAATACGTGGAAATCAAATATTCCTCGAAAAAGGCTTTTAAAGCCTTTTTCTTTTGGGCTTGAATATGGTAAAATAAAGGTTATACGTGCTTGGATACAAAGATGAGGATATAACATACAGATGGGCTGTTGAAATCCCGATATCGTTGAGTTGGGTTGCCTCGGTATCCTGATGAACTGAATTTTGGCCTCATTTCTTAGGAAAAAAGATAAGCTTCCTAGCACTCATCGAGTGCGGCGTCACCTTCCTATTTTTCTACAGAAATGTTCGGCAAGCCGAATCGTCCAAAATATCTTGAGTAATTGAACACGCCTACAACTCTGTGGAAAAAGATAAATCTACCTAGGAGCGTTCGCTCCGTCGTTCGATTTCCTATTTTCCTTTGAGTTGCTTAACGGCTTAGTATCTTGAGAATTGAACTCGGCCGAAAAGCTGTGTAAAAAAGATAAACTGTCTTGTCTTCATCGAAGACTTCGCCAGTTTCCTATTTTTACTTTGCTTTTTGTGGCCTTAGTATCTTGATAGTTGAACACGGGCTAAATCCCTAGCGAAAAAGATAGATTTCCTAGTGTGCGTGGCACACTGCGTCAATCTCCTATTTTCATACGGGATTCTACACGCCCTTTGTATCCTGATTTTTGTAGGCAAGTCGTATAATTTTATCAATCCAAAGGGGATTACAATGACAAAACAAGTGTTTCAAACGACTTTTGCGGGTCGTGAGTTAATCGTAGAGACTGGTCAGGTTGCGAAGCAAGCCAATGGCTCTGTTGTCGTGCGTTATGGTGAGTCAACTGTCTTGACGGCTGCCGTCATGTCTAAGAAGATGGCAACTGGGGATTTCTTCCCGCTTCAAGTCAACTACGAAGAAAAAATGTATGCGGCTGGGAAATTTCCTGGTGGCTTTATGAAACGTGAAGGACGTCCTTCAACAGATGCGACTTTGACAGCGCGCTTGATTGACCGTCCAATCCGTCCGATGTTTGCGGAAGGTTTCCGTAATGAAGTGCAAGTCATCAACACAGTCCTTTCTTACGATGAAAATGCATCTGCACCAATGGCAGCTATGTTTGGTTCATCCTTGGCACTTTCTATCTCAGATATTCCATTTGACGGACCAATCGCTGGGGTACAAGTAGGTTATGTTGATGGCCAAATCATCATCAACCCTACTCAAGAACAAGCTGAGCAATCGCTTCTTGAATTGACAGTAGCTGGTACCAAACACGCTATCAACATGGTAGAGTCTGGTGCTAAAGAATTGTCAGAAGAAATCATGTTGGAAGCCCTTCTTAAAGGACACGAAGCTGTTAAAGAATTGATTGCCTTCCAAGAAGAAATCGTAGCGGCAGTTGGTAAAGAAAAAGCAGAAGTAGAATTGCTTCATGTAGATGCTGACTTGCAAGCTGAAATCATCGCAGCCTACAACAGCGACCTTCAAAAAGCTGTTCAAGTTGAAGAAATTGGCGCGTGAAGCTGCAACTCAAGCAGTGAAAGATCAAGTAACAGCAGTTTACGAAGAAAAATATGCAGACCACGAAGAATTTGACCGTATCATGCGTGATGTAGCTGAAATCTTGGAACAAATGGAACACGCAGAAGTGCGCCGTTTGATTACAGAAGACAAGGTTCGTCCGGATGGTCGTAAGGTCGATGAAATCCGTCCTTTGGATGCACAAGTCGACTATCTTCCTCGTGTGCACGGTTCAGGTCTCTTTACGCGTGGACAAACGCAAGCCCTTTCTGTCTTGACCTTGGCACCAATGGGTGAAACGCAAATCATCGATGGTTTGGATCCAGAGTACAAGAAACGCTTTATGCACCACTATAACTTCCCGCAATACTCTGTTGGAGAAACTGGACGTTACGGTGCGCCTGGTCGTCGTGAAATTGGTCACGGTGCTCTTGGTGAGCGTGCTCTTGCTCAAGTATTGCCAAGCTTGGAAGAATTCCCATATGCGATCCGTTTGGTAGCAGAAGTATTGGAATCAAATGGTTCTTCATCTCAAGCATCTATCTGTGCGGGAACACTTGCCCTTATGGCTGGTGGTGTGCCAATCAAGGCGCCAGTAGCAGGGATTGCCATGGGTCTCATCTCAGATGGAAACAACTACACAGTATTGACAGATATCCAAGGTTTGGAAGACCACTTTGGAGATATGGACTTCAAGGTTGCAGGTACTCGTGACGGGATTACAGCCCTTCAAATGGATATCAAGATCCAAGGGATCACTGCAGAAATCTTGACTGAAGCTCTTGCCCAAGCCAAGAAAGCTCGTTTTGAAATCCTTGACGTGATTGAAGCAACGATTCCAGAAGTTCGTCCAGAATTGGCTCCAACTGCTCCGAAAATTGATACCATCAAGATTGATGTGGACAAGATCAAGATTGTCATCGGTAAAGGTGGAGAAACCATCGATAAGATCATCGCTGAAACAGGCGTTAAGATTGATATTGACGAAGAAGGGAACGTATCGATCTACTCGAGCGACCAAGCAGCCATTAACCGCGCTAAAGAAATCATTGCTGGTTTGGTTCGTGAAGCCAAAGTGGACGAAGTCTACCATGCTAAAGTTGTGCGTATCGAGAAATTCGGTGCCTTTGTCAACCTCTTTGACAAAACTGATGCCCTCGTTCACATCTCTGAAATGGCTTGGACTCGTACTAACCGTGTCGAAGACTTGGTAGCCATCGGTGATGAAGTCGATGTTAAGATTATCAAGATCGATGAAAAAGGTCGTGTCGATGCTTCTATGAAAGCACTTCTTCCTCGTCCTCCAAACCAGAACATTCAGAAGACAAAGGGGATAAGGGTCATCGTCATGGCGATCGTCCTCGTCACCACAACAAAGATTATAAACCTAGAAAAGACTTTACCAAAGATCCAGGTGAAGCAACGAAAGAATAAGCATTTAAAAGAAAGGAGCACGGTATGGGATGGTGGCGTGAAACCATTGATATTGTAAAAGAAAATGACCCAGCAGCACGTACCTCGCTGGAGGTCCTCTTGACCTATCCAGGCGTCAAAGCGTTAGCTGCTCACCGTGTTTCTCACTTTTTGTGGAATCATGGCTTTAAGCTTCTAGCTCGGATGCACAGTCAGTTCTGGCGGTTTTGGACCCAGATCGAAATCCATCCAGGTGCGACCATTGCTTCGGGTGTCTTTATCGACCATGGAGCGGGCCTTGTTATTGGGGAAACAGCTATTGTTGAAAAAGGCGTTATGCTCTACCACGGGGTGACGCTCGGTGGAACTGGAAAGGATACAGGGAAGCGCCATCCAACGGTTCGTGAGGGAGCGTTGGTCTCCGCTCATGCTCAGGTCATCGGTCCGATTGAGATTGGGGCCAAGGCCAAAGTCGGAGCAGGAGCCGTCGTCGTCTCGGATGTACCGAGTGATGTGACTGTTGTCGGTGTTCCTGCCAAGATTGTTCGTGTTCACGGTAAGAAGGATGAGCCAATCATTCACCAGGAAGAGGAAAAACGCGAATACTACGTGAATAAGATGGAGCACGCCAAGGAAGCCAGTCACCATTCATCAAGTCTTTAGAAAAGGTTGGAAAGTTATCGAAGTGAAATATGACAGGAGGAACCGACCTGTCAGATTTACCAGATGCTATTTTGAACCAGGTAGTCCTTGAACTGAAAGAAGGCTTGGAGTCAATTTCGCAAGAGTAAAGTCTATCAGTTCTTCTACACAGCTGACTATGTAGATCATCATAACCGAACCTGGGGTGCCCGCCATGAAGAGCGGACAGCTGATGCCATGACTTTTTTCACTATCGCTTTGACAATAGCAAAGGAACTAGAAAGGTAACTACAAGAATGGCAGTTTATTTTTACGGCTGTATCACCATGGATGGCTACTTGGCAGACAGCCAGCACAGGATAGACTGGCTGCATCAGCTTGCTTCTATAGAGGATACAGGCTATGATGACTTTTACAGGCAAATGGATATCACCATCATGGGTAAGCGGACCTTTGAGGAAATCCAAGATTTGCAAGATGTAGAAAGTTTTTATCAAGCTACGGAAAACTATGTCTTTACGCATGATAGGCACCTGCCTGTCAGCAATTACCAGCCAGTAGCTGGGGATGTGGTGGACTTTGTTCGCCAGATTGACAAAGGCAAAAATGTCTTCGTGATTGGTGGTAATTCCTTGGTAGGACCGCTCTTGGATGCGGATCTTTTCGACCACCTCATTATTCAGATAGCGCCCCTTATCCTAGGAAGGGGGGTTCCCCTCTTTACCCAAGAGGAAGGGCAGCGCTTTTACCAACTGGATAGCCTCAGACAATTTGGCCCTTTTGCAGAGCTGGTTTTCAGCCGAAAAAGTCAGAAATAGAGAAGGGAGTGGACCGCATGATTAAAATTTATGACACCATGTCTCGTGATTTGCGAGAATTTGTCCCAATCGAAGAAGGAAAGGTTCGCATGTATGTCTGTGGACCAACTGTTTACAACTATATCCACGTGGGGAATGCCCGTTCAACGGTAGCCTTTGACACAATTCGTCGCTATTTTGAGTATCGTGGCTACGAGGTTAACTACATTTCCAACTTTACAGATGTGGATGATAAGATTATCAACCGCGCCAAAGAAGAAGGCATTAGTCCTCAGGAAGTGGCAGACAAGTACATTGCGGCCTTCGTGAGGATGTAACGGCTCTCGGTGTGAAACCTGCAACCCGCCACCCTCGTGTGGTCGAGTTTATGGATGACATCATTCGTTTTGTCGCTGACTTGATCGAAAAAGGCTATGCCTACGAGAGCCAAGGCGATGTTTATTTCCGTGTGGAAAAATCCCACAACTATGCAAAATTAGCCAATAAAACCTTGGAAGACTTGGAGCTAGGCGCTTCAGGTCGGACAGATGAGGAAACTGCTCGCAAGGAAAATCCAGTCGACTTTGCCCTTTGGAAGGCTGCCAAACCAGGAGAGATTTCTTGGGATAGCCCTTGGGGACCTGGTCGTCCGGGTTGGCACATCGAGTGTTCGGTCATGTCAACGGGGATTTTAGGGGATACTATTGATATCCACGGTGGTGGAGCTGACCTTGAGTTTCCACACCATACCAATGAGATTGCCCAGTCAGAGGCTAAAACAGGCAAAACCTTGCCAATTACTGGATGCACAATGGCTTTGTCAATATCGACAATGTCAAGATGTCCAAGTCCTTAGGCAACTTTATCACTGTGCATGATGCATTGAAGACCATCGACGGCCAAGTCCTTCGCTTCTTCTTTGCGACCCAGCACTATCGCAAGCCCATTAACTTCACAGAAAAAGCGGTACGCGATGCGGAGACCAACCTCAAGTATTTGAAAAATACCTATGAGCAACCGTTCACAGGAGAAGTGGATCCAGCAGACTTGCAAGGCTTTGTGGACAAGTTTATTGCGGCGATGGATGAAGATATCAATGCAGCGAACGGAATTACTGTCGTCTTTGAATTGGCCAAATGGATCAATTCAGGTCACTACAACCAAGACGTTAAGGATGCCTTGACCAAGATGTTAGAAGTCTTTGGAGTGGTCTTTGTCGAGGAAGTCTTGGATGCGGACATTGAAGCCTTGATCGCGGAACGTCAGGAAGCGCGGGCTAAGAAAGATTTTGCGCGAGCAGATGCGATTCGCGATGAATTGGCTGCGCAAGGAATCAAGCTCTTGGATACAAAAGAAGGTGTAAGGTGGACACGTGATTGATGTCAATCTAATCAATGGAATCGCCCTGGCCTTTGAGGGAGATGCGGTCTATTCTATGTATATTCGCAAGCACCTGATTTTGCAAGGGATGACCAAGCCCAATAAACTTCATCAGGCAGCTACCCGCTACGTCTCTGCCAAGGCTCAGGCTAGTCTGATTGCGATGATGTTGGAAGAAGAGCTTTTGACAGAGAAAGAAGTCGAGATCTATAAGCGCGGTCGCAATACCAATAGCCATACCAAGGCCAAAAATGCGGATGTCGTGACCTATCGCATGTCGACGGGTTTTGAGGCTGTCATGGGTTATCTCCATATGACGGGTGAGCTTGCTCGTTTAGAAGAGTTGATCAACTGGTGCATCCAGCAAGTAGAAGAAGGAACAAAGCAGTGAAAAATATCAGAGAATGGTTCCCTCAGGCAGAGGTGACGGATCACCCCAATACACCAGCTGGTTATGTAGCCATTCCCCTGCAGGCCCAGCAATGGTTGCTACTGAAGGAAGAAGAGCTAACCGAACGAGAGAAACAATTGATTGCCTGGTTGGGCAGTGAGGAAGATTTTGCCCCCAACCCTTGGTACCAATACTTGATTGATGGAAAGGGAGAAGCCCCTCAAGTCATCAAAAAAATGCAACTTGTCTATTGCCACCTCTCGCACTCGACAGCGGAAGGAACGGCTTCCTGGTTAGAGATGATGCAGACGCTTTTGCCCAACTTTCGGGCAGTCTTGCAACTGAGTGGACAGGACTATGTACTCATTCTAGATCAAGAGCAGTCGCTGGCTGTGGCTGATATCTTAAAAGATACCGTCTCTGCCATGGAGTATGATTTTAACATTCGTTTATCCATCATGGTCGGGCAGGTATGGACCGAGTCAAAAGCTGGGAAAGTATCTCCTGTCATCCGAGCAGAACGGGCAGCCTTCGAGCCTGGATCCGAGAAGGACATCAAGGTGTTTACCGCTTTTCTCAACTCTACCTGTGGGGAATCGAGCAGGTAGATTTGGATCTCCATCCTATCAAAGAACGTTTGCATCAGTTGATTGGAAGTCAAGGCCAGTTGCAGGACATCATTGTCGCCCTCTGGGAAAATGGGGCAGTTGTAACCAAGGCGGCCCAGCAACTTTATCTCCATCGCAATTCCCTTCAATACAAGATGGACAAATGGGAAGAGCTGACGGGTCTCCAGTTAAAAAATCTGACCGATCTAGCCCTTTGTTACCATTTGGTCTTACAAGATGTGATTTAACGGAATGAATTGAGAGTTTTGTGCAACTTGCACAAAACTCTTTTTATTTTTTGTGAGACTTGCCGTAGCTTTGTAAAGCGTTTTCATTTACAATAGAACTATAAAAATCAAAGGAGTACCATCATGGTAGAATTAAATCTTAAAAATATTTACAAAAAATATCCAAACAGCGAACACTATTCAGTTGAAGACTTCAACTTGGACATCAAAGACAAAGAGTTTATCGTTTTCGTAGGTCCTTCAGGATGTGGTAAATCAACTACTCTTCGTATGATCGCTGGTCTTGAAGATATCACAGAAGGTGAATGTTCCATCGATGGTACTGTTGTAAATAACGTAGCACCTAAAGACCGTGACATCGCCATGGTATTCCAAAACTACGCTCTTTACCCACACATGACTGTTTACGATAACATGGCATTCGGTTTGAAATTGCGTAAATACAGCAAAGAAGATATCGACAAACGTGTACAAGAAGCAGCTGAAATCCTTGGCTTGAAAGAATTCTTGGATCGTAAACCAGCTGACCTTTCTGGTGGTCAACGTCAACGTGTGGCTATGGGACGTGCCATTGTCCGTGATGCAAAAGTGTTCTTGATGGACGAACCTTTGTCAAACTTGGATGCGAAACTTCGTGTATCCATGCGTGCTGAAATCGCGAAAATCCACCGCCGTATCGGAGCTACAACAATCTACGTAACTCACGACCAAACAGAAGCGATGACATTGGCTGACCGTATCGTTATCATGTCAGCTACTAAAAACCCAGCTGGTACTGGTACAATTGGACGTGTGGAACAAATTGGTTCTCCTCAAGAAGTGTACAAGAACCCTGTTAACAAATTCGTAGCTGGATTCATCGGAAGTCCTGCCATGAACTTCATCAACGTGAAGTTGGAAGGTGGCCACATCGTTACTAACGGCTTGAATTTGAAAGTTCCAGAAGGTGCTTTGAAAGTCTTGAAAGAAAAAGGCTATGATGGTAAAGAATTGATCTTTGGTATCCGTCCAGAAGACGTGAATACAGAAGCTGCTTTCCTTGAAACTTTCCCTGAATCAGTCGTAAAAGCTACCATCTCTGTATCTGAGTTGCTCGGTTCAGAATCTCACTTGTACTGCCAAGTTGGTGACAACGAATTCATCGCAAAAGTGGATGCGCGTGACTATCTTGGAACTGGTGAAACCATCGAGCTTGGTTTTGACTTGAACAAAGCTCACTTCTTCGACAAAGAAACTGAAAAGACAGTATACTAATATCTACTGACGCTATAGAGACTGAGACAATGTGTCTCGGTCTCTTTCATTTTAAGGAGACAAAACATGGAAAAAGACTGGTGGAAGGGGAAGGTCGCTTATCAGATCTACCCAAAAAGCTTCAAAGACAGCAATGGAGATGGTGTTGGGGACTTAAAAGGGATCACGGAGAAACTCGATTACCTTCAAGACTTAGGGATTGATATTCTCTGGCTATCCCCTGTTTACAAGAGTCCTTTTATTGACCAGGGCTATGATATTTCTGACTATTATGCCATTGATCCTCTTTTTGGGACCATGGAAGATATGGAAGAGCTGATCGCGGAAGGCAAGAAGCGAGGCATTTCCATCATTATGGACTTGGTGGTCAATCATTGCTCCAGTCATCATGAGTGGTTCCAAAAAGCTTTAGCAGATCCAGATGGCCCTTATGCAGACTATTTTTACTTCATCGAAAGCGACAAGGAACCCAACAACTGGGAAAGTTACTTTGGAGGCAGTGTTTGGGAACCGGTTCCTGGCACCAACAAATACTATCTCCATTCGTTTCACAAGGATCAGCCAGACCTCAATTGGCAAAATCCTGTCTTGCGCGAAGAGATTTATAAGATGATCAATTGGTGGTTGGACAAGGGAATTGCAGGCTTCCGGATTGATGCCATTATCAATATCAAAAAGGATTTAGAATGGCGTTCGCTTCCATCCGATCGTGACAATGGCCTGGTCCCAGTGCCGGAATCGCTAGTCAATGCCCAACCGATTGAACCTTTCTTGCAAGAGTTAAAGGAGCGGACTTTTGCCAAGTACAATGCCTTCACTGTAGGGGAAGTTTTCAATGAAACCGATGATGAATTGCATTTCTTCATCGGAAAAGATGGTGTCTTTTCTTCCATCTTTGACTTCAAACAAACCATGCTGGGGCAAGAAGGAAAAGGCTGGTTTGACCATAGTCTTCCGACAGCAGATGAACTCAAGGAAAGTATTTTCCAAGCCCATGAGCGTGCAGATAGTATTGGGGTCCTCTCGACCATTATCGAAAATCACGATGAGCCTCGTGGGGTGTCCCATTATATTGCAGAAGGTCCAGTAAACGATACCAGTAAAAAAGCTCTGGGAACTATTCAGGTTTTGCGCAAGGGAATTCCTTTTATCTACCAAGGCCAAGAAATTGGGATGGAAAACCAAGTCTTTGAATCGGTGGAGGACTTTGATGATATCGCAACCATCAATGGCTACCACGTCGCGAAAGAAGCTGGTTTGAGTGAGGAAGAAGCCTTAGTAGCGATTGCCAAATACAGCCGGGACAATGCGCGGACGCCGATGCAATGGTCAGCAGAGCCAGGTTTGGGATTTAGCGATGGGCCAGCCTGGTTGATCAGTCCCAAACCAGACCATTCTATTAATGTGGAAGACCAGGAAAAGGATCCCAATTCTATCTTGAATTATTATCGCCAACTGACCGCCTTGTACCGCCATCCCCTCTATGGAAATACCATTCGGTTTGGAGATATGATCCCGGCTTATCGGGACCGTGAAAACATCATCGCCTTTGAACGCCGTGGGGACAAGCGCCTCTTGGTGATCAGCAATTTCCAAAATCGCCAGGCCACCTTGGAGTTGCCAGCTCCGATTAAAACGGTTATTTTAAACAATGTCGCAGGACTATTCCAAGAAGGAGACCAAGTATTAGAATTGACCCCTTACCAAACGGTTGTGTTGGAATTGGTGGAATAAGGAGAAACTTTGCATCAGTGTTAGAAATTAATGTAGAATAGTATTTTCATTAAATATTCTGGGGAAATTTATAAAAGTTTTCTATACTTTAGAATCAGTCAAGGATAAACTGAAACTTTCCGCCGTGAGAAAAGTACTTGAAACATTAATGTTTCAAGCACTCGGGAGTTTTGGAACATTAGGTCCAAAACTAAGTCATGGAACTTCGAAGAAGTTCGCTGACGTCCGTACTCACCTAAGGAAAGTTTTGAAAGATATTTTATCTCCAAAAAGAACCTTCGCGTCTGCGAAGGTTCTTTTCATGTCATCCAAGTCTACACCTGGAACTTATTCAACTTCTTTCTTTTTCAAGAGGAGGAAGCCTCCGCTTACGGCTAGCAAGAAGCTTGAAAGAACAAAGTGTCCGGTTGAGTGATCTCCAGTTTGTGGCAATTGCGCCTTGTCTGGATTTTCTTGGAAGCTTTGTCCTACTTGGTAGCTAAGTGGATGAACGACACCAGATTCTTTTTCAACTTTAGGAGAAGCTGGTAAAGTAGTCTGAGACTGCTCTACTTTTTTCTGCTCTGCTTGATTGTAGATTGGGACTACCACCCGATCTGGTTCTTTGGCTGGTACGTAATCCATCAAGCTTGCCAACTTGCTTGCCGAAGATCGCGTTGGTTACCCAGCGGAAGAAGTGGACTGGGTGTTGGCGATTGGTTGGATTTCCGGCATAGACAAAGAGTGGTTGGCCAAGAAGTTCTCCAGAGATGGCCATGACCTTATTGGCTAGGACTTCATTTTTTGGCCACCAGCCTGCAATGTAGTAGTCACTTGAAGCGATACTCATCAAGGTCTTAAAGTTGCTTGGAACCTTTTCAATCCAGTTTCCTGAGTTGGAGTAGAAGAGAGCGTTCTTCTTGTAGCCACTGGTCAGTGGGTCTTGGTCATCGATGATGGCTTTCATCAAGCCCTCGTAGTCACTGCCACCTTTAAGTTTTTCAGCGTCAAAACCTGAAAGAACTCCCAATTTTTCCAGTTTCTGCATGGCTTCCCCGCCGATGACGAGAGTTGGTTTCTTGCCGAAGATGGAGGCATCAAAGCGATTATTTTCAAGCACAATGACATCTGCTTCGTCAGGAGTATCGACGATTTGGAAACCTAATTTTTCAAGGACCAAACTAGTATGAGCAGGCGCATCTACGCCGGTCCAATCGTAGTGATAGTTTGGAGAATAGATCTTCAATGGTTTCAAGGTTGGACCGTTTGGAACCTTGTAGAGGGCTTCGCCGTAGATGGCATAGTTTGGAAGGAGCGATGCAAAAGTATCGCGGTCAACGATGTAGCCATCATCTGTTAGGTAGACAGATTTACCTTGGGAAATCGCCTTGTTTACTGCTTGAACGGCACTGGCTGAGGTATTGGCAATGACGTAGTAAGGCGCTTTAGGATCGATCTCAGAGGTTCTAGTCGCGCGAGTGGTGGTGACTTCTCCAAGTTTCCAGCAAAGAGACCGTCTTTGAACACAGGTTCTGCCTTGAAGCCTTTCATATCAGGGAAGTTAACGAGAAGTTCCGCATACATGGCTGCCCAGGCGGATTCATTAGAACCTTTATAGAGGATATGGTTTGCATAGCCCCGTTTAGCTTGAGCCATGTCAATGACAAGGTCTCCTTTTTTGTAGGTACCTGTATCTTCTTTGAGTTCTTTGACGAGGACACCATTGCGTTTGAAGTAGTCAATCATATTGAAGGCTTCTTGTGCATCATTGTCCTTGTCGAGGCCCATTGGGATAACATAGTAGTCAGGGAAGAATTTCGGACGACCATTCTTCACACGACCGACAACTTCACCAGTTGGTCCCACTAGTTCGTTCTCTGCTTTTGGATCTTCAATCTTGTTGAGGCCACGTAGGTAGAAGTTGAGGCGCATTTCAAGGAGCTTGTCTGGGTTTTGGCTGAGGAAATCAATTCCGCCAAGGACAGCATTGCGTCCAGCATAATAGGATTCTTGGTTGGATTCTGGAATTTCGATGGTGTGGCCCAAGATACCGTGGTAAACGGCATAGACACCTGTATAACCAGAGAAGGAATCATCCCAGCCATCTCCCCAATCCAGTTTTGGAATGATGTAGCTGTCGTATTTGGAATTGGCAACCCCTGCACGGCCCATATGGTGGGCATTTTCCAGCATGAGGTTGGACATGAGGTCGTATTCAAAGTTCGGATCATGTGGAGGTGTTGCAGGCTCGATCAAGAATTCTTTGACAAATCCATGGATATCATAGAGAGCGATCGGATTCCATTTGTTGATCATTTGGATGACGGTACGCACTTCAGGGTTGGTTTGGTAACTAGCATCCCGGTTTGGATCGAGGCCGTTTGCTAGGGCGCGCAGATTGAGAGCGTCCCCGTCAGGGTTTTCCGTAAAGTCAAATAAGAAGATAAATTTGTTTAAAAGAGTTGGGATGTCCAGGGTCACATTCTTGACGTTACCAGCTTCGTCTGTCGTTTTAAAAGTGACTTGATTTTCTGTAGCGAAGGTACGGAAGAGACCGGTGATGATGTCAATCCCAGGTTGTTCATCCGCATGCGTATTATGAACCAGGACAGGCAGTTTGTAATCCAAGGTCTTGTCCTTCAGAGCTGCCAACATCTCGCTTGGTTTTGTGAGAGCTGTTGGATTGGTAGATGAGAGGTAGTGGTCAATACTTGCTTGGTCCTTACTTACAATTCCCATCTTCATATCCCGTCCTTGGGCGCTCTTACCAAGAGTTTCAAGCTGAACTAGACGGTCCGTTTTGGCTTCTGCCTTTGTCTGCTCAATGGAAGCTAGCATTTCCTCGTGGGTATGGAAATCTTTATATGGACGGAAGGTTAGATTCTTGCGAATGGTTAGTCCGAGATCTGCGCTGGTTCCAACCAAAGTGTGGTCACCGATATAGTTCCGATAGGTCCGACGGATATTATTAGGGGTCCGAAGGCTTAAATCTTCGCCAAAGAGTTCCTTGACCGTAAAGGTCAGATCCAAATCGTTTCCGTTTTTGTTCTCTTCAATTGTGATGAAGGGATCTTTGGATAGAGTTCCTGTCTCCATGTCCCAAGTTTTCCACTCTTCCAGTGGTTTGTCGTCCAAAGTCCAGCTAATCTTGCCAGCAGCCTGAGCTTGATCCTTAACGGTATCCGTCAGCGTTCCCTTTCAGACATGTAAACAGGGCTGTCACTAAGGCTGATAGCAGGATCTGCGTTTGCTGCTCGCTCTGTTCCTGTGTTTTCTGGCTTAGCACTAGGGCTAGTAGTGTCTGAAGCGGTAGGAGAGGCTTCAACTGGGCTAGAAGGATTAGTTGGAGCAGTCTCTGCAGGACTTGCAGTCGCTTCTGTTGCAGGAGCAGGACTGTTAGCCTCTGTGCTTGTTGCCGGGCTAGCGTTCGTTTCCTCTGGCTTGAGGACGTTTTCGACAGGTGCGGCAGGACTAGCTGTCTCAACAGTGTCCGCAGCAACTTGGCCTTGTGCGAGGAAGGCTAAAAGGACAGCGGTAGAGAGACTGAGTGCGTTTGTGTACAAACGCTTCTTATAAGAAGAATGCATAAAGAGACCTCCTTTGTTCTTTGCATGTATGCACCTCTATCATAACACTTTATGACAGCGCTTTCAATATATATGGAAGTTTTTCTCTTGAAATTCGTTACAGATTGATGGCAAAGAAAAAGAGCTGGGAAAATCTTCCCAGTCTCTAAAGAAGGGTTTATGCTTGAAGTTCCTTCTGGTAGGTTTGATAGAATTCCACCTTAATGGAGATGAAGGTTTCAAGATCACGGAGGAGTTGCAGAAGGGTCGCTCGGGTTTCAAATTCTTGACGTGATCGAGGAAGAGGTCGCTCACGAAAGACTGCTAGATAGCGGTTGATTTCGTCAAGTAGGAATTGGGCTGGATTTTCTTGACTGAGCTGGCTGGCTGTTTTAGCAAAGAGTTGGGCCAAAATAAGACTCTCGCTCGCAGCTAATTGGCAGTTGTTTACATTATTGGCCATGTCCCGCAGGATATTATTTTGGCGCTTGCGCATCTCAAAATAGTGGATATGGTAGTTGGTCTGATGGAAGAGGTGGTTGGAATGGTCTAAATAGACTAGATCGAGAGCTTCTTTTAAGATGGTATCTAGCTCACGAATCAAGCTAGCATCGTTGCTCCCGTCTCCTTTTCCTAGAAACTCTGCAAAACGATAGAGAATCTTTTTGAGTTGCTCTTCGACAATTTCATGATAGCGATCAATTTCTTCCTGTCGAGAAGGCATATAGAGATTGGCTAGGAGGGCAAAGCTGGTTCCGATTAGAAAAATAGCCACTTCATTTCCCAATAAAGAAAGGGAAGTGGATTTTTCTAGCAGGAGATGGGTAACCAGGACAGAGCTGGGCGTGATACCAATTTCCCAGCCTTGTAGGAAAGCAAGGGGGACATAGGTGGCCAGATAAAAACCAAGGGCCCAGAGATTGAAGCCGAGAATCTGAAAGGCTAAGCTTCCAAGGAGGAGAGCAAGAAGCATGGACATGAAGCGATTATAGGCTAGTTTGGCGGTGCTTCGACGGGTATCGCTAATGCTGAGAATGGCAATAATCCCCGCAGAGGTGGCGTAGGACAGACCCAAAAACTCTGCAAGCAAGATGGCCAAACAGGTGGCGAGAATCATCTTGATGGTTCGGTGAATAAGTGGCATAATGCTGATTCTTTCCTTTTTCTAAACTAGTTTCATTATACCACAAGCAAAGTGCCCTACTTCAAATGTTTCACCAGATATGGCAATTGTGTTATACTAGTTTCATGGAAAAAAACGATATTGTTTATGGCGTTCATGCCGTTACAGAAGCACTAGTCGCAAATACAGGAAATAAATTGTATATCCAGGACGATTTGCGTGGAAAAAATGTTGAAAAAATCAAGGATCTGGCAGCGGAAAAAAAGGTGTCTATTTCTTGGACCCCTAAGAAGACCTTGCAAGAAATGACAGAAGGAGCTGTCCACCAAGGTTTTGTCTTGCGGGTTTCGGAATTTGCCTATACGGACTTGACTGAGATCTTGACCCAGGTAGCTAATCAAGACAATCCCTTGCTCTTGATTTTGGATGGCTTGACCGATCCGCATAACTTGGGATCCATCCTGCGAACAGCTGATGCTACTCAGGTAGCAGGAGTCATCATTCCCAAGCACCGTGCTGTTGGGGTGACCCCTGTTGTTGCCAAGACCTCAACTGGGGCAGTGGAGCATGTCCCTATTGCTCGGGTGACCAACCTTAGCCAAACCTTGGATAAGCTCAAAGAAGCAGGTTTTTGGATCTTTGGAACCGATATGAATGGAACGCCTTCTCACAAATGGAATACCAGTGGGAAGCTAGCCCTCATCATTGGCAACGAAGGCAAGGGCATTTCGGCCAATATTAAAAAGCAAGTGGATGAAATGATTACTATTCCCATGCAGGGCCATGTCCAAAGTCTGAATGCCAGTGTCGCAGCAGCGATCCTCATGTATGAGGTCTTTCGCAATAAATTATAATAGAAGAAATCAAAGGAAGGGGGCAATCCATGAAAGAAAAGATTTTGTTAGTGGACGGCTACAACATGATTGCCTTCTGGCAGGAGACCCGACAGCTCTTTAAGAAAAGTGAGCTCGATGCGCACGAACGATCCTCCTAGAGAAGCTAAGTCACTATGCTAGCTTTGAAGGCATTCGCGTGATTTGTGTCTTTGATGCCCAATACATGCCAGGGATTCGCCAGACCTATGAAGAATTTCAGGTCCAAGTGGTCTTCACAGCGGAGGAGGAGACCGCCGATGACTACATTGAACGCTTGGCAGCAGAGCTCAATACCCCCCTCCACCAAGTATCAGTCGCGACGAGTGACTTGAATGAGCAATGGACGGTCTTTGCTCAAGGAGCACTTCGTGTTTCAGCACGGGAGTTAGAGAAGAGAGTTGCCGTTGTCAAAGCCGACTTGAACCAAGCGCGAGGAGTCGTTAACGATCAAAAACCACCGATACGGCCTTTTGACCAAGAGGGCCTACGTCAACTACAAAAAGAGATGGGAGCAAGTAAATGACCTTTAAAATTTTAACAGATTCAACTGCAGATTTAGATGAAACATGGGCAAAGGAGCATGATGTAGAGATCGTCGGTTTGTCGATCCAAATTGATGGGACTCATTATGAGACAGTAGGCCCAGACAAACTGACCAGCCCCCAATTATTAGCAGAGATGCAAAAAGGTGCTAAACCAACGACCAGTCAGGTCAATGTTGGGCAGTTCCAAGAGATTTTCAAAGGCTATGCTCAACGCAAGGAAAATCTCCTCTATATCGCCTTTTCTTCAGTCTTGTCAGGGACCTACCAGAGTGCGGTCATGGCAAGAGACTTGGTCCTTGAAGACTATCCAGAAGCTGTGATCGAAATCATCGATCCAAAAGCGGCAGGAATTGGAGAAGGCTACTTGTCTATGCTAGCAGTTGAGGCGCGTGACGCCGGCAAGAGTTTGGATCAAGTTAAGGAAGAACTGATGGAAGTGGCTCCTAAGTTGCGGACCTATTTCTTGGTGGATGATCTCTACCATCTTATGCGTGGCGGACGTCTTTCTAAGAGTTCAGCCATCGTCGGAAGCTTGGTCAACATCAAACCCCTTCTTTGGATTGATGAAGAAGGCAAGTTAGCTCCAATCGCTAAGGTACGCGGACGTAAAAAAGCCATGCGGGAAATGCTCACCCTCATCCAGGAAGATATCGGCCACAGCACAGCCTTGGTATCCTATACAGATGATTTGGCAGGAGCAGAAGAGCTCAAGGCTCAATTGTTGGAGAATCCGGCCATCTCCCAAGTCTTGATTATGCCACTAGGGCCAGTCATTGCTGCCCACGTCGGTCCTAATTCTCTCATCGGCTTTGTTATAGGAAAAGAAAATCGCAAATAATTTTTCAAATCGGTTGACTTTTATTTAAAAAATTTGATACAATAGTAGGCGGTATTGTTTACCCCATTTGTAAGGCCCCGGAACCTTTCAAATAACTCGCGGACCGGAACATCCGCCCTGTAAACAAAAACGATATTCATAATAGGAGAAATCATGAACAAAACTACATTCATGGCTAAACCAGGCCAAGTAGAACGCAAATGGTACGTTGTTGACGCAACTGATGTACCTCTTGGACGCCTTTCAGCAGTTGTTGCAAGCGTGCTTCGCGGAAAAAACAAACCAACATTCACACCTCACACTGATACAGGTGACTTCGTAATCGTTATCAATGCTGAAAAAGTTAAATTGACTGGTAAAAAAGCAACTGATAAGATCTACTACACTCACTCAAACCACCCAGGTGGATTGAAATCAATCTCTGCTGGTGAACTTCGTTCTAAAAATGCAGTTCGTTTGATTGAGAAATCAGTTAAAGGTATGCTTCCACACAATACTCTTGGCCGCGCTCAAGGTATGAAATTGAAAGTATTCGTTGGAGCTGAGCACACTCACGCTGCACAACAACCAGAAGTTCTTGATATTTCAGGACTTATCTAAGGAAAGGAACAATAAAGTATGTCACAAGCACAATATGCAGGTACTGGACGTCGTAAAAACGCTGTTGCACGCGTTCGCCTTGTTCCAGGAACTGGTAAAATCACTGTTAACAAAAAAGATGTTGAAGAGTACATCCCACACGCTGACCTTCGTCTTGTAATCAACCAACCATTCGCAGTTACTTCAACTGCAGGTTCATACGACGTTTTCGTTAACGTTGTAGGTGGTGGATACGCTGGTCAAGCAGGAGCAATCCGTCACGGTATCGCTCGTGCCCTTCTTCAAGTAGACCCAGACTTCCGCGATTCATTGAAACGCGCAGGACTTCTTACACGTGACTCACGTAAAGTTGAGCGTAAGAAACCAGGCTTGAAAAAGGCCCGTAAAGCGTCACAATTTAGTAAACGTTAAAACTTATTTACATTTATTAAAAGCATTTCGTATCAAAAATACGAGATGCTTTTTTTCTAGCTTAATTTTACAAATTGGATTTTGAAGGACACCATGGACCTATTTTCAAGTTGATAACGACTACAAATTTGTTCTGGAGACCATGAAGATTGTAATCGCTCTTTAATTTCCTACTTCAATTCACAGGAGTCTAACTCGATTTTCTTCCCTTCTGCTTCGCCAATTGTTCATTGTGTGTTTGTGCTGCTTGTGCAGAGTAAGTGTCATTACCACACTTAATTCTCTTGAGAAGGTTGATTTGTGAACGCCTAATTTTCTAGCTATTTGGCAGGGTTTGAGACCTAATTCTAGGTAAGTCTCTATCTTAATTCGCTCAATTATGGTAATATGATGGTAGCTTATAGATTTCTCCCGTGTTCTGTTTAGTGTGGTTACTTACAGTTTACACGAGATTGGGCTCTATGAGTTTTTTGTTGCACTATATTTTACCATTTATCAAATATAAAAAAGTAAGCTCAGAAAATCTCTGATCTTATTCTCATATCTCTCCAAACAACTTCCGTAAAATTTTCGGTGTGATACGTTGTCCTGGCCCTACGTAAGTATAGGCGTGCAGGTACATGGCAGGATTGAAGTTGAGTTCGATACAGGTGCAATTTGGTAGCTCCTTACTAGCAGGCTTGGTGTAGTCTGGGATAATCAAATCGACTCCACAGGCCCAAGCCCCCATAGCAGTCGCCATATCGGCAGCTAGTTGTTTGTAACTCTCGCCCATCTGGTCAGTCATGTCAATGGAGTCGCCTCCAGTTGAGATATTAGAATTACCACGCAGAAAGGTTTGGCTACCTTTAGGCAAGACTGTATCAGGTGTGTAACCCTGCTGTTCCAACATGAGTAATTCAATATCACCCAGATTGATGATTTCAAGAGGTGAGCGATGGTCGCGGCCACGCAGAGGGTCTTGGTTTTTCTTTTCGACTAATTCTCGGATGCTTGAGCTTCCGTCGCCTACGACATTGGCCGCGACGCGGAGCACGACAGCCTCGCATTTTCCATCCAAGATAAAGAAACGGTACTCGGTCCCTGCCACAAACTCCTCGACTAGCACATGGCTATCTTCCGAAAAAGGCGATGTCTAGGGCTTTTTCATAGCCAGAAAGGCTTGTTGACTCTTGGAAGATGGAAATGCCCAGACCGAAGTTGGTGGATTTGGGTTTGACAACAATAGCAGAGTTGGCTATTTGTCCGTAGTACCGCAAGGCATCGTCCTTGTTAGCAAATTCTGCTCCCGCAGGTACTGGATAACCAGCCTTGTCCAAAAATCTTTTTGGTCACAACCTTATTAGCCATGGCCAGTGGAATTACGTAGTTATCTTTGGATGTCATGTTGCTATTTTTAATGTACTCCACATGGTCACCATGCCAGAGTTTGAGAAATTGGTCTTCCTCATCTAAAATTTCTACGTTCAAGCCCAGCTGAATGGCGTCAAAGAGAATCATTTGGGTGGAGAGTTCCATGTTTTCATAGCCTTTGAGGGCATAAGGTGCTGTCCAAGCATAGTCATGAAAGGCTTGTCCTTGTTGTTGGCCAAATTTTTCAAGGGACCCTTCTTCAACCTGCTCTGCTATTTTTCCAGAAAGGGTCAAACGTGGATCAAGAAGAGAGGCCTCCACCTTAGTGATAAGCTGGCTATAATAGTCATCCAGTCCAAAGTGAGCGACGATGTCCTTCATGGCTGTCACGATAGGTTTAGGGTCAGCCTCTTTAGGAAGTGGTGTGTGGGGATGGCTGAGAGCGATTTGGTTGTTGAGAGTAGCAGCTACTGCTAATTCTTCGTCGACTTGCTCCATGTCGTCTAGCCACAAGAGTGCGAGTGCAAAGAGGTGGGTGGTGTCTAGTGTTTCTTGGCTGATTGCCAGTGGCTCAAAGGGGTTGAGGTCAAAGTTGCGGAACTCTAGATAGGAGATGCCCTTAGTCAAAAAGTCCCGGCTAGTCTTAGCACCGCGTAAACGGATGGCAGAGTAAAATTCTTTTTCAGAGGACAGTTGCCCAGATCCAACAGCGTTTTCGATGTCGGTCACGTATTGCTCCAGTGAAGAGAAGGAAATGTGAACATCAGGGGGCATTGACATAGCCGTAGTTGGAGTTACGAATCGACCGCACGCAACCAATTTCATCTGTCAAAAACCCTTTTTCTGCTAGCGGGCTTGCTCCGTAAAGGTAGGTCAAGAGCCAGCGATAACACAAGAAGTTCTGAGCTAACTTGAGATAGAGGGCATTCTTGAAGGTCAGTAAATCGTCATAGTCACTGACTTCAAAGAGCTGCTGGGTCAGATCTTTGCCGAGTTCAAAATTATAGTGAATTCCAGATATGGACTGGAGCAATTTGCCGTAGCGTTCTGCCAAACCAACTCGGTATTGATACTCGTAGTCACTTTCCAACTGGGCAATCTGAATCTCTTCTTCTACAATCACAGGTGGCATGGATAAAGGCCAAAGATATTCTGACTTATCCATTGAGCGAATAGCCACATCGGTGATGGCCCCGAGGAAGCGACGAGCTTCCGTGGTCGACTGTGCTACCGGTGTAATGAGCTCTAGTTGAGGTTCGCTATAATCTGTCTGGATATAGGGATGGAAACTGCGAGAACCCAATTTTTCAGGGTGTGGCGTTTGAGCGACACGGCCTTCAGTATTGATTCGTAGAGATTCGCGCTCCAGACCAAAGGTGGCTTGTAAGATGGGAGTATTTGGGGATAATTTTTGAAATACGTTTGATAGGTTCATGATTGGGCCTCGAAATAACTAGTTTCTCTATTATTTTATCAGTTTGTTAAATAAACTCAACTTTCTGCTACGGAGATGGAGAAGGAAATGCTCGGACGAATTGACTATTTACTTGTATTAAATATAAGCAAAAGCATTAGTAGAAGTATTGAAACTACACCTAATAGTTTTTTCCCCACACTTAATCTCTCATTTCTGTCTTTTTTTCGTAGACAGTTATAAAGTCGATCAGAATAAACCTTGTAAGTGTATAAGTTAATTCTTACAGACCTAAACTATTCCCCTATTTTAAAAATATTGATTCAGATTTTATGAAATTAAAAAGTAGATATTGTTCAGAAAATCCTTGATATTACGCTGTTTTTAGTCCAACTGAAATCCATACTTTCCAAACCAGGCTTGAAAAAGGCCCGTAAAGCATCACAATTTAGTAAACGTTAAAACTTATTTACACTTATTGAAAGCATTTCGTATCAAATATACGGAATGCTTTTTCTGTTTCCCTCAATTTTTCCAACAAGATGATTCTCGAATTCTAAAAGAAATAAAAGTTGTTTCTTTCCGTAATAATAAGGAAAAAGAGTAAATTTTCATTTTTAACTTTAAGGTATATAATAAAACTATCAAATTCAGGAGGAAAAATGATGACTACTTTTAAAGATGGATTTTTGTGGGGTGGGGCTGTAGCAGCTCATCAACTTGAAGGTGGATGGCAAGAAGGTGGTAAGGGGATCAGTGTTGCTGATGTGATGACAGCTGGTCGCCATGGAGTTGCTCGTGAAATTACCCCAGGTGTTTTGGAAGGCAAATATTATCCAAACCATGAAGCAATAGATTTTTATCATCGTTATAAAGGAGATATAGCACTTTTTGCTGAAATGGGATTTAAATGTTTCCGAACTTCGATTGCCTGGACACGTATTTTCCCAAAAGGTGATGAGTTAGAGCCTAATGAAGAAGGTTTGCAATTTTATGATGATCTTTTTGATGAGTGCTTGAAGCATGGAATTGAGCCTGTAATTACTTTATCTCATTTTGAGATGCCTTATCATTTGGTTACGGAATATGGTGGGTGGAAAAATCGGAAATTGATTGATTTCTTTGTTCGTTTTGCGGAAGTTGTATTCAAGCGTTATAAGGATAAAGTTAAATATTGGATGACTTTTAATGAAATCAACAATCAAGCCAATTACCAGGAAGATTTTGCACCATTTACTAACTCAGGCATTGTATATGAGGAGGGTGATAATCGAGAAGCTATCATGTATCAAGCAGCACACTATGAATTAGTAGCTTCTGCTAAAGCAGTAAAAATCGGTCATGAAATCAATCCAGATTTTCAAATTGGTTGTATGATTGCGATGTGTCCTATTTATCCTGCAACTTGTAATCCTAAAGATGTTTTAATGGCTATGAAGGCTATGCAAAAACGTTATTACTTTGCTGATGTACACGTTTTTGGTAAATATCCTGAACACATTCTCAAGTATTGGCAACGTAAAGGAATTTCAGTTGATTTTACAGATCAAGATAAAGAGGATTTACTTGAAGGAACAGTAGACTATATTGGATTTAGCTACTATATGTCTTTTGCTATCGATTCTCATCGTGAGAATAACCCTTATTTCGATTATCTTGAAACAGAAGATTTGGTTAAAAATAATTATGTTCAGGCATCTGAGTGGGAGTGGCAAATTGACCCAGAGGGATTACGTTATGCATTAAACTGGTTTACTGATCACTATCATTTACCACTCTTCATTGTTGAAAATGGTTTTGGTGCCATAGACCAAGTTGAAGTAGATGGCATGGTTCATGATGATTATCGAATTGATTACCTAGGTGCCCATATTCGTGAAATGAAAAAAGCTGTAGTTGAAGATGGCGTTGATTTAATGGGCTATACACCTTGGGGCTGTATTGACTTGGTTTCAGCTGGAACCGGTGAGATGAGGAAACGTTACGGATTTATCTATGTGGATAAAGATGATGATGGACAGGGAAGTTATGAACGCTCACCGAAAAAATCATTTAATTGGTATAAAGAAGTTATTGCATCTAACGGTGCAACGGTAGAATAAAACGAAGAAGCTGGGAATGAGCCCAGCTTCTTTAATAAACATAGGAGAATAAATATGATTGGTAGCATTGCAGCAATTTTAACAACATTTGCTTTTTTGCCGCAAGTTGTACGTGTAGTAAAAACAAAAGATACCGAATCAATTGCCTTAGGCATGTATATTATGCAGGTTATTGGCATTGCTTTATGGCTTGCTCATGGGCTTCATATTGGTGACTTACCTTTAATTTTGGCTAATAGTATTTCGTTTTTGCTATCTGGTACTATTTTGCTATATAAAGTGAAGTATAAATAGTTTTTTTCCGTATCGATTAGGAAAAAACAAGAATGGTTATTGTAAGCGTTTTTATTTATAATAGAATTATAGATAACAAACTACTCAATCAAATATATAGATGATTGGAATTGAAATAAGGAGAAATGTTATGGCAAAAGCTTTAATTATTTGTGCGGCAGGAATGTCTTCATCACTTATGGCGAAGAAAACAACGGAATTTCTTAAAGGTAAAGGTCAAGATATTGAGGTAGATGCTGTTAGTGCTACCGAGGGAGGAAAAGCTATTGCAACGGGAGGCTTTGATTTATATCTAGTTAGCCCTCAAACTAAAATGTATTTTAAGCAATTTGAAGAAGCAGGTCACAAAGTAGGGAAACCGGTAGTACAAATACCTCCTCAAGCATATATTCCAATTCCAATGGGAATTGAAAAAATGGCTAATTTAATTCTTGAAAATATCTAGTTTTAAAATAGATTTAATATCTCCACATTAATGCGAGACAATTAATAAGAATTTAAATTTGATTTCGTATTTGAAACTTATGCTTATTGTATATCATTTAGGTGTGGATATATCCTATAAGAGAAGGTAAAACATGAGTTTTAGGAGGGCATGATTGTGTCAAACTCTAAAGAGAAAAGCATCCTTCAATTCTTGCTAAAGCATAAGGAGCGTTTTGTTACAAGTAAGGAACTTGCAGAGCACATATCCTGTTCAGATAGAACTGTTCGTAATACCCTCAAGTTAATTGATCAGACAATGAATATTCAGGGTGTTAAGCTGATTTCAAAGCAAGGACAAGGATTCCAATTATTTTTTGAGAATCAAGAGGCATATCAAGAATTTCGGTTAACTTATGAACTGAGTGAAGTTTATTCAACAACCTCCATTTCAAAAGGTGATGATCGTTTAGCTTTTATATTAAACAAATTGCTCTTTGAACAAGTCCCGGTTCTTTTTGATGATTTAGCTGATGAACTTTATGTTAGTCGCTCAACTTTATCTCATGATTTTAAAAAAATACGAAGAATGTTATCTGAGTATGATTTATCGATTGAGAGTAGAGCTAATAAGGGAGTATATGTTTCAGGGGAAGAAAGAGATAAACGATGCTTCATTATGGACTATTTTTTGGGTAATCAATTTTTTAAAACATTACACTATCATGTTCAATCTAACTTTTTTGATCAAACACTATCATTAGAAGAAATAGCTAGAATTGTTTTAGAAGAGTGTCAAGATGCAAAACTCAAGTTATCAGATTTTGTTTTACAAAATTTGGTTGTTCATATAGCACTAGCAATGGTGCGCATCAAATCTGGATTTGAGATAAAAAATTTATCTTGCCAGATGTCTAATAATGACACGGAAAGAAAAGTTGCTAAGAAAATACTCGCAAGGATAAGTGAGGTTTCAAATCAAGAATTTCCAGTTCAAGAAGTAGATTATATTACTTTGCATTTATTGGCTAAAAGCCAACTATCTCAAGAAACTCAAACGAAAATTTCTAAAGAGGAAATGAAAAGGTCTTTAGTCCAGACTTTTCAGGCTTTAGGCTTAGATGACATATATCATTTCTCTTCGGATTTTCAACTTTTTGAGGGATTGATAACACATCTAATGACTTTACAAATTCGTTTGGATAGTCGAATTACTCTCAATAATCCTTTGGTAGATGAGGTTAAAAAGAATTATAGTGATATATTCTTTATGACTAAAGAAATCCTTGAGAATATGGAAACATTCTCTCAGGTGTCTATATCAGATGATGAAATAGCATATGTGAGTCTTCACTTTTTAGCTGCTATAGAGCGTCGGAAAGAAAATGATAAATTTTCTGTTCTTGCTATCTGTGCATCGGGATTCGGCGCTGCTCAAATGCTTAGAAATCGTTTGGAAACAGAATTTGGTAATCGACTTGAAGTTGTTGACGTAATAGGATATTACGAGTTGAATCAAGAAAAAATCCAAGGCATTGACTTTATTGTATCCGCTGTAGATTTATCAAATCTTTATTTTCAGGTGCCGGTTTTTACGGTTAGCGTCTTCCTTAAAAATGATGAAATTGCTCAAATTCGAGAGGCGATGGATCAGATGCAGGTATCGAGTCATACGAAAAGCTCGCAGATTAACAGGAGCGCTTCAGATTTTAAACAGTATTTTAGTAAAGATAATTTTCTAATATGCTTCAATCAAGATAAGAATAGTTTACTTTCAAATATGGCTGATGGTTTATCTGAAGGTGAATCGTATAATTTTAAAGAATCTTTACTACACGGTATTCAACAACGTGAGGAGTTAAGTTCGGTAGTTTTCTCTGAAAAGATTGCAGTTCCACATCCGATCCAGGCTTTAGGAACAGATGTAAAGATAGCGGTTGCTATTTGTAAAGATCCCTTGCTTTGGGACGATCAAAACTCAAATGTTCAACTCGTTTTTCTCTTATCGCCATCAATATATGGTAATGAAGGATTGACGGATGTGACTAAAAGGATTGTTTCGCTAACAGAGAAGGATGACTTGCAAAATCAATTAATAGCTTGCAATAATTTTGAAGATTTTATTAATATATTTGAGAATATAACATAGGAGGTTCGTATGAATCAAGAAGAACTACAGGTCGCGGCATTTGAAATTATTCTTCATTCGGGAAATGCAAGATCAGAAATACATGAAGCATTTGCTAAGATGAGGGAAGGTAGTTTCGATGAAGCAGAGAATCAATTAAATAAATCAAATGAAATAATTCTTGAAGCTCATCATGCACAAACCAAACTACTACAAGAATATGCAAGTGGCGTAGAAATTAAAATTGAAATTATCATGGTACATGCTCAAGACCATTTAATGACAACGATGACTTTGTTAGAAGTAGCAAAGGAAATGTTAGTTCTTTATAGGAAAGTTGGCTAAATAGGTATATTTACACAAGGAGGTAAAAATGGATAAAAAAGAACGACAAGAAATTGAACGACAACGTCGGGAGACTGCTTTGAAAAATACTTTTTTCAATCGATTTCTTCTTTTACGTTATTCAATCGCACTCTTCTTTTTTGGCAATATTTATTGGCTTTTAATCCAATTTATTAGACCTTCTCTTGTCATGATTTTCCCTATTATACTCGTCGTATTTTCTATCTTAGCTACTGTTGAGCAGTTTCGATTATATGGGAAACGGAGTGTGCAATTGGGAATAACACAAATGTTTGTTCGTTTACAAGCAGTTATTTCAACGGGATTACTTGTTCTAACTTGGACAAGTTGGTTCACATATCTTTTTCCAATTTTCGAAAATAATCAAGTAGCACGTGTTTTTGTCTTTATAGTTCTTTTATTGGGGCTGGTTATCAGCTTATTAGACATTAGAAGAATTCAAGATATATACCAACAAAAAGATAAGGCTTATCAACGATTTATTCAGTTGGAAAAGAGCTCACTAAACTTATAACCTTTTGGTTAGAATCGATATGCTTTGAATTATTCTTTTTTGAAAAGGTAAATAATTATTATGTTTAATTAAGGAGGTCTGTTTATGGATCAGCAAAATGGATTGTTTGGTTTCCTTGAAAATCACGTCATGGGACCAATGGGTAAACTTGCTCAGTTTAAAGTTGTACGTGCTATTACCGCAGCCGGTATGGCAGCTGTACCTTTTACTATTGTAGGGTCAATGTTTTTGGTCTTTAGTATTTTGCCACAAGCTTTCTCATTCTGGCCAATTGTAGCAGATATTTTCTCTGCTTCATTTGATAAATTTACGTCACTATATATGGTTGCAAACTTTGCAACTATGGGCTCATTATCACTTTACTTTGTACTTTCATTAGCATATGAGTTGACTAAAATCTATGCAGAAGAAGAAGAGTTAAATATGAATCCTCTTAATGGTGCTCTTCTTGCATTAATGGCATTTATCATGACAGTTCCACAAATCATTTTTGATGGAGGTATGATGAAGGCTGTGACAAGTCTCAAAGAAGGAGCTGTAGTTGCTGATGGTTGGGCAATGGGAAATGGTGTTACTCGTTTTGGTACTACAGGTATTTTCACGGCGATCATCATGGCTATTGTCACAGTTCTCATTTATCGCATGTGTGTTAAACGGAATTGGGTCATTAAAATGCCTGAAGCTGTTCCAGAAGGCGTTTCTCGTGGGTTTACTGCTCTAATTCCAGGCTTTGTAGTTGCATTTGTTGTTATTTTCATCAATGGCTTACTTGTAGCTATGGGGACAGATATTTTTAAAGTTATTGCTATTCCATTTGGTTTGTTGCGAATCTAACTAACTCATGGATTGGGCTAATGATTATTTATCTATTAACTCAACTTCTTTGGATTGTAGGTATTCACGGTGCAAATATTATCTTTGCTTTTGTAAATCCGATCGCACTTGCTAACATGGCAGAAAATGCTGCTGGAGGGAACTTTGCTGTAGCTGGAGAGTTTTCTAACATGTTTGTTATTGCTGGTGGATCAGGTGCAACTCTGGGTCTATGTCTATATATTGCATTTGCTGCTAAGTCAGAACAACTTAAAGCGATTGGACGTGCCTCTATTGTTCCAGCGTTATTCAATATTAATGAACCTTTGATTTTTGGTTTACCAATTATCTATAATCCAGCCTTGGCCATTCCGTTTATCTTAGCGCCAATGGTTACTGCAAGTATTTACTATTTTGCTAACGCTCTGCAATTAATTAATCCGGTAATCGCTCAAGTTCCTTGGCCAACTCCAGTGGGGATAGGTGCTTTCTTAGGAACGGCGGATGTTCGAGCAGTTTTGGTTGCACTACTTTGTGCAGTTGCAGCGTTCTTAGTTTATTTCCCATTCATCCGAGTTTATGATCAAAAATTGGTGAAAGAAGAACAAGAAGCGTAGTGTTGTTTAAATATTATCTTTGAAATTATTTTTCAAAAAATTATATCAAAAAAGTAGCAAAAGTCCTTTTCAATTAAGATGGATTTTGCTACTTTTTTATTCTATTGAAGTAATGTGAGATTCTCTTTGATAGTTGTTGGGCTATATTTCTATATATGTTTGACCTTCACTTGTGGATGATATATAATTTGAATAGAGGCATATGATTCTTAACACTATCGTTTTAACTCGTTTGTAAACAATTTCCCTCATTAGGTTATACTTATGTATATTTTATGAAATCACTCAGTAAATATCGTTCTGAAAAGGCTTGTTATTACGCTGTTTTTAGTCTAACTGAAACCTATACTTTCCAAACCAGGCTTGAAAAAGGCCCGTAAAGCATCACAATTTAGTAAACGTTAATTCGTTACTGGACAGCAGAATACAAACGAAAACACTTTGCATCTTGCAAGGTGTTTTTTTCTATGAGAACTGGCGGTGCGCAATTAGGATAGCTCTAGCGACTTTAGTCGCATAGAGATATGCTATGCACAGTTGCCTCAAGAAAACAATGCTTCTTGGTCCACCCTGTTAGACAAGCTTCAAAACCAAGGAATCCAACAGATTTCTCTTGTAGTTACAGATGGCTTTAAGGGGCTTGAGCAGATTATCAGTCAGGCTCACCCATTAGCTAAACAACAATGTTGCTTAATTCATATTAGTCGAAATCTAGCTAGTAAAGTGAAACGAGCAGATAGAGCGGTTATTCTGGGGCAATTTATAATGATTTATCGTGCTGAAAATTTAGAAATGGCAGGACAAGCTTTAGAGGACTTTCTCGCCGAATGGAAACCAAAGTATAGGAAAGTCATGGAAAGTCTGGAGAAGACGGATAATCTTTTAACTTTTTATCAGTTTCCCTACCAGATTTGGCACAGCATGTATTCGACAAACCTCATTGAGTCTCTTAACAAAGAAATCAAACATCAAACGAAAAAGAAGGTTCTTTTTCCTAATGAGGAGGCTCTGGAACGTTACTTAGTTACGTTGTTTGAAGATTATAATTTCAAGCAAAGTCAACGAATCCATAAAGGGTTTGGTCAATGTTCTGATACACTTGAAAGCTTATTTAATTAACACTCCGTAACTCTACTTAAGTGTTTACACATAATTATTTACAGTATCAAAAAATAAAGTATATTGTTTTCATCATAATATAATTAAATATCAGTATAGAGAATTTTATCTATATATCAGATATCAGCAATTGCTTTTGCTGTCATTTTTCGCTACAATAGTTACAAGGAGGAAATAAACATGTTAAAAGAAGTATTAAACGTCGCAAAAGTTGCGAAAAAATCATCTCTCTTCTTAGGAGGGGTAGCATTTGGGACGCTTGGCTTGAAAGTCTTAGCAAGTAAAGAAGCTAAGAAAGGCTATTCTAAGGCCTTGGCTAAGCTTACAAATTGAAAGATGGACTGGATGCATCTGTTTCTGTTGTAAAACAACACGGTGATGATGTTTTACAAGACGCTAAATATTTATACGAACAGGAAAAGAAAGAAGAACAATTAGATAGCCTGACAGGTGAATAATATGTCTTTTAAAGTGCTACACAGAGGATATCAACATATCCGATTATCGTCCTCGTTTTCACTGACCTTGGATATTCAAGATTATCTTCGTTCCTTGGCTAAAGATGAAAAAGGGATCGACTCTATTCAGTTTTATATGGATCAGCAGCACTTTACTCTACGTATGAAAGAAGGCTTCTCTGTATTAGAAAAATGCAGAGGCCTTTTTAAAAAAAATTGACAAGGGGAAAGTTTCGGACTTGATGACTCTTCCCATTCGTAGAGAAGAGAGTGCTTATTCAATTGTATCGGGTGCAGCGATTAAGCGTTTGCTGTTTCGAAGTTTTGTACCCTACCCTATTCGTTATATTTGGACTTGTTATCAGGCTTTGGGTTATGTCAAAGAAGCCTATCAAACTTTAGCGCGCAAGGAACTAACCATGGAGGTCTTGGACTGTTCGGCCATTTTGTTGTCCTTGTTTATGAACCAATCCAAGACAGCTAGCAACATCATGTTTATGCTTGATTTGGGTAATCATCTGGATCAGTGGTCTTTAAAAAAAACAGCAACAGATTTGGAACAAAGCCTTCTTGCTAAAGAAAGTGATGTTTTTCTTAGTGCGGGGAGACATGGTCATCAGCATCAAGAGTTCTGATGTTCAAGTAGGTGATGTATTAGTTGTCTCCCAAGGTAATGAAATCTTGTTTGACGGCCAAGTGGTTTCAGGATTAGGCATGGTCAATGAGAGTTCCTTGACTGGAGAGAGCTTCCCTGTTGAAAAGAAAGAGGGAGATTCTGTATGTGCGAATACTGTTTTGGAAACAGGAGAGTTAAGAATTCGTGTGACTGATAATCAGATAAACAGTCGTATTTTGCAACTCATCAATCTGATGAAAAAATCTGAAGAGAGTAAGAAGACAAAACAACGTCATTTTATTAGGATGGCAGACAAGGTTGTAAAATATAACTTCTTAGGTGCTGGTTTGACTTATCTGTTAACAGGTTCGTTTTCAAAAAGCCATTTCCTTTTTTTATTGGTGGATTTTTTTCATGTGCTCTAAAAATATCCACACCTGTAGCCTACCTTACGGCCATAAAGGAAGGTCTAAATCGAGAAATGGTTATTAAAGATGGTGATGTATTAGAAAAATATCTGGAAGTGGATACTTTCTTGTTTGATAAAACGGGTACCATCACGACGAGTTATCCTTTGGTTGAAAAGGTTCTTCCTTTCGGAGATTATACTGAGAAAGATATTTTAAGAATAAGTGCATGTTTGGAGGAACATATCTATCATCCTATTGCCAATGCAATTGTTAAACAAGCTGAAATTGAAGGCATTGAACACGAAGAAATGCATGGCAAGCTTCAGTATGTTGCAAGCAAAGGGATTAAATCGCAAATTGATGGTCAATCGGTTGTCATTGGAAATTATGTACTAATGCAAGACGAACAGGTAAGAATTAGTTCTGAGCAGCTGGCCTTGATTGAGCAATATAAGACTCATTACAATTTATTGTTTTTTTGGCTTATAAGAAAGAATTAATTGGGATGTTTTGTATCCACACTCCCTTGAGAAGCGAGGCGAAAGTTGCATTGAAAAAAAGCTAAAGCGCCAAGGGAAAAAACTGATTCTGGCAACTGGTGATACGTTGGCTAGAACAGAAGAGTTGGTTAAAGATCTGCCATTTGACAACGTTTATACTGATTTAAAACCAGATGGTAAGTTTCAGTTGGTTCAGGAATTACAGAAAGCTGGCCGAACTATTTTTGATGGTTGGAGACGGGTTAAACGACTCTGTCGCCTTGACGCTTGCAGATATTGGGGTTGTGATGAATGAAAGTGCTGATATTTCTAAGCAGATGAGTGATATTTTATTATTAGATAATCGTTTAGATTTCTTCGAGGAATTGAATTCTTTATCTGAATCGTTGCAGAAATTAATTCAAAGAAATATTCAAGAAACAGTTGTAATAAATGGAAGTTTAATTGGATTTGGGTTGTTAAATTGGTTAAGCCCATCTAATCTTTCGATATTGCACAATCTGACTACTTTAAGAATCGTCCTTCGTAGTCTTTCTATTAAAAGTAGGTAAGAGACCGAGAAGCTGAGGTTATAAAAACTAAAAGGAGTTGTCTCATTTGAGAATAACGGTTCTTTGTCAACTGTAGTGGGTTGGTGGAAAATTATACCCTGGAGAGGACCAAATTGGTTCTCTCCTTTTAAATATTGAAAAAACCATTGGCAGTGGACATACTTTAAGACTATATATTTCTGAAACTAGTTTCACAATACAAATATTGACATGCAATTATTAATTGGTGGATTTTAAGTTGACATCTACAAAGGTTAATGTTAGAATACATTCAAAAATATATTTGAATGAGGTGTTTTATGATTCAAAATATTGTTACTTCAATAATCCTGTATTCTGGGACAGCCGTAGACTTACTTATTATCCTAATGTTATTTTTTGCCAAAAGAAAAAGCAGAAAGGACATCATTAACATCTATTTAGGACAATTTCTAGGCTCTGTTAGTCTAATATTCCTAAGTTTGCTTTTTGCATTTGTCTTAAATTATATTCCTAGTAAAGAGATTTTTAGGTTTACTCGGTTTGATTCCAATTTTCCTAGGCCTCAAAGTTTTGCTTTTTAGGAGATTCTGATGGAGAAGCTATTGCAAAAGATGGTTTGCGAAAAAGACAATAAAAAAACCTGATTTTTCTAGTCGCTATGATTACTTTTGCAAGTTGTGGCGCTGACAATATTGGTGTCTTTGTCCCATATTTTACCACCTTAAATTTAGCGAATTTGATAGTGACTTTACTTACTTTTCTAGTCATGATTTATCTCTTGGTTTTTTCTGCCCAAAAATTAGCACAAGTCCCTTCTGTTGGAGAAACTTTGGAAAAATATAGCAGATGGTTTATTGCCGTTGTCTATTTAGGATTGGGGATGTATATCCTGATTGAAAACAACAGCTTTGACATGCTATGGGCTGTGTTAGGCTAGGAGAAAAAATTATGAAAAAAGATAGTATCTGTCAAGTGGATGTTATTAATCAACAAAATGTTACAACCGCAACGAACTACCTTGAAAAGGAAAAAGTCCAAAAATCACTTCGCATTTTATCAAAATTTACCGATAATAAACAGATAAATATCATCTTTTATCTCCTTGCTGTTGAAGAACTCTGTGTCTGTGATATAGCCTGTTTACTAAATCTCAGTATGGCATCTGCCTCCCACCATCTTCGTAAACTAGCCAATCAAAACATCTTGGATACTAGAAGAGAGGGGAAAATTATATATTATTTTATAAAAGATGAGGAAATCAAAGACTTTTTTAATCAACTAGGATAACAACTATTTTTACTACTTTTCCATGATTATAGGGAGATTATATATGAAATTTTTTGATGAAAAATACTCTCAAGAAATACCTACTCGTATCAAATGTTTAAGAAAAAAGTATAATTTAAAGCAAAGCGACCTAGGTAATGCAGGTCAAGTTAGCCAAGTTGAAAAGGGAGGAATTTGAAAGAATTTGTATCTTTTATTTTTTGTTTCATTTATGCCCTATGCTACTGGAATAGTTAGTAGTCATTTCATGAATCATACGGCACAGCTCTTTTATGGACTGATCGTTATTGTTTCAACGGTAGCAAACTGGTTTTTTCATAAAGTAATTGATAAACCCAATATAGATCAGAAAGAATTACTTGAAGCTACCGCACAATATAGAAAGTTATTGATACCTGACCTAATAATTAAAGGAGTGGGATTGATTCTGTCCTTAATTGTCTATCCTCCGATTATGATGTATAGTGTTTTAATTGCGGCATTTTATATCATAACTTTAAAAACACTATCCGAAAAAAGAGTGAATAACTAAAAAACGGTGACCAAAGTTAGGTGTATTATTTTAATGCTTAGAGACCTAAACTATTCCCTATTTTAAAAATATTGATTCAGATTTTATGAAATTAAAAAGTAGATATTGTTCAGAAAATCCTTGATATTACGCTGTTTTTAGTCCAACTGAAATCCATACTTTCCAAACCAGGTCTTAAGAAAGCTCGTAAAGCATCACAATTTAGTAAACGTTAATCAACACGATACTATCAACGTTTACAGACATTCAAGAATTTTCTCTTGGATGTCTTTTTTTGTTCAAAAAACTAAAGTTCACCTCAAAGTTCACCCTATTGCTTTTTGAGACTTCTAAAGGCTATTTCTCCTGCTGTTTGATTTACTGTTTCCGTAGTATTGACATAAGTCTTCGTTATTTGGATCTCACTATGAGTAAGTGCTTCTGAAATAGCATTTAATGATGTTCCAGCCCGTCTTGCCACCAACTACATCCAAAACTTGGGACATACTACAATTCCAATTTTTATTTGTCAGCATTTTTTTTCCTTACAAAAATGTGCCTACTATTCAGGTAGTTTGTAAAGTATTATAATCTATTTATCATTAATTTTAAGGGAGTCGCTTATGTTTATTGTAAATCTTACCTATATCAAACCCCTCGATACAGTTGAAAAATTCTTAGAAAAATAAAAGTAATTACCAGTAGGGGATGGTACCCTGGCTTCGTCTTTCCTTGAGCATAGCTCAACCTCCAAAATATAATCTAAAAAATAATTTGATTAGCAAACTATCTTTTTTGTATAGTATCGCATAAATGCTTGACAAATAGCAAGAATGTGTTAGAATATGAATGAATATACAGACTTATTCATTCATAAAAGAGGCATAGAAATGGATAAAAAAAATGAGCTGTTGGCTGCGGCTAGGGAAGTATTTGCAGAAAAAGGCTATAAGGCAGCTGGAATTTCTGATATTGCTAAGAAGAGCCGTATGGCTGTCGGATCCTTTTACAAGTATTATGAGTCCAAGGAAGCTATCTTCTTGGAGGTTTATGTAGCTGAAAATAGCCGTATACGTGAGGGAATCATACAACGCGTAGACTGGCAGGGCGAGCCCGAGACAATCGTTGAACAGCTTTTTGCAGTCACTTTTGAATTGATTTCACCCAATAAAATTCTGGCTGAGTGGAACAAGCCAGGCATTTCTCAGATTCTGCACGATTACTATAATCAGGATTCCGGACGAGCATCCAATGCTTTTCATCAGTTTCTGATTCAGACCTTCAGCCAGCGCTTGCAGGAAGAGGGCTTTTCGCAGGAGAAAATAGCTGAGATCATGAAGGTTTATGACTTGATTTATTACATAGACATGCATGTCACAGAGCAGGATTTTTCAGGCTACTTCGATAGTCTTGAGACTTTAGTGAAATATTTTGTTAAGGGAATTTTTTCCAAATAGAGGAAATTCCTTTTCTTAGAAGCAGGTATGAATGAATTTATATAACCATTCATTCACGAACAAAGGAGGTGATGGCTTATTTAGTGCGAATAGGAATGGGAAGAAATGTGATTGCATAAGTATAAAGTGAATTATTTTTTAGAAAGATTTGAATGAATATTTGGAAGCGTTCATTCAAAAATAGAAAGTGAGGAAAAGAATGAATAAGCAAGGAGGATTTGCTATGAGTGGAATAGCTATTTTGGGTATCTGTCTGGTCGCAATTGGTCTTTTGACCATTGGCTACGGCGGTGTGACAGTTGGTTTTAGTTTAAGTGTGGATTTTCAGTCATTTTTAGTCGGAGGTCTCATCATTGTCCTAATCGGAGCAGCTTTGATTCCGGGCTTGCCGGCAGTTGCTAAGCTGACAGCACTGGCTTTGACAACTTTGTCATTGCTGATTTACATTCACATAATGCCAGATTTAGAGTTTATGCTTATGCTCATCTCTGATGTTGTGGTTTTAGGCTTTGCGGCTTGGTTTGCTATCCTTTTTTTAAGAAAGTAGGTGATGAAGATGATTGTAGTTTATGATTCAAATACTGGTATTGGAAAACGATTTGCAGAATCACTAGGCTATCCGACCCAGAGTATCAAGGAGAAACTGGAAGAGCCCTGTATTCTCATTACTCGAAATGCTGGTGCTGGGAAAATTCCGTGGTCTACCAAACGCTTTATCAAGAAACATCCTGGGCTGATTAAAGGTTTTGTTAACAATGGTGACTCTGTTAAACACGGCCGGACCTTCTGCGGAGCGACTGCCTTGATTATCGAAAAATATGGGCTCCAGCATATCTGCGATATTGACCAAGGCGGTAGTTCAGAAGATGTCAAGACTGTGCAGGTATTTTTGGCGGAGTGCTAGTCTCATCAAGTTTTGTATAAATGGAGGACTCGTATGTCTAGGTTCAAGAAAATTGGGAGCTTGTTTCTGGCTCTGATTTCTGTCTTTATCCTAACGGCCTGCGGGCATGTACAGAAAGATCCTGACACTTCAGATAAGACGGAAAGAAATTCTTCCAAACAAGAAGAAGTAGATCAGAATCAGGTAGACGCAACTTCCAGTGCGTCACAGAAAGATTGACTTTTTTCTCAAGTAGGATTAAATGATTCGGGGACTCTTATTGTACCAGATAAAGTTATTAAAGAATTGAACGAAGACTTTACAACTTATGTGGTTAAATATAAAGAAAATATTGATAAAAGAAAAATTGAAACATTGTTTGTAAGATTAGGTTATAAGTGTTTATTTCCAACGAAAATGAAGTTTGAATGCTTAATTTAATAGGCTTTTATAGATATTTGATTTTTGTTACCCAAAACTAGGAACTCTGATATAATAAGCTTCGTAGCTGTATTATTTTAATACTAACAAAACTAAACTATTCCCCTATTTAAGACATATTGATTCAAATTTTATGAAATGAATCAGTAGATATCGTTCTGAAAAGACTTGGTATTACGCTATTTTTAGGCCAACTGAAACTCATACTTTCCAAACCAGACTTGAAAAAGGCCCGTAAAGCCTCACAATTTAGTAAACGTTAAAACTTATTTACAGTTATTGAAAGAGAGTGAGACAGAAATCGGTAATTCGTTAGAATTCGATTTCGTCGTCCCACCTCCGCACAGTTGAGTAGGGCTGTAAAAGCTGATGAAATCAGCGTAGTAGAGCCCACTCAACCACTGCGTCTTGCTCGACAATCCAAAGACAATTGAGAGGCTAGGACTTTTGTCCCAGCCTCTTTTTTCTGGCTTAATTTTACAAATTGGGAATTACATATAATTATTTGAAAAAACTAAAAAAGGTAGTTACAATAAAAATGTAAAAGCGCTTACTCGGTTATTGGAGAGGCTAATATTGTAAGATATCTGTTTTTCTTTCTTAAGGTAGGAGAATTTTTAGGAAAGGTAAAATGTCAGAATCAGTATATGCAAAGAAAAATCAGCATTTCCGCTTTAAATTTCAGAAAAATGATTAAGTGAAATAAGCAATGATTGAAGTATTAATAATGGTTTATTGGAGGTAGTTAAAAATGAAAGAAAAAAATATAAAGTGACTGGGCAGTTATTTTTTTACTCTCAAATTTACCGATTTGTTGTTTTATTTTTGAAAGATATTTCATTAGTCTATGCTAGGTTGCTATTTGTACTTTTTCTTATTTTTTTACATTATATTTCTCTTATAAAATAAGCATAAAACATAATGTCATTAATCGTATTCAGAAACTAGAGTGGAACAAAGTATTTTATTGCTTAGCATTCGCTGTTTTGTTAAGACTCATAGTTCATTTGTATTTAAGCATTTTTGGAGATACCCAAAATGATGCGTTATTACAAATTTTAAAAGATATTATGGGCGTAGAGTTATTCAATTTTTATGCAATTTTCGTAGGACCAGTTTTAGAGGAATTAACTTTTCGTGGTGCAATAATGAATTATTGCTATAATATGAGCAGGAAAGGTTTCATCATATCAAATATATTGTTTGGATTTGTGCATTGTATGAACGAACCTAGTATTGGAATTTTTATTAGATCGATTTTACTGTATAGTTTGTTAGGCGGTATAATGTCTTACATTTATTATAGAACTAAAAGGATAGAATACTCTGTACTAATTCACATGCTTGCTAATTTTTTGGCTGTAATAGATTTTTAATTATGTATTCTAATTGTTTTTATATTTGTAATTTTATGTAAGGTTTTGCTCAAGAGACCACTAATAAATATGACTGGAGTAATGTTGGCAGCTAAAGAAATGTTCTTCAAAATAGAAAATATCCTCCGTGAGCAAGGAGTACTTGAAAAGTTTGAAGAGGAAAATGGAAAAATAACTGGTCATATGATGATTACGATGACGGAAATACCTTCTGAATAATGAAGTTACACTGTCTAAACAGGGTCTTATAGATGAAAATATCGAATTATTAGTAGTAGATGGTCAGTTAAAAGGAGTCGTGAAGGATGTCAAAGGCAGTCCGAATGCAGAAATTGTTTATAATGTTAACTTGAGTAAAGCGAACGGATGAAATGACTTTATCTAATCAAGAAATAAAAAAATCCAATTCCATACTAAAAATAATATTAGAAAAAGTAAAGATGCAAGTCTGTCAATATTTTGAACATATTTTGGGATGAAAATTCGAAGGGTAAGAGAAATCAAAAAAGGAGGTTCTTATGTGTATAGTTAACCAAGTTAGGAAAATAGCAACTTATATTTGTGAAGCTTTTGAAGACTGGGGTTTGGATGATCCTGTAGAGGAAGGATACCTGGAAGATTATCAGGAAATTTCTGGAGCATCTGAGGAGGAAATTCAGGAGTTTGAGAAGAGAATTGGAATTTCTCTCCCAAATGAGCTTAAGGAAGTCTATCGTTACAAAAACGGCAGTAAATTCTTAGCAGTCCTACCCTGTGTGATTGGCCAAAGAGAAATGGCTTTCTCTTTGATGAGCCTACAAGAGATTGAGTCGATAAAAAAATTTTTTCAAAATAGGGATGCTCTGTTGACGGAATTTCCTGACTATTTTTCAAGCCAAGATGTTGAAGAAATGCGTGATAGCAGAGTTAAACCCTATCTTTTTAATAAAAAATGGCTTCCTTTCGCGGAGTATTGCGATTCTTGTTATCTCATGCTTGATTTTGATCCAGACCAGGAAGGGCAAGAAGGGCAGATAATCTGCTACATTCATGACCCTGATGAAATTATCTATGTGGCAGAAAGTTTTACGGAGCTGATCGAAGGGATAATGGAAGTGATCGTATGAAAGAGGGCAGTATATTGTCCCAGATGTTTCAGAATGGTTTGAGAGAATGAAGTAAAATGGTTTTAGGGACCTGCAATTACTTTGCTCAATTTCAGTAAAAGCCCGAGTGTTGTTTGAATTGGATGGCAACCACTGCACTCTAAGTGTTCATTCAAAAGAATTACTATACTTACAGAGAGCACCTTTCGAGGTGCTTTTTCCTATACCCAAACTAAATCAAAGATAAACAAAAAACCACCCTATCTTCCACAGTCAAACGTGACGGTAGAAAATAGAGTAGCTTTAGAACGTTAACGATTAGTTATCGTCTTTGTGAAGGATGTTTTTCACGCCCTTGATAGCTCCTTCGACAGCTTCTTTTGCGTCTTCAGCAACTTCTTTTGCTTTTGATGCAACTTTTTCAGCAACGCCTTCAGCTTCTGTTTTTGTGTCGCCGGTTACTTTACCGAGACCTTCTTTAACAGAACCTTTAACTTGGTTTAATTTATCTTCTAATGACATAGTATCACCTCCGTTAAGTAAATAGTTTTATTAATCTGAATTCAAGACAGTTCATTTAAAAATAAAAAAACTATTTAGCTCAGATTAATATAAGTATATGCCTTCTGAAATGGGAAGTCAAATATTTGCTACGGTATTTTGAAAGTGGGAAGGAGTCATGGTGAGATCGCAACTAATGATGGATGAATAGGTCCTTGCCTTGTTTTTAATTGAAGAAACATAGATCTTCCGCTATTTCAAAATAAAATCGTCCAGGTGATTAAGGAATAATATATTGTAGAATCGTCAGGCTAGAAAATCTAAACGGCTGTTTTTTTCTAGCAAAGTGGAGTAAAAAACAAAAGTAGATACCACTTTCTGTTCAAAAATGGACAATTTAGGAGTTTGTTGATTTAAAGATTTTTCGTGTGCTATACTAAAATTGTCAAAGTTGCAACTAGACAATATTTTTTAATCTAATAAATATAAGGAGGCATTCATAATGAATACAAAGATTTTGGAAGAATTTGATAGTTTAGATAGCGATTTTCTCTCAACAGTAGCAGGTGGTGGGGTTGTTAATACTATATATATGGGACCGCCTCCAGTTTCAGGTGGTCCGAATGGTTGGGAATACTTCCGTAAGTTGATTGCGCCACTTGAAATGCGAAGTTTCTTCGCAATTTAATGAGTATCGGCTAAAATTTTTTTGTTGGTGGAGGATGTTATGAAATATGCCAAACATGGACTTGCTTTACTGTTCCTGTTATATTTATTTGTTTTTGGGATTGAAGGCCTTGGTATCTACCTAACTGGAGTTTTCAATGGTGATTTAAGTTTTCTTTATTTCATCTATTTGATTCTCTACTCTTTGCTTCTCATTGGCATTTTATGGTGGTTCAAAAGACAGAAGATAGTCATTCGTTCCAATATACAGAAATGGAAGTGGCACTATCTGGGGTATTTTGCTCTGGTGCTCTTGTGGTTCTTTGTTGAAAGATGGGTGCTGCAAACTTTTCAAGATTTGCTTGTTCCTGTCGTTCATCAAACCAAATTGCCATCCTCCATTTATCTAAATGGCCCTGGTATTTCGGGTACTCTGTTTTTTGTCCTAGCCACTATTACATCTCCTATGATCGAAGAATTTATTTTTAGAGGCTATCTGATGAATGTCTTCTTTAAAGAAAGTAAGTTTCATTTAGATGTTTTGCTTTCGGGCTTACTCTTTGCGGCCTTTCATCTGATCCATCAATATCGGGATCCTGTGACTTTTACTTTATATTTCTGTTCGGGGCTCTTCTTCGCAGCTGTCTATAAGAAATATAAAGATATCCGGTTGCCGATTTTCTTACACGCTTTTAGCAACTTTCTCACTTTTTGGAAACCAATCTGGATTTTCATCTTCAATTATATCTACTGGCATTTTCTTGTTAAATAACCTTGTTTCTGTAGCTGGGCGTGAAATGGGAGTTAGAGGTTGGAGTTGTTTAATGAAACTAGGATCACTTTTTAAAAGTGATCTTATTTTCGTTTAAGGGGTGGTATAATGAAAGTATACTCAAGGTGAGACAATTGATTTATTTACAGAAAAGAAGTTTTAAAATGAAAACGATGATAAAAACCTATCCTGTTATCAGTACGATAGTTCTAATCTGTTTGTTGCTCGGTTTATTGACTTCCTTTTATGGGGATGCTATGTATGACCTATTGGCTTTTCATTCGAAGCCGGTGTATGGTTGGCAATATGTCAGTGGGACCCTGATGCATGGCAGTAAAGGAGCCCCTGTCTGGTTTTTATGGGTCCATTTGATTTTAAATGTGCTCATGATCCTTCCCTTCGGAGGACTGCTAGAAAGAAAAAGAGGCTCCATACAAGTCTTAATCGTTTTTGTGACGGCGACAGTCCTCTCTTCCATCGTTTTTCACTTCTTAACACGCGGGCAGGACATTCAGGCAACAGGGATCTCTGCCGTCGGCTATGCCTTTGTGACCGGAGGGATTATGCTCCTACCAAATATGTGGAAAAAATTTTCACGCACCGTAAAATGGCTTTATCTTTTCTTAATTTTTCTATCCGGTCTCATGCTCTTACCAGTAATCACCGGATGGATCTCAACGCTATTGCATCTTTCAGGGATTGTGAGTTATCTATTGGTCTTTATCGGAAGTAAAAGCTTGAAGGAGAGAGGCAGCAATTAAGCCGACTATTGAGTAAGGTTTTCATCGTGCTTCCTTGACTCTTCCTCTACCAGGCCGTATAATACTCTATATCAATGAAAAAATCACCTTTTGTCATTGTGCAAAGGGTGTTTTTATAACGGTAAATGGGAGACACAATGGGATACATTTCTACAATCAAAACCGCTGTTCAGCTCTTTCCTTTCCTGGCCTTTTTGCTGACCTTGCCCTACATGATTTTGAATTATCGAAAATATGGCTCGGTCAATAAATTGCGGGTGCTGATTTTCTATTCTTTTATGCTTTACTTGATGACGGTCTATCTTTTGGTAGTCTTGCCTCTGCCAGATCCTAGTAAGATCCATACTAGCTACTCGGAAATGATCAATCTTTATCCCTTTGCTTTTGTGGTAGATTTTTTCAAGGAGAGTCCTTTTGATCTAGCGCAGACAAGCACTTGGCTTCAGGCCATCAAGCATCCAACTTTTTATGTACCAGCTTTTAATGTCCTAATGTTGATTCCTTTTGGGATGTATCTGCGCTATTATTTCAAGTGTGGTTTTAAGAAAACGATTCTCCTAACAGCCCTCTTTAGTCTCTTTTTGGAGCTGACCCAGTTGTCAGGTCTCTACTTTCTGTATCCGGGTCCTTACCGCCTAGCAGATGTCGATGATATTATTCAAAATACCACTGGTGGTGGAGTGGGCTACTTGCTTGGTTGGTTCCTGGTTTGGTTATTGCCAACACGAGATGAGATTGACGAGCATTCTTTCCGAGTAGGGACGAAAGTATCTGGTTTCCGGATGGGTCTTGCTTTCTTGATTGACTTTGTGATGCTATCCTTGCTTTATGCGGTAATCGAGCGTTTAGAGATGATTCCCTATGTAGCGGTTTTGGTGCTTTACTTTAGTTTGCTTCCCTTGTGGCGGGGCAAAACCTTGGGAATGGCTTTGGTAAAATTCCGCTTGCGTTTTGACAAGCAAAAATGGCTTCGTACCATCTGGCGAGGAATCCTAGTGGTAGGCTATTTCTACTGGATTCCCCAAGGGTTGTTCTATTTGATTTCACTCTTGAATAGCGATTTGACGGACAATTCCCTTTTGACTCTATCTATGATTTTATTGCTCTTCTTTGTGCTCTTATTGTACCTGATCCTCACCCTTGCCATCATCTTGCTCAGTCGTCGCTTTCCCTTTGACCGTCTAGCTGGAGCCGAGTATGAGAGTACCGTGCGCGTGAAGGAAGGTATCCTAAAGGATGAAACCGAATCGTCAAAATAGAGAGAGTGGGACAGAAATCGGTAATTCGTTAGAATTCGATTTCGTCGTCACACCTCCGCACAGTTGAGTAGGGCTGTAAAAGCTGATGAAATCAGCGTAGTAGAGCCCACTCAACCACTGCGTCTTGCTCGATAATCCAAAAACAATAAAGAGGCTAGGACTTTTGTCCCAGCCTCTTTATTTTTTATACACGTAAAAATATCCTAACGTTCCCAGTTGAGAACGGCGATTTTAAGGGGAATGTGCTACAATGGAAGCAAATAGATAGAATGGAGCAGTGAAATGAAAGCAATTATTACAGTCGTTGGTAAAGACCAAAAAGGAATCGTAGCGGGTGTTGCAACGAAAGTGGCAGAATTAGGACTCAATATCGATGATATCTCTCAAACTGTATTGGATGAATACTTTATCATGATGGCGGTCGTATCGTCAGATGAGAAAAAAGATTTCACACAGTTCCGTTCAGAGTTGGAAGAATTCGGTCAGTCTCTTCATGTGAAAATCAATATCCAAAGCGCAGCGATTTTTGATGCCATGCACAATTTGTAAGATAGGGGTTGAGAATTTATGGACATTAGACAGGTAACAGAAACCATTGCCATGATTGAGGAGCAGAACTTCGATGTTCGGACCATCACCATGGGGATCTCCCTTCTAGATTGTATTGATCCGGATATCGATAAGGCGGCAGAAAAAGTCTACCAGAAGATTGTGACAAAGGCCAAGGACTTAGTGGCTGTTGGGGATGAGATCGCGGCAGAACTTGGGATCCCTATTGTAAATAAACGGGTTTCGGTCACTCCGATTTCCATTATCGGGGCAGCCACTAATGCGACAGACTATGTACCCTTTGCCAAGGCGTTGGATCGTGCGGCGAAAGAAGTTGGGGTCAACTTTATCGGTGGTTTCTCAGCTCTGGTTCAAAAAGGCTACCAAAAAGGGGATGAGATCCTCATTAATTCCATTCCTCGTGCTCTTGCGGAGACAGATTTTGTCTGTTCTTCAGTCAATATCGGATCGACCAAGACAGGGATCAATATGACCGCTGTCCGAGACATGGGGCGCATCATTAAAGAAGCTTCCCAAGCAGATCCAATGGGACCAGGAAAACTCGTTGTCTTTGCTAATGCGGTAGAAGATAATCCCTTTATGGCGGGAGCCTTCCACGGTGTCGGTGAAGCAGATGTCGTCATCAACGTTGGGGTTTCAGGACCTGGTGTCGTCCAACGGGCCATCGAAAAAGTTCCCGGTGCTAGCTTTGATGTATTGGCGGAAACAGTCAAGAAGACAGCCTTCAAGATTACCCGTGTTGGCCAATTAGTGGGTCAAATGGCTAGTGAACGTCTCGGTGTTGAGTTTGGAATTGTGGACTTGTCCCTCGCACCAACACCAGCTGTTGGGGATTCGGTTGCACGTGTCCTTGAAGCCATGGGGCTTGAAGTGGTCGGAACCCACGGGACAACAGCAGCCCTTGCCCTGCTCAATGACCAAGTGAAAAAAGGTGGCATTATGGCTTGTAACCAAGTCGGTGGTTTGTCAGGTGCCTTCATTCCGGTCTCAGAAGATGAGGGGATGATTGCCGCGGTCCAATCCGGTCATATCAACTTGGAAAAATTGGAAGCTATGACAGCCATCTGTTCCGTGGGTCTGGATATGATTGCCATCCCAGCTGATACTCCAGATACAACCATTGCGGCCATGATCGCCGATGAAGTAGCAATCGGGGTCATTAACCAAAAGACAACAGCCGTTCGGATCATTCCTTATGGAAAAGAAGGCGATATGTTAGAGCTCGGAGGACTTCTTGGGTCTGCTCCGGTGATGAAGGTCAACAAAGCTTCGTCAGCTGACTTTATTGCCCGTGGTGGTCAAATTCCGGCCCCAGTTCATAGTTTTAAAAATTAAAAAATGGCCCTGGAGCAGGAATTTTGCTCAGGGCTTTTAATGTTGGCTGAGGAAGTGAAAGTGAATCGAGAGGTCATCGCTGCCAGTTTCCTTATAAAAAATGATATAATAGAAGGACGTAAAAGGAGATCACATGGCGAAAACAAGATTATTTATTATTCGGCATGGAAAAACCATGTTTAATACGATAGGTCGTGCCCAAGGTTGGTCGGATACGCCTTTAACTGCTCAAGGAGAAGAAGGCATCCGTGAATTGGGGGTTGGTTTGAGAGAATCTGGTTTGGACTTTGTCCGTGCTGTTTCCAGCGATTCAGGTCGTGCTATTCAAACCATGGGAATTGTTTTAGACGAGCTTGGGCTCACAGATCAGATTCCTTATACTTTCAACAAAAAGATCCGGGAATGGTGTTTTGGAAGTTTTGATGGTGCCTACGGAGGGGAGCTTTTCCGTGGAGTTGTTCCTCGGGTTCTAGATATTGAAGATTATAAGAAACTTACCCTGGAAGAACTGGCGAATGGAATCTACCAAGTAGATACAGCAGGTTGGGCTGAACCATGGGATGTGTTGAAAAAACGGATTGTAGATGGCTTTGAGGAGATTGCCAAGGAAGTTGAAGCCAAGGGTGGTGGAAATGCCTTGGTTGTTAGTCACAGCATGACCATTGGTTCCTTTGTGTGTATTTTGAATCCAGAGATTGAGCTGGATCCAAGGGTTGAAAATGGTAGTGTCACCTTTGTAGAATACGAAAATGGACAATTTTCAATCCAGACCATCGGAGATGAGTCATACCGCAAGCTGGGTGCTAACTGGTTAGCAGCCCACTCAGAAGAACTTGATGTAAAAAAATAAGATACTATATATAAGAAGAAAACAATTGCAGGAGGATAAAAATGGCAAAGACAAAATTGTATATTGCCCGTCATGGAAACCATGTTTAATACCATTGGTCGCGCCCAAGGTTGGTCTGATAGTCCCTTGACAGAAGCTGGCGAACGAGGGATTCATGAATTGGGGATTGGTCTACGTGAAGCTGGGATTCAGTTCCAACAAGCCGTGTCCAGCGACTCCGGTCGAACCATTCAAACCATGGGGATTGTGCTAGAAGAATTAGGGTTAACGGGTAAGATTCCTTACCGTTATGATAAGCGCATCCGCGAATGGTGTTTTGGAAGCTTTGATGGCGCCTACGATGGAGAACTCTTTTTGGGCGTTTTACCACGTGTCTTTCGTGTCGATGACTTCCATCATTTGAGCTTGATGGAGTTGGCTGAAGGGATTGTCGAAGTGGACACAGCCGGCTGGGCAGAGTCTTGGGAAACCCTTCGTGACCGCATCTTGGATGGCTTTACGACGATTGCTAAGGATGTCGAGTCTCAAGGTGGTGGGAATGCCATCGTAGTCAGTCATGGGATGACCATCAGTACCTTGATTTACCTGATTGATCCAAAAGCCTTTAAAGAATTGGTCTTGGACAATGGTAGTGTGACTGTTATTGAGTATGAAGATGGCCAATTTAAACTAGAAGCAGTTGGAGATCTGTCATACCGCCAGGTTGGAGCGAAATGGTTAGAGGGAGATCATGACTAAATATAAACTTGCCAAGAAAAGAGAAAAGAAAGTTAGCTGGATCGTGCTCTGCTGTATAGGCCTCTGTCTAATCGGAGCAGGAGTGGGTATTTTCTATTTGAAACCTCAATGGCTTCATATGGGCTCTGTTGAAGATAAAAAAGTAGAAACGACTACTCCAAAAAAGGTTGAGAAAAAGGAAGAAAAACCGAAGACAGACCTTCCGCAAGTTTCTAGCAAGGATTGGAACCTAGTCTTGGTCAACCGGGACAACAAGTTGGCTGAGCTGAATCCTCAGTTAGTCGACGTTGAAGAAATCAAGGTGGATAGTCGGATCGCAGAACAAACTAAGCAATTTTTAGCGGCGGCAAGGGCCATTGCTCCTGAGGAGTCCTTGATTTCCGGTTATCGAAGTGTAGAGGAGCAAACAGAACTTTTTAATGAGCGGATAGCTCAATTAGAAGCTACTGGGCTTCCTCATGAAGAGGCAGAACGTCAAGCACAAACACAAGTACAGGTCCCAGGGGCTAGTGAGCACCAGACAGGCCTTGCGATTGATATGAGTGCCCCAAATGGGCTATCCGAAGAGGTAGTGCAACAAATTATTGCCTTGGCGCCACAATATGGGTTTGTTCTCCGTTATCCAGAAGGGAAAAATGCGATCACGGGTGTGGACTATGAAAACTGGCACTTCCGCTACGTCGGTGTAGAAAATGCCCAGTATATGGTCAAGCACCAACTGGTCTTAGAAGAATATATTCAAAAGCTGAAAGAAGCAGGTTTATAGTTTTTTTGGCCTAGTATCGGTCTTAAGAATGATTTTTAGCACTCTTTAAAAAAAGAGTGCTAATTTTTTTGGATTTTTTTCTTGACTTTCTTTTGAGAGGGTGTATAATAGAATCATGGTTTAGCACTTGAGTGTTTAGAGTGCTAAAAATGAAAGAGAGGTGAGGTCATGGTTACAGAACGTCAAAATGAGATTTTAAATCTTGTCGTCGATATCTTTACCAAGACCCACGAACCGGTCGGTTCAAAAGCACTACAAGATGTCATTCAATCCAGTAGTGCGACCATCCGAAACGACATGGCTGCTCTCGAAAAGCAAGGGTTGCTAGAGAAAGCCCATACTTCGAGTGGCCGCATGCCTAGTCGAGCTGGTTTCCAATATTTCGTTCAGAACTCGCTCGATCTAGAGTTGATTGATGAACAAGATGTCTACCAGGTGGTGAAGGCCTTTGATTTCGAAGCCTTTAAGTTAGACGATATCTTGGATGCTACGGCCAAGTTACTAGCCCAGATGACGGGCTACACCGCAGTGATTCAGGATGTGGAGCCGACACGGCAGCGCTTGACGGGTTTTGAGATTGTTCCATTATCCAACCATGATGCCTTAGCAGTTCTGACCTTGGATGAATCAAAGCCTGTCACCGTACAGTTTGCTATTCCAAAGAATTTCTTAACCAGTGACTTGGAAATCTTCCATCAGCTGGTTCAAGAACGCTTCATTGGAAATACGGTCTTGGATATCCACTACCGCTTACGGACGGAGATTCCACAGATTGTACAGCGCTATTTCAAGACGACAGACAATGTCGTGGATCTATTCGATTACGTCTTCTCGCAACTGTTTCAAGAACTGGTCTTTGTAGAAGGAAAGGTTTCATCTTTGAGTTATGCCGATCTTCAGACCTATCAGTTCTTAGATAATCCCCAACACGTAGCCTTGGAGTTACGAGGAGGAATGCCGGAAGACCAAATGACCCAGATCCTGGTTGCGGAATCCCAAGAGAAGGCCTTGAAAAATGTGACGGTGATTAGTCACAAGTTCCTGGTTCCTTATCGTGGGATGGCCCTCATGCATGTGATTGGTCCCGTAGAGATGGATTACAGGCGGGTGATTAGTCTGGTCAATGTTATCGGCCGAGTGTTGGTCATGAAGTTGACGGATTACTACCGTTACCTCAACAGCAACCATTATGAAGTAAATTAAGACCAAATGAAAGGGGTGTATGCCTTGACAGAAGATATCAAAAAAGAAGACGTGAAAGAAGAGGAAGTTGCCGAGACAACTGAAGAAGTTGTAGAGGAAAGCAACCAACCTTCTGAGTTAGAAGAAGCACAAGCGCGTGCCGAGGAATTTGAAAACAAATACCTTCGTGCTCATGCAGAAATGCAAAACATTCAGCGCCGTGCCAATGAAGAACGTCAGCAATTACAAAAATACCGTAGCCAAGATTTGGCAAAAGCGATCTTACCATCACTAGACAACCTCGAACGTGCCCTCGCCGTCGAAGGATTGACAGATGATGTGAAGAAGGGCTTGGAAATGGTCCAAGAAAGTTTGGTACATGCTCTGAAAGAAGAAGGAATTGAAGAAATTGCAGCAGACGGAGAATTTGACCATAACTACCACATGGCTATCCAAACCTTGCCTGCAGATAATGAACATCCAGCAGACACTATCGCACAAGTCTTCCAAAAAGGCTACAAACTCCATGACCGCATCCTGCGCCCAGCCATGGTAGTTGTCTACAATTAGGCTAGAAAACTTAAAAATCTTGTCCGAAACGACACTAAACTATGAAAGAAAGATAAGATGCAAGCCGGAGGCTTGCAAGGAAGATATTTCCCGCCGTGGTGAAAGTTTCAGTAGCTTGTGCTACTGAAACAGGGGATTTTTGAGACAGTAGGCTTAAAAATAAGTGATGAAATCCCGAAGGGAGTTGCTCACGTCCCCACCACTTAAGGGAAATATCAAAAAAAGAAGAAAAATCAACAAGGAGAAAAACATATGTCTAAAATTATCGGTATTGACTTAGGTACAACAAACTCAGCAGTAGCAGTTCTTGAAGGAACTGAATCAAAAATCATCGCGAACCCAGAAGGAAATCGCACAACTCCATCTGTAGTGTCATTCAAAAACGGTGAAATCATCGTTGGTGACGCTGCAAAACGTCAAGCAGTGACAAACCCAGATACAGTCATCTCTATCAAATCTAAGATGGGGACTTCTGAAAAGGTTTCTGCTAACGGGAAAGAATACACTCCACAAGAAATCTCAGCAATGATCCTTCAATACTTGAAAGGTTACGCTGAAGAATACCTTGGTGAAAAAGTAACGAAGGCTGTTATTACAGTTCCAGCTTACTTTAACGATGCTCAACGTCAAGCAACTAAAGACGCTGGTAAAATCGCTGGTCTTGAAGTAGAACGTATCGTCAACGAACCAACTGCAGCAGCCCTTGCTTACGGTTTGGACAAGACAGATAAAGAAGAAAAAATCTTAGTATTCGACCTTGGTGGTGGTACATTTGACGTATCTATCCTTGAATTAGGCGACGGTGTCTTTGATGTATTGGCAACTGCAGGGGATAACAAACTCGGTGGTGACGACTTTGACCAAAAAATCATCGACCACTTGGTAGCAGAATTCAAGAAAGAAAACGGCATTGATTTGTCAACAGACAAGATGGCTCTTCAACGTTTGAAAGACGCGGCTGAAAAAGCTAAGAAAGACCTTTCTGGTGTAACTTCAACACAAATCAGCTTGCCATTCATCACTGCTGGTGAAGCTGGACCTCTTCACTTGGAAATGACTTTGACTCGTGCGAAATTTGACGATTTGACTCGTGACCTTGTAGAACGTACAAAAGTTCCAGTTCGTCAAGCCCTTTCAGATGCAGGTTTGAGCTTGTCAGATATTGACGAAGTGATCCTTGTCGGTGGTTCAACTCGTATTCCTGCCGTTGTAGAAGCTGTTAAAGCTGAAACTGGTAAAGAACCAAACAAATCAGTGAACCCTGATGAAGTTGTAGCTATGGGTGCTGCGATCCAAGGTGGTGTCATCACTGGTGATGTGAAAGACGTTGTCCTTCTTGATGTAACTCCATTGTCACTTGGTATCGAAACAATGGGTGGTGTCTTCACAAAACTTATCGACCGCAACACAACTATTCCAACATCTAAATCACAAGTCTTCTCAACTGCAGCAGACAACCAACCAGCCGTTGATATCCACGTTCTTCAAGGTGAACGTCCAATGGCAGCGGACAACAAAACTCTTGGACGCTTCCAATTGACTGATATTCCAGCTGCACCTCGTGGAATTCCTCAAATCGAAGTGACATTTGACATCGACAAGAACGGTATCGTATCTGTTAAAGCGAAAGATCTTGGAACTCAAAAAGAACAAACAATTGTTATCCAATCTAACTCAGGTTTGACAGACGAAGAAATCGACCGCATGATGAAAGATGCAGAAGCTAACGCTGAAGCAGATAAGAAACGTAAAGAAGAAGTTGACCTTCGTAACGAAGTAGACCAAGCAATCTTTGCGACTGAAAAGACAATCAAAGAAACTGAAGGTAAAGGCTTCGATGCAGAACGTGATGCTGCCCAAGCTGCCCTCGATGAGCTTAAGAAAGCCCAAGAAGACAACAACTTGGACGAAATGAAAGCAAAACTTGAAGCATTGAACGAAAAAGCTCAAGGACTTGCCGTTAAACTCTACGAACAAGCCGCAGCAGCGCAACAAGCCCAAGCAGGAGCAGAAGGCGCACAAGCAACAGGAAACGCAGGCGATGACGTCGTAGACGGAGAGTTTACTGAAAAGTAAAACAATCCAGTGGATTGTTTTAGCGGAACCTCCTGAAATAAAGAAAGGTTCCGAGATTTTAGGATTCCTTTAATCCGAAACTCAATTCAGCATTACTAGTTTGATTTTTAAAACTTAAACTAGTAAGTATAGGAAGAAATCCAGAGGTTGCAACTCAGCCTCTGTTTTTCGGTAAAATAGAGGATGTTGCGTATGAAAAAAGTACTTTGTATCATTTATCCTAATTTTTCTCTTTATGAGATAACCGCTTTAACAAGTACTTTAGCTCTGTCTTTTGACGTCACGATTGATTATGTCGCTTCAGATCATTCGATAGTGGTCTCTGAGGATGGTTTGCCCTGTCAACCGACCAAAACACTAGATCAGATCCGTATAGAAGAGTATTCTTGTGTGATTTTGCCAGGAATGGTAAACATAGGACCTGCCCTACAGGATGAGAAATTGATTTCGTTCTTGAGGAACCTTGGTGAGCAAGATATCCTCATTGCCGCCATTTCTTCAGCGCCTCTTTTATTGGCGAAAGCAGGCTTGTTGAAGGATACGAAATTTACAGGTGGAATTTGGCAAAACTTCTTTGACTATTTTGAATTTCTTCCACGTGAAAATTTCCAACCGAAAGTTCTTGTGCAAGATAAACAAATCATTACGACTATTGGTTTTGCGCATCAAGAGTTTGCAAGGAAAGTGATTCTAAGTTTAGGGTTGGCAGAGAATACGGATAACTATTTTAAAGAACAGAACGAGTACGCTGAAGAGGATTTGATATTTACTCTATCAGACCAAGAATTTGAACAAGTGAAGCGAAGTATAGAAAACATCCTCTAAAGATTTACTTATAAATTATAGAAAGGAACAAAGAGTGTTCGGGGAATTGAACCCGAGCGGAAAGCTTGGAAATTAGATAAACCGCCTAAGAAATCAGGATTTCTTGTCGGTTTCCTAAATTTCAGTCGCTTTCTGTTCGCTCTTAGTATCTTGTATGAACAATACTGAATTTTATGACCGTTTGGGCGTTTCAAAGAATGCGTCTCAGGATGAGATCAAGAAAGCCTATCGGAAATTATCTAAAAAATATCACCCAGATATCAACAAGGAGCCTGGTGCTGAGGAAAAGTACAAGGAAGTTCAAGAAGCTTATGAGACTTTGAGCGACGAACAAAAGCGGGCAGCCTATGACCAATACGGTGCTGCAGGAGCCAACGGTGGTTTTGGCGGCTTTGGTGGTGGAGCTGGTGGTTTCGGTGGTTTTGATGGCACTGGCTTTGGTGGCTTTGAAGACATTTTCTCAAGCTTCTTTGGAGGTGGTGGTACGAGCCGTAATCCGAATGCTCCACGTCAGGGAGATGATCTTCAGTACCGCGTAAACTCAAGTTTGAAGAAGCCATCTTTGGAACTGAGAAGGAAGTGAAGTACCATCGGGAAGCCAGCTGTCGGACATGTGATGGCACTGGAGCTAAACCAGGAACAAGCCCAGTAACTTGTGGACGCTGTCATGGTTCTGGGGTTATCAATGTGGATACGCAAACCCCGCTTGGGATGATGCGCCGTCAAATCACCTGTGATGTCTGTCATGGACGTGGTAAAGAAATTAAAGATCCTTGTACAACCTGTCATGGGACTGGTCACGAGAAGCAAGCTCACAGTGTCAATGTTAAAATCCCTGCTGGGGTCGAAACTGGGCAACAAATCCGCCTCTCTGGTCAAGGAGAAGCTGGCTTTAATGGAGGGCCATACGGAGATCTCTATGTGGTGGTCAACGTTGAGCCGAGCGACAAATTCGAGCGTGATGGATCAACCATCTACTATAAATTGAACTTGAACGTTGTTCAGGCTGCTCTTGGGGATACGGTCCATGTTCCAACAGTTCACGGCGATGTTGACTTGGTCATTCCTGAAGGAACCCAGACAGGTAAGAAATTCCGCCTTCGCGGAAAAGGTGCTCCGAGCTTACGTGGTGGTGCCGTGGGAGACCAATATGTATCTGTTAATGTGGTGACACCAACAGGTCTAAATGACAAGCAAAAAGAAGCCCTTCGTGCATTTGCGGAAGCAAGTGATTTGAAGGTCAACCCAAAGAAAAAAGGCTTCTTTGATAAGGTTAAAGATGCCTTGGATGATTTATAAAATAAAAGAAGATTTGGTTTTTCCAATCTTCTTTTTTTATCAAGAAAAACACCTCCGAAACCAAAGGCTTCAGAGGTGTGGCAAAAGAATCAAATTAAACAAGACCTTGGGCAATCATCGCATTTGCGACATTTTCAAAGGCTGCGATATTAGCACCCGCAAGGTAATCTTTACCAAGACCGTAGGTTTCTGCAGTTGTTTTAGCAGTGTTGAAGATGTTGGTCATGATGTCTTTCAAGCGTCCATCCACTTCTTCACGTGTCCATGAAAGGCGGAGGCTGTTTTGGCTCATTTCAAGAGCAGATACAGCAACCCCACCAGCATTGGCAGCTTTAGCAGGTCCGTAAAGGATGCCGTTTTCTTTGTAGACTTTGATCGCATCAAGGTCGCTAGGCATGTTGGCTCCTTCAGAAACAACTTTTACCCCTTGAGCAACCAAGCGTTTAGCAGCTTCACCGTTGATCTCGTTTTGAGTTGCACATGGAAGAGCGATATCATAGTTACCAGCGTAAGTCCATACAGATCCTTCGTAGTAAGTAGCAGTTGGTTTTTCTGCAGCATACTCAGTCAAACGAGCACGACGTTTTTCTTTGACGTCTGTCAGAAGGTCAAAGTCAATACCGTTTTCGTCGATCACGTAACCGTTTGAGTCAGATACAGAGATAACAGTTGCACCAAGTTCAGTTGCTTTTTGAAGAGCGTATTGGGCAACGTTACCAGAACCTGAGATCACGACTTTCTTACCAGCAAAGCTGTCGCCATAGGCTTTGAGCATTTCCTCCGTATAGTAAACCAAACCATAACCAGTTGCTTCTGGACGGATCAAGCTACCCCCGAAACCAAGAGGTTTACCAGTCAAGACACCAGCATCAAATTGGCGAAGGCGTTTGTATTGACCGTAAAGGTAACCAATCTCACGTCCACCAACCCCGATATCACCAGCTGGGACATCAAGAGAAGGACCGATGTGTTTTTGCAATTCAGTCATGAAGCTTTGGCAGAAACGCATCACTTCAGCATCTGTTTTCCCTTTAGGATCGAAGTCAGATCCACCTTTACCACCACCGATAGGAAGACCAGTCAAAACGTTTTTAAAGATTTGTTCGAAGCCGAGGAATTTCAAGATCCCTTGGTTTACAGTTGGGTGGAAACGAAGTCCGCCTTTGTAAGGACCGACAGCTGAGTTGAATTGAACACGGTAACCACGGTTAACTTGAACTTTTCCGTCACGGTCAACCCAAGGAACACGGAAGCTAATCACGCGCTCAGGCTCAGTGATACGTGCCAAGATGTTTTCTTCGATGTATTCTGGATGTTTTTCAAATACAGGTTCCAAAGTGCTGAAGAACTCTTCAACAGCTTGAAGGAATTCCGCTTCATGGCCGTTGCGAGCTTTTACGGTTTCGAAAGTGCTTTGGATATATTCTTTTGCAGTTGTCATCATGTTTCTCCTTTTTTCATTGAAACGAATTCCAGCAGGTTAGCGAACTTACTGGTATATGGAGGCACTGCTGAAAGCAATGTCATGTTTTATTACGTCGATAATTATAGCAGACTTTTTTTGACTTGTAAAGAAAAAAGTTGAATTTTCTGAAAATTTTCACAACTGCCTATGAAGTGGGAAAAAATGGATGCGAAAGGACGATAGGATTGGAAAAATGTCTGATTTTTCCCCTCTATATAGAAAATAAAAGGATAACGTTTAAGGTGATTTTTTCTATTTCCGTACGTTTCTTGCTCTTTTTTGGTTTTCTAGTCATGAATCCTCCTTTTCGTGCTATAATGGCTGTAAGAATTCATTTCAAGGAGAAGAAGATGGTATCGACAAAGACGCAAATTGCTGGTTTTGAATTTGATAACTGCCTGATGAATGCGGCAGGTGTGGCCTGTATGACCACTGAGGAATTAGAGGAAGTGAAGAATTCGGCTGCTGGGACCTTTGTGACCAAGACAGCTACCTTGGAGATCCGTGCTGGAAATCCAGAGCCACGCTACCAAGATGTCCCACTTGGCTCGATCAATTCGATGGGGCTACCTAACCAAGGCTTGGACTATTATTTGAATTACCTATTGGAGTTGCAAGAAACGGATCCTGACCGGACTTTCTTCCTATCTCTTGTCGGTATGTCTCCTGGGGAAACCCATACCATCTTGAAAAAGGTGCAAGAAAGTGATTTTAAAGGTTTGACTGAATTGAACCTTTCTTGTCCTAATGTTCCGGGAAAACCTCAGATCGCCTATGATTTTGAGACGACGGACCGAATCCTGTCAGAGGTCTTTGCCTATTTCACCAAACCTCTTGGGATCAAGTTGCCACCTTATTTTGATATCGTTCATTTCGACCAAGCTGCAGCGATCTTTAACAAATACCCGCTCAAGTTTATCAACTGCGTTAATTCAATCGGAAATGGTCTCTACATCGAGGATGAATCCGTGGTGATCCGTCCTAAGAACGGCTTTGGTGGGATTGGTGGCGAATACATCAAACCAACGGCTCTCGCCAATGTCCATGCCTTTTACCAACGGCTGAATCCAGAAATTCAGATTGTGGGGACAGGAGGCGTCTTGACTGGTCGCGATGCCTTTGAACATATCCTTTGTGGGGCTAGTATGGTGCAAATCGGAACCACACTCCATAAAGAAGGAGTGGGGGCTTTTGACCGCATCACTGCAGAACTCAAAGCCATCATGGAAGAAAAAGGCTACCAAAGCCTGGAAGATTTCCGTGGGAAATTGCACTACATTGACTAATCTTTCGAAAAGAACTTCCTCGAGTGGAAACTTGGGGAAATTTTTTATGGTTTCTTATCCAGAGAGAACATTCTGTTCCTAGTTTTAGAGATTTTCCATTTTTATAGAGAGAAAAAGGTGTACAATGGAGGTGAAAAGGAAGGTGATTTCGATGGGAGAAAGGGATATGATTCAAGAGGCGAGGACGAAGATCGAAACTCTCCAAACAGCCTTTTCTAGGGAATGCAAAGCCGGTCCTGATGCCTTTCGATTTAAAGAAAATCTAGATCAGATGTTGAAAGTTTTATTGAAGGCTAGGCAGGTAGACAACCGCCTGTTGATCGAGTTGGAAAAGTTTTATCAGACCGCCAGTCTATTGATTGGTCTGGGTGGGCTAGCATTGAACGAAGAAGCTTTTCAAGCTTGGCGAGCTTATGATCATTGGCATTACGAGGTTGTGAAGTCTCAGTTACAGGTCTACGGACCGACGGTGGTTTTGTAGTTGATGCTAGCTTTGTGTTTATCCACAGATATTCAAAGGAGGTGTGGGACATGTCTCTCATGCATGATTTTTTCCATCAGTTTTTAGTATCTCTACGGAATCTTGGTTACTCGCTCTTTTTCTTATTTGAAAAATAAGTGGGAACGCCTTTATCCCTTTTACTAGTATAGTAGAAGGGATTTTTGATGCAGAATCCTTGAAAATCTGAGGCTCTTGGATTATGATGGAGCTAATAGATGTTAAGCGTTCCTCTTAGGGAATGCAGGAAGCGAGGAAAAAAGATGGCAGAGATTTATCTAGCAGGTGGCTGTTTTTGGGGCTTAGAGGAGTATTTCTCTCGGATCCCCGGTGTAGAAAAGACGACGGTGGGCTATGCCAATGGCCAGGTAGAAACGACCAATTACCAATTGATTAAGGAAACGGATCACGCAGAGACCGTACAAGTCGTCTATGATTCAGACAAGATTACTCTACGAGCGATTCTGCTCTACTTTTTCCGGGTGATTGATCCCTTGTCCATTAACAAACAGGGAAATGATAGAGGCCGCCAATACCGAACCGGTGTCTATTACCTAGATGAGGCAGATCGTCAGGTGATCGCCCACCTGTTTGCGGAGCAAGAAGAGCAACTGGGGCGCAAGATCGCGGTGGAGCTAGAGCCCTTGCGTCACTACATCCTGGCTGAGGACTACCACCAAGACTACCTTAAGAAGAACCCTGGGGGGTATTGCCATATCGATGTGACGGATGCTGAGCAGCCCTTGATTGATCCGGCAGCTTATCAGAAGCCAGATCAAGAAACCTTAAAGGCGAAACTGACAGCAGAACAGTACCAAGTCACTCAGGAGAGTGCGACGGAGCGTCCTTTCCACAATGCCTATGATCAGACCTTTGAAGAGGGGATCTATGTGGATATTACGACTGGGGAACCTCTCTTTTTTGCCAAGGATAAGTTTGCTTCTGGCTGTGGCTGGCCAAGTTTCTCCCGTCCCATTGCCAAAGATGTCGTCCACTATTACCAGGACCATAGCCACGGAATGGAGCGGATTGAAGTTCGTTCCCGCTCAGGCAATGCCCATCTCGGCCATGTCTTCACCGATGGACCCAAAGACCAAGGTGGCCTTCGCTATTGCATCAATTCGGCCTCACTGCGCTTTATTCCAAAAGAGGAAATGGAGCGAGAAGGTTATGGATATTTGTTAAAGGCTTTGAAATAATAGAAAAAGCATCCTAGAAACTTTCCTTAGGTGAGTACGGACACGGACGTCAGCGAACTTCCATGACTAATTATTGAGCCTAAGGTCTCAATAATTCCGAGTGCCTGAAACTGTATTGTTTCAGGCACTTTTCTCACAGCGGAAAGATTCAGTAAATGCTTGCATCAGTAAAAATAATACTTTTGGTTTTTGAAGGGGGACTAAGACAGGATTACGTAAAAAAAGTTCATCTACACTCTGAGATGCGGAAACCTCTTTTTAGTCCCTCCATTTATCTATTCATGGAAGTTTAGGTCAGTCTGTTTTCTTTTGTCAAAATTGTGTTACAATGAAAAAAAGGCCTGAAAGATGACGGAGAGGCCTTTGACAAGTGCAAGAGAATTGAATAGGAAGAGAAGATGATGAAGAATTGGAAGGATCTCTTAAAGAGATGGAGCGAGCTTGGGAAAGATATCCTCAGGATGCTCAACGACTATCTTGATATTGGCTTGGGAAAGGTGACCGCTTTTCGCCTGACCAACGAACAGTTTGTCTACGGTTTGCTGATTACAGTATTTGCGGCAGCAAATCTGGTCTTGTGGGTTCAAAAATGGAATGGTTTTCCCATTACAGCGCTAGAAATGCCGGAAGTCGTTGAAAAGCAAGAAGAAATTCATCCGGATCAGTTACCGCATACGGCTCGGATCATGGCAAATGGAGATCAACTTTATCATGACTTGATTTATATGAGTGCCGCCAAGGAAGATGGAAGCTATGATTTTTCTGAGAATTATCACTATGCTCAGGAATGGTTAAAGCAAGGGGATCTGGTCTTGGGGGATTTTGAAGGGACCATTAATTCGGATTATGGGCTTTCGGGCTATCCGATTTTCAATGCCCCTGGGGAGGTGGTTGCTTCGATTAAGGATGCAGGCTATCAGGTGATGGACCTGGGACATAACCATATCCTCGATTCTGGCTTGGAAGGGCTGTTTCGACTGCCAAGGCCTTTGAAGACGCGGGGATCCAAACGGTTGGTGTCTACCCGCATGAGACGAGGGATCAAGCCCCTATCCTGATCAAGGAAGTAAATGGGATCAAGATTGCGATTTTGGCCTACTCCTACGGGTTTAATGGGATGGAATATAATCTAGAACAAGAGGACTATGATAACCGTCTATCGGACCTCAATGAGGAGCGGATGCGTCAAGAAATCCAAAAAGCTGAGATGGAAGCGGACGTAACTATTGTCATGCCTCAGATGGGGATTGAATATGAGTTAGAGCCATCAGAGGAACAAAAGGAGCTATACCATAAGTTGATTTCTTGGGGAGCGGATATCGTCTTGGGTGGTCATCCTCATGTTGTCCAGCCTGCTGAGATTGTGGATAAGGATGGGCAACAGAAATTGATTGTTTATTCTATGGGGAATTTCCTTTCCAATCAGCGGATGGAAACCATGGAAGGGATAGACAATGCCCAATGGACCGAACGGGGTGTCCTGATGGATATAACCATTGAGAAGGTAGGGCGTAAGACACGGATCAAAACGGCCACAGCTCATCCTACTTGGGTCAACCGAACGCCAAAGGACAGTTATTCTCCCGAAGGCTATGAACTCTATCATTTCCAGACCTATATTTTGGAGGACTGGATTGAAGGCGGCAAGTATCGGGACCAATTGGATGACGAAACAAAGGCGCGTGTCGATACAGCCTACCAGGAAGTAAAGGAACGTGTGAATCTGAATTGGCAATAGGAAGGGAGGATTAAGGAATGGACAAACTGGAGTGGTTACCAATTGGATTTGTTGGACTGATTATCATTATGGTTCTAACAAATCGGATATCAACGATTCGTCTGAGAAAAAATTTAGCCAAGGCTTGGGAGGGGAAACCTTTTTTTATAAAAAATGATAGTGAAGAGAGTTTAGTGGAAACGATGCTTTTGGCATCTACATTCCAGCCAACGGATAGTCAAGTAGATGGTCAAACTTGGCATGATTTAGACATGCATAGAGTCTTTGATCAGCTGAACCATACACAGTCTAGTATTGGGGCAGAGGCCTTGTATCAGAAGATGCGTTTGATAAACTTTCAACCAGATGCATCTTTGCAGGAGTTAGAAGATTTCTTTGAACATCACACGGATCTTCGTCTGAAGGTTCAGGTTGTTATGAACCAGTTAGGAAAAAAGAACCACAATATGGCTAGAAGTATTGTGGCGAATCCAGGGAAGCAAGATTCGAGGATTTATCTTTCTCTCTATATTTTTTTAGCGTGTTTGCCAGTCCTCTCTCTTTTCTTTCTTCCGTTTTTTAAAATTCAAGCCATGTCAGTCTTGATAGCGAGTGTGACGTTTAATATCATTTTTTCGAGCATTCGGAATTGGTCGAATAAACTGCGCTTGGATCAAGTTAGTTACTTGGTTCGTATCTTTGCTTCAGCGGAAAGCTGAGCCGTCTAGCACTACCAAAACAAGAAACCCTCAAACAGGCTGTCCAACCATTTAAGAAGACGAAAGTCATTTCCAGCATCTTACAAAGTCCAACAGGAAGCTCCGAGATGGAAATTATCCTGATTTACCTTAATTTTCTTTTCTTAATTCCTCAGATTGCTCAAATCTATATCTACCAGCAAGTGAGGACTCATCAGAAAGAAGCGCAGGAAACAATCAATCTTTTGGGCGAATTGGAAGTAGCTATCAGCCTTCTACGCCATAAGCGTGATGTTGATTTGATTTGTCATCCCAATTTTAAGGAAGAGACTGGGATTAAAGGAAAGGGGATCTACCATCCTTTACTAGCAGATCCGGTTGCTAACGACGTTAGTTTTGAAAAAAATATGGTGATTAGTGGGGATAATGCCTCCGGGAAATCCACTTATTTGAAAATGGTAGCCATTAACTGTATTTTAGCGCAGGGCTTGGGCTTCGCTTATGGTGACAGTTTGGAGCTTTCTTATGGACATGTCATGACCTCTATGGATGTCAGCGATGATATCGAGGTTGGAGATAGTTATTTTATTACAGAGAGCAAAACAATTCTCCGAATGATTGAGAGTCTGGAAAAGTCAGATTTTCATTATTTCTTTATTGATGAACTCTTTAAGGGAACCAATACCATTGAGCGAATTGGGTCTGGCTTAGGGATTGTCCGCTGGCTATCGAGACACGATTGCTTGTATATGATTTCGAGTCATGATATTGAGCTAGTTGCGGCATCTGGTGCAGTAAATGATAATTATCATTTTGACAGTTGCTATGTTGACGGGAAAATCGTCTTTGATTATCAGATAAAGCAGGGAGCAGCAGTAACGAAGAATGCGGTCAATACATTAAAAAGCCTCCATTTCCCTTCGGAAATCACTCAAACTTCCCAAGAATTAATTGGACAATATGAAAAGACAGGGAAATGGTCTTTGAATAGAATGTTGAGTGATAAAGAGGAAGGTTGCTAGGCTTTATCAGACCTTCTGTTGTAAAAAATTAAAAGCACATAAAACGCAAACTTCACTTGTGTTTTATGTGCTTTTATTGTTTGATCTATTGGTTATAGACAAGCTTTTCGGTATTGGCTTGGAGTAACCTGATAGTATTTCTTGAACTGGCGATTAAAGTTTGAGAGGTTGTTGAAGCCGGATTGGCTCGCGATATCAATGATTGCCAGATCGGAATGCTGGAGGAGATGGGCTGCTTTTTTCAGTCGATATTGAATGATGTACTCCATACAAGAGAGTCCTAATTGTTTCTTAAAGAAATTCATGAAGTGGGTCGGGCTAAAATGGCACAGCTCTGCCAAATGCTCGATCATGAGCTCCTCTTGGTAATGGTTCGAAATATGATCGAGGACCAAACGGATTTTTTCTTCTCTCCGGTAAGCGTCCGTTGAGAACTTCTTCTCGACGATATAGTTGTGAGAGAAGAGGAGATAGAGGAGTTCATTGAGCTGGGATTTAAGTCGGAGTTCATAGTAGGGTCCTTGTTCTCTTCCGTTTGCCATACAGGTTAAGAGGCTCTGTTTGATTTCTTCGTAACCAGGTGATTGGGCTTGAATGCGTCGGACGAATTCAAAATCCCCATTGTAGAGTGGTTGTAAATATTTTAGAGTGGCGATATTTTTATGGGTAATCCCAATCAGGTCCAGATTAAAATGCAGGACATCCATAGTATGAGAAGAACTCTGGATGGGGTGGATGGAGTGGAGGGCATTGGGGCGGATCAAAATAATATCACCAGGCTGACTATTAAAATATTCATAGTCGATATGGAACTGAGCAGTCCCTTCATTGACATAAATAATCTCAATATCGGTGTGCCAGTGAAATAAGATATCTGGCTGGCCATTTTGTGTTCTAATCTGTCTGATTGAAAAAGGGAAATCGCTATTGGGAAAGGATGTTTGGCGGTATAAGGTCTTTGTGTTCATGCCTACCTCTTAGATCTTTTTCGGGAGTAGCAGACGTTTTTACCAGGTGTGTGAAAGGGTCTGCTAGTTACTCATACAGGGAAATCTACTATCTATATTATAATAAAATTGGACCAAATTAAAGAGGATTCGGTGGAATTTCTTAAATTTTAAGGAAGGAGGAGAGGTGTGATTTATGGGAGAGAAGGCTCCAAAATGATGAGGGAATGGTGTATAATAGGGGAAAGATGGAAAGAGGTGGCGGTATGCTACAAATGATTGCGACAGATATGGATGGCACTCTGATGGACGAGCAAGGAGAAGTAGATCATGAGCGCTTGAGCCGCATTTTGGATCAGCTAGACCAAAGAGGGATTCCTTTTGTCATTGCGACAGGGAATGGCTATAGCCGTATGGCTCATGTATTGGGAGACTTGAAAGATCGCGTCACCTTGGTGCTGGCCAATGGGGCACGGATATTAGAGAAGGGAAAGCTCATCCGAGAGTGCAGCTGGCCGGAAGAGCTGGTGCAGGAGGTCTTGCAGTATCTAGAAGGCCGAGAAGAAGAACTTCATCTGGTCGTTAGTAGCTTATCGGGAGGCTATGCCAAGAAAGGAACAGAGTTTCCTCTTTTAGAGCAATTGATGACGCCTGAGTTAGCAGCTGCTTTTTACAAACGGATGCGCTTTGTGGATGATTTGGTCCATGAACATGGCGAGCAAGTTTTGAAGTTAAGTGTCGTCACGGAGACTAAAAAAGTCGAAGATTTTGTGCAAGAGCTGCGAGAAAAGTTTGGAGAGCGCCTGCTTCCAGCAGCTAGTGGCTATGGAGCCATTGATATTCTGCAACCGGGTGTCAATAAGGCTACGGCCATTCAATTCTTAGAAGAACGCTGGGGCGTGGATGGTGGGCATCTGATGGCATTTGGCGATAGCCAAAACGATCTCGAGATGCTTGAGTTAGCGACCTATTCCTATGCAATGGAAAATGCGGATCCCCATGCGCGACAAGCAGCCCGCTATACGGCGCCTTCTCATCAGAATCATGGAGTCTACGAAGTCATCGAAGCTTACTTGGATGGAAGGATCAGCTTCGACTAGGATCTTATCCTACCTTGCACAGTTTCTACTATACGAATCGAAAGGAGCCTTTATGGCTGTACAATTATTAGAAACCTGGCTGTTGAAAGAACAGGCAAAAATACAGAAGAATTACCGAGAACTGAATCAAAATCCTTTGAGGGAACCCGATATTCTTTTTATAGGAGACTCTATCGTCGAATACTATCCCCTTCAAGAGTTGCTACTGACGGATCAGTATATGGTGAACCGGGGGATTAGAGGCTACAAGACAGACCTCTTAAGAGAGCATCTAGATGCCCATATTTTCGGTCAAGCAGTGGATAAGGTTTTTTTGCTGATTGGAACTAATGACATTGGTAAGGAAATGCCCCTGTCGGAAACCATTGAAACATGAGCATCATCCTGCAGGAGATGGTGCGGCTCTTGCCCTTGGCGCAAATCAAACTCGTTTCGGTTCTTCCTGTGAATGAGGGAGAGCCCTACAAGGGGACAGTTTATATCCGGACCAATCAGAAGATTCAGACCTTGAACCAGGCCTACCACGAATTGGCCCAAGGGATGATAAATGTTGAATTTATCAATGTTTTTGACCATTTGCTTGGAGAGGATGGTCAGCTCAAACCGGCTTATACAACAGATGGTCTTCATCTAACCATCGAAGGATACAGAGTCTTGAGTAAGGCTCTTCAAAGCGAAATCTAACCCATCCTAGCAAGGAAAATGATTTTCCAGCTAGGATTTTTTATGCTTTCTATAAAACAGTTCGGGAAAATACTTTATTTTGTACTAATTCTACAACAAGCAAAAACCTTGTCCTTATGCGGTTTATGACTTCTGTTATAAAATAGTTTGCGGAAACAGAACAGATTTGCTTTGTGTTATGTAATAGTTCCAGGCATTCAGTGAGCATATTCTTATACAAGGACAATAAAACGTGATAAATTGATATAGTAAAGTTATTTGAAACGTTTTCACTCTTTGTCGAATTCAGTTCAAAGACTGACAATTATTTTTATTGAAGGAGAGTTATATTTATGACTCAAGGAAAAATTACTGCATCTGCAGCAATGCTCAACGTATTGAAAACATGGGGCGTAGACACTATCTACGGTATCCCATCAGGAACACTTAGCTCACTTATGGACGCTTTGGCTGAAGACAAAGATATCCGTTTCTTGCAAGTTCGTCACGAAGAAACAGGTGCTCTTGCAGCGGTTATGCAAGCTAAATTTGGCGGATCTATCGGTGTTGCAGTTGGTTCAGGTGGACCAGGTGCAACTCACTTGATCAACGGTGTTTACGATGCAGCTATGGATAACACTCCATTCCTTGCTATCCTTGGATCACGTCCAGTTAACGAATTGAACATGGATGCCTTCCAAGAATTGAACCAAAACCCAATGTACAACGGTATCGCTGTTTACAACAAACGTGTAGCTTACGCTGAGCAATTGCCAAAAGTGATTGACGAAGCTTGCCGTGCTGCCGTTTCTAAAAAAGGTCCAGCTGTCGTTGAAATTCCAGTAAACTTTGGTTTCCAAGAAATCGACGAAAACTCATACTACGGATCAGGTTCTTACGAGCGTTCATTCATCGCTCCTGCTTTGAACGAAGTTGAAATTGACAAGGCTGTTGAATTTTTGAACAATGCTGAACGTCCAGTGATCTATGCTGGTTACGGTGGTGTTAAAGCTGGTGAAGTGATCACTGAATTGTCACGTAAAATCAAAGCACCAATCATCACAACTGGTAAAAACTTTGAAGCGTTCGAATGGAACTACGAAGGTTTGACAGGTTCTGCTTACCGTGTTGGTTGGAAACCAGCCAACGAAGTTGTCTTTGAAGCAGACACAGTTCTTTTCCTTGGTTCAAACTTCCCATTTGCTGAAGTATACGAAGCATTCAAGAACACTGAAATTCATCCAAGTCGATATCGACCCTTACAAACTTGGTAAACGTCATGCCCTAGACGCTTCAATCCTTGGTGATGCAGGTCAAGCAGCGAAAGCAATCCTTGATAAAGTGAATCCAGTTGAATCTACTCCTTGGTGGCGTGCAAACGTTAAGAATAACCAAAACTGGCGTGATTACATGAACAAACTCGAAGGTAAAACTGAGGGTGAATTGCAATTGTATCAAGTTTACAATGCAATCAACAAACATGCTGATCAAGACGCTATCTATTCAATCGACGTAGGTGACACTACTCAAACATCAACTCGTCACCTTCACATGACACCTAAGAACATGTGGCGTACATCTCCACTCTTTGCGACAATGGGTATTGCCCTTCCTGGTGGTATCGCTGCTAAGAAAGACAATCCAGATCGCCAAGTATGGAACATCATGGGTGACGGTGCATTCAACATGTGCTACCCAGACGTTATCACAAACGTTCAATACGACCTTCCAGTTATCAACGTTGTCTTCTCAAATGGTAAATATGCCTTCATCAAGGACAAATACGAAGACACAAACAAACACTTGTTTGGTTGTGACTTCCCTAATGCTGACTATGCGAAAATCGCTGAAGCTCAAGGAGCTATTGGATTTACAGTTGACCGTATCGAAGACATCGACGCAGTCGTTGCTGAAGCTGTTAAATTGAACAAAGAAGGTAAAACTGTTGTTATCGATGCTCACATCACTCCACATCGTCCACTTCCAGTAGAAGTACTTGAGTTGGATCCAAAACAACACTCAGAAGAAGCTATTAAAGCCTTCAAAGAAAAATACGAAGCTGAAGAGCTTGTACCATTCCGCCTCTTCTTGGAAGAAGAAGGGTTGCAATCACGCGCTATTAAATAATTCCTAACGTGGGACTTAAAAAGATCGGAGCAATCCAGTCTTTTTCTGGAGGATAGTAAATGAATTTAAATCAATTAGATATTATCGTTTCAAATGTTCCCCAAGTATGTGCTAGCTTGGAGCGTATCTTGGACAAAAAGGCGGACTATGTTGACCAAAGTTTTGCTCAGTTCACGATTGGCAGTCACTGTCTCATGTTATCCCAAAACCATTTGATACCTTTGGAAATTTCCAGTCAGGAATCATTCTTCACGTTGAAGTTGAGGATGTAGAGCAGAACTACCAACGGTTGAAAGATCTTGGTATCCAGGTTTTAAATGGTCCAGCTGTAACTGATTGGGGAACCGAATCCCTGCTAGTAAGTGGTCCAGCAGGTCTAGTGATTGATTTTTATCGTATGAAATAGGAGGCGTGGTCATTTAACGTCAACCTTAGCTATTCTTAAAATAGAATTTGAGAAAATGAACTATTTAAAAGATCGGAACCATCCGGTCTTTTTTATTAAAGACAAAATCTTCTTTGAAACTTTCCTTAGGTGAGTACGGACGTTAGGTGAAATTATCCAGTGGATGATTTCAGCAATCCAGGAAGTTCCATGACTTAGTTTTGAACCTAAAGTTTCAAAACTCCCGAGTGCTAGAAACAATCGTGTTTCAAGCACTTTTCTCACGGCAGAAAGTTTCAGTAGATGATTGAATAATTCTAACGAATAAAATTTTTCTATATTTAACAGAATTTATTAGATTTAAGAAAGCCAAATATTATATTTGGCAAAAGAGTATGCATTTTAACAGATCGGATTCGTCCGATCTGTTTTCTTGTATGAGTGTGGTAGATACCTTAGAATAGTATCAGTTTTTCCTAGGATGTTGTAAGATTTTCGGGTTAGAGAAGGGTATAATAGAACTATCAAATCAAGTGAGGTAGAGAGATGACCGATAAACTTCAATTTCCAGATGGTTTTCTTTGGGGTGGGGCGACGGCTGCTAACCAGTGTGAGGGAGCTTATAATGAAGATGGCCGTGGCTTGGCCAATGTGGATGTGGTACCGATTGGGCCTGACCGTCACGCCATTATCACGGGTCAGAAAAAGATGTTCGACTTTGAAGAGGGCTATTTTTATCCGGCTAAGGATGGCATTGATATGTATCATCGCTACAAGGAAGACATTGCCCTCTTTGGGGAAATGGGCTTTAAAACCTATCGTTTGTCCATTGCCTGGTCTCGGATTTTCCCCAAAGGAGATGAACTAGAGCCAAACGAAGCAGGTCTACAGTTCTATGAAGATCTCTTTAAGGAATGTCACAAGTATGGCATTGAACCCTTGGTGACCATTACCCACTTTGACTGTCCCATGCATTTGATTACCGAGTATGGAGGTTGGCGTAGTCGTAAGATGTTGGAATGTTATGAACGACTCTGCCGGACCCTCTTCACTCGCTACAAGGGCTTGGTCAAATACTGGCTAACCTTTAATGAGATCAATATGATACTTCATGCGCCTTTTATGGGAGCGGGTCTCTGCTTTGAAGAAGGGGAGAATGAGGAGCAGGTCAAATACCAGGCGGCTCACCATGAGTTGGTCGCTTCAGCCATTGCTACCAAGCTAGCCCATGAGATTGATCCTAACAATAAGGTCGGCTGTATGCTGGCAGCAGGGCAAAACTATCCGCATACCTGTGCTCCGCGAGATGTCTGGGCTGGTCTAGAAGAAGACCGCAAGAACTACTTCTTTATCGATGTGCAGGCGCGTGGGGAATACCCTAACTATGCCAAGAAAGAGTGGGAGCGTCAGGGGATCACGGTCGAGATGACCGAGCAGGACCTTCAATTGTTGAAAGACCATACAGTTGACTTTATTTCCTTCTCCTACTATGCCAGTCGGGTCGCTTCAGGTGATCCAGCTGAAAAGGAGAAAACAGCGGGCAATATCTTTGCCTCTCTGAAGAACCCCTACCTAGAAAGCTCAGAATGGGGTTGGCAGATTGACCCTCTTGGTCTCCGCATTACCCTCAACACCATCTGGGATCGTTATCAAAAACCCCTGTTTATTGTAGAAAATGGACTAGGCGCCGTTGATACTCCAAATGAAGCCGGGGAGATTGAGGATGACTACCGGATTGATTACCTGGCTGCTCACATCAAGGCCATGCGGGATGCTATTCATGAAGATGGCGTTGTCCTCTGGGGCTATACGACTTGGGGCTGTATTGACCTGGTCTCTGCCGGGACAGGAGAAATGAAGAAGCGCTACGGCTTTATCTACGTCGACCGAGACAACGAAGGCAAGGGAAGCTTGGAGCGCTCCCGTAAGAAATCCTTCTATTGGTACAAAGAAGTCATTGCGACAAATGGGGCTTCTGTTGAATAAAAGTTTTCGGTACTTGATGGCCGATTCTCTCCTATAAACGAAAAAGCTTAGAATCCCAATTTCAAGCTGGGGTCCTAAGCTTTTTGTATGTAGTTTAGCCAAGTACTTACGGATTTACTGGTCGTAGTCTAAGACATTGTTCTCGATGACAAACTTAGATTCAGCGGAAATATTGGCTTCTCCTAGTTGCAACTGCGAACTTCCGTCTGGTTTCATGATGTGCCACTGACCGTCCTTGTGGGCAAAGATAGCCTGAAATGTGACGTTATCACTCTTGTCCCGAATGGGTAGAACAAATGCTTGATCAGTATTCTCTAAGAGTATCTCTTCTTTTTTTTCAAAGTTATAGATATAAAATTGCCCAGTTCTTTGTCCCAAACCATGAAGTTCATCGACTTTTTGCCAATTTTCAAAATTTTTCTGAATTAGGGATTCATTAAAAATCTTGTTGAAGGTTTCATTCCGTTTCTTCGTTTCTTCCTCGTCTAGTGTTTTCTGAAACTCTGAAACCTTTTTAGCCGTTTGGACGGTTTGTCTGTTTTGCTCCCTAATTTGCTGGCGGTGGATAAATCGCATTATTCTTGCACCAACGCCCAGGATGACGAGAATGGATACAAGGCTGATTTTAGTTTTGGCATTTTTTTTCATAGATGATTCTCCCTATCATGTCATTGGTCTATTATACCCTTTGAAAGAAAGGATAGTCAAGTTCATCTTGTGAGGACTTAACATGCAGATCTATCTGGGTGCTATAGAATTTTATCAGATTTTCATTGACGAAGGACCCTTTATTTGATAGGCTAGAGAAATAGAAATGATTTGTAGTTCAAAGGGAAAAGGAGATGGGTAGGTGGCACGTATTTTATTAATTGAGGATAATAGTGATATCCAAGAAATTTTGTATAGTCTCTTAAGCGAAGATCATGAGGTGCTTCAGGCTTTTTCAGGTACAGAAGGTTTGCGACTCTTTCAGCAAGAAAGCATTGATTTGGTCCTTCTTGATATCATGCTTCCTGGGAAAAATGGAGATCAGGTCCTTGAGGAGATCCGTTTGCAGAGTCAGGTGCCGGTCATCATGATGACCGCTCTGGGAGACAAACACCTCATTAGCCAGTATCTCCTTGCAGGGGCCAATGATTATATTGTCAAGCCCTTTAATCTGGATGAAGTGGCGGCTCGGGTGACGGTGCAGCTGCGAAATCAACCGACGGTAGCACAGGAAGCTCAAGCGCCGCAAAAGCTATCCTTTAAGAATTTGGTCTTAAATCCAGAAACCTTTGAACTGGAGTCTGGCGAACAGACGCTTCGCTTGGGCAAAAAAGAATTTCAAATTTTTGAGACCTTGCTGGCACATCCAAAGAAGATTTTCACCAAGGAAGAATTGTATGAGGCGGTCTGGGAAGAGGTCTATCTGCCTGGAGACAATACCCTTAATGCCCAATTGAGCAATCTCCGGAAGAAAATTGCCCAGCTAGACCCTAATGAGGACTATATTGAAACCGTCTGGGGCTTGGGTGTTCGCTTGAAAGGAGACAAGTAATGTGGGGATTGGTTCTAATTCTAGTCGTCCTTGTCCTTCTCTTGGGACTGGGCTACCTTCGCCTACTCTCTGCTCTCACAGATTTGCAGGAGCAGATTCAAAAGAAGCTCCAAAATGGGAGTGGAGTACGGTTAACGTCACGTGTTTCAAAAAAAGAATTGGTCGCCTTGACCAAGCAGGTCAGTGATCTCTTTGATCAGATTGAGCGGACCAATCGGATTGCCTTTCAAGAGAAAAAGACTTTGGATATGGCTATCAGTAATATTGCTCACGATATTCGGACGCCTTTGACCATTGCATCTGGCTATACCCAACAAATCATCAAAGGAGGGACGCAGGAAGAGGAAAAGCTGAAGAAATTGCTTCCAATCTTCAAGTAGTTTCAAAACGTCTGGAATCCCTTTTGGAGTACAGACGCTTGATGGAGGGAGCCATCCAGCCTCGGATTTCAGACGTTAATCTCAGCCAAGTGCTAACCCAACAGTTATTCCAGTATTATGATAGTTTGTCTGAGGCGGGGATTGCCTTAGAGGTAGAGTTAGAAGAACATCTCCATTATGCTACGGATCCGGAGCTCTGGGAGCGCCTCTTGCAAAATATGCTCAGCAATGTCCTCAAGCATGGGAAGGAGCAGGCACGTTTGACCCTAATGTCGGACACGGACACGATTCGGGTCGAGCTGCGCAATATTGTGCAACAACCGATTCAGCATTTAGACCAACTGGCTAGTCGATTCTACTCAGAAAATCTATCGGATACAGAAGAGTCTTCTGGTTTGGGTCTCTACATCATTCAAAATTTTGTAGAGATCTTAGGGGGAGACTTGCAACTGGCAACGGAGGCAGATTGGTTTATCTTAACCATTACACTAAGAAAAAAGAGAGTGGGACAGAAATCGGTAATTCGTTAGAATTCGATTTCGTCGTCCCACCTCCGCACAGTTGAGTAGGGCTGTAAAAGCTGATGAAATCAGCGTAGTAGAGCCCACTCAACCACTGCGTCTTGCTCGATAATCCGAAGACAATTGAGAGGCTAGGACTTTTGTCCCAACCTCTTTTTGTCATAAATCTTTGTGTTTGAACGTAGCGAGTCCCAGGAAGCCAAACAAGGATGAATCCAAGGGCGATAGAGAGGGTATAGTTGGTTGCTGTCGTACTTTGGACCATGGAATATTGGAATTCCAAGTTTAGGTAGTGGAGAATATCAATATCTTTAAAGAAGAGCGCTGGAAGGCCTAAGAAGATATTTCCAATGAAGTAGCCAACGAAGGCCAAGGTGATGGATTGGCTAGCGTAAAGGAGGAAGGAAATGATGCTGACCCAAGCCAGGGTGGAGAGGAACTGCATCACAAGGGTCAGTCCAAAATGAGCGAAGAAGTGCTCTGGCATGCTGCCAAGTCCATTATAGAGTATCGCGGTCAAGAAGACGAGACCATAAGAAACGAGAAATTGGAAGAGAGCAATGGTCAGAACAACGGCACTTTTGGCAAAGTAGTAGCTGGAACGAGAAACGCCATAGGCCAGACTATTCTTGTATAAGTTTTGTGTTAAGTCCGTTCCTAGGACTAAGGTGATGACAATAATGGTAAAAAAGATGGTCATACTGATGCTCCCAGAGTAGTTGATCAAGGCTTTAAAGCCTGTCCAAACTTCGGTCGCTTGGGGTAATTTGGATTCCGTATTGACGCCGACGTGGCCGGTAGCTCCAAAGATGACTCCAGACACGATATTGAGAACGAGAATGGCTTCTGTAATCCAAAAACCTTTGGAGCGAAAAAGTCTATAAAAATCTGCTTGAATGGTATGCAACATGATAAATCTCCTAAATGAAATATGTGGGATAAGTAATACAAGACGGTGGGTTGACTAGTCTACCAAGTCCGTAAAGAATTTTTCCAGATCTTGGCGGGCATAGTAGATTTCATCCACGTCAATATCCTCTTGAACGAGCGCTTTGACAATGACTTTAATATCGTGAGTCTGTCCAAAGATATGGATTTCTCCATCCTTATCGATGACCTTGATACGGTGATGGAGCTGATCCTGGATCAGTTGACTGGCAAGAGCTAGTTGGCTAGTTTTGAGGATGATGTAATCTTCTCCTTGTTCTTCGAATTCAGCCTTGCTAATTTCTTTGATCAGGCGTCCTTGGTCGACAATGCCAAGCGATTGGCAACCAGATAAAGTTCGGAGAGGATGTGACTGGAAATGAGGATGGTCATGCCGAGTTCATCGTTGAGGCGCTTGATCATCTGACGGAATTCCTTGATTCCGACAGGATCGAGACCATTGATGGGTTCGTCCAAAATGAGGAAGTCGGGCTTGGCAATGAGCGCAATCGCAATTCCCAACCGTTGTTTCATCCCGAGTGAAAAATCGCGGAATTTCTTCTTACCCGTATTATTCAGGCCGACATAGTTCAAGGTTTCTTTGATGACCTGGTCAGGATTGGGGATATGGCGTGCCTTGCAATAGTAGATTAGGTTTTGATAAGCGGTCATATGCTTGTGAGCCACAGGACTTTCAATGACAGATCCGACCCGTTTCAGGGCTTGTGTCCACTGAGAGCGATTCGTGGAAGCGAAGAGGGAGACGCTTCCATCAGTTTCTTGAATCAGCTGGGTGATGACCTTGATGAGGGTGGTTTTCCCTGCCCCGTTTTTACCGATGAGGCCGTAGACGTCGCCTTTGCGAATGGTGAGATTCACATCATTTAAGGCGTATTGTTGACCGAACTTTTTACTCAAATGGGAAATTTCTAATACTTTTTCCATGGTTTTCTCCTTCGTCCAAATGACTAGTTGTTTTCTTTACACTCTTAGTATACAGCTTGCTTTTCAAATAACTATCAAGCAATTCTAAAATATTTCTAAAAAAATGACTAACCTTTTAAAAGTTAGCCGTGACTTTAAGAATAAGTTTTCTTAGAGGCTTTCCTTAGGTGAGTACGGACGTCAGCGAACTTCGAAGAAGTTCCATGACTTAGTTTTGGACCTAAGGTTCCAAACTCCCGAGTGCCTGAAACAATTGTGTTTCAGGCACTTTTCTCACGGCGGAAAGCCTCTAGATATTCATGCATAACTTAAAAATATAAACATTTCTTGATTTTTTAAGTTATGTAACATGAAAAAATACGTTATCTACATTAAGAGGAACTGTTTTTTAAGCTAGCCTCTTCATTTTTAAATTCACCAACAAACTCCTTGATGGCTTCTGCAAGTTCATGGGGTTTCTGAGTATTGAGTAGATGGCCCCCGTCTGCGATTTCTAGATAGTGACCTTTAGGCAGGAGATTGGCCAACTTTTTAGAAGAAGCCTGATTGGCCCCATCCTTGCTGCCGCAAATCACTAAGCTAGGAAGAGGGCAAGTTTTAGCGGTATCGGTTAGATTGAGGCTTTTTAATTCGGTAAAGATTTGCAACATGTGCTGTTTATTGGCCCCCTGCTTTTCAAAGACATGTTTGGGAATCAGACGAAAAAGGAGAATTTGGAGACTATAGAGGAGATTGGTGTTGAGTTTGTATTGCGTCCCTGAAAGCACCAAGCCCTTGAGTTGTGGCAAGTCTCGGCTGGAGAGATCGAGAGCGAGAACGCCTCCCAGTGAGAGTCCAACCAGAATAAAGGGCTCGCTTTCTTGCTGGAGGTGCTCCGTCAATCTTTCTTTGGCCTCTTGGTAGCTTTCGCTTGGATGGGAGAAAATAGCGAAAGATTCAGATTGCAAGGGGGAAAGTGCATCTTGGACCCCTTGCCAAGAGTGAGCATCCTGGCCTAGGCCATGTAAAAAAATAAGTTTCATTCTGATTCCTCTCTAGTGAAATCGAGTGGATAGAGGCCACGCAGGGCATTGCAGGCATAGACTTGGTCAGCGACTTCTAAATCCTTCAGCGTTAACAGTTTTTCTTCTACTTGTCCAGTTTCTAAGAGATGGCGGCGGTAAATCCCGTCGAGTAGAGGGAGGTGAGCTGGAGGAGTATAGCGCTTGCCGTCAATCTCTAGGATGAGATTTCCGATGGTCGTCTCTAGCAAGCTGCCATCAGGAAGATAGAAGATCTGCTCGTGATCTTTAGTTGCTAGATGAGCTCGCTGGCTAGTCTTAAAATAAGTAAATGGCTTCGCTAAATCAAGCTTTTGCTCGGTCAGTTGAGCCTGCAGATAGCTAGCTGGCAAGTCCTTCAGTTCGGTGATAGCCAGCTGGAAGGCCCCGTTTTTTTGCAAGGCAATCCGACAACGATAGTCAAGGTTGGAATCCAAACGAGCAAGCTCTTCTTGAAGTTCTTTCAGGAGTTTTGGCTCATCATAAGGGTAGGCAAAGTAGCGGCTGGCCTCTCTTAAACGGATCAGGTGTTGCTCCAGGAAGGTCAGCTCTCCTTGGTGGATGCGGCCGGTTGTCAAGAGGTCAAAGCGAGGATCTTGTCGGTAGAGGACTGCTGATTTTTGCTTGGTCTCCTGGTATTCACTTTCCCATTTGCTGTCCCAAGTAATGCCTCCTCCCACGCCATAGATGGCTTGCTTCCCCTGCATTTGAAGGGTTCGAATAGCCACATTAAAAATTCGTTTGCCTTTTGGAAGAAGGATGCCGATTGTTCCACAGTAGACGCCACGAGGAGCAACCTCTATCTGTTGAATAATTTCCATAGTGGAAATCTTCGGTGCCCCTGTGATGGAACCGCAAGGAAAGAGGGCCTGGAAGGTTTGGACTAGGTCGACTTCGGGGCGTAAGCGACTTTCAATGGTCGAGGTCATCTGCCAAACAGTAGAGTATTGCTCAACCTGGCAGAGATGGGTCACCTGCTCACTTCCAATTTCCGAAATCCGGTTCATGTCATTGCGGAGGAGATCGACAATCATCATGTTTTCTGCTCGATTTTTGGGATCAGCTTCTAGCCAAGCAGCCTCTTGAAGATCTGTTTGGTTGGTGAGACCACGACGAGTCGTCCCCTTCATAGGACGGGTGGTCAGTAGTCGGTCATCTTGTTCAAAAAAGAGCTCAGGACTGATAGAGAGAATGGCCACATCATCGTGTTGGATGAAGGCATTGTAATGGGCCTTCTGTTCTACTACCAAGCGATTGTAAATGGCCAAAGGGTCAGCTTTTAACTCTTGAGAAAGCTGGACGGTGTAGTTGACCTGATAGGTATCCCCCCCTGGCGGATGTGGTGATGGATAGTCTTGATGGCTTCTTGGTAAGCAGGTGCCTCGACCTCTTCCTTCCAATTGGCTGGCAGGTCCACTGCCTCGTAGTCCTCTGGGAAAGGAAGGGTTTCAACCTCTTGGTGGATGGTGAAGTAGAGGAGATACTCTCCCATGAGAGGAGCAGGGTGGACAGCTAATTTTTTCTCAAAAGCAGGAGCAGCCTCATAGCTGACATAGCCAACAGCATAAAAACCAGCCTCCTGATAGGCTTCTACCTCTCTCAGAAGAGTCTCTACTTGGTCAAGGTCTCTTGTTTTTAATTCCTTTAGTGGCTTGGTGAAAATGTGTCGCAATCCAAGCTCTTTAAAATCAATAATCGTTTGTTTGTGCATGCTTTGAGTATATCAAAAATAGAGGGAAAAAGGTAGATAAGGATCCAAAGATTCCTTGCTCAAGCTTGTCTTTCATGCTAAAATAACCATAGAATCTGCATTGGCAAGGAGTAGGACCATGAAAAAGAATTCGCTCTATAACACTTCCAGTATTAGTCTTTTTCAATACCTCTTTGCGATTGCAGTGATTTTGGTGCATAGTGGTCGCTTAACTTCCTATGAGCCAGTGCATTTTGGCCTCAAGAGTATCCTTGGACGTCTAGCGGTGCCATTTTTTATCGTCTGTGCCAGCTTTTTTCTCAAGCAATCACTAAGGGATGCAAGGAAAATTAAGACCTACCTGGTCAAATCGTAAAAACCTATTTATTTTGGAGTTGTGTCTATCTTCCCTATGCCTGGGTCTTTTTTTCTAGTCTCCATCTCCCTGTCTATCTCTTTCCAGCAGGCGTTCTGATTGCTCTTCTCTATCTGGGAATGTGCTACCAACTCTGGTATATCCCTGCTTTTTTGCTAGGCCTGTTTTTGGTCAATCACTTGGTCAAACGCCTAGGTATGGTTTGGACGGGGGTGATCACCTTTCTTCTATACTGCTGGGGTTTGATCGAGACCTATTCAGCTTATCTGGACACCACGAGTCTTCTCAAGGGTTACCAACTCTACAGCAATTTATTTTTTACAGCGCGAAATGGTCTCTTTTACACGCCTGTTTTTATCTATATGGGTTACTATCTCTATGATCATTTTGATTCACCAACCTTTAGGGTTCACCATTGGCAAAAAGTGGCCCTTGCCTTTGGACTGTTCTGTTTAGAAGGCCTCGTCATTTTTCAACATGAAGGAATCGATAAGAACTTTTTCTTGCTCCTTCCCTTTGTCACGGTCTATTTGGTTAATGCTTGTCTGCGATCGTCCTTTTTGAAAAGCTATGATTTACAGTATTTAAAGCGGATGAGTATGGCGCTTTATTTTTCGCATCCGATCTTTATCGAATGGGCTCGCTATGGCTTTAGCAATCTCCCGCTTTCTTATCCAGACATGGGCAAGTTGATTTTTGTGACGGCCTTGTTGGGAAGCCATCTCTTTGGAGTGGCCATGCTTTCTTATCACAAATGGCAAAAAGAAAAGAAGAATCGAAGTCTTGAAAAGGAAGTTCTCTAAAGAGACTTTCTTTTTTATTTTAAGGGAGACTGATAGGTCAGCTGAGGGTTGCAATTCTTTTCAAGTTTGGTTATGATGTAAGGGATTACAAGTGAAACAAAAAAGGAGAAGCACATGAAGAAAAAATGGTGGCATGATGCCGTGATTTATCAGATCTATCCCAAGAGTTTTTTAGATAGCAATGGAGATGGAATCGGTGACCTCAAGGGGATCATCAGTAAGCTGGATTATTTGGAGAAGTTAGGTATTACGGCCATTTGGCTGTCTCCTGTCTACCAAAGCCCTATGGATGATAATGGCTACGATATATCTGATTATGAGGATATTGCTTCCATCTTTGGCACCATGGAAGATATGGAAACATTGATTGCGGAGGGGCAAAAGCGCGGTATTAAGATGATCATGGATTTGGTGGTCAACCATACATCTGATGAACATACTTGGTTCATCGAGGCCAAGGAAATCCAAACAGTCCAGAGCGAGACTACTATATTTGGAGGGACCAACCCAATGATCTTGTATCTACCTTCAGTGGTTCAGCTTGGGAATTTGATCCAGCTTCCCAGCAGTATTATTTGCACTTCTTTAGTAAGAAGCAACCGGACCTGAATTGGGAAAATGAGACCCTTCGACAGAAGATTTATGACATGATGAACTTTTGGATCGACAAGGGGATCGGTGGTTTTCGGATGGATGTTATCGACATGATTGGGAAAATTCCGGATCAGAAGATCGTAGCCAATGGTCCCATGCTCCACCCTTATCTGAAAGAAATGAATCGAGCGACATTCGGGGATAAGGATTTGTTAACGGTCGGGGAGACCTGGGGAGCGACACCTGAGATTGCCAAGCAATACTCTGGTCCTGATAATGAAGAATTGTCAATGGTCTTTCAATTTGAGCACATCGGGCTTCTCTTCCAAGAAGGCCAGCCAAAATGGCACTATGCGAAGAAGCTCAATGTTCCTAAGTTGAAAGAAATCTTTAACAAATGGCAGACGGAATTGGGCATGGACGAAGGCTGGAATTCCCTCTTTTGGAACAACCATGACCTCCCTCGGATTGTTTCTGCCTGGGGAGATGACCAAGCCTATCGGGTGAAGTCCGCTAAGGCCCTAGCCATTCTTCTTCATTTGATGAGAGGAACGCCTTATATCTACCAGGGGGAAGAGATTGGCATGACCAACTATCCTTTTAAGAGCCTAGACGAAATCGAAGATATTGAATCTATTAACTACGCCGAGGAAAGCCTAGAAAAGGGAGTGGAGCTAGACACCATTATGGACCAGATCCGACATATTGGCCGGGACAATGCTCGGACTCCGATGCAGTGGTCCAAGCAGCCACAGGCTGGTTTTACAACCGGTCAACCTTGGCTAGCTGTTAATCCAAACTATCAGGAAATCAATGTGGAAGCGGCTTTGGCTGATCCCTCATCCATTTTTTATACCTACCAACGATTGGTTGCCCTCCGTAAGGAGCAAGATTGGTTAATCTCTGCCGACTTTGAACTACTGGATACAGCAGATCAGGTCTTTGCCTACCAACGAGTAGATGGGAATCAACGCTATTTGATTGTGGTCAATTTGTCTAGTCAAGTTCAGAGCTTTGAACTGAAGCAAGACTATCAGGAGGTCCTCATTAGCAATACCAATGTAGAGCAGGTCAAACAGACAAAAGTATTGGAACCTTGGGATGCTTTTTGTGTGCAACTAACTTGAGCATAAGTTTCTACAAAAAAAGAAGCGGATAGCTTCTTTTTTTGTTTTAGAGGGAACGAGGACTGTCCAATGGGAGGGGGGCTCAGTCTGTCTGGTAGAAGCCTTATAGTTATTTTTTATAAGGACTATTAGTTCTGGTCAATGGCAAGAGGCGGAAACCCTTGATCTATAAGGTTATAGCTTCTGGCTATACCATAAACCATTGAAAAGCAATTATACAGAAGGCGCTTCTTCTGATAAGATAGACTCAACTTGAATTTTTGGAGGACAAAACATGTCAACTACAATTATCGGATTCCCTCGTTTGGGTGAATTCCGCGAACTAAAATTTACAACTGAGAAATATTTTAGAAACGAAATTACAGCTGAAGATTTGTTGGACGCTGCAAAAGAATTGCGTGCCAAACACTGGAATATTGTCAAAGAAAAAGGGATCACTGAAATCCCATCAAATGACTTTTCTCATTATGACAACTTCCTCGATGCTGCTTTCCTCTTCAATGTGGTTCCTGCATCGGTTCAAAACTTGGACTTGTCTGATCTTGAACGCTACTTCGCTTTGGCGCGTGGTTACCAAGGAGAAAGGGGATGTGCGTGCCCTTCCAATGAAGAAATGGTTCAACACCAACTACCACTACATCGTTCCAAAATTTGAAAAAACAACAGAAGTCAAATTGGCTGGTCACAAGATTTTTGATGAGTACCAAGAAGCCAAAGAATTGGGTCTTGACACTCGTCCAGTTGTGGTTGGACCATTCACTTTCCTTCAATTATCAGACTTCGAAGAAGGCGTGAAGGCAGAAGACTTCGTTGATAGCTTAGTGGCTGCTTACCAAGATGTTTTTGCTAAATTGGCTGAGCTTGGTGCAACTCGTATCCAACTGGATGAAGCAGCTCTTGTCAAAGATTTATCAGCTGAAGAAAAAGCGCTCTTCTTGAACCTCTACAACAAACTCTTGGCTGACAAAAAAGGTCTTGAGGTCTTGATCCAAACTTACTTCGGTGATGTTCGTGACGTTTACGCTGACCTTGTGAAATTGCCAGTAGATGCGATTGGTTTGGACTTCGTTGAAGGTAAGAAAACTCTTGAACTCGTTAAAGGTGGCTTCCCAGCTGACAAGACTCTTTATGCAGGTATTGTCAATGGTAAGAACATCTGGCGCAACAACTACGAAGCAAGCTTGGCTGTTCTTGAGCAAATCCCAGCTGAAAACATTGTTTTGACAACTTCTTGCTCACTGCTTCATGTGCCATTTACAACTGCCAATGAAGACTTTGAACCAGCTATCTTGAACCACTTTGCTTTTGCAGTTGAAAAATTGGAAGAACTTCGTGACTTGGATGCTATCCGCAAGGGTCAAGGTGAAGCAGCCCTTGCAGCCAACAAAGAACTCTTTGCGACTGAACGTGTCGGAGCAAATGCAGAACTTCGTGCACGTATTGCTGGATTGACAGAAGCAGACTACACTCGTTTGCCAGCCTTTGCAGAACGTGAAGCTATCCAAGAAGAAGCATTCAAACTTCCAGCCCTTCCAACAACAACCATCGGATCCTTCCCTCAAACGAAAGAAGTTCGTGCCAAACGTTTGGCCTTCCGTAAGGGTGAATTGTCACAAGAAGAATACGATGCCTTCCTTGCTGAAACCATCGACGAATGGATCAAATGGCAAGAAGAAGTTGGATTTGATGTACTTGTACACGGTGAATTCGAGCGTAATGACATGGTTGAGTACTTCGGTCAAAACTTGTCAGGTTACCTCTTCTCTAAGAATGGTTGGGTACAATCATACGGTATGCGTGGGGTGAAACCACCAATCATCTGGGGGGATGTGACTCGTCTCAACCCAATCACTGTCAAATGGTCTAGCTACGCACAAAGCCGTACGGACAAACCTGTTAAAGGGATGTTGACTGGACCTGTTACAATTCTTAACTGGTCATTCCCACGTGAAGACATCTCTATCAAGGATTCTACTCTTCAAATCGCTCTTGCTATCAAGGATGAAGTTCTTGACCTTGAAGCTGCAGGCGTGAAGATCATCCAAATCGATGAGGCTGCTCTTCGTGAAAAATTGCCACTCCGTCGTAGTGACTGGTACGAAGACTACCTTGACTGGGCGATTCCAGCCTTCCGTTTGGTACACTCAACCGTAGCACCAGACACACAAATCCACACGCACATGTGTTACTCAGAATTTACAGATATCATCCCAGCCATCGACAACATGGATGCAGACGTTATCTCATTTGAAGCTAGCCGTTCAAACCTTGAAATCTTGGACGAACTGAAAGCGAAAAACTTCCAAACAGAAGTTGGACCTGGGGTTTACGATATCCACTCACCTCGTGTACCTAACGAAGGCGAAATCGATCACACCATCGAAGCTATCCTTGCCAAAGTACCAAGCAGAAAAGTTTGGATCAACCCTGACTGTGGTTTGAAAACTCGTGGAATTAAAGAAACAAAAGAAAGCTTAATCCGTCTTGTAGAAGCGGCAAAAGCTGCTCGTAAAGCGCTATAAAGCAAGTAGAAATTCCTAAGCTTGCTCGATAGCAAAAAAAGAATTGCTCAATCAAGAAAGGAATACATTTGATGACTAAGCAAACACCGTCGCTCTCCTTTGAGGTTTTCCCTCCAAATCCTGAAGTAGGCAATGCCAAGCTCTTACGTGCCTTGGAAAATATGCAGGAATTAGCTCCACACTTTATCAGTGTGACAGCTAGCAATAATAAATACAATATCAAAGAGACGACGGTTGCTTTAGCCAATCATATTCAGAATGAATTGTCTATTCCGACCATTGCCCACTTACCTGCCATCTATCTAAGCAAGGAAAAAGTAGCAGATACTCTTCATGAATTAGATCAAGTAGGGGTTCATCGGATCTTGGCCCTTCGTGGAGATATTATTCCTGGTATTGAGCCTTTAAAAGACTTTCGTTATGCAACGGACTTGATTGAATTTATTAAAACAGAAGCTCCTCACTTTGATGTAATCGGTGCTTGTTACCCAGAAGGTCACCCCGATTCGCCAAACCAAATTTCAGATATTCAAAATCTGAAAGAAAGTGGATGCTGGATGTTCGAGCCTAGTGACTCAGCTTTTCTTTGACAATGAGCGTTTCTACGATTTTCAAGATAAGTGTACCTTGGCGGGAATTGATGTTCCCATTCATGCAGGGGTGATGCCAATTCTTAACAGAAACCAGGCCCTTCGCTTGTTGAAGACTTGTGAAAATGTTCATATCCCACGGAAGTTCAAAGCCATTCTGGATAAGTATGAACATGATCCAAAATCTCTTCGTGCGGCTGGTTTAGCCTATGCGGTGGATCAAATCGTTGATTTGGTCACACAAGATGTTGCCGGTGTCCATCTCTACACCATGAACAATGAAGATGTAGCCTATCATGTCCACCATGCAACAAAAGCTTTATTTGAACACCAACCAAATTTGGAAGTGATTTAATCAACAGTCTAAGCAGGAATTGTAGAGATTGAGAAAAAATTTTCTCAGTCTCTTTTTTACTTGGGCCAATCGCTTGCTAAAAGACAACTTTTTTTTTATAGTATTAATATGAAGATTTTGGAGGCGCTTGCAATGAAGAGAGAACTCACGTTGAAGTTATTTGGACCCCCTAAGGTTGTTTTCCAACAGAAAGACATCCGTTTTTCCTTCTCGAAGATGGAGGCTTTATTTTATTATTTAGCTGTATCGGGTGAGGTTAACCGTGATGAAATTGCGGGTATTCTCTGGGGGGATAAGGAAAACCAAGTCGCTCGGAAAAATCTACGGAATACTGTTTACCAAGCCAATAAAATCTTTGAAGGAGATGTCATTGTTTCTCCAAGTAGGAGTAGCCTGGCCCTTAATCCTGAGCTGAATCTTTCTTTGGATGTCCAGCTTTTTGAAAGGGATCCGATAAGCAATTTACATCTTTATCAGGGAGATTTTCTAGAAGGCTTCTACGTCAAGGATGATGAGGACTTTGACCAGTGGGCTTCCCGTAAACGGAGCGCGTATAAGCAACTCTATATTGAAAGCTGTTATCAAAAGATTGACAAAGAGGGGCTGGGAGACCCTGGTATAGAGTCCTTACTCCACCATTTAGTAGAGCTGGATGAATTTGAAGAAAAGAACTACCAGCTCTTGATGGAGTATTATAGAGTTCATCACCAGCTGGGGAAATTTTTTGAGACCTATTACAAGCTGGTGGATTTATTGGATCGTGAGCTGAATGTTCGTCCCAGTCGAGTGATAGAAGAACTGTATCATTCTGTTTTGGAAGCTAAACGCACCCGTAAACAGAGCAATCGTGTGAATGTCCGAGAACTCCCTTTCTTTGGTCGCAAACAAGAACTGTCCCAACTGGAAGAATACCTTTCCTTAGTAGAGAAGGGGGAAGCGGTTGGCCCTCTCTTGGTCATGGGGCAATCTGGAACAGGCAAAAAACGTTTATTGCGTCAATTGGTCTTGCTGTCCAATCGTAGTTTTAGCTTTGTCAAGCTGGAAGGCAAAGTCGGCAGTCGCCAAGAAGAAGGAGGGATCTGGGACGACCTCAAAGCTTCCCTAGAGAAAGTGAGTGGGGGCTTGGAAGCTCCTCCTCTAGGAAAAGCGGACAATCTCCCTGCTGTCCGGAAGCACCTTCAAAGACTCAGCCAAGAAAAACCTCTCCTGATTCTGCTTGAAAATGCTCAGTGGATGGATGCGGCCTCATTCAATAAAGTAAAGCAATTGGAGGAGAAAAGTAGCGGGGAAAGATGGCAACTGATTGTTACAGCTGAGGGGCCTTTGCCGGAATTCTTGGTCACCTTCTTTGGGAGTTTAAAAGTCGAGAGACGGTTGTCCCAGCTAGAGTTGACCAATTTTGATCCGAGTGAAAGTCGATTACTCTTGCAAGGGCAACTGGGGCAGATAGAACCAGCCCTGATCGAGCAAATGATGGAGTGGAGTGAAGGTAGTCCCTTCTTGTTGTCCAGCTATATAGAGGAGTGGAAAGAGAAGGAAAGTTTAGAGCCCTTACCTGATATCATTCAAGCCTATCTGTCTCAAGAGCTGGGTGACTTGAGCAGTGAAGAGGAGTCCCTTCTTCATTATTTGTCTTGTTTTCATAAGCCGATATCCATGTCTATCTTGGCCGATTTGACAGCTACAGATCTTTCTGTTTTAACTGCATTATTAGATCCTTTAGCTCAAAGAGGAATCATCTCAATAGTGGAGGAAGGGGAGGATCTCTTAGTCCAATTTTGCAAGCAATTGGTAGCCATGTACTTCTACCAACTCCTGTCACCAGCCAGACGGCGTCTCTTCCATCAACAAATCGCGCAAAAACTGGAAGAAACCTTAGAAGATTCGACAGATTTGCTCTTCTATAAGGAAATTGCTTACCAATACAAGCAGTCCCAAAATCTCTTGCGTTCCCTATCCTTTGAGCTGACCTACTTGGAAGAAATCCTCCAGCTAGAACATGAACTATTCCCAATATACTCCAAGGGAGAAGAAGGGGGAGTATCAGATGGTGAAAATAGCCATTTGGACATTTTTGGGGAGCTCTCTCGTCTTCGTCGAGAACTGGATCAGCTTTTTTCAAGACACCAAAAAGATAGAGACTACAAGTATTTGCAACTGCGCTACTTGTATCTAGAGGGGCGCTACTTCATTCGAAGCGGTGAGTACCAAAAGGGGATTCATGATATTCAAAAGGTCATCTCCTATGCGCGGGAACTTAAACGGCTCGACTTCCTTTTAGAAGGGTACCGGCAAATCATTTATTATTGCATTCAAACAGAAATATTTCTGAAATGGCCTATTACACAGATTTGGCTTTAGAAGATGCGATTCAGGCCAACAACCATGAAGCGATTGCGATTCAGTTACGCTTGAAGGGCTTGTACCATTTGATGGTGGGGGATGAGGAGCAGGCGACCCGCCACCTCTATCGCTCTATTGATTGCTTTAGTCTGACCAATAGCATGCAGGCCAAGTATGCCATTCAAATTGCAGCATCTTTAGCCTACCTGGCTGAAATAGAGCAAGTGAGAGGGCATTTTCAAGTAGCTGTCACCCATTTGGAAGAGGTCCTACGCTTGGTGGGAGATCAATCTGTTGATTCAGTCCGAGTGGTGTTTGAAATCGATCTTGGGATTGCCTACTATTGGAAGGGGGATTTGGTCCAAGCCCGATTCTATTTTGACAGGGCTCAAAAGGTTTTGTCCAGTGTTCGTTTCCCTTGGAAGGAAGAATTGCTCGGATTTTATCAATCCTTAATTGCCTGTCATTTCGGAGAGCAAGAGAAGGTGGCAACTTACCTATCTCGTAAAGAAGGAGCCATGAAGCAAACGACGAATGCACGAGACAAGGGGATGGTTTATTATCTCTTGGCCTTCTTGGCGGCCCAGAAGGAGCAAGGAGAGCAACTGCTTCCTGCTTTGAGCGCTTTCTTGAAAGAAGATAAGGACTACTACAAGAAACTGGCAGAGCAACACCTGACTCCGTATAGAGACCGTCCCTTCCTCAAGAGATTAAAAAATCTCTAGTGTAGCTCATCAAGTGACATGAAGGAAGAATGAAAATAGGCTTATCAACACCCAATGGCTGGATGTTGATAAGCCTTTTGTATGTTAGAGAGGTTTTGAATCTTATTTTTGTTGAGACAAGATTTGGGTCAAGTAAAAGATAAAAGTTGCAGCCAGGTTGGAGGTATGGTTGTCAATATCATGAGGAGGGGAAACCTCCACAATATCAAATCCAATCAGTTTGCCACTAGCTGCAATGTGTTGGAGCAGCATTAGGGCTAGTTTTGGATCCACACCAAGTGACTGGATGGCACTAACGCCAGGGGCAGAACCAACGGCAAAGCAGTCCATATCGATAGAGAGGTAGACCGCTGTCTGTTTTTCTAAGAATTGATCAATCCGATCAAGAATGGCCTGGTGGCTCATCCGGAAGAGATCTTGTCCTGTTAAGAAATCAATGCTTGGTGTTTGCCACATAGTTGAATAGGAACAAGTTGTTGCTATGTTCCTGAATACCCAAGATTAAGTAAGGGAAATCTTTGCTCTCTTCTTTTGCGTGGTCCGCCATCTGGCGAAATCCTGTTCCAGAGTTGGGACCGGTTTGGTCGTAAGGACGCAGGTCAAAGTGAGCATCTAGGTTGATGACAGCCAATTGTTCATCTGGTTGCAAGGAGGATTTGAGGCCCAGGTAGTGACCATAAGCCGTTTCATGCCCTCCACCGAGGACGATTGGCCGAATATTTAACTCCAACATTCGTTTGACAGTTAGAGAGAGACTCTCTTGCAAATCTTCAAGAGAACGATTGGGACCATCGATATTTCCGACATCAAAAACTGTGACGTTGGTGCCCCAGTGCCAAGGAAGTTTAGCGAGTTGGGTTCGAATAGCATTAGGACTTTCGACGGCACCGACGCGACCGTTATTGATATAGACTCCTTTATCGCTTTTAAAACCAAGGATTCCAAAGGTGACTTCTTCAAAAGGAGTCAAGGTTTCATCATTCAAATCCAAAAACTTGGTCAGCATACCCCATTTGGCTGTATAGGGATTGTCTTCAATACTGCCTTGGTAATAACTGTAAGTCATTGGGTAATAATCTCTAAGCACGTTACATGCCTCCGTTTGTCTGTATTTGGCTAGAAAGGGAAAGGCTGAGAAAATTTCTCAGCCTTTTTCTGCTGTATCCTTACTGTATCAGTATTGAATGCTTAAGTCAACTGCTTTTTCGATGGTTGCTAAGAATTCTTCACTTTCGACAACAGCAGATGCTTTATTGAGTTCTTCAAAGATTTCGATGTCCTTGTCAAATTCAATGAAGGCCACCTTGCTGCGAATCATGTCATAGGCTGGTTTTGTACCTTTACCAAGTTCATGATTTTCTGGTTTGAGATCCAAGGCTTGGCAGGCTGCCATAATTTCAGTAGCAACGATGCGGCGTGAATTCTTGAGAATCTCAGCTGCTTTACGTGCTGCTGTAGTTCCCATGCTGACGAAGTCTTCTTGGTTTTCACAAGATGGGATGGAGTCAACGCTGGCTGGGTGAGACAAGATTTTGTTTTCAGATGCAAGAGAAGCACAAGCATACTGCGTAATCATGAAGCCTGAGTTGAGGCCAGGGTGTTTGACCAAGAAGGATGGCAATTTACTAAGCTGGCTGTTGACCAAGCGTTCCACCCGACGTTCAGATACGTTTCCGATCTCAGAAAGGGCAATACCCAAGAAGTCAAATGGTTGTGCCATTGGTTCACCGTGGAAGTTACCTCCGGAGATGACGTGTCCTTCCTTGGTGATGATTGGGTTATCTGTCACAGAGTTGATTTCGATTTCAACTTTTGTTTTTACATAAGCAATAGAGTCTTTGCTGGCTCCATGGATTTGAGGGATACAACGGAGTGTATAAGGATCTTGTACCCGTTGTTGGGTTGCAACGGTTGTGTTTTTGCTTCCTTCAAGGAGGTTACGGATATTACGAGCGGTTGCCAATTGTCCACTTTGAGGACGGATAGTATGAAGGTCTTCTTCAAATGGGCTGGTAATACCATTGTGGACTTCCATTGAAAGAGCACCGGCAATGTCAGACAGTTTGAGCAATTGGATACCATCATAAGTCGCAAGAGCGCCGATACCGGTTAGGACAGTCGTACCATTGATCAAAGCAAGCCCTTCTTTGGCAGCCAATTGGATCTTTTCAATACCAGCTTGGTCGAGAGCTTCTTGACCGCTCAAGAGTTGACCTTTGTAGTAGGCGTGTCCAAGTCCCAACATTGGGAGCACCATATGAGAAAGGGGGGGCAAGGTCTCCGGAAGCTCCGAGTGATCCTTTTTCTGGAATATAAGGAGTCACTCCTTTGTTAAGCAATTCTAATAGTTTTTCAACAGTTGACAGACGAATGCCAGAATAGCCTTTTAAGAGCGAGTTGATCCGGATGAGCATGATAGCACGAACGGCATCTTCTGGAAGTGGATCACCAAAACCAGATGCGTGGGTACGAATCAAGTTTTCTTGCAGTTGGACAGTATCTTCTGGAGAAATGCTGACATTACAGAGAGAGCCAAATCCAGTGGTCACACCATAGACAACACGTTTCACGGACGATATCATCAACAATTTTACGAGATGCGATAACAGCTTCTTTGGCTGTTTCGTCTAACTCACATTGGGCACCGTGCCGAGCGACGGCGATGACCTCTTCCAGTGTTAAGCTGTTACCATCTAAATGAATCAATTGAGTCATATAAAACCTCCGATTATGAATTGTTCTGTAGAAGTAGATTTGTTTACTTCGGTTTGAATACCAAACGTGAGCCCATTGTCTATGATTCTTAGAAGGATTGAAAGAAGTCTTAGAGAAAAGAGCTCAGGTTTGATATTCGTGGCTTCTTAGATGGGCTAGGGAGCAAAGGAATGCTTTGCTCCTGCCTAAGTTCCCATCTAATGTGTAAATAGAATTGGTGAGGACTGTTTTATTTTTTAGCTAGTTTGTCACCGTGGAAAACAAAGTAAAGTCCACTAGCGATTACTAGACCGATAGCTCCCCATACAAAGTTCATTAGATTATCCCCTGCAATCATCAAGATACTGATGACAACAGCCAAAATTGGGATAACTGGACCGAATGGCACTCGGAAGGTAACCTTTTTCTCTGGGTACATTTTTCTGAGTTTGAGCGCTGCCAAAGCAGTCGGAATATATTGGAAGAAACGGAAAACAACACTGAAAGTTGCTAAGGATTCGAAAGATCCAGATAACAAGAGTAAGAATGCAAAGAAACCGGAAATGATAATGGCAATGACAGGAGCATTCTTGGAGTTTGTTTTTCCAAGTTCTGCTGGCAAGAGTTTTTCGTCTGCTAGGGCAGCACCGAAACGAGGAACCATAATGGATTCACCGATGTTGAGACCGGCGATTGAAATGAGAGCACCATAGGAGACAAGAGGGGCACCGATAGGGCCAATCATTTTAACAAATGCGTCTTGTACTGGTGCCTCGGTTCCCATAATGCCTCCACCAAGCATAGCGATTGTTCCAGCGATGATCAACATGTAGAGAACTGAGACGATACTGATGGATCCCAAGATAGCACGAGGAACGTTCTTTTCAGGGTTACGCATTTCCCCTGCAACGATGGACATGGTTTCGAATCCGATAAATCCATAGAAGATGTAAACAGCGGTACTAGAAATAGCACTAAAGAGATTTGATCCACTTTCCAATTGAAGGAAAGGTGTGAAGTTGCCCTTGCTTACTCCACCAGGAATAAAGAAGATGGCGAAGAGTGAGAAGAGGACAATTGGGATTAATTTTGCAACAGTAGCTGTCAGTGTGAACATTTTCGATGTTTTCAGACCGGCGATGTTCATCAGACTTAAGAGAACCAACATAACGATACTAATCTGTAGGTTGTAGCCTTCGAATGCTGGGAAGGTAATGATGAAGATCTTAGCAAAACCAGCTAGCATAGCAGCCCAAGCGATAACGGTAACGGCCCATCCGAGGATCCCGACGTTAAAGCCGACAAAGTCTCCGAAAGCTGCTTTTGAGTATTGCATGGCTCCACCGTTTTTATCAAAGTAGCCAGCCGTTTCAGCCAGACAGGCTGATAGTAGCATGACAAGAATAGCTACTCCAAACATGACGGCCAGGGAAGCTGGTCCTAGGCCAGAATATATCTTTTTGGGCAAGAGGAAGATACCAGACCCAATCACGGCATTGATACCGTATAGAGTGGCACCGCTAAAGCTGAATTTCGCTTTTTCTTGTTCCTCAATCGACTGTTTATGTGCTCCGTTCATAATGTCTCTCCTTTAAACATTATCTTAGCGCAGTCCAGATAGCAATCGGTTGCTTCCCAGACTGAAGGGGTGAAAACGTGATTGTCATCTCTTGAAGAGGAGATGCTTGTTCGATAAACAGGAGCTCGTGAGTTTGGAGGGTTTGAGATTGCCCTATTTCCCATTGGAGTGTGAGAGGACAGAGAGCATAGATCCATTGATAGCGACTCTGGCTCGTGACACTTTCATTTGGGGATATAGCACTCATATGCCCCTGATAGGAAGGTTTATAGATGAGATTAAAATCTTGACAGGTGCCTTGGCTAGATACGGGATCTCCCCCGTCAAAGAAGTAGCTTTGAAATGGCTTCAAAACCACTTCTTGATGTTGATGGGTGAGTGTAATCGTTGAAGTCAGAGGCATCAAGATTCGGTGGTAGCCAGTGAGATCGGTAAAGTCACTTGTTTCAACCTCTACCGTTGCAGTAGAGAGGCGAAAGTCAAAGTTCCGATTAGGATAACTTCCCTCTTTTGGAGAGAGGAAGAGTTGGGTGGTTTGGCCACCAGACCAAGTAGAAATCTGATAATCTGCGGGGGTAAGATGAAGGATAGTCACCATAGGACGTCCTCTTTCTTAAAAGAGACCAGTGATATTGCCTTGGGCATCGATATCAATCTTTTCACTGGCAGGAACTTTAGGTAGGCCAGGCATGGTCATAATGGTACCAGTAAGTGCTACGATGAAGCCAGCTCCTGCTGCCACCTTAAGGTTGCTGATTTTGACAGTGAAATCTTTCGGTGCTCCGATCTTCTTGGCATCATCCGAGAAGGAATATTGCGTTTTGGCCATACAGATTGGGAGGTTTGAGAAACCAAGTGCTTCTAATTCTTTTAGTTCGCGTTTGGCTGCTGGTGTTAGGCTGATGCCTTTTCCACCATAAACTTTTGTGACAATCTTGGTCAATTTCGTTTCAATGCTGTCTTCTTCGTCATAGACATAAGAGAAGTGGTTGTCTTCTTGAGCTAGTTGAATGACTTTTTCAGCCAAGTCGCGACCACCAGCTCCACCATTTGCCCAGACATCCGAAATGACAACATCTACATTGCGTTTCTTACAAGATTCATAGACAGCTTCAAGTTCCGCTTCTGTATCCAGAGGGAATTTGTTAATGGCAACGACTACAGGTAGGCCATAGATTTCTTGGATGTTGGCCAAGTGTTTGTCGAGGTTTGGTAGACCATCGATAACGGCTTGGACATTTTCTGTAGCCAAGTCCGCTTTGGCAACTCCACCATGCATCTTGAGGGCACGGATGGTTGCGACGAGGACAACGGCAGAAGGTTTGAGTCCTGCCATGCGGCACTTGATGTCGATGAATTTCAGCACCTAAGTCTGCTCCGAAGCCAGCTTCTGTAACAACATAGTCTGCATATTTGAGAGCCAACTTGGTAGCCAGCACACTGTTACAGCCATGAGCGATATTGGCAAATGGACCGCCGTGGATGATAGCAGGAGTATGTTCCAAGGTTTGTACCAAGTTCGGATGAATGGCATCTTTTAGGACAGCAGCCATAGCACCACCAGCTTTGAGGTCTTTAGCTGTGACCGGTTGTCCTTGGTAGTTGTAACCGATAATGATGCGATCGAGGCGTTCTTTTAAGTCAAGGATATTTTCTGAGAGACAGAGAATAGCCATGATTTCAGACGCCACCGTGATGTCGAAGCCATCTTCACGAGGCACTCCATTTGTTTTTCCTTGAAGGCCATCGACAATATGGCGGAGTTGACGGTCGTTCATATCGACCACTCGTTTCCAGGTGATCCGACGAGAATCAATGCCCAACTCATTGCCGTGGTGAATATGATTGTCAATCAAGGCTGCAAGCAGGTTGTTGGCAATCCCAATGGCATGGAAGTCACCTGTAAAGTGAAGGTTGATGTCTTCCATAGGGACCACTTGGGCGTAACCACCACCGGCAGCACCACCTTTGATCCCAAAGACAGGGCCAAGAGAAGGTTCGCGGAGGGCAATGACGGCTTTTTCACCGATAGCAGAGAGGGCATCTACTAGACCAACAGAGGTGGTTGTCTTTCCTTCTCCAGCAGGAGTAGGAGAGATAGCTGTCACGAGAATCAGCTTCCCATCTTCCTTATCCTTGAGTTGTTCCAGTTGATTGCTATCGATTTTTGCCTTGTACTTTCCGTAAAGTGAGATATCTTCTTCGGTCAATCCAAGTTCAGCAGCGATTTCCGTGATGGGCTTCATTTGGACAGAATTGGCAATTTCAATATCCGATAAAACCATAGAATCCCTTCTTTCTTTGTAGGTATTAAAGTTATAAAGTTGATTGGTAGGCTTAAGATAGGCTTTCTAAAATGCTTTGGTAAATGCTATCTGCAAGGTCGGAGCCTGTTTGGAGAAGTTCGAGTCCCTTGCCGTGGTATTCTTGGACGAAGTCTTGGTCCTTGATTCCTGAAATGTTGATCAGGACATTGAGCCAAGCACCTTGAAGGCCGGCCTTGAGATTGAGAGCAGCCACTCCTAAGTCGCTCGCTGCATTGGTGTTGGACTTACCAACAGCTTCTTGGGTTGTTTCAAGAGCTTCAACGATGAGCTCCATCATAGAGAATGGAGATACAGTCGCATGTTTCAAGGCTTTTTGCATGGCTTCACGACGAGCAGCTTTCTCTTCTTCCGTTTCCTTTGGAAGATCAAAGACTGCTGATACCACGTTGAAAGCTTCTGTATCTTTGTCGATGGCTTCTAGTAATTGGTCTTGGAGGTGGGCACTTTTTTCGTGAACCCCTTTGATGTGCTCTTCAAATTCAGCGTATTTTTTCTTACCAATGGTCAGTTCGCAGACCATTTTTGTAAGGGAAATCCCATTCGCAGCAGATAGGGCAGCAGCAGAACCACCACCTGGAGCTGGAGCATCTGAACCAAGAACCTTGGCAAACTCTGTAATACTTAAGTCAACTAGTTTCATAGAATTCCCTTTCTAACCCAACAAGTGATTTTCCAAGACTTGTTTGCTATAGTCAAAGTCTTCTAATTGTAAGTAGTATTCAGCAGAGTCGATCAAAGCCTTAGCAGGAGCCAGTCCAATAAGTTCTGTTCCAGTGATGCGAACCCCGTAGCGTTGTGCTTCGAAACGAACGGTTTCAACGACACGATACAATGGGAATTTTTCCAAGTTGACCATGTTGATTGAGACTTGAGCGATGTTGCGATCTTCTAGCATGACACCGATTGCTTTACAGTATTTGTATCCTCCGCTAGATCCACGAATGACTTTAGAAATGTTGTTGGCAATTTCTAGATCATCTGTGTCAAGGTTGATATTGAAAGCAACGAGCGGCATGCGGACACCAACGGCTGTAACCCCTGCGGTTGGGTGAATCTTGCGTTCACCATAGTCTGGCTTCCAGTCTTCTTCCAACAATTTTTCTGGCATTCCTTCAAATTGTCCTTTGCGGACCTTCGCCAAGTTTTTCCGTTCTGGACGAGTTGCGGCATCTTCATAGAGGAAGATTGGAATACCCAATTCACGATTGATGCGTTCCGCTACTTTATTAGCAATTTCGACACATTCATCTGTTGTGATATCTTTGACCGGAACGAATGGACAAACGTCTGTTGCTCCCATCCGAGGGTGTTCGCCTTCGTGCTTGGTCATATCGATGTTTTCAGATGCATATTTTACCAATTGGAAAGCAACTTCTTGAATGCTTTCTTCATCCCCAACGAGTGTAAAGACGCTCCGGTTGTGGCTAGCATCAGACGAGTAGTCCAGCAGTGTAACACCTGGAATACTTTGCTGTGGCTGCTAATCCGTCGATCACAGCCTGATTGCGTCCTTCAGAGAAGTTTGGAATACACTCAACAATTTTTGCCATATGATTACCTCTTTTTATAGGAGAAGTTGGGGAGGAGGAGTCTTTGTATTTCCTCCCCTTTCTCAGTTTTTATTTTTTGATGTTAAAACAATTTTTGTACCGCATCTTTGACCAAATCTTCATCTGCCAGATACGGAATGGTGATGTGGTCTGTTCCTGCATGGAGGCGGTTGTATTCGATGGCTGTTTCAATCGCATGGTTATTTCTTGCCCAGTTCCGACGAGCAACCCCACCCATGGTATCCCAGGCAATCGCAGATTTGATGATTTCATCGATCCGGTGGCTACCGTCTAGGACGAGACCGAATCCTCCGTTGATGGCCTTACCGATACCAGTACCACCACCGTTGTGGAGAGCGACGAGACTCATACCGCGAGCAGCGTTACCAGCGTAACATTGAACCGCCATATCACAGGTAACGTTTGAACCATCTTTGATATTGGATGTTTCACGGAATGGAGCATCTGTACCAGATACGTCATGGTGGTCACGTCCAATCATGACAGGTCCGATCTTGCCTTGGCGAATGAGTTCATTGAATTTCAAAGCAATGTTGACACGGCCCATACAATCTTGATAGAGGATACGAGCTTGTGTACCAACGACTAATTGGTTCTTTTCAGCATCGCGGATCCAGTTGTAGTTGTCGCGGTCTTGATAGCGACGAGTTGGATCGATCGCTTCCATCGCTGCATGGTCAGTTGCAATCAAGTCTTCGTGTTTACCGCTGAGGCAGACCCAACGGAATGGACCATAACCATAGTCAAAGAGCATAGGTCCCATGATATCTTCAACATAAGATGGCCAAATGAAGCCGTCTTTGTCATCCAATCCATTCTTAGAAATTTCCTTGATGCCAGAGTCGTAAACAGATTTCATGAAGGCATTACCGTAGTCGAAGAAGTAGGTACCTTTAGCCGTCAAAGCTTTAATCACTGCAAAGTGACGAGCCAAGGTTTCATCGACCAAGCGATGGAAGGTTTCTTTGTCTTCTGCCAACAAACGTGTCCGTTCTTCAAAGCTGATCCCAACTGGGCAATAGCCACCATCATAGACGTTGTGGCAAGAGGTTTGGTCAGACAAGAGATGAACGTGGACATTGTGTTCATTGACATATTCGAGCAAGTCTACGATATTTCCATGGTAGGCAATAGAAGTAGATTCACCAGCTTCAAGGGCTGCTTGAGCCAATTTCACAGCTTCTTCGGCACTGTCTGTCACTTGACTAATCCAGCCTTGAGAAGTGACGGGTTTCAATCCGAGAGCGGTCTACTTCTGCAACGATGGCAACAGCTTTTGCAATTTCAGCTGCTTTCCCTTGAGCTCCACTCATACCACCGAGACCAGATGAAATGAAGAGTTTACCAGTTAAGTCGCCATCATCAGGCACACCGAGTTTAAGACGTCCAGCATTAAGAAGAGTGTTGAAGGTACCATGGACGATTCCTTGAGGACCGATATACATCCAGCCACCAGCCGTCATTTGACCGTAGTTGGTAACGCCCATCTCTTCAGCAATTTCCCAGTCGCGCATATTGTCATACTCACCGATCAAGAGACCGTTGGTAATGATGACGCGAGGAGCTTCTGGTTTAGACTTGAAGAGGCCGAGTGGGTGACCAGATTCAACCACCAAGGTTTGGTCCTCTGTCATGACTTCCAAGTATTTCTTAATCAAGTTGTATTGCATCCAGTTAGCACAGACAGAACCTGTTTCTCCGTAAGTGACCAATTCATATGGATAAAGGGCGATTTCAAAGCTCAAGTTGTTGTCAATCATAACCTGCATAGCCTTAGCAGCAGTGCATTTTCCTTTGTACTCATCAATTGGTTTGCCATAGATCCGATCTTTTGGACGGAAGCGATAGCCATAGATCCGACCGCGAGTTTTTAGTTCTTCCAGAAATTCTGGGATCAACTCTTGGTGGAATTTTTTAGGGATGTAACGCAGAGCGTTTTTAAGAGCAATCTCAGTCTGAGCTTGCGTTAAGCGGAAGCCTCTATCAGGTGCACGACGGATGCCTTCTTGAAAAGTTGCCTTTTTCAGGTAGGACATCAAAGTCAAGTTTGACAGACATAGCAGTGCAATTTCTTTATCGTCTATAAAATGACATAGTAGGAACCTCCTTATGTGTAGACTATGAATTTATATTTTCTTTATTGTATCCAAGAAACGTCAATAAAGAGTCAAAAAAATAAATTTAATTTTTTTAATAAAGCAAAAAAATGAGGGAGAAACTTTTTGACTTTTTTTGACGCTTTTTCTTTAGAATTGTAAAATGAATAACAATGGAAATAGAAAGGAATGTTTTCATATGTCTGCTGATGTAATCTTAACCCACTTTAACCAGTTGTTTTGTCCAAATGATTTAGGCCATCCTCTCTATGGAAAAGAGATGGCAGAAGCGCAAATCCTTTCCGATGCTTATATTGCTATTAAGGATGGAAAAATCCTCGCAGTTGGGACAGGTCAACCCGATCCAGAACTGATCGATGACCATACGGAAGTAAAATCTTGTGAAGGGAAAGTTGCGACTCCTGGTTTGATCGACTGCCATACCCACCTGGTCTACGGAGGTAGTCGTGAGCATGAATTTGCGAAAAAGCTAGCGGGTGTTTCCTACTTAGACATCCTCGCTCAAGGCGGTGGAATTCTGAGCACTGTTCGGGCAACTCGTGAAGCAACTTTTGACAATCTTTATAACAAGTCCAAACGATTGTTGGACTATATGTTGCGTCATGGAGTGACCACCGTTGAAGCTAAGAGTGGCTATGGTTTGGATTGGGAAACGGAAAAACGCCAATTAGATGTGGTTGCAGCCTTGGACCGTGACCATGAAATTGATCTGGTTTCGACCTTTATGGCAGCTCATGCGATCCCGACAGAGTATAAGGGCCGTTCTCAAGAGTATTTGGATCTCATCATTGAGCAAATGCTTCCAAAAGTGAAGGAAGAAAAGTTAGCTGAATTCTGTGATATCTTCTGTGAAAAGGGTGTCTTTACAGCAGATGAGTCTCGCTATCTTCTGTCAAAAGCCAAGGAAATGGGCTTCAAACTGCGGATTCATGCGGATGAAATCGAGTCTATCGGTGGTGTGGATGTTGCAGCTGAATTGGAATCTACTAGCGCAGAACACTTGATGGTGATTACCGATGAAGGCATTCAAAAACTAGCAAAAGCAAAAGTTATCGGCAATCTGTTGCCTGCTACAACCTTCAGCCTCATGGAAGATACCTATGCACCGGCTCGTAAGATGCTGGATGCTGGGATGGCCATCACCCTAACAACAGATAGTAATCCAGGATCCTGTCCGACAGCCAATCTCCAGTTTGCCATGCACCTGGGTTGCTTCATGATGCGTTTGACGCCAGTTGAGATTCTCAATGCGGTAACTATTAATGCAGCTTATTCAGTAGATCGTGCCAAAACCATTGGCTCTTTTGATACTGGAAAACAGGCCGATATCACGATTTACGATGCACCAAATCTAGATTATCTCTTCTATTTCTTTGCGACCAACCTAGTGACAGATGTCTATAAAAATGGTAAAAAAGTGATTTGATCTTCGCGTTTCAAATGTGACCTAAATAGAAAAAAATCCCCTCATCAACTGATGTACTGACCCCAAAAAGTTAGACAATTAATTTACCCAAAGGATTTAGTCCTATATTGCACAGGACTAAGTCCTTTTAGTTTTACCTTAATTCGTTTGTTGTTGTAATAATCAATATAGTCTATAATAGCTTGTTCCAATTGGTTAAGCGACTTAAATGTATTCTCGTAACCATAAAACATTTCTGATTTCAAAATGCCAAAGAAGGATTCCATCATGCCGTTATCTGGGCTATTCCCTTTACGTGACATGGATGCTTGGATCCCTTTATCCTCTAAAAAATGATGATAGAAATTATGTTGGTATTGCCATCCCTGATCACTATGGAGAATAGTGTTCTCGTAGTGTGTCTCTGTAAAGGCTTGTTCCAACATCATTTTTACTTGTGCTAAGTTCGGTGAAGTAGAAAGATTGTAGGCGATAATTTCGCTGTTAAAGCCATCTAAAACTGGTGATAAATAAAGCTTCTGGGTGCTTGCTGGAATGACAAATTCTGTCACATCCGTATAGCACTTTTGCATTGGTTTGGTTGCTTCAAATTGGCGTTGAATAAGGTTATCTGCTTTCTTGCCAATCTCTCCTTGATATGATGAATACTTCCGTTTACGGCGAATTCGAGCCGTTAAACCAAGTACTTTCATCAGACGCTGCACCTTCTTATGGTTCACTACGAAGCCACGATTTCTCAATTCGAGAGTGATGCGTCGATAGCCATAATTTCCTTTGTGTTCAGTAAATAGCTTGAATTTCAGCTTTAAACTCTTTGTTTCTGTCTAGTTCACACAATTGTTTCAACTGATAATAGTAAGTTGACCGCGGTAAACGAGCCGTTTCAAGAAGTAAATCTAGTCGAAATCCTCCTGAAGCCATTTCTCTAATTGTCTCTGCCTTTCTCGCTGTAAGGCTTCGTCCCTGTCTTCTAACTCTTTTAACTTTTTTAGGTAAGCTACCTCGGTACGTAAGCGTTCATTCTCCTCTTGGAGTCGCTCTAGTTCTGTCATTTCTTCCCAAGTTTTCTTACGTTTACGTCCCATTTTAGGTACTCTCCCTTTTGTTTTCTCAACAATAGTATACCCATTTTTCTTGTATTGTGCTATCCAATTTTTCAACAGCGAAGGATGGGGTAGAGCATAATCTAAAGATACACTTTTTCGTGAACGACCTTCAAGTAGCACTTTATCAATCATTTCTTGTTTTAGTTCTGGAGAATAGTAACAATTCTTACCTTTTTTAACAATTTCTATTCCGTAACGTTCAATCAACCTCAACATATATCTTAATCCAGAAGCATCCACACCAAATCTTTTTGAAAGTTGGTTAAAGGTTTGACCTTGCTTTCTCAATTCATATATTTGAACTTTATCTTCATAAGTTAATTTCATAATAAAAACACCCCAAAAGTTAGATTTTTTCTGTCTAACTTTTGGGGTGCAGTTCATGATTCTGATGAGGGGATTTTAGTGCTTAGATCAGTATTTCCAAAGGGAGTTGGAAAATCTTTAAATTCCAACCTTGACATCTGGGAATCTCTCAGACACCTGTGCAAAAAGAGTGTAGAGTTGTTCTTCAGCGTTCTTCTTATTCTTAATGGCTAGGCGGTGCTGTTTCTTTGGTTTGTCCTTGCGTATGTAGCACAATTGGAAGATTGAGCGAGCAATCCCTGATTGACGAACTCGAGTGACATGTAAGTATAGTTGTTGAACCTCTCGTAAATCAATCGTTTGCGTTCCTCTGAAATAGGTAATCAAATGATTTTTGTACAAGATAACTTTTAAGTCTTGATTGTAGTAGCTGGCTTCATCAGACAGGCGAGACAGATCTCCTTGGAGTTCGGGATAGTTTTGGTGGAGTTCCTGATAGGAAGCAATGGTCCGTTTCCGAACGGAGAAGCTGGCTACGACCATTATGATAGAAAGTCCAGCAAGAGCAGCTGAACCAATTAAGAGGAATAAGGAGTCTTTGTTGTACTCTGTAAGGCTTAAGTAATAGCTGGTCGTCATATTAAGGGACACGACAGAAGTCGGTTCGAGAAGGGAATGGACGTAGTCGCTATAGCCGACAAGGCGACCGTTACGAGACGTATTTTTGCTATCCTTTGCCAAAGGGGCTAATTGCGTTCCTTTTAGTTGATAAGGATCGGTCTGCAGTTCCCCATTCTTCGCTTTATCAATGATTTCTTTAATCGTCGCATCGTCTTTTTTGGCTTCGATCCCTGCAAATTTACCATCATTTTGGTTATCGTACTGGACGATATAGAGGACGTGGCCGTTGTCCACAGTTCCGACAGGTTCTCGTGTAATATCATAGACCTTCATCGTTACAGGGTCCCCAGACTTTTCTGCCTTCGCAAAGCTAGTAGAAGGGTTCTGGCGGCCCATCCATAATGAAAATACTAATCCTGCGAATGCAAGAAAGACAAGGGCAAGCACCAGACCTGACACAAATCCTTTATTGCGTTTTTCCTTCATCATAACGATCTCCTTTAGTTTGATATCTAAAGTATATCATGAAAGGTTTTATGAGACAAGGGGATTTATAGATAGCTGATTTCAAAGGCTTTTTGAGTGGTCTAAGCAAAAAGCTGTTTGTAAAATGATTGAAAAATGCTTTGATTTCAGAAGAGATTTGCAACTTTTTATAAAAAACTATATTTTTTTTAATTTTTTCTATATACAAAAAGCTAAATTATTGATAGAATAGAAAAGAATTGAATTAAATTTGGTTCGTGTTCGTTCTGTCTTCATGTTAGTGAAACAGAATGTTTATAACCTAAATACTTGCACTGGATTCTAATTCATCAGAATCATAGCTAGAATTTGAGAGGAGACAATATGACTGTTGATTTTAACAGCAAAGCTTACTTGGATAAAGTGGATGCGTGGTGGCGTGCAGCCAACTACATTTCGGCTGCTCAAATGTACTTGAAAGACAACCCATTGTTGAAACGTGAAGTGGTTGAAAACGACTTGAAGGCTCACCCAATCGGACACTGGGGAACTGTACCAGGACAAAACTTTATCTATGCTCACTTGAACCGTACCATCAACAAATACGACTTGGATATGTTCTACATTGAAGGACCAGGTCATGGTGGACAAGTTATGGTGTCCAACTCTTACTTAGATGGTTCTTACACAGAATTGAATCCAAATATCCCACAAAATGAAGAAGGATTTAAACACCTATGTAAAATCTTCTCATTCCCAGGAGGGATTGCCTCTCACGCGGCACCTGAAACTCCAGGATCTATCCATGAAGGTGGAGAGCTTGGTTATGCTCTTTCTCACGCAGCTGGAGCTGTTTTGGACAATCCAGATGTGATTGCTGCAACCGTAATCGGTGATGGTGAAGGAGAAACTGGTCCATTGATGGCTGGTTGGTTGGCTAATACCTTCTTGAACCCAGTTAACGATGGTGCTGTTCTTCCAATCTTCTACCTCAACGGTGGGAAGATCCACAACCCAACGATCTTTGAACGCAAAACAGACGAAGAATTGACCCTCTTCTTTGAAGGTCTTGGATGGAAACCAATCTTTGCAGACGTAACAGCTATTTCTGACGACCACGAAGCAGCTCATGCTTTGTTTGCAGAAAAATTAGACGAAGCGATTGAAGAAATCAAGAAAGTCCAAGCAGAAGCTCGTAAAGGTTCTGCAGAAGAAGCAACTCAACCAGTATACCCTGTCTTGATTGCTCGTATTCCTAAAGGTTGGACTGGACCAAAAGCTTGGGAAGGTACACCAATCGAGGGTGGATTCCGTGCTCACCAAGTTCCAATCCCAGTAGATGCTCACCATATGGAGCATGTGGATGCTCTTCTTTCTTGGTTGGAATCATATCGTCCAGCTGAATTGTTCGACGAAACTGGTAAATTGCTTCCTGAAATTGCTGAAATTGCACCAAAAGGTGACCGTCGCATGGCTATGAACCCAATCACAAACGCAGGTGTCATCGAACCAATGGACACTGCTGATTGGAAGAAACATGCCTTTAAGATCGAAACACCAGGTGCTATCATGGCCCAAGATATGATCGAGTTTGGTAAGTATGCAGCAGATCTTGTGGATGCGAACCCACATAACTTCCGTATCTTTGGACCAGATGAAACCAAATCAAACCGTCTTCAAGAAGTCTTCACTCGTACAAGCCGTCAATGGTTAGGACGTACGAAACCAGACTACGATGAAGCTTTGAGCCCTGCTGGACGTGTTATTGACTCTCAATTGTCAGAGCACCAAGCAGAAGGAATGCTCGAAGGATATGTCTTGACAGGTCGTCATGGCTTCTTCGCTTCTTACGAATCATTCCTTCGTGTCGTAGACTCTATGATTACTCAACACTTTAAATGGTTGCGTAAATCTAAGACTCACACGACATGGCGTAAAAACTACCCTGCCTTAAACTTGATTGCGACTTCAACTGTTTTCCAACAAGACCATAATGGCTACACTCACCAAGATCCAGGTATCTTGACTCACTTGGCAGAAAAAACTCCAGAATACATCCGTGAGTACTTGCCAGCAGATACTAATACGTTGCTTGCAGTGATGGACCAAGCATTCAAGGCAGAAGATATGATCAACTTGATCGTTTCTTCTAAACACCCACGTCCTCAATTCTACTCAGCAGATGAAGCTGAAGAATTGGTACGCGAAGGTTACAAAGTGATCGATTGGGCTTCAACTGTTTCAGCAGATGAAGAACCAGATCTTGTCATTGCAGCTGCAGGTACAGAGCCGAACTTAGAAGCTCTTGCAGCCATCACAATCTTGCACAAGGCATTCCCAGAATTGAAGATCCGCTTTGTCAATGTTCTAGATATCTTGAAATTGCGTCACCCTTCAGTGGATGCGCGTGGACTTTCAGATGAAGAGTTCGACAAAGTCTTCACAACTGATAAACCAGTCATCTTTGCCTTCCACGGTTACGAAGGCATGATCCGTGACATCTTCTTCAACCGTCACAACCACAACTTGCGTGTGCATGGATACCGTGAAAACGGAGACATCACAACACCATTCGACATGCGTGTCATGTCTGAATTGGATCGCTTCCACTTGGCACAAGATGCAGCCAATGCAGCTCTTGGAGTAGAAGCAGCTGAATTCGCAGCTCAAATGGACGAAACAATCGCCTTCCACAATGCTTACATCCGTGAACATGGTGATGATATTCCAGAAGTACACAACTGGAAATGGGAAAACGTAAATAAATAAGTTTATTCCAAAAGAAATCAGAAGTTATTCTGGTTTCTTTTTTTTGTACCTTTTTAATGAAAGAAACTTTGTCTGAGGAATTCCCCTTGGCAAGAAAAGATTCTTCAATAATGGATAGAGAAATCTGACAAAATCAATAAGATAGTATATTTTTTTAGATTTTGCTAGATTGCATTGACTTTGCATAAGATAAGGACTAAAATATAGGTGCGGAAACCGCTTACAAAATATAAAGGAGGTCTGTTTATGGGAAGCGACAGACAACAACGTTTTTCTTTACGAAAATATGCAGTCGGCTTAGTATCGGTACTTGTCGGATGCTTTTTTTGTGGGGTGACTGTTTCAGCCCAGGAGCAGGAAGGGCAGGCAGATACACCCGCTCTTGTAGTGAAAGAAGGAAGTCAAGAGGTGAGTCCGACAGTCGGACAGGACAAAGGCTCGGACGGAGCTCATGCAACTGATACAGTTAAGGAGGAGTCTTCCTCACAAGAGCAAGCCAAGACGGAGAAAACTGCCGAGATCTCACCTTCCAATTCTCTTGCAAATCCAGCTTCGGACCCTACACCTGAAAAAGAAGATGTTGAAAAGAAGGAGCAAGAAGATCACACTGTTTCAGCATCTCAGCCAGTAGCTAATAAGGACGCTGTTTCAGCATCTCAGCCAGTAGCTAATAAGGACGCTGTTTCAGCATCTCAGTCAGTAGCTAATAAGGACGCTGTTTCAGCAACCGTGGCAGATGAAGCCCGTGTTCAGGCCCTGGTACGTTTGGAGACGAAAAAGCAAGATGAAGCTGCTCCTCTTAGTATTGCGGAGCAGATCAAGGATAATGCACCAATCAAGGAAGCTGTATTGAATGAATTGAAGGAAAAAGGCATTCAGTATACAAAACTAGCTGATTTTGATTTGGTCTTTAATGGTTTCGTTTTAGAAACCAAGTACAAGGATGCTTTGAAGATTCGTCAGTTAGCGCGTGTTGAAAAGGTGGAAATTACGCCACTAACGGATCGGACGGATGCACAACATAGCCCAACGAAGCAGAACACTCTTCTTCCTACAAAGGTTAGTGATGAAAATGAGTTGATTAATCTACAGCCCCTCTGGGACAAAGGGATCAAGGGGCAAGGTCGGGTGGTAGCCGTTTTGGATACGGGCCTTGATGTCCACCATAATTTCTTTAGTCTAACGGATAAAAGCAAAGCCAAATATCAGAATAAAGAGCAGATGGAAGCGGCTATGAAAAAGGCAGGCATCACTTATGGGAAGTGGTACAACGATAAGGTGGTCTATGCCTATAACTATTCAGATATGAACGATGAGATTCGAGAAGATGATCCGCGTTCACATGGGACCCACGTAGCAGGCTCAGCCGTTGGAAATGCGACCAAGCCAGTACCAACTGGCGAATACCTAAAGGGAGTCGCACCAGAAGCCCAGCTTATCTTTATGCGCGTTTTCTCCGATAAAAAGGGCATGACAGAACAAGGCTTTGTCGTCGCTAAGGCTGTTGAAGATGCGGTCAAGCTTGGTGCTGATACTATCAATATGAGTTTTGGTGGAGTTAATGGGTCTGAAGCAGATACCAATCCCCTAACCCGCCAAGCCTTTGAATTCGCGCGTAAATCCGGTGTTGTCATCAATGCTGCAGCAGGGAATTACGCCGTAAGTGGATATTGGCAGGCTAAGCCAAAAGCAGATGCACCGGATACTGGAACGATTGATGAACCCGCCATTGAAGATGGAGTTCTAGCCATTGGTGCCTTCAATAATCAGATTAATCACAAAACGACCATGCGTCTGGAAATCCCAGCTCTAAAGGATAAGAAAGAATTCCAAAATGGCCTCGTTGATCTCCCTGTTTACCGGCTGATTTTCCCAGTAGAAGGTCCTCAGTCTTACGTTTCAGTTTCAAAAGGTGGACTAGATACTTACCGAAATGCTACGGTGAAAGGCAAAATTGCTCTGGTTGAAAGTGGTGGGGATGTGACGGACGAAGAGAAGGTCAATGCCCTCAGACAAGCTGGTGCAAAAGGTGTCCTCGTTTATCAGAATGAAGAGCAAGGAGACAGTCTCCAAAAACTTCCGATGGGCTATTGGGGATCCTTCTATCCGGTCAGTGTCTTGAACCATGCTATCGGTAAAGAACTTGCTTCCCACGCTGGAGAATACGAGCTAATCTTCCATCAAGAAGTCAAGAAAGTGCCTTATAGCGAAGCCAACAAGATGCTCTTCTTTACTGGTTGGGGGCTTTCTGCCGAAGGAAAACTTAAGCCAGATGTTACTCTACCTGGCGGAATGGTCTATTCGGCGATTCCAGATGGTTTGTATGATATGGATGAGGGAACCAGTATGGCAACGCCCCATGCGGCAGGGGCGACAGCCTTGATCAAGCAAGCTCTAGAACAACGTTTCCCAACTTATAGTCCAGAGCAAATCCATACGCTGTTGCGCCAATTAGTCATGAGCACAGCCAAACCTCATTTTGATCAGGAAAGCAAGAGCTACTCATCTGTCCGTCAACAAGGATCTGGTCTCATGGATGCTGCAGCGGCAGCCTTTGGCGATGTCTTTGTAACAGGTGGAAAAGGAACCAATAGCAGCTTGACGCTTGGCAATGTCAAAGATGCCTTTACGTTTGAAGTTACGGTGCACAACTTAGGCTCAGAAGCAAAAGAATTCACTTATCACACGGTTGTTAATACCGATCAGGTGGAAAATGGTCGCATCAGCTTGAAGATGCGTCAGCTACTGGATAAAGTGGGAGAAAAAACCATTCATGTTCCAGCTAAGGGAAGTGTGACGGTTCCAATTTCTGTAGATACCAGTACCTTTACAAGTGAACTCACCAATCAAATGAAGAACGGTTACTTTTTAGAAGGATTTGTCTTCTTTAAAGATGCCAAAACCAAGAAAGATCTCGTAAGTCTTCCATATATTGGCTTCAAAGGGCAGTATCAAGACTTACCAGGTATCGAAAAGCCTATCTATGCCTTCACTGGGGATGAAAAACCATTCTACTATTACGCAAACGAAAAAGCAGAGAAACCTGAAAAAGATTCAGGAGATCACTTTACAGCCTTGGTCAGCACTATTTGGCGCGGAGGCAAAGAAGTACAGGTTGTCCTAGGAGAAAAAGATGGGCATTACGATGGAAATCAGCTTGTCTTCTCACCAAATGATGATGGTTCCTATGATAGTGTCAAGCTCAATGCAGTCGTTTTGAGAAATGTAGACAATATTCATTTATCGGTCTATCGTGCAGATGACCTCAAACGCGAACATCCTATTTGAACAAGGCAATGAAAGTCAGAAGAAATCCGACTACGGTTGGCGGATTAATGACCGTAGTAAGATTCTTAATGCGACACAGTGGGCAGGCAAGGACAATAACAATCAGCTAGTGCCAGATGGGGACTATCAATATGTAGTCACTTATCGTCCAAGCACACCAGGTGCCAAACCTCAAGAGATTGTTCTAAAAGTCCGAGTCGATAAGCAAGTGCCACAACTGGCGAATACTAAGGATCTCTTTGATCCTGCAACTCGTCTCTTTAAGCCAGGTGAGATTATTGAAACGGGTAGTGGGCTAGGTGGAAAATACCTCTCCTACCAAAAGGATAATCAAGAAGTAGAGATCAGTCCAAACGAAGATGGAACCTACACGATTCCTGAAGGAGTGGATCTAAAAACTGTGCGCTTCTATATCTGGGATCAGGTCAATAATACCAACACCCTGACTTTGGATGGTAAGACCGTTTCAGAAGAAAAGGCGACAGAAAGAGTGGGGACGGAGGAAGTAAGCCCAACAGCTGCGACCAGCGAAGCAACCGTCGGTCGCTTAGAGGTGCAAATTGTCGATGAAAAAGGCGAGGCAACCAATCAATACCCAGAAATGATGCGTTACCAAGTCTTTGACAGCAAGGGAAATCGGGTGGATCAGGAATTTAACAGCTTTTACGAAGATCCGCTACCGACTCTTCCATTTGGAACCTACACTGTAAAAGTTGTCGCTCAAGATCAAAACTACTCTTGGGTATCTCCAACCACTGTGACAGTGGAATTAAGCAAGGAGCACCCTGAAGGACTGGTCAAATTTGTCTACCACTATATCGATAAATCGCTTTGACCTCGTCTTTGACAAAGAACTTCCAGATGGAACCCGCGTCTTTGCCATTGATCAGAAGACAGGGGAAAAAGTGGAGTTGGATCAAACCCTATATGAACCTAAGACATTTGAAAGCATCCTGATCAATGGAGAGTATCAGATCCATATTGATCTGCCAACAGGTTATCGGGCAGTGGAAAATGATTTCGTCTATACCGTAACTAATGGTATCAATCGTTACTTGACCAGTTTTGTAGAAGTCTCAGATGATCAGGTAGAAAATCCGGCTGTCCCATCCACTCCTGAACTGTCACCTATGGCACAAAAAGGTAGAATAAAAATGGATCAGGAGTCTCAACAAGTCACTCCTCAACCGTCACCTATGACACAAAAAGGTCAATCAGAAATGGATCAGGAGTCTCAGCAAATCTCTCATCGACCAGCAACTTCTCTTCCAAAAACAGGACAGGAAAATGACCAGCTGGGTCTTGTAGGACTGATGGTTCTTCTTCTCACTTTCGGTGCGATCCGAATGAAGAAAAATCATCTAGACCAAGTATAACGTTCTCCTAGTAGAGAAAATTTAGTGGGGTTCAGGTGGTGTAACAGCCACCTGAACCTGGTATATAAAAAGGAGTTTTTATGGAATTTCATCGACAACAACGTTTCCATTCGTAAATATGCGGTTGGAGTTGCTTCCGTTTTAATCGGTATGGTCTTGATGGGATCAGTGGTTTCGGCCGATACTGTAACACCAGCACCATCCACAGTCGAGTCATCAGCCGTAGTACCTGATAGCACAGTGACAAATGAAAAGGGAATTGAGCCCAATACGGTTACTAAGGAGGATACCCCTGCTAGTCCGATAGAAGAAGTGCCTTCTACTGTCCATGTTCCAGCAGAGACTGATGGTAAGGACCAAACCAAGCAACCACAAACTACCTCTTCAGCTACTAGCGATCCTTCAAATGAGAAACCAAAAGAAGAGAAGACCTTGTCAGCTTCTGTTATGGCAAGTCCAACAGCTAATCCTGAGCTTGCTACGAAGGACACTCCCAAGGAAGTAGCGAAAGAAACTCTAGAGGATTCAAGTCCAGTTGAGGTCCTAGTTCGTCTGAAAGAAAAAGTTTCTGATGGGGTTGGAGAATCATCACCAGTCTCAAAAGAAGCGCGTATCGAGCAAACCAACCAAGACCATGAACAATTTTTGAAAGAACTCGAAAGACAATCCATTCAGTTCAAAAAATTGTATGACGTTAATTTGCTCTTTAATGGACTGGCTCTAGAGACGACCTATGGAGATGCTAAAAAGATCCGGGGATTAGCACGTGTCGATGCCCTAGATTATGCTCCACTTGGTCGGACCAGAGTAGCTGAGAACCAGCTTACTCCTGCCTCACCGGCTTCAACTACGACCAAGGTCAGTGAAGAAAACAGCCTGATCAATTTGCAACCACTCTGGGATAAGGGTATCAAAGGCCAGGGACAGGTTGTAGCGGTTATCGATTCGGGGGTGGATCCAGCACACACGACATTTTCCGCCTAACAGATATCAATAAGGCCAAGTACAAGAGTGAAGCAGAAATTGAAGAAGCTAAGAAAAAGGCCGGCATCACTTACGGTAAATGGTACAACAATAAAGTCGTCTACGTTCACAATTATAGTGATATGGATGAAAACGTTAAAGAAGATGATCCAATCTCTCACGGTGCCCACGTAGCTGGAACCGCTGTGGGAAATGCCTCTCAACCATCCCCAAATGGTGAAATTATCCGAGGTGTCGCTCCCGAAGCCCAGCTCATGTTTTTACGTGTTTTCTCAGACACCAAGGGCGGGCAGGTCCAAAATTTCATCTATACCAAGGCGGTGGAAGATGCCATAAAATTAGGGGCTGATTCCATCAATATGAGTTTGGGAACGGCTTCCGGCTCTATTTATGATGTGGGAGAAATCACGCGCCAAGCCTTTGATGCTGCAAGAAAGGCGGGAGTAACCATTACAGTTGCTTCTACCAATATGGCCACCAATGGCTTCTGGCACAGCAAGCCACTTGCAAGCACACCAGATTATGGAATGACAGGGACCCCATCCGTCAATCCCAATGTCCTTTCGGTCGCTTCGATTAATAGTCTGACCAAGCATGAGTCGACAGAAGCAAGCTTGACCGTAGAAGCCTTAAAAGGGTCAAAAGACTTCCCAGATGGCAAAATTCCGATGCACTCCTTTGTAGAACGCGACGCCTTTCGGACAACCATCCCTCAAAGCTATCTCCATGTGGAAAAGGGAGGAATAGACCACTATCAGTCTGATAGTATCAATGGTCACTTAGTCCTTACTGAGCGAGGTGGCGAAGTTTCAGATGTGGATAAGGTCAAAGAGCTGAAAAGGGCTGGAGCAACAGGTGTGATCTTTTACCAGACCGAGGATCAGGGCAATACCCCTGTAGGATTTGACTTAGAAGGTCTCGGAGAACGATTCCCAGTTGGGGTCATTGGCCACGGTGCTGGAAGTGTCCTAGCTCAACATGCCAAAGATTACCAGCTCCATATTGCCAACAAATTTAAACGTGTTCCTTACGATGCAGCCAATCAACTATCTGACTTCTCCTCTTGGGGGCTGTCAGCTGATGGCGACCTCAAACCAGATGTCACCCTTCCAGGAGGGATGATCTACTCATCTGTTAATAATGGAGAGTACTATATGGATAGGGGAACCAGTATGGCCTCTCCTCATGCAGCAGGAGCCACTGTACTGGTGAAACAAGCCCTGAAGGAGCGCTTCCCTCATCTCAGTCCAGAACAGTTGCAAGTTCTTGTCAAACAGATGACCATGAGTACAGCTGTTCCGCATGTGGATGAGGAGACACATGCCTATTCCTCTGTACGTCAGCAAGGCGCAGGGGTCATGGATGTCACAGCTGCAGCTCTAGGAGATCTCTATGTGACTGCAAAAGATGCGAAAAGCAGTCTAACACTTGGCAATGTCACTGATACCTTTGAGTTTGACGTGACCATCCACAATCTTTCCAATCAAGAGAAGTCGGTCCGCTATGAAACCACCCTTCAGACAGACCAAGTCCAGGATGGCAAATTCACCCTTCATCCTCGTCTGTTAGAAACCCTAGATGGCAAGGAAAGCATCACGATTCCAGCAAATGGACAGCGGACGATCCACGTGTCCGTTGACGCGAGCAAGTACAAGGAAGAGCTCAGCAAGCAAATGCCAAATGGTTATTTCTTAGAAGGTTATGTACTGGTCAAAGATGCCAGTAACAACAAACATCTGGTCAGCCTTCCTTATGTTGGTTTCCATGGAGATTACCAAAATCTTCGCGGGATCGAAAAGCCTATCTACGAATATACAGGTAGTGACAAGCCATTTTACTACTATAAGGACAAGACAGATTATCCAGATGAAAAGGTCCCAGAAACGCCAGAGCGTCATCCAGATAACCACTTTACTTCTTTGATTAGTTATGTTTATGAAAATGGAGAATCCGTAGCCAAAACTCTTGGCCAGGATGGGGATCACTTTGATGGGGACCAACTTTACTTCTCTCCAAACAATGATTCCAGCTTTGATAGCATCAAGGTCAAAGCCGTCATGCTTCGCAATGTTGAAAATGTCCACCTATCAGTCTACAAGAAGGAGGACACAACTCGTACTAACCCGATTTACGAGGTTGGAAATGAAGTGCATCGAAAGACCGACTGGAGTTATCGGATTGGGAATCGTAGCGAAGAGTTTTATGAAATCTCTTGGGAAGGTTTGGACAAAGACGGCAAGCAATTACCAGATGGAGAATACCAATTTGTGATCACTTACCGTCCAACTGCTTCAGGGGCCAAACAACAAGAACTTAACTTTAAGGTTAAAATTGACAACACGGCTCCAAGCATTGAGACTGGAAGTGCTCACTATGACCCGCAGACTCGGATTTTCCGACCAGGTAAGGTGATTGAAACTGGTAGTGGACTAGCAGGGACTTATCTGTCCTACGTCAAAAATGGGGAAACCGTGGCCTTGGAACCCCAAGAGGACGGTAGCTATCTGCTTCCGGAAGGGGTGGACCCTTCTACTGTTCGCTATACCATCTGGGATAAGGTCTACAATACCACTGAGATGGACATCGAAGGAAAGAAAGTAGAGGCAACGACTTCGACGAATGAAGCCAGTTCAGATGAACAACCAGGCGAGACAGAGACTGAAAAACCAAAGGCTGAAAAGAGCACCTTGGAGGTGGTCTTCACAGATAGCAGTGGAGAAGTCATTTCGTATTATCCATCCGTCGTTCGTTATCAGGTAGTGGATGACCAAGGCCGTGTAGTAGAAGGAGAGTTCAATGCGTCCTACAATGCTGGCACCTTCCCAGACTTACCTTTTGGCACTTATACAGTGAAAATCACCTTGTCTGATTACCATTATGATTGGGGAACAGAGCTAGTGAAGAAGGTGACGGTTTCAGCCGAAAATCCACATCCGAAAGTGACCTTTGCCTTCCATTATTTAGATGAAAACAAACTCACTATTGGATTTAATCAGCCGGTTCCGACAGGAACAGTCGTAAAAGTGGTGGGGAATGATGGTATCAGTCGCCTTCTCCCACAAAGTATCTATGATTTGAAACGCTTTGAGACCATGTTGATGAACGGCTCCTATCGTGTTCATGTGGATCTCCCAGCGGGGTATCGTGCATCGGAAAATGATTTCCTTTATGAAGTGAGCAATCAAATCAATTTCCACCTTCTTTCTTTGGTCAAAGACGTTATCAAGCCAAACCCAGAGGTGCATAGTGGAGCGATTGTGGAACCATGGATTCAACCAGAAAATCCGACACTAGAGATACCGGAAACTCCAGTGACGCCTGTCCAACCAGCGGTATCCAAAGGCCCAGTTACCCCAGCTCAACCAACTACACCTGAAACGAAAGAAGTTGCAACAAACAAACCAGTCGCTGTTACCTATCATACAGGTGGTCAAGCAGAAGTAGCTGCTACATCAGCAACCGGTCTTCCAAAAACAGGTCAAGATGAATTGGCTTCAACAGTCCTTAGCCTCTTTGGCATGACCTCACTAGCTTTGGCAGGTTTTGTAGCAAGTAAAAAACGGCAAGATTAAGTCGTTCATGTATTAGGTTAATCAAAAAAACGTCCGTTTAATTTTAGAAACGGACGTTTTGAATGTTTTAAGCTGTTTTCTCCATCCAAACACTGCGGATAAAGAAGAGGCTGATGAGGGCGAGGGCTAG
>BNJS01002644.1_pt1 | contig 118087 bp, 145 predicted proteins | sample 8540461 | NCBI WGS metagenome assembly BNJS01 (sample SAMD00202454, study PRJDB9452) | human saliva metagenome | isolation source: human saliva | place: Japan | reverse complement strand
ATGGAATTTATGATTAGCAGCAACTGAACCGCATTACAGCGAAAGACTTTGTTTATAGCCTGGTTGCATCCCACGGCAACGCCAGCCAGGTCAGCAGCAGCGTCATAAATACCGTTTCACCGCGATTGTTTGCAAACGCATTTAGAACGAATTGGGCAAAGCCACACCGCCGACGCATTGCAACCCAGAGCACTGCTCACAGCAAAGCGACACACCTGAAGCAGCCCGCAACAGATCATTAACACACCGATCATCTGACACAGCAAAGAATCCGATCGAAACGCCCATTCCGGTGATGGATGATGACCAGATCATCCCTGAGTGCCGCAATGACAGCTTGCGTCAGCCTGCCGGACGGACCCTGATCAAACGCCGCTGCAACGAACAATGATCCCACCACCAGCTGCCCAGATTGCTGGTGAACTGATTTGAAACAGCACGTTCGACCTGTCTTCAAAGACGGTCAAGCAGCAATTGTACCTGATGGTGAGCTTGTTGCAGGTTCGATGGTGTTTGATGCAGAAAGCTGTTATTTATTGAAGTGAAAAGATGGAAAAATCATCGAAGGTACCCCAGAAAGAAACGAAAACATAGAGAACACCGTTGCAGTTCGGTTGCCAGAGAAATCTCTCTTCCGGTCTCGGAACTTTTCATCTGGTGCCAGCCAGTAACACCTGTAACATGCCAGTTTTCAAGATTACAGCCTGATTACATGACTTTCGTGCCGTTCGCGCTTAACGCGCGGCCTGGCGAAGAGAGAGTTTTAACAGGCCAAGAGTTTTACCGGAACGTCAACGATCGCAGATCGGCGCCCATGCCTCGCGCCAGATACAATGCCTATGCATGTCGTTAAACCTGATACCTTACACGCGATATACTTGAGCGGCGGAAGCCATGCCACGACCGTCGTACCGCTGAACGCCAGCACCGCGGCCATTATTCATCAATCGTCAGGCGTTGTTTTGGGAGTTGCAATCGATTTCAGACATCGTCCGCCGAATGCGCCTGCACCGGTACTGATAATCGAGCCGATCGAATGATGGCTGAAAGCCCGGCACCCCATATTTGGAGCAACCAAAGTTACTGATCAGAACAGGCTACCGCCTTTATCACCGTCAAAAAACGTCCAGACCTGCAGATCACGCCTGTTAACAGCCTGTAATCAGCAGCCACGGTTCAGATGGTTGCCCTGAACCCGCAAAACCGAGTGACACAGTTCACATGAGCGGCCAGCTCTTGGACCACCGTAAACAAACCACCTGCGACTGGTTCTGACCGTGAGCACAGGCGATCAGCCCATCCGCAACCGGAACGCCGCCGACCCAGCACCATCGCGGCCAGACTTTGAGTGAACTGGAAAGTATTCCAGGATTGCGGTCATGACAGTTCTGCTTCCGGAAATATGTGTGTCTGCTCATAACCTCGTCCCATTAGTTTGGCAAATATCACTGATGAGTTAAATGATACGGTAAGAATATGCAGCAGTGCGGATTGAAGGAAATGCGCCGCGGAAAATAATAAGATGTAAAACAAAATATACAGTGGCCTAAACGAACAGAATGGTCAGTTCGAAGAAATAAGCATACATAATGAAAAATTAACTTTAACAACACACCGTAAAAATTGGCGTCATTTATTCTCGATAGTCGCATCTCATATCGTCCCGTTTTACTTTTGATCCGAATGATGTTTTCAGTTACACAAAAAGGAACATATAAACACACACCTTGCTCTTGAGTTTGCAGTGAGTCCAACACAGTTCAGGACAAAGTTTACTAGCAAGACAGCAACCGAGGATTATCCGCAGCATTTCCACCGTACTGCAAATCAGAGCCATCGCCTCATGTCACCAGCAGCCTGGTGATTGCGTCAGATTGATTTTGCCGGTGAGTACGCCAGGTGCCAGGATTATCTCAGTGATTACTTACTGACACCATAAAATATTATTCAAAATCTGACTTTTAGTGAGTAACTGACTTAACACAGGCTCCGGCTCACCTCCAGATTTTTTTCAACACATATTCATTGTAGCTGCCTCAATTGTTGCACTGGCACGGCACGACTTGCAGCGGAGCGAAATTGTCACCAGAAGAGAACGCGGCAGAAAACCGGACAATCGTGCAACCTGATTTGCCGGCGCCGAGCTGGAGTGCCTGCTCATAACATTGACCTGACGCCGATAAATTCCTGACTTTATCTCATTGAAATTTGCCGCGGCGGCTTTGGCGGACCCTGGCGCACATGATACCACGCCGCATTCTGGACACGAACGAGATGCCTTCGCAGTCAGATGATTAGCTTCATGCAATCACACACCACACGATCATCCGTGGGCCTGGTCCACATTTGCAGGAACAAAGAAGACCACAGACCAGAAATTATAGAACACAGCAGCGAGTGTGCCGAAATATTTTGATAACACAGAAACAGCGCGAGACAAAAATCCGCCGTTTTACACGACATATTTTTATCTCCTATTTTACTTCATTTTTATATTTATTAAAAAATATTTAACTTTCACTTTTCTCACTCTTATTATTTCTATAATTTCTAATTCTATTAATTCTTCCTTGTTCCTGCAAATGTAAATTCCTTCATGTACCATCCCTTTTGGACGGAAAATCATTAATGAAATCAAGATAATTGCATAGACTAAGTATCTAAACTGCGAAAACATCTCTCAATCTTTCATTTAAAAGCTGTCAAAATCGTTGCAATGATAATCGCTCCCGTAATACTTCAAGTCCACCTAGCACTACTATAACAAAGAAATTTCTATTGAGAATAAAAATCCAAATTTATCTGGTGTCAAAATTCCAATATTATGAGCAAATAACGATCCTCCAACTCCAGCAAAAACGCTGAAAAAGCAAATCCATAAAGTTTTACACGATTTAATCCAATTCCTATATTTTCTGCTCTCGTAATTTCATCTTCTCTAATTGACAGAATCTCTTTTCCTTTTCTAGAAGTCATGCATATTGCAATTACAATAATTGAAATAACTACGATGAAATATGTATTTGAAAATCTAGAATTGTTGGAATATGTTGTCCAGTTGCTCCACCTCAGTCCAGATTTTGAATAATATATTTTTACAATTTCTCCAAATGCTAAAAGTAATAATCGCAAGATAATCCTCTAACCTTAGCGTACTCACCAACAAAAATCCAAATACAGCCGTAACTAGTCCACTCAAACAATGAGTACTAGTATTAACTCAAAATACGTAAATTATAATTTACGGAAGTATTTTTGAAATCAAATGTCGCTTGAATATCCACCAATTAGCAATAAATCCAGTATTCTCAAAATTAAGCTGTCCCATAAGCCCAACTGTTATGTTTAACTTTCACTGCAAATAAAACAAAATTAATATATGTTTATATATATTCCTTTTGTATAACTGAGCATCATTTGGACTCAGCAGTAAAACTTAGGACGATATATGCGTAACTATCAAAATAAATGTAACTACACTAATTTTTACTTTTTAATTTGTTAAAAGTAATTCAGATTTTTGCCATTTATATTCTACTTTTATTTTCTTTATCCTATTTTATTTGTTTGTTCATTATGAGTCTGTATTATCTATATCGTTTTTACATCTTTTATTAGTTTTTCCATATTTTCCACTTTCCTCCCTCCCAAATTACACTTTTTCTTTCATATTCTTACCAAACAGTCCATTTGGCCTAAAAATTAATATTACTATCAGTACACCAAATACCATAGGATTTTGCCCCAAGTTGTAAGTGATGAGACCTTTTACATATGCTCCAAGGTGCCCTAAAACGTAACCACCAACCATAGCTCCTGGAATACTTCACCCTCCAAATCATAGTCGCAATAAACGCCTTCAGTCCTGGAAGATTCCCATATATGGCTCCAATTTTGTGGGATAAACAATCGCATTCAATGCTCCACCCACGCCCCAAGTCCAGAACTAATCGCGAAATGTTATAGCAATAGTCTTTGTTTACATTAATTCCTATAAGCTGTCGCCCTGTATCCTGTGAGGCTGCTCTTCTATGCTATTTCAGTTTTTGTATTTTAATAAATACAGATTTAAGGCAATCTAGTACAAAGTAACGTGTAATTATCAAATATTGTAAGCATGCTGATGCTCAAAAATCCTAAATTAATCTTGTTAGTTATTTGATAAAATGCCCGGTATATATTTCTGATCAATAACTTTTGGATTTGCTCCAAAATAATATAAGCGCCAGGCTTTCCAGCAAAGCTCATTCCAATCACATTAGCAGTGGCGTTGAAAATTTTAGCATTTTCAAATTGGATGATATGCAAAACTCAATTATAACCCCCAAAACAGCCATACAACAATTGATAAAATAATGCCACAATTAACGGCATTCCATGACACGGCAAATTAGAGTAGCATAAGCTCCCACCATAAGTATATCACCATGTCAAATTTATAAGTTTAATGGGCGATACCATAAACCATTGTATATATCCTAATGCAATCAATGCGTAAATGCTCCAGTCTGCAGTCCGTTAATAGTCTGTTCAATAAAACCTTTAACATATTTTAAAAACTCCTCATACTTTACTTAAAATACGCTTTATTTTTCATTCATGACTTAGCAACTTTTTAAAAATCATACTCTTTCTGTGATTAAATATAATCTTAAAAGTCACATGTATATTTCCACCAAATTAATTTTCTTCTTTTAGATAAAATCCGAACTGTTTAGAAAAGATATTCTCCTAACAAACTGAACTTTATAATAATTATTATTTTCATATTTTTAGAATTTTTCTTTCCTAGAAATTTTTCCTTCAATGAAAGCTTTTCATCTTTTCACTTCAATAAATGTAACTTTTCCCAGGATTTCTTTCTGCATCAAATTTTAAATGAACCTGTAACCAAAGTACATCAAAATAATTCGTATTGCATCTTTAGAAGACACAAAGTCGATTTCATCAATGCTGTTTCTAAAATAGTTCCTAGTATCAGTATCCTAAAGCAAAGAAAATAATTGACTCCATTTCATATTCATTTGCAGTCTGTAATAAATTTTGAACATTTTGATCAGGGTCATCTGCAAACTGTTCGTGTAAAAACTGCTCATTTTGGAACTCAAAGTTAGTCTGATTCCAGTCCATCCATCTCCACCCATGAATTGAGCTGTTTTATTCCAAGTTCTTTTGCCCTGTGTCAGATTAGTCCAATTATGTTGTAATAATCAGAAAATTACTTCAGAATTATCTCCTTTTACTTTTAAAGCAATGCCTAAAAGTCCTGTCATCAGCAGTGTATTGTTCTTCTTTATATGAATTCCTTTTTTAGCCTCTGTCCTGAAAATGCGTTTGAAGCCCCTACAGAATAGTCACTTCCCTCGTATTAGTTAAAACAATAAGGTTTTTATACCCTTTGCTTTGCATATTTTTGCAAACAACGACATGATAAGGATCTGTAAATGTAGTTCCATAAACAAAATCTTTTCCTTTTGTAATATCAAATGCAGTTCCAGTTATCTAATCATAGGAATTTTAGCTTGCTGTCAAGTAGAAAATTCAAGAGATGGTCCAGAGCTAACTCTCCTACAAAATGTCAATTTTGTCTTGTGGGAAACTGATGAACGCATTAATCGCTTTCCTGCACATCACCTGACTCGTCTGCTTCCACAATCAATCCCATTTAACTCCACCATGCAGAATATTTCTTTACTTTCATACCTGAAACTGTTTACTGTACTTGATCCACATTGTGCCAATGCTATCCAGTTAAGTGCCCTAGGACACGACTTTTTATAAATATTCTCGTCCTGACATGTGCTCGCAACCTAGTGGCCACAATACATGCCAATACTGAAAGCTATCAATATTTTTCATCGTCGTTCGCATCTATTATATTTTATATAGTCATCTATTTTGTTTCTTACTTTATCTTTTAATGTAAGCTTTCCACCTTTTACTCAATAATGTGACTGCTCTAGGTTTCAGTTTCTAGATCAAACTCTTATCTCTCGCAGTTATAAGATCAACTCCACAACTGCATCCATAGCTTCTTTGTATAGATGGCCCTGTCAAATCTGTAGATTTCACGCAAGCCTTCCACAATCCAGCTGTGTCGTATCCATGCTATAAACATTATTGGCCCTTATGAAACTTTAGCTGATGCAATCTTTCATAAATTTCTGAACACTTTTCAGCTTCTATCTCTGAGAAATCATTGGCTTGCAAAATTCGTCCTTCCGCAACTGCTCCAAAGGTCTGAATTCCGTCCCATCCATCTCCACCTCAAAATACTGCAAGTAGTTGGTTCCCAGATCTTTTGCTTCAGAAATAATTAGCCCAATTGTATCGTAGAGCTAGTCGGTATGAAGATAGCTTGTGGATTTTTGGCCCTTTTACGGCTGTCAAATCGTTTATCTTTTATCGTCATTTGCATATTTTTCTTCTGCAATAGTTATTCCATCTTTTAGCCTGTTCCTTTAAACGCACTGCACTCCCTACACACCATCATCTGAAGAATTTAGTTAAAATTGCGATTGATTTTACGCCTTTGTGCTTTGCAGTGATCTTGCAGTTGCAGTTCCTTGACAAGGATCTGTAAACGCAGTTCGGAAATACGAAATCTTTTCCTTTGGTATACATCAAGCCTCGTAAGCAGCTGCCGAAATGTTGAAAGGCACTTTGCACTTTGAGCAAGTCCTGAAATAGCCTGTGAAGTAGCTGAAACAATCCTCCAATCACGACATTCAACTCCATCTTATGAAACCATTTTTTAAATGCATTCAACCGATTCTGAACACCTTACCATCTGCATAACAAGTTCAATTTTTTACCATTAATCCCACCCGCACTATTAATAGCACCAACTTTAAGTCAACACTTCTTTACCGTAAATCCTATTATTGTATAATTTTGGTAAGGGTGCACAATCAAATTTTTATAATATTACCAATAGTAGTTTTCTTACGACAACCAGAATCAAGAATGACTGACTCATTAACATAATTAGGAAGCAATTTTCATCACTTTCAACACCCTTTCATTTATTAAATTTTTAAAGTATAGTAAATATAAAATAATCTTTTTATTGATTAAATATAAACTATAACTTTATTATATGTACACATTATATCATAAAAGATAGAAGAAATGAAATTGTATTTTGATTCACACTACCACAAATGGTAGTATATTTTTAATTAAGCATATTTTTATATCTAATTCACAAATTGCTTTTATATTGGTTTCCTAAATTAAAGTCATAACTCACACTCAAGGCTAACTCTTTTGTAGCTCTGTGCATTATATTTGAGACTTTAACACCTAAAGGTCCTTCATACTCACATTTTCCTTTGTTTTCTTTGGACATAAGATCTACGTGACATTGTTGAAGTTAACTCCTCCACCTACACCGTAGTATGCTCCACCTTTAGCTATATATTCCCAGCATTACCGTAGCCGCGAGTCTCCATTATTGAATGAACCATCCTAAATCACGCTTTTAAACGACAGGTTTAGTCTGCTGTAGTATCAAAAGTATATTTTGCAGTCCATATGGAGGGAGTGAATGAGGTTTTCAAATTTCGTCCAGAAACTTTGTATCTTTTAAGTCTTTTGATGGAAAGTTGGAATGCTGCCTCCACCTACTTCTAATCACTGGAGTTACTTGCATTATCTGTATTCAGCAATCTAATTTCTCCTGAACTGTTTTTAAATCTCTTTTGATTTTATAATTCTTTCCCATAAATGATATTTCTTCCCACCAAGATCTATTTCCACCTTTTAAAGCACCAATTTTCCAGCATCTGCTGAAACTGGAAAGCTGCTCGTAAAACTAAAAATAATCCACACGTCTCATAAATCAGTCACCTTTCTTTTCACAAAATCTCCTCTCGATTTTGTCTTGTGTCTGAAAACATATCTGTCTTCTGATGTTGCTTAATGTGTACCTCATAGTTCTTATAAATAAATTTTATACATTTATATATTTATCTTTGAGCAAAATTAATAAATATCCACTTAGCTGAAAAATAAAAAGTGCAACTTATGATAAACACTGGGTTACACTCTATATATTTCCAAATTTAGTCTGTTTTAATGGGCCCACACATAATTATTTCCCTAAAACGCAGAGTGTTGAAATATAAAAGTTGTCAATAAGTTACCAGTAAAATTTTAGGTTACTTTTTAAAATTTCTTTTTCAAAATTTTACCCTAGCACAATTTAGCTTTCCTAATACAGCTCTATGCTACAACACGACTATCTAAGTAAACATATGGACAAAAGATGACATATGAGTTGCACTTGACATTCTTTTAAAGAACCAAGTCTCCTTTTCCATTCTCTCCAATGATAATGTTGGCATTTTTATCCCTCCAATCGTAGCATTGTATTACAATTGTACAGTATTATTCTATTTGTCAAGGAATCATATTCCTTTTGTTGACTTATAAACTCATATAATGCAAGAAAACAGTCAGTAAATAATAAAAATTATAATTGAATTTTTAAATAATAAACTTCAAAATTTTTCTATAAGTAAAATGCCAGAAAAGAACAGACTGATCATATCTACCGAGCAAGATGGATAATGCCAGATTTTATAGAAAGAATATGTTAGGAAAAAGATAACTACGAAAACGGAGCATATGTCTATCCTCCTCCATATCTCGCTGGATTTAAAGTCCAATAGATTATGAGCTACAGATGAAGAAAAATGAAAGGGACATAGCCATAATTCTTAATACACTAGAAAGAGCAGTTACTTCTGCTTTATTTAATAAATTGAAGCTCAATAATTTAGTTCAATTTTGTGGTAGAAATTACTATACAAAATAGAAAAAGACAGGTTTTCTATTTTAAGAGAAAAGATCTTTGCTAAGATAAGATCAAAAAATCTCATTTTATTTTGAATCTTTTTACTCACTAATAATTACATAAGAATAGAAAATAAATAAAAATATGCATTTCGGAGGTAAGAGAATATATGAAAATAAATGATTTAAAATGAAAAATTTGAAGATTTTGAAAAAAGAACACTCAGCAGTGTATTTGCAGGGATTGATGAAAATAACGGGTATGATTCATTTTAGCAGCTTTTTCTTGTATTATTTGAGAAAATGATATATATGCAATATTATCTTTCTTTTTATAATGAATTCTAGGGAGTGCAGTGTATAAAAAGAAAAATAACAATATTAACTGTAATCTTTACATTATTTTCTCTTACTATAATAATTGTATCAGCTATTATTTTCCATAAAAAATAACAAAAGACTATTTTTAATGAAAATAGTATGAATTATCTCATAAAAATAAAGTATGTAATAATTTTTTCATAGGAGTTTTAATTATTATAAATTCGATTATTGGAACATCTGAAGTTCTTAAACAGATGAAACTCAACTTTACTTTCATTCAGAAAATAATGCTGTTTTTATTTTCCAGAATTCCTTCAGAGTAATAGCAACATCAGCAACTGCATTTTTCAGTAGTCTTTTTATTTTCAGTAAAAACATATGAAAAGAGTGTATGAACACAGAATAATAGGAATAATTTATGCTGCTATTGTTTCAATAATAGGATTATTAGGAATCAATTTTATAATGGAACTTTCTAACTTGTATAAAAATTACTCTTTTTAAAGTGGGGGCATGAGTTTAAGCTTTTTTATTCATTTCTTAAAATTTGTGTTGAGGTATAAAAATTCTATACATTGAGATATTTAATATGTATTTCTGTGTAAATTTATTTGTAATAATATTTTTGGAATTTTTGACTGATTTTTGCTAAAAAATAGAGAGGGTGAATAAAAATGAAAAAAATGTATACAATTTTTATATTATTATTAGGAGTATTCAATTTATCATGTTCTGAAAGTAAGACAGGAACATATTCTGAGAAATAAGACAGACATATTTAATACAATTGTGGACACAATTAGTGGGGGCTAAATTTGAATATAATGTTGCTGAAAGTACTCCTGATACTTTTAATTTAGTACATCTGTTTCTTCCTGAATCTTACGATGCTCAGCTGCTTAATGATAAACATCCTGAAAATATCAGAAATTATGAAGCTGCTGATATTTTTGATCTTTATTTGAAGGACTTGTCAGAATTGATGAAAATGGTGAAAAATAGTACTCGGACTGGCAGAAAAAGTGGGAAACAAAGCAAGGATAAAACCAAGTGGACTTTTCATTTGAGAAAAGGCAGGAAAGTATTCTGACGGAACCCCTATAAAGCTGAAGATTTTCAAACTGCATTGTTGAGAATGCTGAATCCTGAAATAATATCTCCAACACGGATGTTCTTTTTCTTGTAAAAACGGTAGAAAATTTTATGAGGGAAAAAGTAAAAAGCTGAAGATGTAGGGAATAAAAATATTGGATAACAATGAGACTATTGAACTGGAACTAATCAAGCCGACAGGATATTTTGATATGTTAATGGCAAAAAGTCAATTTTCGCCTTTAAAAGCAGGAATTTTTCGGGAAAGTTGGGACAAAAATACGGGAAAGCACCTGAAAATACGTTATACTCAGGACCTTATATCATAAAAAAGTATAGGAAAAAGAAAGTTATTTGTTGGATAAAAATTACTGGAACAGCAGCAATATAAAAAATGAATAAAATCAATGTTTATGGCGGTTTATGGGACGGAGACGACCATAAAAGAATTGCTGAAAAGTAAAGGAATAGATCGCAACTGTTGTATATTCCCAATTCTTTTCAAGAACCAAAGCTGAAAAATGACATGAAAGAAAACACAGAGGTTATCTACAGGTTCTTCTCATTATGTATGTTTTCAATACTAAAGTAAAAGCATTGAGTAATCCTAAAGGTCAGAAAGGCTATAGATGCTGTAATGGCAGGAGAAACAAGGAAGGAATATGGATTTGTTCCGAACATATCAGTATTAATGGAAAAATTTCTCTGCTTTAGCTGCAAAATGGAAAAACTGAAAAGTGAGAGTTATCATTACAAAAATATAAAAAGAATTATTAGATGAGGGATTAAAAGAATTAGGAATAAGTAAAATGCCTGTTTTAAATATTGTCATTAAAAGAAAAATTCCATTGACGGGTTCTCAGAAAATTTAAAAATATCTTGGAATAGATGTCAAAGTTACAAGAGTGTCTTTATAAGGATTTAATTTTAAAATCAAGAAAAAGATTTTTGATATTATTGAAAACTGAAATTTTGTTTAGGATTTAGTGATCCGATACTTTATCTTGAAAGATTTGTATCAGACAGTCCTCATAATTACGGTTCTTATTCTAATTCTGAATATGACAAACTTATAAAAATTGCCTCTGAAACAAAAGATATTAATCATCAGAACGGATGCTCTAATCAAAGCTGAAAAATATATATGAGAAAGAAAATCCGGCAGCAAAAATGGGATATGGTGAAATTACTCATGTTATCCTCGAAAGACCCGGGAATAAAAGGACTGAAATTAGTTCCTTATGCGGGATTTTTATATTTAAGAAATGTTAATAAAGCTAAATAGAAGTTTAAAAAGCTCTTTGTCAAGTGTAACAAAAAGTAAAAATATAATTTAATAAAATTCGACTGGTATACTCCAGTCTTTTTTGTTATAATAAATTTAGACATATTTTTGAAATTTTAATGTTCAGATAAAATTTATGTTAATAAATAAAATAAAAGGTGGGGGATTTTGTAAAAATATAAAAGGTATTTTTATTACTGCTATGTTGTCTGACTAGTTGATGGAAAATAATGAGAGGTAATTCTTCTGAATTTAATATTATAGTGAAAACTGGTACTCGGGTGTCAAAATTTCGATTATTTTTAAGCACTTTTTTGTTTCTTTATTTATGCTTTCTTCGTATTCATCTCGGACTTGTAAATCCCTATTTTACTGTGTATTCTGCTGTTATTATACCATATTTCTATATACTCGTACATTCCACTTCTTAAACTTTTCCTAGACTTTCAAAAGTTTTCAGTATGTACATATTCTTTTTCAATGTTACGATGGAATGACTCTATACACGCATTATCATAAAGTACTTTTCTGCTGTAAGATATGCTTATGCTGCACAAAATTTACGATATTCTTTTACTCACATACTGGCTCCTTCTATCTGTATGTATTATCAAATCAGTTATATCCCTCTTTTTATATATCGCCATTTTTAGGTGTCGATAATCAATTTTATATCCATAAATTTTCCAACCTTATGTGGATATTATTCTTCTGCTGTGCAAATCCATTATACTTGATAAATAGCACCACCTTGCCCTTTCTTGTCCAAAATATATGTTATATCACTTACCCATTTTTCATTTAATGTATCAAAAATTTCTAAAATATTTACGTACTCTTTTCTATGTCCATGTCTGATTTGTTATAATTTCAAATATGAATTATTGACTTTATCTGATCTTCTTCATCAATCTTCTGACTCGTTTTATATTTACTTCTAATCCTAACTTTCTTAGTTTTTATGAATTCTTACTGCTCCGTAAGTTTTCTGCTGTCTTGCCATATTGATTTTATTATATCATATAAAAATTTTTATATTTTCTATATTCCTCTGTGTCTTGACCTCTTTAATCCAGTAGTAATAAAGCTTTTTATATGCCTTAAATTAATTATTATTGATTTTGAAACATTAAAACTCATTGAATAAAGTCTTCTAATACGTACTTGTCAACAGTCCTTATTTTTCATCAATATGGCTGATGCCTATATGTCAATATCTAATTCCTTTTGTTTCAGGTCTTTTCTAATATTTTTATCCATTTCTTGTTGCAGTTTCCTTTAAGTCCATGAGTTTCATTTAAAACTTCGTTAGCATTGTATTTTATCTATGATTCCTTTAAATTCTTTTTCCCATTTTCTGATTGTTGCCATTTGCTACCCCATATTCATTTCCTAATGATTTTTTCTTCCATCTTCCAGCAATTCTAAATTAACATTTTAAATTCATCTGTGTACCTTTTACTCTTTGTTCATAATCAAATTCCTCTCCTTAACTATATTTTAACAAATAGGAAACTAGTTTTTCAAATTATTTGTCCAAGATTTTCGTACACTGCCTCAGCAAAAGTGCCATAAATAAAAGAAAAAAGTGCATTTCAGCATAAACACTGATTTGCACTATATATCACATTTTTAGTTAGTTTATAATGGTGCCCAGACGCGGAATCGAACCACGGACACAGGGATTTTTCAGTCCCTTGCTCTACCGACTGAGCTATCTGGGCATATATATGGCGGGTGAACTGGGATTCGAACCCAGACATCTTGCGATTTCGCCGGTTTTCAAGACCGGTCCCTTACCGTTCGGACATCCACCCACAACTTTAATAAAATAATTAAACACTGTAAATTTTTCTAATACCACAATTTTAAATTATGGTTCTAAAAATAAATGGTACGGCCTAGGGGGATCGAACCCCTGTTACCGGGATGAAAACCCGAGGTCCTAACCACTAGACGAAGGCCGCACAAGTTTTTCAATGGTGGATCCAGCTGGACTTGAACCAGCGACCGCTCGGTTATGAGCCGAGTGCTCTAACCAGCTGAGCTATGGATCCATATGGCGTGCCTGAAGAGATTCGAACTCCTGGCCCACGGCTTAGAAGGCCGTTGCTCTATCCAACTGAGCTACAGGCACATATGGTTTAAAATTTAAATGGTGAGCCATACTGGGATCGAACCAGTGACACCTTGATTAAAAGTCAAGTGCTCTACCGACTGAGCTAATGGCTCATATTTTGGAGCGGGAGACGAGGGTCGAACTCGCGACATTCAGCTTGGAAGGCTGACGCTCTACCAACTGAGCTACTCCCGCATAATATGATTTGATGGTGCCTCGGGCCGGACTTGAACCGGCACGGGATAAATTCCCACAGGATTTTAAGTCCTGTGCGTCTACCGATTTCGCCACCAAGGCATTTATAAGTGTTTGTTGTTTCAACTTACAAGTACTCAATTAGTATATCATAATTAATTTTTATTGTCAACACCTTTTTAAAAATTTTTCTTATTTTCTCATTTGGGTTTTATCAGATACTCAAATATAATGCTAAAATATATAATAAAAACTAAGATTTTCTCGATTTCTTTCTCTTAATTTTTTGCAATAAAAAGAATGTCTCTTACGTCTAGAAATAATCTTTATACTAATTTATATATTATTTTTACTGATTTTTATAAAACAGCAGATATATAAAATTTTACAATTGGATTTTCTATCTTTCAAGACATTCTCTTGTACTAACTTTTATTAGTTCTCAACATACTCTCTTATAATTTTTCTGCTTTTTGTGTAATTTCATCATAGCTTCCTTCTGGCGAGAAATTTTTCCAGCACTGCTACTTGATTTTTCGGTTTTGGGAACTTCATGTATCTTGAATATGCTTCAAATGCACCTTTTATTCCGAGACATTGGACATCTACATTTCAGTTCCTTTTGCAATTATAGCAAATACTTTTTAAATTGGGCAACTTTTCCATCTTTTGTCCTTGCTCCTTTCTGGGAAAAATTACGATACTTTTTCCACCTTTTAGATATCCAACTATTTCTTCTACACTTTTCTAATATTTTTGTTAATATCAATTAAAACGACATTTCCATTTTGAAACAAAGTTTCATTACACCTTTTTTTAAAAATACCAGTCAATTGCTAAAAAATAATGTATTAAAAACAATTTTATTTGGAAAAAGTGATCCTAAAATCAATGGATCTACAAAACTTTGATGATTTGATACAAAAAAATTTGCGGATTGTCTGTTAATTTTTCCTGTCAATTTTTACTCTGAAATATAAAATCGACAATTGGCTGAAATATTTTTAAAAAGTTTTGTTACCCAACGGTTTTTATTGTCCTCTGATAGGTTTTGTTTCGCTTATAATCTGTTTCCAGTCAATATCGTTGTCTTCAAATTTTGTAGCTTTTTGGTTGATGTATTCAGATAATAGTTTTAAATTGGGCATTCCAGCAAACTTTTCTTCATCCAGCTGAATTCCAAAACTATTTTCTATAAATGCAAAAAATTCTACAATGTCAAGTGAATCCATTCCGATTTCAAGTTCCAGATTTTCTTCTGGCTGTGGCTCAATTCCTTTATTTTTCTTGACATATTCCTTTTAATATTTTATATGCTTCATCGGTTGGTTCAGGTGTTTTCTCCTTTTTTACAATCTCATTTTTTTCGTATAAATCTGGCAGCATAAATCTACGTGTCTTTCCAACTCTAGTTTTTGGCAATTCTTCCTCAAACAGCTTATAATCAAGCACTTTTTCATAGTTATGTGCCTTTAGGTTGTAATCTTCCACTATATTTTTTATATAAGCCTTTGTATTTGTAATTCCACGTTTTCTAAACTCTAACAAATCTGGAACGATTATTGCAGTTAACTTATTTTTGTAATTAAAAATACCAATTTCCTTGATTAATCCATTACTTTGTGCAATTACCCTATTTTCAAGCGTTTCCGGATCAATATTCTTACCATTTGAAAGAACAATCATTGTATTTTTTCTTCCACGAATTGTAACATAGCCCTTCTTCATCAATTGTCGCTAAATCTCCTGTCTTGAACCATCCGTCTTCAGTAACAACTTCTGCCGTCTTATCAGGCTTATTGTAATAGCCTTTCATAACAATCGGTCCTTTAACCCACAGTTCTTCATCCACAATCTTTATTTCGATGTTATGAAGCTTTTTCCCAACTGTTCCGATTTTTCTTTCTTTTTTTGAATTTACAGCGATAACTGGTGCAGTTTCGGTAAGTCCATAACCCTCAAGGGCGTAAAATCCTAATGTTTCATAAAACTTTGAAATTTCAGGATCCATTTTTGCTCCACCGACAACGATAAAGTCAAGATGTCCACCAAATTTTTTATGAACTTTTGCAAAGACTTTTCTTTTTATCTTCAATGATTTGACATTGCTCATCATTTTGTAAATAAATCGTGTAATGAATTTTGCGTCAATTTGCTGCTTTATTCCATCATAAAATAGCTTGAATACTCTTGGCACACCTATTATTGCAGTTACTCTATTTTTTACAAGTGCGTCAAATATTTCCTTGCTTGCAATTTTTTCTACAAATACAATTGAAGTTTGATATTTTAACATCAAAAGAACGCTGCTGTCAAAGGCAGAACATGGTGAAACGGCAATATTGCCAAATCTGATCCCTGTAATCAAATATCCCTTTTTCGTAAAAGTCCTTCCATTTCAGTATTTTAAATTATTGAAAGACAGCATTACACCTTTTTGGGGCTTCCAGTTGTCACTGAAGTATAAAAGCATAGCCGCTGTTTCATCTCCAGCTGGATTTTTCAAGTTCAAACTGCATATTTTTATAGCATTCATTTTTCCTGTTCAACTGTAATTTTATCCACATTTATTATTTTTACAGTATTTTTGAACTATATTTTTCAACTGCTTCAAAAACAGTTTTTCTGTTTCATTTGAGCAGAAAAATTACGTTTGGATGTGAATCTTCCAGTACGTATAAAATTTCATCTGAATTGCTGTTTGCATCAAAGGGCATATTCCAGCTGATTTTTATCCCATACTGCAAAAAGCTGTAAATCCATTCTGGACGATTTTCCATAACAATCAGTCCAAACTTCTCCTTTTTCCAATTCAACTATATACTCAGAAAAATATTTTTATATTATTTATCAAATCAATATAATTAATGTGTTTATTGTCAAAAGTCAACTAATGCCAGTCGCTCTGTTCTCTCTAAAAACATAATTTTGCCTCCTTTTTATTGTTATACCCAAAATTTAATTTAGTATATCATAATAAATAAGAAAAGTGAACTATTCATATAAATTCAGTTATGCTAAACAACAATTAACACCTGCCCTATTCCTTAACTTTATAAGCACTTGTATAGTAAAACTGCTTTAAAGCCGAACTAAAAATTTTACTCAAACCCTAAATTTGTATAATTTTAGCAGTTTAATTTTAAATAGGTTTTGAGTATATACAAATTTTTCAAAGATCGGAAGCCCTAATTAGAATATTTTTTTCAAATTCCTTATCCAGTAACTGCAGGTGTAAATTCAGTTATTACAGTTTCTATCAAATTATTTTTATAATACGGATCTTCCTTTAATATTTCTCAAGCTCTCCTCTAGTTACATTAAACGCAAGAATAAAGTCCGCCAGTTGGAGGATTTTGCCGTCCGCCAGCAATAAATTTTCCAGCATCAATATTTTTTTGAATAAAACTCAAAAATGCTCCTGCCTAAATTTTCCCTACTTCCTCTAATGATTTTGTATAAGTTGTAGATATAATAAATATTTGCTTCATAAGTTTATTTTCCTCCTAAAAATTATTTTCTTTACTCTATTATTTTACAATACATTTTAAAATAATCAACTTTTTACTACAAAATTTAAATTATCAAATAAATTTTACAAAAAGAACCCATTCTATAATTAAAAATAGAAATAGGTTCTTTTATTTAAATATTTAATATCAAAAACTTAAAAATTAATACCATCCTCTTAATTTCATTGCTTTTTGCAATTCTTTCGATACTCTTCATATAAGCGGCATTTCTTAAATCTACTTTGTATTCATCTGCTAAAAGCCCTTACATCTTCAAATGCTGCTGACAATAATGCATCTTCTTTTTGTTGAACTTCTTCAAAATGACCAGTAGTAACTTTTGTAGGGTTTTTGTACCCATTCAAAGTATGAAACTACAACTCCACCTGCGTTTGCCAGAAATGTCAGGGCATAACTAAGATTCCTTTTGAATAAGATTTCATCAGACTTCTGGAGTAGTTGGTCCATTTGCTCCTTCTGCTACTCTGCTTTAATTCTGTCAGCATTTTCAGAAGTAATTTGATTTTCTAAAGGCACATAGCGTTAAAACATCAACTTCAATTCTAATAATCTCAGCATTTGTAATATCTTTTTCCGTAACCTTTGTTTTCTGAAATACGTCCATTTTCTTCAAAATCTTTGATTACAGCTTCCATATCAATTCCGTTTTCATTGTAAATTGCAACATCTGAATTTGAGAAACGCTACAATTTTTGCACCATCTTTATATGCATAGTAAGCTGTGTAGAATCCTACATTTCCAAATCCTTGTACAGCATAAGTTGCTCCTTTAACATCAATGTTTAATTTTTGCTAATGCTTTTTTAGCTGTCAAATTAACTCCGTATCCAGTTGCTTCTGTTCTTGCAAGAGATCCTCCAAATTCTAAAGGTTTTCCTGTGAATACACCTTTTGTTGATTTTCCTGCAACTTCTTCATAAGCATCAACCATCCAGGACATAATTTGTCCGTTTGTATTAACGTCTGGAGCTGGTATGTCAACTTTTTCTCCAATAATTGGTGAAATTGCTTTTGCAAAACCTTTAGAGATTCTTTCTAACTCAGCTTTAGAATAATCTTTAGGGATAATTGCCATTCCACCTTTTCCACCACCATAAGGGATTCCTGCTACTGAACATTTGAATGTCATCCAAGTTGATAATGCTTTTACTTCATCTCTTGTTACGTCTGGATGGAATCTAAGTCCACCTTTGAAAAGGCCCTACCGCATTGTTGTGTTGAGATCTGTATCCTGTAAATGTTTTTAACTGTTCCGTCGTCTAATCTTACTGGGAACGATACTTCAACACTCTCATTGGATTTTTTAAAATTTCATAAACAGCTGGATCTGCGTTTAACTTATCACAAGCTGATTTTATTTGTTTTTGAGCAATCTCAAATGGATTTAATGTTTCTTTTGCCATCTTTTTTACCTCTCTTTTCTCTAGTCTATTTCTGATTTTTAAACTCTGTTAAAAATCTTCTCTACTTACATCATACTACAATTTTATATAAAATTGCAAAGTATTTTTATAGAACTTAAAATTTGCCTTTTACCAAAATATTTTAAATTACATTGTAATTTAGATATAACTTTATTTTTATCTAAATTTTCTGTAGAAATATAGAAGACAATTTGCATTCCAGCTTAAAATATTATATAATAAAAAATATAAAAAGAACACAAATAGTTAATACATAAAATGGAAGTTAAAGCGTAAGGAGATGGTTCGCAATGTTTAAGAAAATTTTACTCATAGTTATACTGACTGTGGCAGTTATGGGATGCAGTGCACGTGATATTGCCCTATGGAAGAAGCGAAACAGGATAGAATAGAAAGAGGTGTAAGGTGTTATGAGGAGGGCTAATGGTGATTATTACTGCAAGGATAGATATGGAAATAGGGTATACTAGCTATATGTGAGTATAGACAGAGGATGAGACGGATAAAGATAATCAGGAAAAACTAGCGAAGATATATACAAAGGCAGGAGTTTCTCATACAGGGAATGTTTTCCCTGCCTCTTTTTGGGCAAATAAAAGCTCCGTCAATTTCTCTCAAAATCTAAAAATTTGTTTTGCTAAAGATATTTCATAGTAAAACTGCTTTAAAACTGAACTCAAAGCTATAATTATTTTAGTTATTTGAGAATACTAATTTTTATCCTTTATTAAAAGAGTTTTATCTCCTATTATTTTTCTGAAAATTCATCCACTCAAATACATTTTTAAATGTCTTCCCATTTACATTGGCCTTTTTCACCACGCCTTTTCCAGCGTTACTTGGCTCCAAATCCGAAAAGTTTCGGTATCTTTGGAATTTTTATTTTTATCCTGATTCTGCACACCTTCCATCGATTATTCAAAAATATATCCACGAAAAATGTCCAGGAAATCTTGAATTTGGTACATCTGTCCAAATTACATTTTCATAATACGAATACCACGCATTGTCCGCTCCAGCCCTTAATAAATCCCTATACGTTGGAAGCGAGAATTTTTTCGGCGTAACAATTCCATCATCTGCCGCCGCAATGAACCATACTGGCGTTTTTTTCATCTTCTGAATTTTTTCTTTTGTTACCCACAGTTTCTTAGTTTCTACAAATCTTGAAACTGCACTGTTTTTACCGCCTGCCGAAACTTCAATATTATTTGTCTTATAAGTTCCGTCACTATTTCTTGCATATTCGTGATAAGCATACGCCTCGCAAATCGGTACTGCCATGCAAAATAGTCTGGATAAGTAATTATCATATTTTACAGTCATGTATCCTCCGTTTGAATCTCCAGCAAGGTAAATTCTGCTTGTGTCAACATACGGATTATGTTTTACGTATTCCTTGATTGTGTCCATCAAAATTTGAGTGTATCTCGAATTTCCGCTTCCATTTCCATTAGTCCCATCGCCTTCATCCATCCAGTAAGTTGGAGTTTGTACAGCTAGTACAAATGCACCTTTTGTATCAGTTCCTCCTGCAGTAAAATATTTCTGAATTTCCTCTTTCGCAAGTGCCGAAGTTTCTGTGCCCAGAATATCAATATCGAGGATCTGTTCCACCTTCCCTTGTCCGTGAAGCCATATAATTAAAAGGTTTTTACTCCCAATTTTAAGTTTTCAGGTTTCATAAAGTAGCCATTTCCAGTTTTTAGATTTTCTATTTTTAGTAATTGGGTTTTTATAATTTCCACTAAATGAACTTCTGTAATTAAACAATTCTGTATCAGCCGAAACTCTATTATTAATTACATCCTCTTTTTACTGACTAAATAATCTTTCCCATCAACTGTAACTTTCCCCTCGATTTCCACAACATATTCTTTTACCCATTCATTAAAAAATTTCTGTCTGTTATAAGCAAAGGGCGAACCTTCATATTTCAAGGTATCAGGATTAAACTTATTTTCTAATTCAAGTGTAATCAATCCCAGTGTCAAAGGCTTTCTCTCCTTTCTTATCGGAAACATACACATTCATTACTTTTCGCTCGAATCCATTTGTTTTTATTTTCCAGTCATTTTTATCAAGATTCGTAATTCTATAATCACCCATTTCCAAAATAACTTTTTGCTCACAGCCAGACCCCTCTCAAAACCCTTGCACAAAAATGCTGACTTTCCTTTACTCCATCATAATTTGATAAACTCCACAGTCTTCTCACTCACTTTCCATCTATCATTTCTCTTCCTGACCGTCTTTCTTCCCTACTAGCGTGTCGCTCCATTTACGATTACTCCAGCGATTAACATAATAAACAAAAATTATTGCCAGATCATAATTTTTCACTCTCCTTAATTTTTGTATTTTTCAAAAATCAAAAAGTTACACACTTTAACTAAAATTTTACTATTTATCAAGTTTTTACCATCATATATGTTAATGCAAAACTTACTCCAGGCCGCTATTATCGAAATTAAGTATAGAGGAATTTGTGCATTCAAGAATAACAGTATTCCCGGTACTACTGTAACTGCCATTCCAAACCTTAAGTCCAAAAATTGAGCTAAAATCCACCTGTTGCTCCACCAGCAAGACCCATTAAGAAAGGCTTTCCTTTACCTTTAATTAAGTTTACCCCATAAATTGCTGGTTCTGTAATTCCTAATCTGTGACAATGCTGATGGCAATGCCAATGCCTTTAATTTTGCATCTTTTGTCTTAATACCAACTGCTAGAACTGCTCCAAATTGTCCTGCTACAGCTGCTGATAATAATGGATTAAATGGATTGAATCCATCTTTTTGCAAGTAATTGAATTTCTAGAAGTTAAATATATGGTGTGCTCTGTTACAACTATTAATTGCTGAAGTCCTCAATTATTATTCCTGCTATTCAAGCGGTAATTTTAAAATCCATTCTGTACCAATTAAAATATAATTTTCTGAACTGTGAAATACTGGACCAATAACAAAATAACCTAACGTACTCATTACTACAATACAATAAATGGCGTTAATAATAAATCTAATGCATCTGGAACAACTTTTCTTAATCTTTTGTTCTAATTTTGCTCTATCATCTTACCTACGAATAATGCTGGTAAAACTGTTCCCTGATATCCAGCTACTGGAATAAACTTAAGAACATTATTGGATGTGCATCTCGATGCTACTTGATAAGCATTTGGCAAAGAACCGCTAATCAACATAGAACCTAATACAATTCCCAATACAGGCGATCCACCGATACTTTAAATGCAGACCATGCAACTAATGGTAAAATAATAAATGCTGTATCAGTTAATACTTGTGTATACATTAAGAAATTAGCGTTTATACTCTGGAGCTGTTCCCTAATTTTAATAAATTTTCATTTGTTAATAACCCACGAAGTCCCATAAATAAACCAGTTGCAACTAATACTGGTATAATTGGAACAAAAATATCTCCAAATGTTCTTGAAATTCTTTGAATAACACTCCCTTGTTTTGCTGCTTCTTTTTTCATATCAGATACTGAAGATTCACTTACTCCTCCAAGTCCTTGAACAACTTCATATACTTTATTGACAATTCTGTCCCAAAGATTATTTGAAACTGCACAATTAAACATCGATTTCCTTTTTACTTTTTCAATATTATCTACCCTGTCCTTGTCAATTTTATCCTTGTCAACTACCATAATTCTAAGTCTTGTTGCACAATGTGCAAATGAACTTATATTTTCTTTTCCCCCAATAGCTTCTATCACTTCTTTAGCTATTTCTTCATAACTTTTTGCCATTTTATCTCCTTCACAGTTTTTGAAAAATTACATTAATTGTACCTCATTTTTCTTTTTAAAAGTCAATACCTATTTGACTATAACTTATATGAATTACAATAGTTTATTAATTTTAAAGATATCTTTGTTTACGCAGGTCGATCTTGTATAAAAACTACCATATTATATAAATACAGCAGTTTTTCTTAAATTAGATTTTTAGTTCATTTCAAATTCGATGTAGACAGTTTTTGAAATATTTAATTTTGGAGAAATTACGATATTTCTTCTTGCGGATTCATCAAAGGCTCCCTGTCGCTTTTTCACTTGCACTAGGTTAGTCGCATAATTGGGCTTCATTGTAATAGTTGTGGTTGTAATCGTAATAAGGCTGGATAACTCCATATGATTTATCTGTGAGTTGTAACAGAGTTTTTGGGTTTTAAATCTGTTTTTCCTAAGATAACTTGGGCTTTTTCAAGGCTTCCTGTAGGCATTTTCGTAAAGTTCATTTTTCCAGCTCGCTTATTGTCAATATCATATTCGATTTGCCCAGTCGTACCGATTCCCAATGTGCTTGCTACATTTATGATGTTTCAAAGATTTTCATCTCTTGTTTCAGCTTCTATCTGGTGTGAAACGACTTGGATATGTTGCTTGTTCTTTTCAAGGCTTACTTCCTTATTGTCGTATCCACAGAGTTTTTACTGAACTTCAGAATTCCTGCTTTGCTCAATTTTTGCTGAATATCATTAAGCTTTTGACATTGCATTCGGTATGCCTGTTTTATTTGTCGCATCCTGAAGATTCAACGTAGTGAAAATGTAGCCCGTTTTACTTCTGTTCAAGGAATAAATTTTTCATTTTGCAGAACACTCATAAAATTTTCAACGCATCAAGAAATTTTGTCAACTTCTACTGAGAGTTTTGTTTTATATTCCTTTTCCCTTTGTTTTTCAATTACATGTATCACAGCTATATGTTTTCCTGCAGTGGAATATCCTGTCCAAATTAATCTTGTTATATTTTGTCCCAGTCTGAGCAAGTAATCTCTGTATATCTTTCCAAAAATTTTGCGAATTTTCAGCCTCGCCTTATCCAGACTTTCATTCTCAGTTTGAATCGTAAGGCAATTTTTGCCGAATTTGGCATAATTTCCTTTTTGAAACTCCTCTAACCTGTATCTTTTTCCAGCAACTTCGCCATCTGCAGATGACAATACTGAAAAATCATTTCATAAGTAACGCTTTATTATCATTTTGAAAATTCCTTTCTAAAATTTAATTTTGATTCTTTAAAAGCATAGTCGTAGTAAATATAAAGTTATACTATTTTTGTTATTTCATTCTCATACATAACTGATATATTTTGCTACAAGTTTTTAATGGTTTTGGAGTATAGTCAACTCTTGGTTTTTGCTATCCATTCGTGAAGACGTTGATACTGAATAAGCTGAAACTTTAGCATTTGAATATTCTGCTCATCAGTGCTGCTGTGCAGCTTCATACTACTTCCCAGGCCTGATCCAATCCCTGTCAATCATGCTGAAATTCACATCTTCACCACAATAATCGGTGTTCCTAATTTCATTTTACTGGAACGCAAAATGCTTTCTGCCTTTTGTTTTGTCGATTATAGGCATCTTTGAGCATTTCCTGACTCGATTCTGTCTTTTGTCTGACAAGTCAAAGTTAGTGAGCCATTTTATGTTTATTCCATTATCATCAGCAATTGAAGTATTGATTAAGCTCCTTTATATTTTTGTCGTAAGCACAAACTCGTTTGTAACATAGTAGACATCTTTTCTTGAATTTTTGTTATCTGTTGTATAATTTTCTTTTATTGTATAATCACTCAAAAAATAATATCACTTTCAGGGATTCCAGCCGAAATCAAGTTTTCTTCTTGAAGTATTAAGTTTGTTAAACACTTTATTTAAAGGCTTGATCAACTCGTTGTACCCGTTTCATTTTGATGTTAAAAGCAAATGTATTTTCATCAAAATTTTTCTGAATGCTTTGCAAATTATCCCGTCTTCCAAGTCAATCAATGCTGAAATTTTGTTAAAATCTGTATTTTTACTAGCATTGACATTGTCACATCATAAGAAGTCGGCTTTTTATCAGTCTTTTTGACAGTCTTTATTTGGGAGACAGTTTCACATCCAGAATATCCTCATCATCTCTGATATTCGCTCCCTTTCCTATTGTAAAACGCCTTTGTTTCCAAATTCTCAAGCGATATTTTCCTAGCTCTCAATTCACTTTTAAACTTCTCAATCTTCTTATTAACCTCATTAGTCGTCTGACTCAAGTTACTCCCCTTTCTCAATCTTAAAGTTAATCTTTTGCCAAATCAGGCATAACTTCCTTTCTGCATTCCCAGTAACACTTATCTTTCTGACAATATTCTCATTCGCACTAAACGAAATTATGCTCATCAGTGAAAAAGTGCAATTGCTATCTTTTTCATATTTCCCTCCATAATTTTTATTTATTATTTTTAAATTCCATATCTTTTATATAAGTATAACACACGTATATTAAAAGTAAATGAGAGGGTTTTTATTTTTATTTCAAAATATTTGAAATTACATTATAATTTAGATATAATTTTTATTTCTTAAATTTCCTAAGAAATATAAAAAGCAACTTGTATTCCAGATTAAAATATTGTATAATAAAAATATAAAAGAACACAAATAGTAAATACATAAAACGAATAAATATTTGAATAGATATTTAAAACAGAAAGGAGATGATATGAAATGTTTAAGAGAAAATTTTACTCATAGTTATACCGACTGTGGCAATTATGGGATGCAGTGACGTGATATTGCCCTATGGAAAAGAAAGCAAAAACAGGAGAGAATAGAAAGAGGTGTGAAGTGTTATAAGAGGGCTGATGGGTTTATTACTGCGAAGACAGGTATGGAAATAGATATTAAAGCTATATGTAAATATACAGAGGATGAAAACGGATAATGATGATTGAAAGACAGGAAATATATATTTAAGGCAGGGCTTCCCATACAGGGAAATGTACTCCTGTCTTTTTGAGCAATGTTCTATTTCTATTCTGTCTGATACTATTTACCATTTAAATAACAAATTTATTACAAACTTTTCTAATTAATAATATATAAAACCTAATCAAGTAATTTTGAGATATAATTTTCACCTTTTTAAATAGATTCTAGTGTGAATTAGATTTGTCGAGCGCTTTTTCTGTGACGGCAAAACTGCATCTAGCACTATAGCGAGTTTTTGTGAGTCTGAAAAATGTCGTAGACTAGCCATGGGTTGTAGGATTTGCGACAATGAGCAATCCTACGAAAATAAAAAGAAAAACATAATAATATGATTTTTATTAATTAAAATATATAAAAATAATAAAAATAATTTAATTTAATTTTAATAATTACGAATTAGCTATTAAACAACCCTATTATGAAAATCATCGATGGATACTTTAAAATTAGATTTTACAAAATAACATTAATTTCATCTCTATTTTGCCTAGCCACCTTTTTAACATCATTTAATTCTTCGTTATCTTGTATTAGATTAAATTCCATATTTTGTATAAACTACACTTTTGTAATATGTCACATAAAATTAATTTCTATAGTAAGATTTTTGCAAAATATAAAAGCCGAATTACAAGTCTAAAAATAAATTTATATCATTTTTTTCAATATTTATGATATTATATAGAGTAAAGAATTAACAATAAAAAAATAACGAGGGTGAAAAATGGCCACAAAATATAAATTTAATTATGGAAAATTTTTAGAACTATTATTGTACTGCTTTTGTTTAGTGGCATTAATAGATTTGGAAAAGATGTTTTTGAACGTCATTTTTAACACTAGGCTTACAGTAATACCAGATGTCGTAAACCTGACAAAAAAGGATGCGATAAAATATTTGAAAAGAGGCTGGACTTAAAAGTTAAAGTTATTAACTCCAAGACAGAAAAAGTTCCACTGGATACTGTTTATAATCAGGATCCACGTCCAGGCAAGGAAGTAAGTAAACAGAGTTATAAGAATATGGGTAAACAATGGAGAAGATGTAAAAGTGCCCAATATAGTTGGACTGGAACTGTTTAGAAGCAAGATCTCGGTTAAAAGGACAAAATATTCAAATTGAAACAATTGATTATTTATCCATCTAACCAAAAATATAATACAATTTTAGGGAGTCTATCCAAAAACCAGGTACAAAACTTGAAGATCAATCAAAAAGATTTCAATATTAGTGTCTTCACAGCAAATGATAGATCCATCAGTTATGCCAAATATAACAGGACTTGATGTAAATGATGCCAGAGAATTGTTAAAACAGATTGGACTTGAAATTGGCTCTGTATTTCACATACAAGTGATCCAACATTGCCTGTAAATACGATTATTTCCACAAATCCTGCGGCTGGAACGAAAATTCAGAGTGGACAGAAAGATATCAATTGTGTGTAAATACTGGAGCTGCTCCTAGAAAAACGTGAAAAGATCGACTAGAAGAAATTATCATCGATCTCAGGAAAATATAAATGATCAGGGAAATAGAGAACTATTGATGACACATAATCAAATAGATAACAAAATAGTGATCCTGCAAAATGTCAGCAACAAGGTGGCGAACGACGGAATAATGATCGATACATCAACTGCTCCACCAGGCGGTGGACAACAATGATTCTGGTGGCGATGAAGATAAGACTTATATAGTTTACAATGACAGAAAAATTAGAAAGGAGATGGGAGTTATTTTGAATGTTATTTTGAAATTTCTCCCAAATATTTTATCAAAGGAAAAGTTATTAGAAAAATAAAAAGGATTTTACTATGTTTTAGATGAAAATTCCAAAAATTTTGAAATGAAGAAAAATATTTATGAATGCAAGTTACGTGGAACATTAAAAGTAAAAATGATAAAAATGAACTGTATTATCGGGGATCTTGTAGAATTTGACGAAAAGGAAAAAGTTATTGAAAAATTGAAAAAAAGGGAAAACTTTTTATATCGTCCACTAATTGCAAATATTGATTTTTATCGGTATTTCTATTTGCAATAAAAAGTCCAAATTTTGATTTTACAAATTTTTCAGAAAATGCTGTTAAACGCAAATTCTCAAAATATTCCAGTTGTGCTAATATTATCTAAAAATTGACTTAGTTTCAGAAGAAGAACTGAAGGAATTCTTTAATAAATTTAAACAAATTTTTAAAGAAACAATTTCTATTTTCCCAATTTCAACTGCAAACGAATACTGGAATTACCGAATTACAGCAATATATAAATAAAAATCAGTTGTAATTTCAGGACCATCGGGAGCTGGAAAATCCACGCTTATAAACACTCTAATTGGCTAAGAAGTACTAGCTACAAAATGATATCAGCCAGAAAAACCAAAAAGGGCGACATACAACAATAGAAAGCCGATTTTTATGTCAGCACCACATTCATACATAATAGACACTCCAGGATTTTCGACATTGGACTTTTCCAAAACTGGAAGAAAAAGGAACTGGAAAAAGTTATTTCCAGAATTTCTAGAATTTATCCCTAACTGCAAATTTCGAGACTGTATTCATGTAAATGAGCCAAACTGTGCAATAAAAGGAAAATGTGGAAAATAGTAATATTTCGCAAGAACGATATGATTTTTATCTATATTCATTACAAAAATATAAGATTTAATAAATAATTTAAAAAATAAAAAAGGAAAGAGTTGATCTTTTTATGATTAAAGAAAAAGGAACAATAATTGCACCTTCACTGCTTGCTGCAGATTTTAGCAAATTAAAAGAAGAAATTACGGAAGTGGAAAAACTAGGAGCAGAATATCTGCATTTAGATGTTATGGATGGAAATTTTGTACCAAATATCAGCTTTGGAGCTCCTGTTATTTCATCTTTACGAAAAACATAGCACCCTTTGTATTTGATGTTCACCTTATGGTAAACGAACCAGATTACTTAATAGAAGATTTTGCACAATTCTCAGACATAATCACAGTCCATGCTGAAGCTACAAAGCACTTAAACAGAACAATCCAGCTAATAAAATCTTTTGGAAAAAAAGTAGGAGTTGCATTAAATCCTTCTACTCCACTGGATGTTATAAAATATGATCTGGATAACATTGATATGGTGTTAATTATGACAGTAAATCCAGGATTTGGCGGACAGAAGTTCATTCCTGAAATGCTTCAAAAATAAAAAGAATTGCGAAAAATTAACCAAAGATATTGATATTGAAGTGGATGGAGGAATCAACGCTGAAACTGCAAAACTGGTAAAAAGAAGCTGGAGCAAATGTGTAGTTGCAGGTTCATATATTTTTAGCGGAAATTATAAAGAAAAATTGAATCTTTAAAATAATAATTTTAAAAATAAATAAAGTTATGAAAAAGTCAGAAATAAAGTAAGAAAAGGAACAATTAAAATGTATGAAAAAATAGAAAACTCTATTAGACAAATTCTATAAAAACATATTATAAAATTGAAGAAATAAATTTAAATCAGGTAATTAAATGCTTGACTACATCTGAACTTCATGTTATTGAAGCGATTGGGGAAAATGAAATTACAATGAATGAACTGTCTGACAAACTAGGCATTACAATGGGAACAGCCTCCAGTCGCCGTAAACAAAGCTGACTGACAAAGCAATTTCTGGAAGCGTTCTGGTCGGACGTTGACAGGCGTAAAGTTTTTGTAAGACTTACTTCAAAAAGGAAAAAGTTGCATTAAACTATCATGGAGATTTTTCACTCAAATATTCTTGAAAAATTACAGATGACATTCCATCAAAAATTAGAAACATTTATCGAAGTTTTTGAAACAATTGTAAAAATTTGGATAAAGTCAAAAAGGATATTCAGCCTGAATCAATACTAAATTTTGAAAAAGACGATTTGGTGCAAGTTTCTTCAATAAAAGGAAAGGTATGCAATCAGAAAATACTTAAATGAAAAAGGCGTTATGATAAAATCACTAATAAAAATTATAAATATTGATAAATATTTGATAACTTTGCTCGTAGATGGGGATGAGAAAGTATTGAATATTGAAGATGCAGAAAAATATTATCAGTTAGAAGAAATGCTCTTTAAGAAAGTCCACTAATACAAAATCATTGAATGGATAATAAAACAACATAAGAACCATGACAATTAAATACAACAGTAACTGTGATAAATTTTTTGATTTTTATTGACAATTTTATAAAAAATGATAGAATTAATTATATCAAACCCTACAGTATTTTTAAATAATACAAGGTTAACGCATACTATATAGAACTTTTAGGAGAATTTAAGAAAATGATGATGGCAAGAGATGAATTTCTGACTTTTAGAGAACAAGTAAAACTCTTTAAAGACCAGAGGAATGATTATTACTGATGAAGAAAAGCTGAAAAAATATTGCAATTATAAATTATATAAACTAAGATGCTCCGTTACATATTTTAAAATGGACAATACACACAGACATTACGCAGTGAAATATTAACTAGATTTTATGAAAATAAAAATTTAGAATCAATTCTTATTAAGATTAACCGAAAAGTCGAAATTTCATTAAAAAACTAAATTTTCTTATTTAATGAGTGCGAAAAATTTGGAGCTTATGGATACCTAGATTTCTATAGAGTGGGTAGATAAAAACGGAGATATTGTGAACGTTTCCCGAGCATTTTAAAGAAAAAGATTTAAAAAAGAATAGATAAGTTTAGGAAATAGTAAAAATGAATTGTGAAACATCTAGGCAAAATCACAATAAAAATACCAATATGGCTAGTAACAGATATTTTGACATTTGAAATATTAGATTTATATAAATTGTTATATAAAAATATCAGAATAAAATAGCTGAGCATAATTTATCTGGAATTATATTTATCTTGGTTGAAAATATCAATTTAATTACTAGAAACTTACATCGGCTCATAATTCCAAATATTGTAGATATAAAATTTTCCTAAAAGGCAAAATATTAGATGAATTTAAAAACAAATTATATTTTGTTAATAGTAAAATATCAATAGAATAGCAATTAATCAATTTTAATATTCAGTCTTTAATTTTGTGAACAGGTGGGCTATTGAGAAGGTTTAGAAACAGAAACAGACAAAGGCCGGTTTAGTTTGAAATAAACAAAAATTTAGGGTTCCTTCGGCTCATTTGATAAAATAAAATATCAAGGAGGAATAATATTTATTTAGATGGAATTGGAATTTCATTTTAATAAAAAGAGATAAAAGAAAAATATTACGATATAAATTGACAAAAATTTTTCAATATGATAGAGTTTCATTTTCACTTTTTGGAAAGAATAACTTGATTTTTCAAGTAAAGGACAATTCAACAATTTTTTTACTTAAAAGACGAAAAAGATCCAAATACTGATTTTCAGTCAAAATTTTATTGTCACTAAAAAACATTTACAAAAATTCAATTTTGATAAATATTCGTCAGGAAGGTTTTTGATAGGATTGTATATTTTGACTTTTGAGAAAGTTAAATCAGTTTGGAGATGTGGAAAAATATACATTAATTATTGAGATTATGGGAAAAGCAAGCAATATTTTCTTAACTAGCAAAGGATAAAATTCTCTCTGCTCTCTATTTTACTTCAATTGATGTTGGAAACCGTGTTATTATGACAGGTGCAAGATATACTTTGCCATTTGAGAGAGAGATTTCGCCACTTTATCTGGAAGACGAAAATTTTTCCCATTTTGAAACTGAAACTTTTATGGAAAAATCGAAGGTGTCGGGACGTGCCTTTGCACTGGAATGTTCTCAGGATTATCACACTTTTAAAAATATTTATCCAGCTATAAGCCAGTAATGTATGAAATTTTAAATCGTGGAAAAATCCAGAAAGTGCTAACTTACAATGAATTTTCTGAATTTAGTCAAAGGAAAATACAACTTTAGAAAATGAAAGAAAATATTTTTGAAACTTTTAAATGAAGGCTTTAAATGCTTATTTTAAAAGCAACTATTACTTCCAACGTTATTAGTGAAAAAGAAAAATCTACTAAAAATACGTTGATTCTCAAATAAAAATTTCAAAAATTGATATAAAAGTTGACTTGATGAAAAATTTTGAAAAATATAAAAATATTGGAGATATTTTGGCAGCAAATATGCATCAGATAAAATATGGAATGAAAAATCACGGTTTTTGATTTTTATAATAATCAGGAAGTTACGATAAATCTGGATCCCACTTTTATCTCCAAATGATAATTTAAACTTTTTATTACAATAAGTATAATAAAGGGAAAACGTACAATTTCAGCCTTAGATTCCAGATTTTTAGACATTCAAAATGAAATAAGATATTTTGAGGAAATAAAAATGTTTATCGAAAAAGGAAAAATGATTTTTATTGGAATTGAAGAAATTGAAAACGAACTGAATTTAACAAATAACGGAAATAAATCAAAAATAAAATCAATTGAACAAACCGACGTGAATTTATTGTCGTTTGACTATAAAAGGCTTTCAAATCTTTCGTTGGAAGAAACAACAAGGAAAAATGAAGAAATATCCTTTTCAAAAGGACAGCCTAACGATATCTGGATGCACATAAAAGAGATATTCCTGGAGTCATGATCCTTATTTTTACGAAATAATCAGGAAGTTCCAGAAGATGTTCTCCTGCACGCTGCAAACCTTGCCTGTGAATATTCTAAAGCCAAGGTGACAAAGTTACAGTCGACTACTGTGAAAGAAAAATTTGCTAAAATATAGTAAACCAAGGAAATGTAATTTATACAAACTTCCACTCTTTATTAATTGATGTTCAATAACTCTAAAACAAACTATATTGTTTGACTGACTAACAGAAAAATGTTTTTCAGACTTATTGACAAATACCAAAAACTGTTGTAAAATTAAGGTAGAGATATAATTAAGGAGGATAAATAAATGGCAAGTAAAACAGTTACTATGACAAATCCTACAGGATTACATACAAGACCAGGTGGAGTATTTGTTGCTAAAGCAAAAGAATTTGAAAGTTCAGTAGAAGTTGAAAAACGAAGGAAAAAGTAAATGGAAAAATCTTTATTGAAAATTATTATCAATTGGAATTATGGTTCAGAAGTTACAGTTCATGCTGAAGGACCTGATGCTGATCAAGCAGTTGAAGTATTAGGAGAATTATTAGCAACTATCAGAGACTAATAAATTGTAGTAATTAAGTGAAAATAAAAATATTGTTTTTATAGATTTGTTATAGAAAATATGTTTTTATTGAACTAGAAAAAGACTTTCTTATTTTTAAGATTGTCTATTTGTTATTTATTTTCAAACTAACTATTCTGTGAATTTATATTTTTGAACTGTTTTGTTTAATAATTGTTTTTTTCTTATACTAAATCCTATTTTAATAACGAATTTATTACAAACTTCTCCAAATAAAGGATAAAAACTAGTATTTCAAAAATAATTAAAAATATAATAATAAAACCAGACGGAGCTTTTTATTTGTTCAACTAGCGACTGTTTGACGACTGTAAGGAGGAGCTCGGAGTTGGGCAAATAAAAGTCGTCAGTCTATGCCATAGTTGTCGGTGATTTGCGGCAATGCAGCAATCCTACAGAAAAGAGATTAAAAAGTTAAATGATTAGGAATCAGTTTATGGAATTAGCTATTGAACAACCAAATTTTATCTCCTTTTAAAGCGGAAGCATAATATAATAATTATTTTTATTAATTTTATACTCAAATCTATTTTAAAAATTAAACTACTAAAATTATACTAAAATTTTTATAGGTTTTGAGTCAAATAGTCATAACTTTTGAATTAGTTTTTAAAAACAGTTTTATATGAATTATTTTAAAATTTATAAAAAGCAGAAAAACTCCTAATTAATAAAATTTTCCTGCTTAAATTTGTTTTTCAATTAATTATCTATTATTTTTCACTTCGTTTCTTTAATGCCGCTTTTATCCAGCCTGTAAACAATGGATGTGGACGATTTGGACGGCTTTTGAATTCTGGATGGTATTGTGTGGCTATGAAGTATGGGTGATTTTTTATTTCGATTACTTCCACGTAATTTCCGTCTGGAGATAATCCTACGATATCCATTCCAGCTTTTTCAAATTCTTCTCTGAAAGCGTTATTAAATTCGTATCTATGTCTGTGTCTTTCAGCAATCTGAGTTCTTCCATAAACTCTTGCAGCTAAACTGTCGTCTTTTAATATACATGGATATGCCCCAAGACGCATTGTTCCTCCCATATCTTTCAGACCTTTTTGCTCTTCCATAAGGCTTATAATTGGATATGGAGTGTCCTTTTCAAATTCTGTTGAAGTAGCACCTTTATAGCCAAGCACATTTCTTGCAAATTCTACACACGCCATTTGCATTCCAAGACAGATTCCAAAAAATGGAATGTTATTTTCCCTTGCAAATTTAATCGCTTCAACTTTTCCATCTATTCCTCTGTCACCAAATCCTCCTGGCACTAAAATTCCATCATAATCAGCCAGTTTTTTCACATCAAATTCTCCAGCCTTAAAATAGTCAATTTCAACTTTTGTATCAAGATTAAACCCAGCATGCTCTATTGATTCATGAATACTTATGTAAGCATCCTTTAATTCAATGTATTTACCAACAACTGCTACTTTTACAAGCTTTTTAGGATTTTTGAATTTTTCCACCATTTTAGTCCATTCAGTCAGTAATGGCTTTTCATTTTTTATTTTAAAATGTTTACAGATTACATCGGCAAGTCCTAATTTTTCCATAGTTAATGGTATTTCATAAAGACTTTTTAGCATCAAGCGATTCAATAACCGCCTCTTCATCAATATCGCAGAAAAGCGAGATTTTTTTCTTAATATTTTCATCAACAGGATGTTCACTTCTCACTACAATCACATCTGGCGAGATTCCAAGTCCTTGAAGCATTTTTACGCTGTGCTGTGTAGGTTTAGTCTTAAGCTCCCCAGCGCTTTTTCAAATACGCAATAACGTTACATGAATGTACGCAATATTTTTTCTTCCAACTTCTCTTTTCAACTGACGAATCGCTTCAATAAACGGATCACTTTCAATATCCCCAATTGTCCCTCCAATCTCAGTAATTACAATATCCGAATCATTTTCTTCAGCGCCTTTTATAACATTGTACTTAATTTCATCTGTCATGTGAGGCACAGTTTGCACAGTTCCTCCTAAAAATTCCCCACGACGCTCTTTCGCAATAATTTTTGACATAATTTTCCCAGTTGTCAAATTATTATACTTTGTCAGATTCTCATTGATAAATCTTTCATAATGCCCCAAATCCAAGTCAGTTTCTGCTCCATCCTCTGTAACAAAAACTTCCCCATGCTGATAAGGGCTCATAGTTCCTGGATCCACATTTATATATGGATCAAACTTTTGAATTGTAACCTTATAGCCTCTCTCTTTAATAATCTCCCTAAAGAAGAAGCCACAATTCCTTTTCCAAGCGATGAAACAACTCCACCTGTAACAAATATATATTTTGTTGAATCATTATGTGTATTCATTTTTCCTCCTATTTTTCTATTCCTATTTATTCAATTTTAAATATTTTTGGCATTTTTATAAAAATATCACTTAATTTAGTAAGTTATTATTTTTAAATTATTCTATTAAAATCTCTTTTTTTCAATTTTGATATATGATGATTAATAAGTATTTTTCATTTTTATTTATATTCAAGTTTATTTTTAAGCAAGGGAGATCAATCGCCATCTCCCCTGTTTCGCAATAACAGTTATTTTAGCATAATTAACTGGTTAACACTTACAATGTTCGCGAAAGGTTCTACGAACTACCTACGCTTTACGCAAAACTTTTCTTATAAAAGAAAAAATAGAACTCACTTTTGAATATAGGGTTATTTCAATTTATATAACTTTATCTTTATGTAAAGTCTATTCCAAAAGTTCAGACAGCTATTTTTCTTCTAACGAAATTTTTGCTTATTTTTGTTTTAGTTAAATTAATTATTTTAATTAAACTAAAATGTCGTGATTTTTAAACAATATTATTATCAGGTTTTTACATTTTTCAGTTTGTTTTGCAATATTTTTGCTACAAAAAGAGGATTTTTCACCTCTTTTTAAAACAAATCTTATTTATGTAAAACTCAAAAGGAATATCCCAAGTTTGAGAATAAACTTGAGATAGTCCAAATTTAATTTTTCATTTTTATTTGTTATTATCTTGCGGCTCCAGCTTTGTAGCTCCATTTGATCCAAATACGTTTCTGATTTTATCTTTGTAGTATTCTTTCATGTAGTCTTTTGCAGGTCCTACATATTTTCTAGGATCAAATTCTCCAGGATTTTTAGCGAATACTTCTCTGATTCCTGCTGTGAAAGCTAATCTTCCATCAGTATCTACGTTAATTTTAGCTACTGCTGATTTGGCGGCTTTTCTTAATTCTGAATCAGGGATACCAATTGCGTCTGCAATTTTTCCACCATATTGATTAATCATTTCAACAAATTGGTGTGGTACTGCTGATGAACCATGTAATACGATTGGGAATCCAGGTATTCTTTTTTCGATTTCTTCCAAGATATCCAATCTTAATTTAGGATCGTCTCCTGGTTTGAATTTGTGAGCTCCGTGAGAAGTTCCAATTGCGATTGCTAATGAATCAACTCCTGTTTTTGTTACGAAGTCTTCAACTTCATCAGGTTGAGTATAAACGTGTTCTGCTGCTACTACATCGTCTTCAATTCCAGCTAAAACTCCTAATTCAGCTTCAACTGTAACATCGTGTTGGTGAGCGAAATCAGCAACTTGTTTTGCTTCTGCAACGTTTTCATCGTAAGGGTGGTGAGATCCGTCATACATTACTGAAGAGAATCCGTATTCGATACAGTCTTTTGCTTCAGCGAAGTTTGGACCATGATCCAAGTGCAATGCTACTGGAATGTCTGATCCTGATGCTTCTACATAAGCTGTTGCAGCTTTTGCAAGCCAAGGTAACATTTCTTTACCAATATATTTTCTTGCACCTGTTGATACTTGAAGAATTACTGGTGATCCTTCTTCAACACACGCTTCGATAATTCCTTGTAATTGTTCCATGTTGTTAAAGTTAAAAGCAGGTACTGCATAACCTTCTTTATTTGCTTTAGCAAACATTTTCTTAGTGTTGCTTAATCCTAAATCTTTAAAATGATATTTCATTTTACGCCTCCTAATATTTATTAATTAGATTAACTTCTTTAATTATATGTTACCAAATTTTTCGTATAAAAAAATCAATAGAAAACAAAAATAATAGTTAAAAATAAAATATAAATATATGCTAAATACTACCAAAAATAAAATTTAAAAATTAAATTTTTGGTATTGGTAACTCATACTTCCTATTAATTTTTAAAATTTTTATAACATAGTTTGGTTATCAATTTATTTTATTTTTGATTTTATCAATTCTTCCACTGTCATTCCTTTTCTAAGTACATTTTTATCTGTAAAGCCTGGAATTCCTTCAATTCTTCCACGTCTTGAAACTTGCCAGATTATCCACCTGCTATCTTCTTCTATTTTTAGGAAAATATTTATAATCTGTAATCCAAATTTTATTTTCAGGAAATTCACCTTTTATATATGCATTATAAGTGTTGTAGTTTACATAAAAATTACTCTCTTTTGATAATGTTTTTCAAGTTTTTCAACCATATCTTTTTAAATGCTTGATTACATCTGGTTTTTATATTTTTGTAGATATTTCCAAATCAATCATTGGTGGTAAAGGTTTTTTGTCAGAATCTGGCACTTTGCTTATGTAAAAATCAGCTTGTGCTTTCTCCACTGCTCGTCAGTGTAAAAAATGATATGCTCCCACTATATCCATTTCAATCTGGCATTATTCCAGTTATATAAAAATCTGTATCAAGAGAAATTTTGTCCTTCAGTTGCCTTCAAAATAATAAATTTGTATTTCTTATCTACACGAGTCCAGTTCACTTTTTCCTGATGATGTGAAATATCCAGCCCCATGAACTTTATATCCAGCTAATTCCGCTAAAATATCATTATGATACAAATATCCGCTAAATTCCAAAAACCCGCTATACCTCCAAAAATTATCATAATTGTCAAAAATTTTATAAATTTTCGCCATATTTTCTCCATTCAGTCGTTTTTAATAACAAAATTGTTTTCAAAATTTTAATAATTTATTTTTATTATTGAACTTAGATTTTTAGAGTGGTTTTTAACAGTTTATGAAAAAATCAGATTAATCTTATAGCTGGTTAGGTTATAGCGATTTTTATTATTTTATAACTGTCATTCCACCCATATAAGGCACTAATACTTCTGGAACTTTTATAGTTCCGTCATCCTGCTGAGTAATTTTCCATAATTGCAAGCAATGTTCTTCCCACTGCAAGCCCCGATCCATTCAGAGTATGGACAAAATGGCTCTTTTTCCAGTTTCTTTTTCCCTGTATTTAATCATTGCACGTCTAGCTTGAAAGTCCTCTGTATTTGAGCAAGAAGAAATTTCCCTGTATTTTCCTTGGCTTGGAACCCAAACTTCCAAATCATAAGTTTTTGCCGCACTAAATCCTATATCTCCACTGCAAAGTGCCAGCACTCTATATGGCAATTCGAGTTTTTGCAATATTTTTTCTGCACAGTTTACCATTTTTTCAAGTTCATCGTAAGAAGTTTCAGGTTTTACAATTTTTACCATTTCCACTTTGTTAAACTGATGCTGTCTTATAAGACCTTTTAAATCACGCCCTCCAGAACCGGCTTCCTTTCTGAAGCAAGCTGTGTATCCACAGTAATATTTAGGCAATTCCTCTTCATCCAGAATTTCGCTGTTATGTAAATTTGTAAGTGTAACTTCTGCCGTTGGAATCAAATACATTTCATCGCCTTCAATTTTATAGGCATCATCAGCAAATTTTGGAAGTTGTCCTGTCCCCACCATCATTTCTCGTCTAACTAATTGTGCGTAAAAATCTCCTCAAACCCATGTTCTCCCAGTATGAACATCAATCATAAACGCAAATCAAACGCTCTTTCCAGTCTTGCCGCTGCATTTTTATAAACTGTAAATCTTGAACCGCCAAGTTTTGCCCCTCTTTCAAAATCCAAAATCCCTAATTCTACTCCTAGTTCATCATGTGATTTTATTTCAAAGTCAAACTCTCTTGGAGTTCCCCATTTTCTAACTTCTACATTATCATCTTCATCTTTTCCAACTGGAGTCGTATCACTTAATTTGTTTGGAATCGTATAAGCAAGTTCCAACTGCTTTTCATCAATTTCTGCCACCTTTTGGTCAAGTTCCTTAATTTTTGCACTGACAGTCTGCATTCTCAGCAAGTAGTTCAGCAGGATCTTTTCCTTCCTGTTTATATTTTCCTATCAATGCACTTGACTCATTTCTTTCTTTCTTTAACATTTCCACTTCCTGAAGCAAATTTCTTCTATCTTCATCAAATTTCAGCAATGAATCTAAATCAAAGTCACTATTTCTATTTTTAAATATTCTCTGACTTTATCGGCATTTTTCCCTTATATATCTCATCTCTAGCATAACTCTATTTAATTCCTTTCTTAATTAATATATCTATTTAATTTGTTTTACTATTAGCAATTTAGTAAATCTTTGTCTTAATATTACTTTGATTAACAATTGATTTTTCATTTATATTTCTAAACTTCCTTTTTAACATAAAGGCATCATACGCTACGCACTTCTTTCACAATAATTAATCTTTATAAAAACTAAAAACTGAAAGATATTCATACAACACTTTTTACTTTCACTTAAATTTTTCAAAATCATAATTTTTACTAAATTCTATTTTTCACATTTTTGAATATTATACTTTTCCACAATTTTTATCATAATTTTTCCACATAAATTTTTTTGTAAAAGTTCATCAGCTTGATTTTCCACAAAAATAGTTTAAGTTTTCCACATTTTCAAAAATTTAGAGAAAAGCTGAATCAGATTTTGTAAAATAATTTATGATATTTTTTTATTATCTCATCTATTTTTATCACGAATTTCGTTAAATTTTGAACCATTTTCAGTTTCAACTTTTTCTATCATTTTTCTGCAAAAAGGTTTTTTACAAGTTTATTTTGTATCTGTTGAAATTAATGAATAGTTGTATAAAATTTCAAAAAAATTTATCTTTATTCCGATACAGCAGTTCATTTCCTAATTTTACAGCATAAATTGATTCTTTATTAAAAATGCTTCTTCTAAATCCATCTATTAATTTGGGAAGTTCAACTTACTTAACCGTTCTATTTTTTTGTCTTTTTCTTTAAAATGTTTCCAAAAATTGTTCACTTATGATTTGTTTTATATTTTCATTTTTTCATTTTTCACTAAAAATAAATATATCCCAATTCTAGTATAAATGATGGTTCTTTTAGCTGTTATCTTAAAATTTTTGTCAAGCTGGAAAATATTTTCGTTTTTTTCAAAATTATTTTTATATTTTAGAATAAATTGTGAAAAATTTTCTGTATTTAAAATACATTTTTCACTTTCCAGCTTTTTATTTTCAGTCAAAAATTTAATTCCTCCTTCTGCTTCATTTTCTAGTCTTTTGTAAAAAGCCTAAAAATTTTAATAATTACAATATTTTTATATTTGATTTTATAACTTTTATTTTGTAAAATTTTGATTTTTCACCAAAAACCTTAAATTCAATTTATTTTTCAACAATTTTAAATTCCATTTTCAAAATCATTAAATTTTTCTATATTTTCATCAATTTTCACAATATCCTTTTCCGTTGTCAAAACATAATCATAATTTTGGGTTTTTCCTTTTATTTCTAAAATTTCTTCATTTGTGTAAACGTGATGATCTGTAAATTTTTATTTCATCAATATTACTTGGGTTTAATTTTTATTGTTTGATAAAATACAGCTGGATTTGCTATCGAAGATCAGAACATTTTTATTTTTAATAATTTCTAATGGAAATTTTTCATTTCTTATATTGTTTTCATTATTTATTTTACCAAACTTTTTCCTATTTTCAAAATTTAATTTGTAAAAATAACTTTCTTCAAAAGTGGCAACAGAAATTGGTTTTTGATATTTTGCCAGTCTTTCCTTAATTTTCACAATTTCTTCTCCTCGAAACATAATTACTTTTTGTAATAATAATTTCATCAGCTCTTTTTAAAGCATCTAGTGATTCCCGCAATCGTCCTCTTTTGGCAAATAATCGTCCATTCAAAAAGGATTTGTTGCATCAATTAAAATTATATTTTTATCTTTTTTTCAGTTTTTCTATGTTGGAAAGCCATCATCCATAATAATTGTTTCCACACCACATTTTCTTTTTAGAAAAAGTTGCACCTTCATAACGATTTTTACAGACTACGACAGGAATTTGAAAAAATTTAAGGCATGCAAATAGGCTTCATCTCCTGATTCCTTTGAAGTGGCATAAATCTTTTTTTCATCTCGTACAAGCAGTAAATCAGTTTCCCGTTTTTCCTTGTAGCCTCGACTCAGAATTCCAACTTTTTATTCTTTTCTAAATATTTTTGCACAAAAATACTGCACAGCTAGTGTTTTTCCCAGTCCCTCCTGCCACAATATTTCAATGCAAATTATTTCCACTCCATCAACCTCTTTTTAAAAAATATTCAAATCATAAAGTTTGTTTCGTAAAAAGACACATAAATCCATATATAATCGATAATAATTTTCATTAATTCTTTCCTCAGCTTAACTTTCTTAATTAGTTTTCTATCAGTCCTTTGTAAATTGTTTCTAGCCGTCTAAATCTGTTTTTTTATTCCAGATTTGGAAATTTCCATTAAGTCTGCTAGTTCCTGTAGGGACATTTCCTGATTTTTCCAGCCGAACTCTTGCTGTTTCGCTTAATACGTCTGTCAATTCTGAAAGACCCATTTTTCATCAATTACTTTTATCATGCTAATCTGCTTTTCAGAAGCTGACAATTTTAGTTTCATTTGCTATTTCCCAGTTCATATTTCTATTAATTTTATTCCGAATTTCCTTATTTATCGTAACTTCTTCAAATTCAAAAACGAATTTATTCCCCCAATTAAAAATTATATCCAAAATGTCTTCTGAATTTCTTAAATAAACAAGGCTCTTATCTCTGTCTGAAAAACCTTTTTCCCCATCTGTTTAAACAAATAATACAAATAAGTGGCAGAATCTTCAGTATCCACAAAAATCCATCGCATAAGCTTTTTCTGGAGACTTTATATATCCACAGCTAAGAAAAGCCTCTGATTATGCCAGCTAACTGTTTTTCATTCTCCACAACTGAAAAATTTTTGTGAAAATAGATTTTTAAAAAATGATTTGTATTCCTCTGATTGTGCTGAGTGGGGAAAAAGTATCACTTCATACAGCTTATGTGTTCCCAAGACGCTTACTAATAACGTATTTTTAGCTGAATTGGGAATATTTGTTACTGCCCTGTAAATTTGAATAAATTCTTTTTAGCAAGCGATACATTTTCAGTACTGAAAATAAATTCCATGTTCTGTAATTACATTCTTTGCAATAAAAATTCCAAAAAGCTCTGCATAAACAGTATCCTTTATCTGAATTTTTCCAAGTTAAAGATTTCTCTTTTTACATTTTGCTGAATACGACATTTTTCCCCTCCTTTTTATCTACAATAGAAACTTCTAATAATATTTACTTTTCTAGGATTCCCTGATTTATCATAATAAGTCCAAGTTCCTGTTCTTCTTCTTCCTCTAATACTTCCATCAAATCCAAAGATTTCCATCTGTATAATATCCTCTTACTGTTCCAGTTTCTCCATTCATATTTGCTTCATACAAAAGGTCTTCCACTTTTTCGTAGTAGACATTCATTTTCCCATTTATTTCATCATTTACATAATTGATTTCAGATTTTTACCTCCGTTAGTGTTCCATTCACTAAATAATCCATTTTTCTGTCCATTTGAATAATTTCCTTTGTGATTTTTCTTGAGCCATTTTTCATAGTACTCAGTCCAAGTTCCATGTCATTTTTCCATTCAATCATAGTTCCCAACTGACTTTCCTGAGACCCTGTTTTTCCATAATATGAAGAATAACGTCCATTTAACTGATCGTCTTTTATATTGATATTTTTTCCAGACTTTTCCATTTTCAGTATAAACTGTCCATTCTCCTTCTTTTTCCATTTTTATAATTTCCTATTGTAAATCTATTTCCATTTGCATAAAATTCATCATATTTTCATTCAGTATTCCATTGCTTAAATTAACAACAAGTCTTTTCCGCCTTCTTCCATAATTCTGTATTCTCCACTTCCTGTCAGTTCATAAGTATTTAGAATCAATTCTTTTTACATCTTCCATACTTTGATAGACTAAAGCTTTCGATAAACCTAACCTTCCCAAAATTTGTCCCATAATTTGCAAATACATCTTTTCCGTATGCAACTGCTGATAACATCATCATTCCAGCGATAAATAATATTTTTTGCTATTATTTTCTTTTTCATTTTCATCATCTCCTATTATTTTTATAAAGTTTGTTATTTTATTAATTTCACCTTTTTACATTATAACAAATTTTTTTCTCATTTTTAAAACTAAATTGTTGATTTTTCTCGTTCTGTTTACATTATAAGCAAACTTGGCTTAATCAACATTATGATCCTAAAATTATCATTAGAATTCCACCAAACAGATTTACCCATTTTGAATATTTTGTAGTTAATTGCAATTTATTTACACTCATTAAGGCAAATCCAAAAAGCTATTATATCGTCCATCATATAGCCAATTATGTAGATAAATGTAAAATTGTCTAGTCCAGAAAGGAACTTCGTTTATTTGAAGGATTTTTTTGTGTATGTTTGAGGAATTCCAACTGAACAAGCAAATTCTATTACATTTTACTGAAAGTGCTAAACCAATAATTGCAAGTGCTGTCAGTAATGTAAATGGCTTGTTAGCAATATCCTTTATCTTTTTAGAAATTTTTGCCCTCTGCTCAAAAGTCTGTCACTTCACATTCCAGCGTATCACCTTTTTCAAAGTAATTTTCTAATAAAGAAAATTCCACCATAATTCCAACAATTCCAACAAGCGGAGTTACCCATTTATCCAGTCCCACAAAAGTCCCAAGCATAAATCCACGCATTTCAAAAATGAAAAATACATTATAGCTTCCGCAAAAATAAACAGCCCTGCAACACGAAACATTTTCACTTTTATTTCCAACTGCAATCAAAGCCGTCAAAAATAAATACTAGAACCCACATTGCACAAGGATTGAAATCCATCAATTGTTCCCCAAAATCATTGACATTGTAAACAGCGAATAATTTGTCAAGTCAACAGTCTTATTAATAATCGGAATATTTACAAGAACTTGATTCTCAGCACCTTTCGTAAGTCCTGGCACTTCACATACCGTATCACCTGTACAAACTGCATCATTACTGCTCACATTTTCCAGCCTGTCCACTTTCCAGATATTCCTTTCAAGTCAAAATTTTATCTTTTGTCTTTCCTGAATTTATCAAGCTTTTCAATTTCTTTTCCAGTAGTATCAGCCGTATTAAACCCTTGAATAATATGTCCGTCTATATAAATAATCAGAGTTCCCTTCACAAGTTTTCAACTTCGATGTTGTTTCATCAAAAAGCCTTTTTTTCCTCTGCTCTTGTCAATTTTTATGCTCCACATATTCAAAATCATCCCTTTTTAGTCGATAATTCCTTTCAAAAATTTCTCCAAATTTGCACAATTTTTACAGTCTTTTCTACCAAAGTACTCAATTTTTACTTTCTTTACTGACTATTTCCAGCAGAATAACCAATCTGACTTATACAAAAATATACCAAAAATCACAATCATCAACGCAAAAAATCTACTTTTCTCTGTCCAGCCTTAAAAATTTTTCTCCAAAACATCTTTTTCACACCTTTTCTTTTTATTTTTTTATAAATAATTACTGTACTAACCGCATATTCTCTGCTATGTGAAATACTAATCTGTATTGTAAGTCCCTGTGCCTTCTCCTTTATCACATTATAAAGCGTTACATAAGGTTTCCCCATCTCATCATTCAAAATCTCAATATCACTCAGCGAAAACCCATGCACCCCAGTCCCAAATGCCTTAGAAACAGCCTCTTTCATGACAAATCTCCCTGCATAGCTGGCATACGGATGCCTTTTTTTTTCGATATGCTCAATTTCTTTTTCCGTATAAACTTTCCTTTTGAAAAGACTTGTCTGATTAATTGCTTTTTCAATTCGGGATATTTCAATAATATCTGTCCCAATACCGTATATTTCCATTTTTATCTCCTTTTTGAAACTTGCTATTGTTAGATTATACTACAAATTTTTAAAAACACAAAATTTATAATAAAACTCATTTAAAAATAGAAATTAATTCTTATAATAGTATTGTTTGATACCTTCAACTAAATTGTTTTTATTATTTTTCGCTCATTTTGATTAATAAATATTTTTCCATATTACTATATTTTTTCTTTTTAGTTTTCGTAGGATTGCTCATTGCCGCAAAACCTTATCTTTGCAGTAAAGGTTTATCCCTATTTGGCAAGATTGTTACGCACTAGCCTATGGCTAGTCTACGACATTTTTCTGTACTGCCAAAAACTCTGCTATGCTCAGACAGTTTTGCCATGCTAGAAAAACGCTCCGACAGATTAATTTACATTAGAATCTGTTTAAAAGATGAAAAATTATATCTTAAATTACTTGAAATATTAGGTTTTTATCCTTTACTATAAAAGTTTATAATAAATTCATATTTAAACAGAGTTTAGTATTAATATTTATAAAACTCTACATAAGAAAAATAATTCCTAAATAGAGATTTTTTATTTTAAAATTTACTATTTCACTTTCACAATTTTCTTTTTCCCAGCCCTAATAATCATTCCACTTTCGACATTTTACACTTGCCTTAATATCTTTTTATTGGCTCATCATTTTATTTTGAATCCACCTTGTGAAATTAGCCTTCTTGCTTCACTTGTTCCTCCAAGTAGTTTTGCTTCTTTTTACAAGCAAGTCAATTACATTAATTTCTCCATAAGGAACTTCCACTTCTGGCAAATCTACATCAAGATTTCTTTTACTGAATACGTTTTTCAAACCAGTTTCTTGCTTCCTTAGCAGCTTCTTCACCGTAGTAAATTTTTACAACTTCTGCCCTCAACTGCTTTTTAGCTTCCATCGGATGTAAACTTCCATCTGAAATTTGTACTTTAATTTCTTCAATTTTCTCAAAAGGAACATCTGTTATCATTGTATAGTAATTTTCCATCAATTCATCTGAAATTGACATAACTTTACCAAACATATCATTTGGGTGTCTTTTACACCAATGTAGTTTCCAAGTGATTTAGACATTTTTTCCACTCCGTCAAGCCCTACCAGAATTGGCATTATCATACAGACTTGCTGCTCCTGCCCAAAGTTTTTCTGTAAATCTCTTCCTCTTAGCAAATTAAATTTTGTTCTGTTGCTCCCAGTTTCTACATCAGCCTTTCAGTTCAACTGAATCATATCCTTGTAAAATCGGATACATAAATTCAATCAATGAAACTGGTTTTGATTTTTCAGCCAGTCTTTTTGAAAAATCCTCTCTTGAAATCATTTGAGACACAGTAAACTGCGACAATAAATTCAAAGCATCCGAAAGTGATAATTTTTCCAGCCAGTCAGCATTATAAACAACTTTTATTTTATCCAAGTCCAATATCAATTTTACTTGATCCAAATATGTTTTTATATTTTCATTTACTTGCTCCTCTGACAACATCTTCCTAGTTTCAGATTTTTCCTGTTGGATCCCCAATTCTCCCAGTAAAAGTCCCAATCAAAAACAACGTCTATCACCCAAATCCTGAAACTGCTTCAATTTTTCTCAAAGGTACAGCTATGTCCCAAATGCAGACTCCGAACCTATCGGATCTATCCCCAATTTAACCCGTAGTGGAGTATTAGTTGAAATTGATTTTTTTCCAACTTTTTCTTAAATTCATTCTCATTAATTATTTCATCGTACCCACGGCTCAAAATATTAAATTGTCTTTCTACTTCATTTTTACTTCTATTTCATTATTTCTATCTATACTCATTTTTTATTTTTCTCCTTCTTCTGTTTTATTTTTATCCATTCAATAACTTGATTTTATAACTTTATCCTTAAATATTCTAATTTTGATTAATATCTATTTCTTTAATTATTTTTTATTACATTTAGTTTTTAACGCAAAGGTATTATAATTAAACTAAAAAAATTGTCGTGATTTTTGGAAATAAAAATTTCTGTAACGGTTTTAAAGTTACACTTAACTTTTATAAATATGCTACGTATTTCATAAAATAATATACGATTGGCAATACGAACAACGCACTGTCAAATCTATCTAAAAATCCACCATGTCCCAAAAGCAAATTCCCAGAATCCTTTACTTCAAGTTCTCTTTTTATCTTAGATTCCACTAAATCTCCTAATTCTGCAAAAATTCCTATTGCAAGTGCTAAAATAAAGGCTTTTCCTCCACTAATCGCCACATAATCATAATTTACTGAACAGTTTGAAGACAAAAAGGAGATTCCGCATACAAAATTTGCTATAAATAAATATATTTTATCAAAAATAAAATTACTAAAAATACTCCCAAAATTCCTGCTATCGCACCTTCAATTGATTTTCGGACTGATTTTTGGTGCAAGCCTATGCTTAAATATTTTTCCACCAATTGCCATTCCAACAAGATAAGCAGAAATATCACATGCCCAGATTAGCATAAATGTCATTACAACTAAAAATATTCCCGTTTGGAAATTCATATTTTATAAGCAAAATATGTGAAAAATAAATATGAAACATAGATTATTCCAAACAACGTGTAGGAAATTTCTGCCATTGCATTTTGAATTTTTACCTTTAAAACCTGCCTTAAAAGCCAGTAACATTATTGCAAATACAATAAATCCACCCATATCAAAGTTAATTTGTTTTGAAAAAGCAAATTTAAAATATGAAAAATATATTTTTGAATTTTTCACGAAAATATATTGCTAGAGGTAAAAACAGACCAAGTCCCATTCCAATCCTGCTTGCCACCTCAAAGCCTTTTATCCTTTAACATTTTATAAAAATTCAAATAGTGACATTCCAGTTATTACAAGTGTAAATATTAGAAACATCACATTTCCCTTTAAAAAATATCCATAAAAGGAAAGGTACAAATAACAAAAATAATAAATAATCTACTTAACATTCAGTCCTCCGTATCTTCTATCCCTTTTATTAAAGGATAAAATAGCTTTATCTAATTCATTTTTCATCAAAATCAGGCCAGTAAACGTCTGTTATGTAAAAACTCTGAATAGGCAACTTCCCAAAGCAGAAAATTACTTATTCTAAATTCTCCACTTGTTCTGATTACAAGCTCTGGATCTGGAATTTCTGGACGGTACATAAATTTAGAAAATTCTTCTTCTGTAATTTTTCATATTTTTCAAATTTTTTCTTTTTATCTGCAAATCCCATTTACCACTTTTTCTAGTAACATTCGACTCTTTTATTTTCATTATTGAGTTGTTCTTTACACTACTCCATTTGATTTCGATGAAAAGTTTAGTTTCCAAAACCTTATTTACAGCATCAACAATTTCCCGTCGATCCACCATAATTAAACGCTATATTAAAAAACAATCTTTTTCACAATCTGCCAAATAATTTTTCAGTTTCTTCAATTTTCTTTAATAATTTTTGTGAAATATTTTCCTTTTGACCCTGTAACAAGCAATCTTACACCCTTGTTTTTCAAATTTTTCTTTCTCTTTATCGAGATATTTTGCAAACAAGTCCATAAGTCCTTTTACTTCCTTTTTCAGGTCTTTTCCAATTTTCAGTAGAAAATGCATACACAGTTAAATATTTTACACCAATATCTCCTGCATACTTCAATATTTTTCAAGACTGTTAGCTCCTGCCCTATGACCTTCCAGCCGAATTTTTTTCCACGCTCCTTAGTCCCAACGCCCATTTCCATCCATAATAATAGCAATATGCTTAGGAATCACCAATTCATCTCTATCCATACATCCCTCTCAAGATATTTTTACATTTTTCAAAAATATTATTGCTATAATTATAACAGCCAAATCATTATTTTTCAAGGTATTTGTAAAATTATTATATAAAAATAAATATAAAAAATTGATTATTATTCTCGCCATCTAGAAAAAGATTAATAGTTGTTTTTAAATATCCAATAAGTAGGAAATGATTAAATAGAAATAGAAATGTATAGTAAAACTGCCTTAAAACTAAAACTCAAAAAGCTGAGGATATCTTTTACTCAAACCCTAGATTTTTAAATTTTTAACATTTCTACTTTTAAGCAGTTTCGAGTATATATCAAAGAGAAACCATTTTTAATTTTATATCGATGGTCTTCTCTTTTAATTTATTGAATTATTTGCTTTTTCTTTTTAAGAAAAAGTTATTTATTTTTGATTTAATATGTACTCGTAATATTCATATATTTTTCCCTACATTTAATAAATCGCGTTCTTTTGCAATATTATAACCAGTTCTGTAATTTTCATCCAAATTTTCCACATTGTTTTCCACGATATCTTTATTTTTGGCAAAATTCCTCATTATTTCCTAGCCTTAAAAGCAAGTTTTCCATCTTCCAGCCAATCATCATAGACAGGAATATCCCTTACTACTAATGGTAATTTAGCGGAAAGTGATTCCAGCACCACAATTCCTTCATTTTCTTCATAAGTCATAAATAAAAAGGCTTTTGCAGCACTAAATGCTCCAATTAGAATATCTTTATCGACATATCCTGGAAAAATTAGATTTTTGGCGGATTTTCAATGATTTTTCTGTATTTTGTCAGGAAGCATTGATTTTACGCTTGACGATCCAAACCAAAGAAATTGATAATCGCTGCATTCCTGTGCCACTTTTACAAAATCTTTTATCCCTTTTCTCTCAAAAGGCAGTCCAGCTGTTATAATTAAGGGTTTATTTATGTCATACACTGACTTGTATTCATTTAAAAATTTTTCTTTTTAAAACTTCATTTTTATTAAATTTATTTATGTTTACACCGTTTGAAATTACCCTAATTTCTTTGTCCTTTTTCCAAATATTTTTGATTTTATCAAGTTCTTAGTGTATTCTGACGGAGAAATTAAAATAATCTGCTTTCATTGTATAATTTCTTTGTCCAGAATTTTATAATTGGCGACAGACATAACTACCCTTTATACTTCCACGAAAATCTTCATAAGTTGTATGTGTGATAAATTACAGGTTTTCCTTTTTCTTTTTGCCTGTTTTCAACACTTCATAGATTTTAACGCAACTAGTATTTATATGTGCCAAATCATAATCATCTTCAGGATCCTGCGTAACTTCAATATTATTTGCTCCAAGGGCTTTCACCTGATGATTTGATGCTTGTCCAACGCCGGATTTGCTGAAGGAACTTTTCCCTCTGAATATAGTAAAACTTTCACGACTATCATACTCCTCTATTGTTTTATAAACTTCTTCCACTCTTTTCACCAAATTTTTTTGTGCTGTATAATCCTGTGAAGCATAAAAGCATTTTCAATAATTTTTTTCTCTAAATTCCTTATCTTCTTTTAAAAAGCATTATAGAATTAATAAATTCTTCTTCAGTTTTGTAAACAAGTCCCGCCTCATTTTTTTACAAGCAAGTCTTCCAGATTTCAAGTCATATCTTGCACGACAGGAGTTTTTAGCTCATTGCCTCAACAAATGTAAGTCCTTGTGTTTCTGATATACTCTGCATTCACACACATCTCCCATCTGATAATAAGCTAGCAACTTTTATCGTGCGGAACTTCCCCAGTAAAAATAACTCTATCTGAAAATACCAAGATCTTCAGCTTGTTTCTTCAAGTCATCCAAAATTCTCCACGTCCAACAATCATAAACTTTAAAAGTTTTTCATCCTTAATTTTTAGAAAACATATCAATTAACAAATCAATACTTTTCTCTTCAGCAATCCGACCAATATAAACACAAAGAAAATCACTTTTTCTATTCCAAAATTTTCTCTCATAAATTCCAAATCTTCATCAGAATAATTTCACGATAAAATTTATCCAGTTCCAGTCCAGTCGGAATAATATTCATTGTCTGGTCAACCCATAAGAATACAAAATATCTTCAACTTTTCGTGTAGGCACAATCAAAGCATTGCATTTTCTCACAATAAAACTTACTAATTGCGTACCGCAATCTTTTTCCCCAGCCGAAACAAATCTTGAACCAAAAATATAATGTGTAATATTCATATAGTGTATGGTATGTATGAACAAGCGGTATTTCCAAATTAACCGCAGCAAATCTTGAAAATGTCCCTACACCCCATTCTGTCTGAGAATGAATAATATCTAACTCCAGTCTTTTTATTTTTTATTATTTTGAAGAATATATCATTCCTAGCCGATACTGCGGCAATGGCTTAAATTCCATACTTGGTATTCGTAAAACATTAGGCTCGACTTGAGGTGCATCTGGGATCAGTCGTAGTAATAATATACACCTTTATGCCCCAACTTTCTAAGCTCCTTTCTCAAGCGTCATAATCGAACTCACAACCCCATTTACCTGAGGTCTGTATGTATCTGTAAATATTCCTATTCTCATTTTTACACTTCTCCTTCTATAACAAAAACCCTCTTTTCAAATTCTATTTCTTCCTTTGATAATTTATCATAATCTTTATTCTAATTTTTAGGAATTTCTAAAAAGAATTTTTCCAATTTTCCCATTCTATAATCTCTCAATAATCTTCTCGAAATAATCTCATAGTTATGTTCATCATTTTTAGATACTCCTAATCTCTTTTCCAAAATTTCCAGTATCTTATGATTTTTCCATTGCAAAATTTCCTCATCAGTTGTATATTCTTCCAGATTATACACTTTTACTAGATTTCTGAATTTTCCCCAAATCCTTTAATTTATCCAAAAACTTTCATAGCAACTTGTTCTAGTCTGCAATACATTATCCTTTATTGAACCAGTAATTGCTAAATTATAAGCCACTTCCTCATCTTCAAACTTTGGCCATAAAACTCCTGGTGTATCCAGCAGTTCTAATTTTCTCATCAATTTTTATCCATTGCTTTCCACGTGTAAATCCTGGTGTATTTCCAACTCTTGCCTTTATTTTTATTCACAAATTTATTAATAAATTTAGACTTCCCAACATTAGGAATCCCAACAATCATGGCTCTTACTTCAGTTTTTACTAAGTCCCTTTTCATTTTTCCAATTTTTCTGCATAAATCTTATCTGTAATTTTTTTCGCAGTTCATTAAAATTAGTCCCTTTTTCCACACTCAAAGCTACAAAATAATCAGAAAAAAATTATTTTCCAGAAAATAATCTTCCCAAACCTTCAATTCCTTATTGTCAATTAAATCAACCTTATTCAGTACAATAATCTTTTTCTTATTATTTGCCAACTTTGAAATATCTGGATTTTTACTAGAAATCGGAATCTTGCATCCAAAAATCTCAATCACAATATCAATTATTTTTGAGATTTTCGACAATTAAATCCTTTGTTTTTCATATGCCCCGGATACCAGTTTATATTCATTCTTTTCATTCTCTCCATTTTCTCTAAATTTTTATTTTTTTAATCCTAAAATTAAGACTAATTTTTAAAAATTAAAGATAAAAACTCAATATTTTTAAACTTTTCTAACCATTCATTCAACTAATACTAAATCCCGATTTAAAAATAGGAATAAATTTTATAATAGGGTTGTTTTGAAGGTTAATTTATAATTATTCAATTAAATTATTTTTATTGTTTTTGGATATTTTTGATTAATAAATATTTTATTATATTACTATGTCTTTTTATTTTTCACAGGATTGCTCATTGTCGCAAATCCTGTACCTATGGCTAGTCTACGACATTTTTCTGCACTGACAAAAACTCGCTATGCTCAAATAGTTTTGCCAGCACAGAAAAAATGCTCCGACAGATTAATTTATACTAGATTCTGTTTAAAAAGTGAAAATTATGTTTTAATTATTGAAAAATATTAAGTTTTATCCTTTAATTAAAAATTTTTAATAAATTCATCGTAATACATCATATAGCCTATGTTTAATTTATTTAATAATCATTTCTTCATTTTTATTTTAATTAAAATGATTATTATAAACAAATTTAAAAATGTCGTGATTTTTTTGGAATGAAATTGATTGTTTGAGCTTTTTCTAAACTTTTAAATTATAATTGGTTTAAGAATTTATAATAACTTTTATTAAAAAGCGAGTTTCAATTTTATTTCAAAAATTCTTAGACAAGCCAGGGTTTGCAAAGGGGATGGCGACTGTTCCCCTTTGCTTTATAAAAAGAAAAACATATAAATTATAGAAAAATATTTATTAACAACAAATCATTAAAAATATATTTTTATTGATTTTTAAATAAATACCATCATCATTTATAGCCCTTATAAATAAAACAATTTCTCCTTTAATTGGCTTTTTCTTCCAGCTTTTCTATAATTTCAGAAACATTTCCACGGATTATTTCTTCATAAATTTTGGTAAGTTCTCTTGTAATTACAACGTAACGTTCTCCCCAGATATTCTTTTATATCTTTTTAAAGTTTTTAAAAATTCTGTTGGGGATTCTAAAATTACGATTGTACGCTCTTCTTCCTTTAATTTATTGAAAAGTGTCTGTCTACCTTTTTCTTTGGTAAAAAGCCTTCGTATGCCATTCTTCGCATATCCAGCCCTGAAATGCTTGCACCTGTATACAATTGATGAAGCTCCTGGTATTCCAACGACTTTTATTCCAGCTTTTAAAATTTCATTTACTAGCTCAAAGCCTGGATCTGAAATACACGGCGTTCCAGCGTCTGTTACAAGTGCAATTTTTTTTTCATCTTTTAGAAGATTAATGATATTTGTAATTTGATGAAGTTTATTATGTCTCATGATACTGGTACACCGTTTTTTCGATTTCATAATGGGAAAGAAGTTTTTTAGTTACTCTTGTATCTTCTGCAAAAATATAATCAACTTCCTTCAAAACTTTTATTGCTCTAAAAAGTTATGTCTTCTAAATTTCAATTGGCGTACCAACAACATAAAACATATATTTCTCCTAATTTTTAATTTCTTTTATTAATTTTTGATAATGATTATTTTCTTTTTCCTGTTCCACTTATTTTTATTCATTTCTTCAATTGCTCTTTTTAACTGAACGTCTCCAGCTGAAATAATTTTAGTAGCTTCTTCCTTTACCTTTATCTTTTTATAATAATATCTTCTATTTCTTTTCTCTATTTTTCTAGCTTGTTCACTATCATTTGCATACCCTTTTAATGCAAGCAGTTCTTCCATTTTTACTTCTATATCAGGCTCAATTCCTTTTTCATGAATATAGTTCCCTTTTGGTGTAAAAGTATTGAGCAATAGTAAGTTTTATGGCATCCTCTGTTCTCAAAGGTATAACTTGCTGAACGATTCCTTTTTCCAAATGTCTTTTTCTCCAATGATTGTACCACGTTTGTAATCTTTAATTGCACCTGTAACGATTTCAGAAGCACTTGCACTTGCTTTTATTTGTTAATACGATTAATGGGAAATTACCTAGGTTTTGAAGTTCTGTTATAATTTCTCTGCTGTCCATTTTTATATTTTAAGTAAACGATTAAATCTTCTTTTTACAAAAAGTGAAGAAATATCCTGCTTCTTGTAATGAACCTCCTGGATTAGAACGTAAATCCAATATTAATCCTTCATTCCTTTAGCTTGTAAATCCTTTAATTGCTTTTTCAACTTCTGCTCCAACATGATTTCCAAATCTTAAAAAGACTCACGTAACCAATGTTATTTTCAAGCATTTTGCTTTCAACCATTTTCCAGTTTAATTTTTCGCTCTTGTCAATGTAAATTTCATTGGCTCCTTTTTACCTTCCCTAACTACTTCTACATCAACTTTTGTTCCTTCCTTTACCTTTCAGAAGTTTTTACAGTTTCATTTGCTGTAAGTGGCAAAATATCTTTCCCATCAACTTTTTATAATTTTATCTTTTATTTTTGATTCCGACTTTTTTCAGCTGGACTTCCGATAAATGGTGAAATAACTTCAAGAGCTTCTCCTTTCTTACTGATGCTCATTCCAACTCCAACATATTCACCTTCCATGTCTTCAGAAAAAGTCTGCTAAAATCAGCTTTAGACAAATATTCTGAATAAGGATCCTTTAAGCCTGCTTACAACTCCTGCGACAGCTCCTTCATAAAGTTCCTTTTGCTTGAGTTTCTTCCTTTTCCAACATAATTATTTTCAATAATATTTATTACATCCACAATTCTGTTTAACTCTGTTGCATCTTTTTGAGTATCCAGCACTTGTATCTTTTGTCATTTCTTGATGTTTTTATTATAGTAGTAGCTCGCAAATAAAGGCATACTCACCAATACTAATCCCTAATACTGCCTGTACATATTTTGTTTCTTTTTCATTTTTCCTCCCTAACATACTTAAATAACTTGTATCAAAATCTAGTAAACAACTATTTAATGATTTTAATCCACATTTACCATGCTATAGATTTAAATAAACTCTTTAAACATTTTGTATGTAAAACTTTTCTGCTATTTTAAAATATACTACCACTTCAAAAATAATTTGTTTTATGATTGAACTATTTGCTTTTTATGAAAATGTTTAGCACATTAGAAATTCCTTTATTCCCTTTTTGCTCCCTTTTGTTGGTGAATCTTCAACCAATCAGCTCGTATCCACATTCCTTTGAAAAAGTGAAATTATTTTTATGGCTTCATTATGATATTCTTCATTTTTCACAACACCATTTTCTACCAATCTTTTTCTCCTTCCAACCTCAAATTGTAGTTTAACTAACATTACAATCTTCCTATCTTTAGCAGAAATTTTCTCAAAATATGGAATAACTTTGGTTAAAAGAAATAAAAAGAAACATCAATTACAATAAAGTCAACCTTTTTCGATTTCTCCAATATCCTCTTCCTTCAAATCCTTTTTATGTGCATTTCCTCCAGTGATACAACTCTTTCATCATTTCTCAGTTTCCAGTCAAGCTGATTTTTCCAACATCAACACTATATACACGTCTTTGCCCCATTTTGCAATGAACAGTCTAGTAAATCCTCCAGTAGATGCTCCAATATCAAGTACCAATTTTATCTTTAAAAATCCAAATCCCAAATCTTTATTGCCTTTTTCCAGCTTTTAACCACCACGGCTAACATATTTTAATTTGTCTTTTAATACGAATATTTAGATCATCGTTATCCTTGAAACATTGTTCCAGCTTTTGTTACAACTTGCTCATTTACAATAACGTTTCCAACCATTATTTCACGTTTGGCTTTTTCTCTTGTTTCAAAAACTCTCGTTCTACTAGGATTAAATCCAGTCTCATACGTTTCTCTTTCCAGTTTTTATAAATAAAGATAACTTATAATAAATCATATCCCTTATTTTTCTATTTATTTTTATTACTAAAATCATATTTATCAAAAATAATTTATAAACTTATTCATTTTACCACATTTTAAGGCATTTTTCAAATTTTTCAAGTAAAGAGAAAAAGAAAAATCACAGCCAATATAACTCGCGATTTATTCCAATTTTTACCCTAATATATATCCTTTGAATAAAAAGCCCTATAACAATTCCAAGAATACTTCCCCAAAATACTTCTACTGGCGTATGTCCAAGCAGCTCTTTAAATTTTTCATTAATTATTTCTATACCTTCATGATGTTCAATAGCTTGCACCAATGTATTTAAAAAGCTCTTTGCATGTTTCCCAGCCTGCTGTCTTACTCCTGTTGCATCGTATAGTACAATTCCTGCAAATACCATAGAAATTGCAAATTAATTGAACTAAATCTTTTAGTAAAATACACCTGTCACAAGGAAACAACTGTTGAGGCGTGGGAACTTGGCATTCCACCTGTCTGGATAAGTCTGCCCACTGGGGTTTCTGTCCCTTGAATACAGGAAAAACTTTGTAAAAACTGTGCTGAAAAACATGAAATCGCCGCAACATCAAGAAGTCTATTTCCAAACAGTATTCCTCCACTCATTTACTTTTTCCTCTCTATTTTCCTTAAAAAATTTACTTTTTATACTTTTTCTAAATTCATTAAAATTCAGGCGTAATTTTTGCATCCTTTTGTAGTTTTAGGCTTGAAAAATATTAACACACTTTCCTATTTTTATCTACAAATACTGATTTTGTTTTTGAGCAATTTCGGTTGCCATTTCCTGTCAAATTCAACTGATGAATTTTTGCAAGATTTTTACCTTTTATCAATTCTCTTTTTCCCAACTTCAGAAATTGATTTTGAAGACATTTTTCATCAATTCCATCTTTTCCCAATTCTTACAATTGATCCAGATTATGTGCTAATTTCTTTAAAAAGCTCTCTTTACTTGAAAGCTGTATCATTCTAAACCTCCATTATAATTGGTAAAATAATAGGCTCTCTATCTGTTTCCTTATTTAGGAACTCTCCTATTTTTGCTCTTATTCTCTGTTTAATCTTACCAATCTCTTTTATTCCTTCATTTTCCATACTGCTAAGTTCCATCTTTAACTAGTTCTTTTTGTTTCAGACAATAAACTTTCTGCATCTTTATTATACACAAAACCTCGTGTTACAAGCTCAACTTGTTTATTAAATTTCCCATTTTTATATTGAGAAATTGAAATGATTACTATTCCATCATCTGCCAAATTTTGTCTATCTTTCAACACGGCATTCCCAATATCTCCGATTCCAAATCCATCAATAAATGTCGCTCCACTAGGCACTTTTCCAACGTGTCTGAATTGGCTCTTAGATAATTCTAATTTTGCACCATTTTCTGACAAAATAACATTTTTTTCAGGTACTCCAACAGCCATTGCCAGTTCCTTATGTTTTTTTATCATTGCATATTCACCATGTACAGGCAAAAAGAACTTAGGTTTTACAAGATTTATCATTAACTTCTGCTCTTCCTGGCAACCATGCCCTGATACGTGTATCCCGATTCCTTTTTCAAATACAACGTTTGCTTCACGTTTCATAAGCTGATTTATATTTTTAGTCGCAGCCTTTTCATTTCCTGGAATAGGTGTTGCTGAAATTACAACCGTATCCCCTTCCCTTAATGAGATATATTTGTGTGTGCCATTTAGCTATTCTTGAAAGTGCTCGCAAGTGGTTCTCCTGTGTTCCTGTACACAAAATAAGTACTTTTATCTGCTGGATAAGTTTCAACTTTATCAATATCAATCATTATATCTTTTGGTATCTTCAAATACCCAAGATTTGAACAGATTTCAAATATTTTTACCATGCTTCTTCCGTCAATTGCAATTTTTCTTCCATTTTTTTCTGCAATATTTACAATTTGCTGCAATCTATGCACATGCGTGAAGCAAATGCCGCCAAAAAATAATCCTTCCATTAGCCTTTACAAACTCATCTTTCAGACTTTCCCCAACTGTTCTTTCTGATGGTGTAAATCCAGGCACTTGTGCATTTGTACTGTCTGAAAGCAGTAAATCAACACCTTCCTCACCTAATTGAGCCAATCTTCCAAAAATCAAATCCTTCTCCATCAACTGGAGTTAAATCTACTTTAAAATCTCCAGAATGCAAAATCGTTGCTGCAGGAGTTTTTATACAAATCGCATAACAGTCTGCAATACTGTGTGTTACACTTATAAATTCCACTGTAAAGTATTTTGATACTTTTAAGATTGTTCTACCGTTAATTACTTTTTCTTTTGGAAGTTTTGCATCTTTTTTCTCAAATTTTGCCTTTGCAAGTGCAAGTGTCAATCTTCCACCATACATCGGAATATTTTCTGTCCCTAATTTTTGGTAAAAATAAGGAATTGCCCCTATGTGATCTTCGTGTCCATGAGTCAAAAGTAGACCTTTTATTTTATGTCTATTTGATTCCAGATATGAAAAGTCTGGAATGATAACATCTATCCCTAAATGCTCGTCCTCAGGAAAAGTTAAACCTGCATCCACTACAATAATTTCATCCTTATATTGAAAAGCTGTCATATTTTTCCCAACTTCCTCAATTCCTCCAAGTGGGATTACATACATTTTCTCTTCTTTTTCTTTTCCATCAACTTTTCTGTCTATGTGTCTATTCCTGTCATTTACTCTTGGAATATAACGTGTTTCATTTTTCATCTAAATGTCTTCTGTTCGTACTTTTTCTTCTAAATCTTTTCATTCCTGATTTTATTTTATTAATATCTTCTTTTTGAAAAATTTCTTTTAAAAGTTTGATTACCGAACTCAGCTTTTTCTTTTTCTGACATTTAGTAAACACCTCCTTCTTTTTTTATATTTTTATTTTCATACTTTATCTTTTTGCTAAATTCTTTATTATTATTTGCTTCCTGTTGTTTTTCTTTTCTTCTTCTTGTTTTTTTCAATATTTCCTGTTGTGCTAGTCACATATTTATCTCTATATTTCAAAATAAATTTAAGTGCCATATTTCCAGACCCCTCCTCCATATCCTCCACCTTCTACAATGGATACAAATACAATTTGAGGATTGTCTGATGGAAAATATCCCTGCAATCCAAGAGTGGTGATCTCTAAATCCAGTATTTTGAGCTGTCTCCTGTTTTTGCAGACACTGGATAACCACCAATTCTTAATAGTTTTGGCAGTTCCTCCTGCTCCCTTACAGGCAATCTTAAAGCATTTTGTAATAATTTTCAGATTTTTGACTAACATTTAATTTTCTTACAACCTTTGGAGCATTATTTTTCAACTTTTTCCAGAATAAGTTACAAATCTATCCACAACTGTAGGCTTTTAACTGAACTCCATTATCTGCAATAGCTTGATACGCAGAAGCAATTTGAACTAGGAGTTATTAGTACGTACCCTTGCCCCTATTGACATATTTATCAAATCTCCAGGTAACCAACGCTGATCCTGTTTTTCTTAAATCTTTTTCTTCCATTCAGGACTTGGTAAAGTTCCTGCCAATTCTCCAGGAATATCAATTCCAGTTTTTGACCCAATTCAAAATTCTTTTGCATATTTTACTATATTTTTTGTACTCAGCTTTTGTGAAAACGTAATAATACGTATTTACAGACTGCTCGACAGATTTTGCAAAAGTTAGTTGATCCACGTCCATGTTTGTGAGAATCTCTGAAATCATTACAATTCGTATACTGTCCTGTTGAATACACTGTTTGCATAAGGTGAGATTCCAGATTCCAAAATTCCCATTCCAGTTATTGCTTTAAAAGTTGAACCTGGTGGATAAAGTCCAGCAACTCCTTTATTTACAAGTGGCTTTGATTTAGAATTCACCAAGTCATTCCACTGAGTTATCATGTATTCTCGAACTTAATAAATTTAAACTTATCTCAGGATTACTGACAAATGTAAGAATTTTACCTGTTTTGCTTCCATTGCAATAAAAGCTCCACTTTTTACCTATAAAAAGCATCTGTCATTATATTTTTGAAGTTCCATATCAAGTGATAAATAAACATTTTCCCAGCAATGCTTTCAGTTGTTTCCATCTGTCTTATAACATTTCCTTGGCATCAACTTCAACGTTTTTCTCTATCCATCCTGTCCCTTCATTTCCTTGTCATAAGAACGCTCCACACCTTTTTCCCAATTAAATCACTATTTCTGTATCCTTGCTTTTCAAGTTCGTAAATTCTTTCTCGCTAATCAGCTTTTTACATATCCGATAACATGTGAAGCAAGAGATCTTCAGGATAATTCCGTTTATTATACTCAACTATATCTATTCTATCATTATCAATTTTTCAATTGCCTTTAATGCGACTTCTTTTTCCAAATCTTCAATAACAAGAATTCTCTTATCTGTCTCCCATTCTGCTGTTTAAAAATCTATCTATCAAATAATCAACTTGATAACCTGTTATCTGACTCTATTTTGTTTATATCACCTATTGTTTCCTTTATACGTTCTGCAACCGCTTTTCGTTCTTGTGGAAAGTCTCGCATCTATCTGTTCTTGCGTCATATTCTTTTACTTCTTTTTAATAATGCTACATCTTTTTAGGGCTTTTCCATAGTTTGCGTATGAGATGTATTACTTGATAACCTGTTGTGTGTGTGCAAATACTTTTCCTTCCCTATCGTAAATTTCTCCACGTAGCCTTTATTACATTTGTTCTAATTCTATTTTGTAATGCTTGTTCTGCATACTCAGAAGCATTTAATATTTGTAATATAAATAATCTTGCTACTAACAGTAAAAACCACTGCTACAAGAACAAGAAAGAGACTATAAACCGTATATCTTTCTTTATCTAATTCTCTCCTTCAAATTTCCTACTTTTGACATTATCATCTATTCTTCAGTATTTTTCTTCATTTACACCATTATAAAAATCATCTAATCTATAATATTCTCAGCATCTTTGCTAAATACACTAACAATATCTCCTGCATCAATCAAAACCCAGTTTGCCTCTTCAAGCCCTTCCACACTTTTTTGACATTCTCAAGACTTTTCTTTATATCAGTTGCTATTGCTGCAATATTTCTAGAAGAACTTCCTGTACACAAAAATCGAATAATCAAAAATGGTAGATTTTCTTCCTCATGTCATACACCTTTATATCCTGTGCCTTTTTGTCCTCCATAATATCAATTATCTCTTGAACTTCCTTTTCATAATTATTATTTACTTCACTCATCCTCTAAAATTTCCTTTCTTTTTTTAGCATTATTTTTCATTTATTAAACCTATTCTTATTTTAAAACTTTTATATAAGAAATCTTATTTGGATATATTTTATAAAAATTATTACTATACCACTACTAAGGTATATTATATTATATATTTGACTAATTTTCAATTTATTTCTTACATTTTATCAAAAATAAAAATTACATATAAAATTGGCAATAATGCCACACACCACAATTGCGCAGCAGTTTCTGCCTCTAAAATACGTTTTCCCAAACTAATTTCTATCGCCTTATTATTTTTAAAAATCAACTTCCTCTGTGTGATTCCGCCTTCTGGACCAATTATATATAAAAATATTTTTATCTTCTTTTTCTATTATTTCTGATAAGGATTTTGACTCATCACTATTTTCATAAGCAAATATTATTTTATCATATTTAGAATAATCAATTTCTGCAAGTTTTCACAGGTGTAATTTCAGTAATTTTATTCCTCTGCACTGTTTTAGTCTTTCCCTTACAACTACATCCCATTTTCTTTTCTTTTTCATTAATCTTTACAACAACCTGTTCAGTCTTTTAAAGGACTTATTTTATTTTACACCTATTTCGTCAGTTTCTGTATTGCCAGATTCATTTTATCATTTTTCAAAATTCCCATTGCAACATCAATGTTTACATTTAGAGAATAACTATCTTCTCTAATATTTTTTTACAGAAACTTCCTTTTTGAAATTTGAGTAATTTCAGTAAAATATTCATATTCTCCATCTATTATCCGTAATTCAGTCGCCTACATTTCAATCTATAGACATTTTTGGATATGATTGCAGTCTGATTTATCTTTATGCAGAATCTTTCCATTATTTTCATCAATATTTTCTTTTTCCCGCTATTACTGTCAACAGTCACCTCATACTATCATATTTTTAGCTCTATCTACATAAAAATTTTAAAGATTTGAGCTCAAAAATAATCATAATTTTTAAATCTTGCTAAAAATAACATTACCACATTTTTATTCTTTTCACTAAATATTTTTCAATTCCCAAATGTTTATATCCAAATTGGTTACAACTCTTCCACGTGGCGTTCTTTTATAAACCCTATTTTTCACCAAATATGGCTCATAAACTTCCTCTATCGTCCGTCTGTCTTCCCCAAGTAAAAGTGACACGTCTCAATTCCAACAGGTCCTCCGTTGTACACATTTATAATTGAAAGCAAAATATTTCTATCTAATTCATCAAGTCCGTTATCATCTACTCCCAAAAGCCTCAAAATCCCATCAACACTTTCTTTTTCCAAAATACCCGAACCTTCCACCAATGCAAAATCCCTTGCTCTTTTTAAAAGCCTGTTTTGTATTCTAGGAGTTCCTCGACTTCTTTTGGCAATTTCTGTAATTCCGTCTTCATCATAGGAAATATTCAGAATATTTGCCCCTCTTCGTGCATAATTTCCTTCAAGTCTTCCAATTGATAATATTCCATCCTATGAGTACTCAAATCTGTCACGAAGCGGCGTACTTAACTGTCCTGCTCTCGTAGTCGCCCCAATTAGCGTAAATTGTGGCAATTCCACACGTATGCTTCTCGCAGACGGACCTTTTCCAATAAGAATATCCAGTTCCCCATCTTCCATTGCAGGATATAAAATTTCCTCTACCGATGTATTCAATCTATGAATCTCGTCAATAAACAAAATATCATTTTCCTCCAAAGAAGTCAAAATAGCCGCTAAATCTCCTGCTTTCTCCAGTACAGGTTCTGTCGTTATCTTCAAGTTCACTCCCATTTCTGTAGCAATAACTCCTGCAAGCGTGGTTTTTCCCCAATCCTGGAGGCCCATATAATAAAATATGATCAAGCGATTCATTTCTCATTTTAGCAGCCTTTTTATAAATATATTCATTTTTTCTTTTAAATCCTGCTGGCCAATATATTCCTTAAAAGTTTTTGGCCGTAAACTTCTTTGAATATTGTCCTCCCCTAATTCCTTAGGTTCCAATATTCTTTCCTCATTCATCTCTTCTCCTCAATATTTCTTCTTTATTTCTTTATCTAATATTTATAAATTAATTTTCTTAAATACTCTAGTTTTAGTTATTTTTATTTAAATTTATATAAAAAGAATTTCTTGTTAATAGATATTTTAGATAGTTATTTCTTTTTCTAAATTACAAGGATATATCCTTTTTACAATAATGATTAATTTAATACGATTAACTAGTTATAACCTAATACTTAACGACAAAAGTTCCACGAACTCTCTCGCTTTATCGAATTTTAATCTTATAACAAAAATTTTTATGATTATTAAAATAATAAATTTATCTATTGAATCTTTATCAAAATAATTGTTATGATTAAATGCATAGTGTCGTGATTTTTGGAAATAAAAATTACTGTTTGCAGTGTAAAGTTGAGTTTAATTTCTATTTCAAAATGCTTAGACGAGCTGGGTTGTAAGGGCATGGCGATGACTGATGCCCTTACATGTTGAAAAATATTTATATCTGTTTTAATAATAACATTATGAAAAACTGAAATAATGCAATTACTCCTCCTAATATCCCACCGATAATCTCAATATGTTTCAATTCATTTTTAGACACAGACAAAATAATTTTTCCATTTCTTCTAATGAAAAAGTCATTTTCCAGCATAATTTCTTTTTAAAGTCTATTTTGTCTTCTGCGATTTTTATTATTTCCTCCCACTATTTCCTCTTTGTTTTCCAAAAATCGATTTTTAAAATATGATTTTTATTTTTCAATTAATGAATCATTTAAAAACATTTTTAATAGAGGATCTAATACACTGTCAGCTTTTCTCCTATAATTTTTATCTAATAGCTTGATTTAAAACTTCATCATTGACACATCACTGTCTTTTAGCTTTTGCTGTAATATGCTCTCACTGAAATAAGTTCCTTTTCAATTGTTTCAGCAGGTTTTTCTGATATTCTGTCTCGATTTTTGGAATTAATCCTTTGTATTTATAAAAGTTTACTTCTTTATAAGGTCTAAATAGCAACTATTCTTGCCAGATAATTTGTAAACCATCCTATAAGTGTTCCAACAAAGACCATTATAGCCAGCTCGCATTAATAAATTTCCCAATTTTTCCTCCATATTATAACTATGAATAATTTTTACTGAGCAATTTATTTAAAATTGATATCAAAAGTTATAATTTTTATTCAAACTATAGATTTTTCTCAATTTTACTAATTCATTTTTCAAATTAACCAACTATTGCTTTTCCATATTCCTTGCATTTCTCAATTTTTCATCATCGTCAACAGCCAGATGAATTATAAGATCCATCATTTACAATAGAAAATCCTTCATTTATCATTCTTCACGCCAAGTTTCCATCCAGCCGCTTTTGTCCCCAGTCATAAGATCAAAGAAGTCCAACTGTTTTTCCAAAAATTTTGTCTTTTTATTCCTTCAATAAATTCTACCATTTCAGGTGCAACTTCTCTGCTCCTCCAGCTGGTGAACCCAAATGCTACAAAATCAGCATTTACGGCACTTTTCACTCAGCTTCTTCCACATTTATCAGTTTTACTCAGTGGCTCCAGTGTTTTCTGCCCTTCGCCAATGTATTTTGCTATATCTTCAGTATTTCAGTACCTGTATAATAAATTATATTTAATGTTGCCATTATTTTCCTCTTTTTTCTTTATAATTTAAAATTATTGTAAAGCCAAACTCATAAAGTCTCACTATTTTTCTTATTTTGTTAATCTGTAAGTATCCCTTTGCAATTACAAGTTCTTTCTGCTGTTTCAATCTTGTAAATCTTAACTAATGAATTTTTGTTGATAACTCTACATTTCCTGGTAATCTTTGTGCATCTTTATCCAGTTCTAATTCCAAAAATATGAAAGCGATTCACAAATATGTTGTTTTACTCCAACTGAATTTCTTTCCCTATTCCACCTGTAAATGCGATTGCATCAACTACTCGTTCATCGTCGCAACATAAGCTCCGATATAAAGCTGTATTCTGTAACAGAACATTTCATAAGCTAAAATAGCCTTCTCATTACCTGATCTTCTTGCAGTATCTAAATCACGAAAATCTGAACTTTCTCCAAATATTCCCAAAATTCCAGACTGCTTATTCATTCTCGTATTCATTTCATCCAAAGAAAGACCTCTTTTTCTCATTATATAAATGACAGACGCAGGATCTGCATCTCCAGTTCTTGTTCCCATCATAACTCCTGCAAGCGGAGTCATTCCCATTGATGTATCTACAACTTTACCATTCTGAACTGCTGAAATGCTCGCTCCATTTCCAAGGTGGCAAACTATAATTTTAGAATCTTCTTTTCCTAACATTTCTCTTGCCACTTCACTTACATATCTGTGAGAAGTCCCGTGAAATCCATATTTTCTAACTTTCAAATCAGTATAGTCTTCATAAGGATATGGATACATATATGCTTTTCCTGGCATTGTTTGATGGAAAGCTGTGTCAAATACAACTACATTCTTTTTACCAGGAAGCAATTTTTGAACAACTTTTATTCCCATTATATGCGCTGGGTTATGTAAAGGTGCAAGTGGTGCTATTTCTTCAAGATTTTTCATAACTTCGTGTCATCTACAATTACCGATTTTTCATAATATTCTCCCCCACTATGGACAATTCTATGTCCTATCGAATCAATTTCATCCACGCTTGAAATTATCTCATTTTTCATCCTGTAATGTCTGTAAAAATTAGTTCCACCGCACTGTGCAGATTTTCCATAGGAACTTCCATTTTATCAATTTTTCTCCAGTCACAGATTTTTGTAACTGAAGATAGGATTTGCGATTCCTATCCTTTCACAATTTCCTTTAGCTAGTGATTGCTCATTTGATCATGTCAATAAGTTCAAACTTTGCTGATGAACTCCCACAATTTATTACCAAAAACTTTCATCATTTTCCTCCAAATATTTATATTTTTATATTTACATTTCTGATTCAACGGCAGTAATTGCCACGACTTCCACAATATCTTCCACGCTGCATCCTCTTGAAAGATCGTGAACTGGGCGTGCCAATCCTTGAATTAAAGGCCCCAATGCTTTTGCCTTAGCCAATCTTTGCGTTAATTTATAACCGATATTTCCTGAATCTAAGTCAGGGAAAATCAATACATTTGCCTGCCCTGCCACTTTTGATCCAGGTGCTTTTGCAGCAGCTACTTCAGGAATAATCGCAGCATCCAGCTGTAATTCCCCATCAAATTCAAAATCAACATTTCTAACTTTTAAAATTTCGATAGCTTCCTTAACTTTGCTTACAGACACTCCATCTGCACTTCCCTTTGTAGAATATGATAAAAAGGCTACTTTTGGCTCTTTTATTCCAGCAGTGAATTTAGCTTTTTCCGCTGCAGAAATAGCGATATCCGCAAGCTGCATAGCTGTAGGATCAGGGATTACCCCACCATCTGAGTATACAAATGTCCCATTGTAGCCAAATTCAGGCGTATTTGTTATCATAATAAAAGAACTCGATACTGTCTTTAGTCCTTCCTTTGGTCCAATTATGTGAATTGCCGCTCTTAGGACATGGGCTGTTGGTGAAGCCGAACCTGCTACCATTCCATCAACTCTTCCTTGATGTACAAGCATTGCCGCAAAATATCTTGGATCTGACATAAGTGTTGCTTTTGCAGTTTCTAATGTCATACCTTTTTTCTCTCTTCTTTTTCTCAAAAGTTCCGACATAGCGTCAATTGTTGCACACGAATCAGGATTATAGAAAATCGCTCCTTCAACGAAAACGTCCAGTTCAATCGCTTTTTCCTTTAACTTTTTCTCATCTCCGACCAAACGCTATTTTTGCAATTCCTTCACTAATGATTTTTCTGTTGCTTATAAAACTCTTCTCATCTTCTGTTTCAGGTAAAATGATTGTCTTGTTCAATTTTTTGCTTTTTCTTTTAATTCATCTGCTAATGTGTTCATAATTTCCTCTCTTTTCAATTTTTCTTTTTATTAATCAAACATAGCTCATACAAATTCCTTTGTATCAAATTCCGCTTAAATCCTCGATTCCTTCTCCGACACCTATAAATTTAATGGGTTTTTCAGCTCTTCTGTAATTGGGAAAATAATCCCCTCCTTTTGCTGTCCCATCAAATTTTGTCAAAATAATTCCTGTCAAATCTACAATTTCATTAAATATTCTAGCCTGTTCTAATCCATTCTGCCCAGTTGTGCTGTCAATTACAAGCAAAGTTTCAAAATCCGTTTCTCCAGACTGTTCACGTATAATTTTATTTATTTTTTCAAGCTCCTTCATCAAATCACGTTTATTATGAAGTCTTCCAGCCGTATCCAGTATTGCCACATCAAATCCACGATTTTTAGCAGTTTTTACTGTATCAAAAATTACAGCGGCAGGATCGCTCCCATAGTGCCTGTTTTATAACCTCCACGCCAGTCCGTTTTCCCATTCCTCAACTTGCTCAATCGCAGCGGCTCTAAACGTATCTCCAGCCCCAATAATAACCTTTTTCCCGCTATCCTTCAATTTTTCTGCTATTTTCCCAATGGACGTAGTCTTTCCAACTCCGTTCACTCCCACAATTAACAAAATATTCAGTTTCCCATCCTGCAATTTTAATTTCGTGCTGTTTTTCATCATTATAAACAAGTTTGGCTTTAAGCATTCCTTTAATCTCATCGAAATTTGCTCCGACGTTTTCAGTCGTGAAACTGATGTTTTCCAGCTCTTTCCACAAGTCGCATTGTCATATCTCATTCCAATATCTGACTGAATCACATTCCTCCAGTTCCTCATACACATCGTCATCTATCGCTTTTCCCAAAAAGCATTTTCTTCAATTTTCCAAAAATCCTTTTCTTTGGAGTTGCCACCTATCTTTTAACAGGCTTTAATTTAGGTTTGCTTTGTTTTTCATCTGATGTTTTCTTCATTTTTCTATTTTTGTACCTTCAATCTGTTTTCGGTTTTCAAAAGCTTTTTCATTATTTTCAGCTAGCATTTTTTCCTAAAAATTTCTTCAGCTGTTTCTTTTATTTCCTTTTCAGTTTCAGCTTTTAATTTTATCTATTTCACTTTGGCTTTCCTCAATTTCTTTTTCTATCTGATTTTCCAAAGTGTCCTTCTGGTCTTCATCTTTTTCTTTTTCCAAATTTAAAAAATTTTTCAGCATTATTTTCTATCCCTTTCCGCCTGTGATTTTTCCAGATAATCTGGTTTCAGATTAAAAATATCAGTCTTTTCTTACCACACCAGCATTTTTCCAAATTTTTATCTAAAAAGCATCTGCACAAATGTCATCGTATTAATTGTCAAATTTTTATCTTCAAATATTTTTAAACAATTTCCCAATTTATCCAATATCTTAGCCTTATAATTAAAACTGCATCCCCAATTAGATAAACTTTTTATTATTTTCCCTTATTTTCAATTATTTCATCAATTACATTGTCAAGTTTTGCAAACTTCATAATTTTTTTACCAATTTTAGTTTATTTTTCACTTTTCAGTTTCATAACTCACGACAATAAATCTTTTCCTTTCGTGAATCAATCATAGAATATGTTTTCACATCTTCATCATTTCCCAAACTTGTTTTCAAATTATAATACCCTGAAATCCAAGTGCATCCAGCTCATTCACTTCATAAAAATTTACATTCCGTCCAAAAAAAAGCCCCTTTACAACTGAAATTGCTATTCTAACCCCTGTAAACTGAACCTGGTCCTATCGAAACAATTACATCTTCAATTTCATCTAGCTTTTTCCCTGTCCATTTCAAAAGGCTGTCAATCTGCTCCAAAATCGTAGTAGAATGTGTTTTTGCCATTTCCACATGTATTTCCCCCAGCAATTTATCTTTCTCATAAAGCGACAATCCAGCCAGCTTAGTTGTGAGTCGTTATCGCAAATATCAACATATTTTTCTCCATTTTCATTTTATTCACTTGCTCGAACCCATTTAAAATTAAACTACTAAAAATTAAATTATTCAATTTCAAAAATCTACTTTTTCTCCATTTTCAATCGTATAAACTGATACTTCACGAGCCACATCTGAATAATGATTTATCTCAACAAATACCGCATCCTGGCATTTCCTCCAAAATCTTGTCCGCCCACTCAATAATCACAACACTTCCATCTTCCCCAATATAATCCTCAAACCCAATCTCATAAATCTCCTCAGAATCATTAATCCTGTAAACATCAAAATGATATACAGGCACATCTCCAGAACTGTACTCAATCACATAAGTAAACGTTGGACTTTTTCACATTTTCTCTGTAACATTGTAACATCTTTCACAAATCTTTCAGTAAACGTAGTCTTCCTGCTCCCAAATCTCCAATAAGTCCCTAGACAGCCTCCATTTCTTAATTTTTCTGTTCAAATTTTTGCTAATTCATCTATCTACTACTCAAATGTTAAATTTTATTGTCATACATTTTTCTCACTTCAAATTTCTAATTAAATTATATTTTTCCAAATAAAAAAATATATTTTATTTGTCAAATATTTCTTCTATCATAAGTTTTTCTTCATTTTATTTTCAGCAGAGTTTGCTCATTGTCATAAAGATCCTTGTCTTGCAGTAAAGATTTATAGCTGATAATTAAAAATTTGTGGCTGATTAGCACGCAATGACCTGTAAGCTGAGACTACGACTTTTATTTACTCAGCTCCGAAACTCTCCTTTCGGTCGTCAAACAATCGTGGTTGAGCAACTAAAAGCTCCGTCGGTTTATTAAAACAAACTAAAAAGTTATTTTTGTTATAGTATAACCATTTTTTAACAAAATACTAGAAAAGTTAATCTATAAATTTTGATTTTTATACACTTCAATAATTTTATTCACATAATTTCAGTTGTGGAAATATTATCCACAAAAGGATAAAATCTTTACTTCTCCTCCATCAACAACTTTTGTTTCTGGCGAGTCTTCTGTAATCTCCGCCTTTTACGTGAATATCTGGCTTTAAAATATCCAACAGTTTTTCTGGTGTTTTCGTTAAAAATTACAGTATAGTCTACAAATTTTGTACCCAAAAAGTACAAAAGATCTATTTGTTTCACTATTTATAGGTCTTTTATCTCCCTTGTTCACTTTAACCGAGCATCGCTATTTACACCAACAACCAGAAACATCCCCTAAATTTCTGGGCTTCTCTCTAGATAAGTCAAATGCCCAACATGTAAAATATCAAAAACTCCGTTAGTAAAAACTCCTTTTTCCCAGCCTTCTGCAATCTCACTATTTCATTTCTCATTTTTATCAGAAGTTAATAAAATTATCTTTAAAACTTTTTCCAATTTTCTCTCCAATATATTTATCTATTCTATTTATAATTATAATGTTTTTAATTCATAATTTTACTCAATCCCTAAGTTTATTTAATTTTAAAAAGGTTTGAGCATACATCAAATTATACCACATCCAGAAAATTTTTCTATCAACTTTTTATTTTCTAATTTCAGTCAATTGTATTTTAATAAGTTTTAAGCTATATTCTCACACTTTTATCAAAAGAAAAGAAGCATAAGCTTACTGCTTTTTACTTCTCTGAAATTTTAAAATTTTATTATTAGTACCTCTTTATCGAAATATTTTTATAAAACGTTTTTGAGTTTTATTACAAGTATAACCTATATTCTCATAAAATTTATGTGCTTCTGAACGATGAGAGCCGAATTTAATCTAATGAAATTAATATTATTGTTTAAAGCATACTCTTCAACAAAAACCATCAGTTTTTCCTATACCCTTGCCTTGAAAATTGGAATTTACTGCTAATCCTAATATATTTAACCCAATATCACTATATAAACTTTCATACATCTCTGCATAACAAAACCAACAACCTTACTTGTTTTTATCTTCATATACTGCGATAATATGATGTTCATAATCAATAGATAATTTTTCAATTTGCGTCTTGACAGTCTTAATATCAACATTATATCCTAACTCATCTTTACAAATTTCTTGTATATCCTTCGCATCTAGTATATTAACTCTCTCTTATCACACTCTTTTTACCTCTATAACTTCTAATTTTTCATATTTACTTTTTCTATAATCATACTTCAACTTTAGTGTCATTTTATATACATTTATTTAGAAAAATCCGTTATCAGCATTTCCACTTCAATTTTATCTTCAAGCTCCACATCCATAATGTATCCCCATAGTATATTTGTTTGGTCTGCTCCAAATTTTTCATTTATAATCATAGTTACTTTCCTGTAAATCCGTTAATCCAATGTCTGGTCCTGCTGTAATGCTTAACAGTATCTTTCTCGCTTTTGGAAGATTTTTTATAAAAGGGACTGTTTTATTATTTGTTCTGTAGCAAGTTTTTACCTTATCCTGTCCCTTTACCTTTACCAAATGCTGTTATGCCTTTCTCCTGAATTTTCCTAGCATTATTTTTACATCATCAAAATCAAGATTCACTATCCCTTGTTTTTATTAGATTTGTTATAAATTCTACATTTTTATAAAAATTTTCATCTCTTTTTCAAATAATTTATCAAAAGTTGCACTAGAATCTGCTTCCACTAATTTTTAAGAGGCAAAACTATAACAGTATCAGAAACTTTCTTCTAATTTCTTGATTTCTTCAGTTCCTCCATTTGAATTAATTGATGTAGCAACTAGAACCACTGTCAGTATTCCCATTGTTTTTGCAACTTCTGAAACAACACAGGCTATCTCATTATTCTTCTTTCCCGACATTTCTGTCAAAATAAATACTAAATCAGTATTTTTCAATGCACCTTGAACCTTCTCGCTTAAATCTTCAGAAGCCAATATTTTTGATTCTACATTCAGTTTATCCAAATTCTCTTGATTTGTGTCAATTCCCACAAATTCAACTTCCGTAATCTCTTTCTTCATCATCTTATTCAAGACATTATTTCCCATCTGTACCGATTCCAACAACTTTTTATTTCAACACCGTCCATTTTTCTTCTCCTTTATATATAAAGTTTTCTTTTCTAGATTTTTAACATATTTTTATCAAATATATTAGAACTTTTTACTATTTTTATACAATTTCGCTTTTTCTTCTAATAATGATAAAAAGCTACCATAATTGGTAGCTTTGCATTTCAAAAGTTCTCATTTTAAGGTAGTGAGACACCTGTTTTTATCTGCCCTTCATTTTAAGGTAGCGGAACCCGTTTTATCTGTCCTTCATTTTTAAGGTAGTGGAACACCTGTTTTAAAACTTTTTCTTTCAATGTAATTATATCATATCTAATTAATTAGTCAATGTTTTTCTATTTATAAATTTTAAACTATTTTTATTAATCGCAAAAATCTGTTGCAATCAAATATACTTTTACACAGCTCCCTTTTTGTTCAAAATCTTCAGGATTTTCAAATTTAGTTTCTTCAAAGACTGTTCCCCATACGAGAAATAAGTCTGGATTTTCGGAACTTTTGGCTACTGCTGTGGCGATTTTGCTGATTTCTTCTAGGCGTATGTCGTTTCCTGAGGTTATGTTCATTAGTATTTTTCCTGCTCCTTTTATTGAACGTTCTAGAAGTGGGGTATTTAGTGCCTGTTCTACTGCTTTTTTTACTCTGTCCTCTCCGTCTGCTTTTCCAAAGCCCAATACTGTTTTGCCTGAATTTTGCAATATAGACTTAATGTCTGCAAAGTCCAAATTTACAATTCCCTGTTTTTTTATTAAGTCCAGTATTCCCTTTACAATTGTTACAAAGGCTTTTTCTCCTTTTTCATAGATATTTGCCATTGGAAGATTTATGTATAAATCATTCAATCTTTGATATGGAATGACTATTATTGTATCAGCGAAATGTTTTAATCTTTCCTTCCCCTTTTTAGCAAGTTTTATTTTATTCAGGTCTTCAAAATCAAAAGGCTTTGACACTATTGCAACCGTTAGTATATTCATAGATTTTCGCAATTTCTGCCACAGCTGATGAAAGTAGCATTCCTGTTTTTCTCCCATTTCAGCTATAATAAATACCATATCTGCTTTCTAAGTCTCTGATTTGTTTTTTTAAACCTCTACGACTTCATAAGAAATCATCGAAGATACAAATATTTTTGTATCAGCTTTTGAATGTCTAGATTAATTTTTCAGCATCAACTGCTATAAAATTAGCTTTTTATATCATCTCTTACTGCCATTTTATTTATTACATTTGTTCCTATTTTTCCCTATTCCTACAATCTTTACTTTTTACCCCATTTAATGTTTTTCCCCAATATCCCTTCTTTCTTCAACATTTTCGGCAGTGTCCCACATTGTCCTATCCTCAATAATCTTACTACAAAAAGACTTTCTTTTTATTATATATCGACTTTGAAGTATAGCACACAAATCTTTGTTTTCATTTCCAAAAGCTATTATTTTTATTTTTATTTTAAAAACTATATATAGTGGAATTACAAATATCTAAAATTTCAACTAAATCAAGTCTTTCAAACAAAAATAATATATAATAAAATTTCTTAAAATCATTTTTCTTGAAATAATTTTTGAAATAGTATAATCAAAACAAGAAAACAGACATAATTTTATAATAAATTTAACATTATTTAGTAGCAATAATTACTAAGTTATTAAAAATTAACTAAATACAATAATAAAAATTTAAAATATGAATTTGGAAAACGTATATATTCTAACTGGGAGGCAAAAATGAATAAAAATATTTTTGAAATAGTAATCGATACACTATTAAAAATTAAAAAGTATGTATCAGAAGACGGAAAGTTACTTAAAAGCAAATGTTTATGAGGGACATTATAAACATGGATAAAGACTTGCTTTTCATACTTATTTCTAACATTAAAGAAAGATTTTTCAAAAGTAAATGAAACTCTTATTTTTGATAAGCAAAAATTTTGCTTTAGTTTTATAGAATCAAAAGAATTTTTAGCAAACTCGATACAAGATATATAAATAAAAATTGGTTTAACTAAAAATGAAGAATTTATTTCTAAATCCAATGATGTAGTATTGAATTTTTCCATATAAAGATTGTATCCTTCAAGGAGGTCAAAAATAAAGAGGATCATACGAAATTTTTCATAATGAAATAGTTGCAAGTGATGAAATAACTCATGTGCTTAATCCAAAAATATTAACATAAATGCTAAAAGATATACAAAAATGGAATAGAAAAAATATAATTTTTAATTATAATGATAATTTAATAATTAAAGGTAATAATTTAATTGTATTGTCTAGTCTGTTAAAAGATACGGCGAAAAAATTAAATGTATCTACATAGACCCACCTTACAATACAGGTTCTGATAGTTTTTAAATATAATGATAAATTTAACCATTCAGCTTGGCTAACATTCATGAAAAATCGATTAGAATTAGCTAAAAACTGCTAAGCAACGATGGTTTATTTTTTGTTCAAATTGACGATAATGAACAAGCATATTTAAAAGTTTTAATGGACGAAATTTTTGGTAGAGAAAAATTTATTGGAACAATTGTTTACAGAAGAAGAAAGTCGCATGGCTAATTTAAGTAAAAGTATCAATTATCCATGAATATATACTAATTTATAGCGAACTAGCAACTCTTAATAATATACTAAACAATACAGATTCTAAAGATTATAAAAACCCCAGATAATGATATTAGAGGTGCGTATAAGACAATGCCGTGCACTAATAAAGGCGGTTCTTTATATACTATCACAAGCCCTACTGGGATAACAGACGAATGGAGATTTAAAGAAGAAACATTTTATGAACTCTTAAATGATAATAGAATTGTTTTTCCTAAAAAGGAGAAGGAAAGCCTAGATACAAGTTATTTTTATCAGATTTAAAAGGGAGTTATTGTTAATTCTTGGTGGGATGATGTCGCTACAAATCAAGATGCTAATAAAGATTTGAAAGAATTATTTGGCAAAAATATTTTGATTATCCAAAATCTGAAGATTTGATATAATTGAAATTTCCACAAAAGAAAATGATACAGTACTAGACTATCACCTTGGTTCGGGAACAACTTGTGCTGTTGCTCACAAAATGGGGCGTAGATATATAGGAATCGAACAAATGAATTATGTGGAAGATATATCTGTGAAAAAGATTATCTAAAGTTATCGAAGGTGAGCAGACAGGTATCTCTAAAGCCGTAAATTGGAAGGGTGGAGGTTCATTTTGTATATTGTGAACTTCTTGAAAATGCAAATTTAATTATAAATAAAAATAAACTTAGCAACTGAAAAATAATATTTTTAGAAGTAAAAGAGAAATATACAGTGATGAAAGAATTATTCCATATGTTACAAGGGAAGAACTTAAAAAGCAGATGAAAATTTTTAGATGCTTATCATTGGAAGAGATGGCTCTTATTAATATAGTTGATAAAAAAATAAACTGTATGTAAATTACTCAGATGTAGAAGATGAAACTTTTGAAATAACTGAAAATGATAAAAATTCTCAGAATCATTTTATAAAATTTAATTAGGGGAAAATATAATATGTATATTAATTTTGATTTAAAGGAAAAATAAGTATAAAAATATAATTTCAAAATGCTAAAAAATTTTTCAAATTTTAGACAAAGATGTAAGGAAATTTTTAAAAAAATAATGGAATAAATCATAGATAAATTTACAGTTGTAGAACATGATAGTGAATTAGGATATATATCTGAGCAAATTGTATTGAATTATTTTAAAAATAACTTAGATCTTTCTAAATTCAATATTAATCATTGGAAAGAACAATTCAATTTTTCAAAAATAGAAAAATATTTTAAAAAGTTAAACCAACTACAGAAGAAATAAATGTAATTAGAGAATATTTTTATGATAAATATGATATTGCGATAAATAATAAGAACAAAAACTTTTTATTTAGATGTAAAAACTGCTGAAACTATTTATACTCCAAATAAAAATTGGAATTTCTTATATCCAGTTATTCAGGCAAATAAGTCTGATGATTATTTTGTAGTTTTTAACATATATAATTAAAAATGATATAGACAAAGTTTACACTAAAGCTCATATTATGGGTGCTATTGATTATCGAGAAATTAAAAATTCAAAAAAATTCAAAAAGGAACTTGTACAAGATTCGATACAGAAAGCCAAATTAATAATTATATAACAGAATTAAGTACAAAAGATTTATTAAGTTATATAAAAATAAAATAGAGGTTAAGTAAATGAATGAACAATTTTATACCAAAAAGTAGATATTTTTAAAAGAAGAAGCTATTTCCATTGATATACCTGAAATTATTACAAAAGGTTTATCTAAAAATTATACTTAGAGAATATCAAATAGAAGCATTTAAAAAGCTTTTTTTAGTGTATTATGAAAATGATAAGCTAAAGAAAAAAATAAACAAATACACACTTTATTTCATATGGCGACAGGCAGTGGAAAAACTGTTATTATGGCAGGACTTATACTATACTTATACACTAAAAAGGATATAGAAAATTTTTGTTTTTGTAAATCAAACGAATATTCTGGAAAAACAATAGAAAATTTTACTAACCCTTTATCAAGTAAATATTTATTTAATGACGTTATTGAATATTTGGGTAATAAAATTAATATAAAAGTAGATAATTTTAGTGATAACAAGACTGAAGATATAGAAATTTTTATTTACAACTATCCAAAAACTTCATATTGATTTATTTGAAGCTAAGGAAAATTCATTGACATATGACGATTTTGAAAAATAACAGAATTGTATTTATTTCAGATGAAAGTCATCATAAATTCATTAACCAAAAACTACTAAAAATGAAGAAGAATCAAATAGAAAATGGGAATATTCGGTAATGAATGCACTAATACAAAATAAAAATAATATTATGCTCGAATTTACAGCAACTTGCGATCTTAAAGATGCTAATGTAAATAATAAATATAAAGACAAAAATAGTATTTAATTACTCACTTGTTTCCTTTAGAGAAAGCAAATACACAAAAGATTTTCAAAATTTCGCAACAGATACAGATTTGTGGACTAGAACGGTAATAGCACTTGTACTAAGTGAATATCAGTAAATTTTTATTTGCTGATTTGAAATTAAATATTAAACCTGTAATTCTTTTAAAATCACAAAAAATTACAGAATCAAAATCATTTTTATAATAATAAAGAAAATAAAAATCTAACTAGTTATGAACTTTCAAATTTAGAATCAATTGGAATTGATATTTTAGTAAAGCAATTCATTATTTTAAACAAAAAGATGAAAGTTTAGAAATTTTATTACATTCTATTAAAAAATGGATTTTCACAAGATACTGCTTTAATTATAAATGGTACAAGTGATGATAACAAAGAAAAACAAATTTTTGGTAAATTCTTTGGAAGATATTTCTAATCCTATAAGAATCGTGTTTGCTGTAGACATGCTTAAACGAAGGATGGGATGTATTAAATTTATTTGATATTGTACGATTATATGACACAAGGCAATCCAGTGGAAAATCAGGTAAAATTGGTTCTTACACAATTAAAGAAGCACAACTTATAGGACGAGGAGCAAGATACTGTCCATTTGTAATAGAAGATGAAGAGTTAAAATTTAAGCGAAAAATATGATAATGATGTATCAAATAAAAATCGTATTTTAGAAACAATGTATTTTCATAGTAAAAATGATTCAAAATATATTTCTGAATTAAAAAACAAGCACTTATTAAAACAGGACTTCAATCAGAAACTCCCTGCTATACCTGAACAAAAGATTAAAAAATAAATCAAAAGAAAATGATTTTTTATAAAAAAAGTCTTGCTTTTTCAAATAAAAAGTTACTTAAAGATAGAAAAATATCGATACTATTGAGATCCAACATGAGAAATAAAATTTACCACTATAAAGTTCTTACTGGAAACGGAAATTTAATTGATTTATTTCATAACAACAATGCAAATACTTCAATCAAAAACAAATATTAAGACAATTAAATTTAAAGAAATATCATTAAACATATTATTAGAGTGCAATTGAATGTTTTTGAAGAACTTAGATTTGATAATTTAAAAATAAAATACCCTGTATTAACTTCGACTAAAGAATTTTTAACTTCAGATAAATTTTTAGGAAATTCAAAATTGGAAAATTACATATTCAAAAATGAGTTAACAGGAAAAGACTTGTTTTTAGCAGTAAAAATATGTATTAACAAAGTAGCTACATATATAATGTCTTTAAATCCATAATATATTAACTCTAAAAATTTTTTCTTCCTGTCTTAACCTAGAAAAATAACAAAATTTTACTATATAATTTCAAATACAAAATTAATTGACAAAAATAGAAAAACAGTATATCATATAAAAATGACTTACAGGTCCAATTTTTATTTGTTAGGTGGGGCTGCTTGGAAAAGAAGAAGAGTGCAACATAGTCAGAAAAGAAAAAATAGTAGATAAAGCGTGGGAACTGTTTGCAAAAAATGGATATAAGGAAACTAAAGTTGAGGATATTACGAAGGATCTAGGAATATCTAAAGGGAGTTTTTATACATATTTTGCAACTAAGGATGAACTGCTTTTACGAAGTTCTAGGAAAAATAAAAAGAAATTAATAGAAATCTTGAAAAATATAAATGTTAATCAAGTACCAGAAAAAGTTCTAGAAGATTACGTAAAAGGCTAAAATGAATTATGTTGTTAAAATTTTGAATAATATGCAGATTAAACAGTGTTGAAAAATATTCAATTGATCCGAAAATTAAGAAACTTTTTGAAGAATTGAAAGAAAAATCAACTGATTTTATAAAAAATAAATATTGTTGAAAAATTTAACAGTAAAAATGGCAATAAAGTATAATGCAGATGTTATATCAGAATTTATATTAATTTTCAATAGAGGAATTTTTATATGATGAATTTGTCTTGAAAAATTTTCAGAAAGATGAAAGATGATGACCTGATTAATATCAAAAATACAATAAAAGTCGAAAAATTCGTTGAAGGAAATAATAAAATTTATAAATAATGCGTTAAAATAAGTTCAGGAAGGAAGAAGGGAAAATGGAAAAACAGAAATAAAATAGCAGTGTCAATATTGCTGTTATTAATGGCAATTCCCAATTTTTGCACAAAAATAACAATTCAAGAAAGCTGCTGAAATGGCTGTGAAAAACAACAAAGACATAAAAATAGGAATGTTAGAAATGGATAGAGGGCAAATTGATGTAAGCAGAACTTGGAAACAGAAAATTTTTACAGTAGCTATAATGCTTCGGCAAATGCTTATTTTAAAAATATTATTTCGAAAAAGACAGGGGAAGCGTACCAGCAATATCTGTCACTGTCACAGCCACTTTTCACAGGCGGAAAACTAAAATTAGGAAACGAAATAAGCAAAGACAGCTTAAAAATTAACTGAGCTGAAATTGGATAAAACCAAGAAAGATACAGTATTTGAGTACAGTTCAGGCATATATTGACGTATATGAGGCAGTCAGTACGCTTGGGGTACTGCAAAAATCAAAGGAAGCATTGGATGAAAACTATAAAATTCAGACTGAAAAATATAACTTGAGAATGGTTACACAGCCTGAATACAAAGAAGCAGAAAGAAGTCTAAAGGCTATGGAAGCACAGATTGTAGAACAGCAAGGAAACATTGAAATAGCAAAAGAATCTTTAGGAATATTAATTGGAGTGCCAAATCCGAGCAGACATTGAAATAGTGCCGTTTGGAGTGGAAGACAATTTTACCAAGACAATTGATTTGGCAAAAGGATATGGAAAAATTAACAACACAAAATACTGAGTATAAAATTGCACAAAAACAAATTGATATAAGCAGAAAAAATACAAAACTGGAAAGAGCCAGTTTTTTTCCAACAATTAATGGAACTGTAAATTACGGGGCATTAGGTTCGAGAAATAAATTAAAGGATGTATTTGAAGTGAAGGATTTTTCATCAGGCTGCTGGAGTGACATTTACTTGGAATATTTTTGACTGGGGCAAAAGAAAAGAAGATGTAAAATATGCTAAAAAACTGAAAGAAAAATTGCAGAAGTAAAATCAGAGCAGACATTGGAGCAGGTTAAGGGCGAATATGAGAAAAACATATTATAAGCTGCATAGCGCTTGAAAAAGTCTGGAAGCATTGAAAATTGCAGTGGAAAGTGCAGAAGAAACGTACGAACTGGAAAAAGAAAGATACAATTATAACTTGATAACAATGAATAATTTACTTGATGCAGAGGGCAAAGATTACGTCAGAGCCGTGTAAATTATGCAACTTCAAAGACTTAAATACTACTATCTTGTATCACAATATGGAGCTTTTCTTGATTAATCGGATTTGAAAATATGAAAACAGGAGGAAATAAAACAATGAAATTATATAATAAAAATCGTAGTAGCATTGGCGATACTTGCGATGTTTTAACATATCTTGCGGAAAAGAAGAAACAAAAGTCAGCAACAAATAATGCAAGACCAGTAAAGTCCAAGTTATTGGACAAAACTCAATTTCTTTGGGCTATACAGCGAGCGGAACTTTGAAAGGTATCGAGGAAGTTCCTTATACAGCGACTTCTTCTGGAGAAATAGTTGTAATAAATGCAAAAATGGGGATAGTGTAAGAGCAGGACAGGTAATTGTATCAATTGACAATCAGGTTTGCAAGATCAAATGTTGCAAGTGCAACTTCAAATGTGAATACCGCCTCATCAAATATCAGCTCAGCAGCTGCACTTGAAGAAGCTAGAATAAATTACGAAAAATACAATATGCTTTTATAATAAAAGGCTAGTAACTGAAACAGATTATTTAAAGGCAAAAACTAATTATGATGCTGCAAGAGCCCAGTTAAATGCCTCAAAAAACAGCCTAAGCTCAGCACAGGCAGCACTGGATTCGGCAAATGACACAAATAGAAAATCTGTAATAAAAGACAAATACAACGGGAACTATTGCAAATATGAAACTGGAACTTCATCAGCAAACATCAGCTGGAAGTGCTTTGTTTACTGTGGTAAATGAATCGGAAATGCAACTGGAAGTGGGAGTTTCAGCAGAAGTAATAAATAAAATTTATGTAGGAACACAGGCAAAAGTAAAAATTGATGAGCTGCAAGGAGAAGAGATGGTAGGAACAGTATATGAAGTATCAGCTGCAGCAAATTCAGCAACAAGACAGTTTATTGTAAAAATCAAAATTCCTAATCCTGAAAGAAGGCTAAAAAGCGGAATGTATGGAACAGCAAGCATAGACACTGGAGCAGAAAATGGATTAATAATTCCTAAAAAAGCCATTGTTGTAAGAGGAGTGGAACAAGTGGTCTATATAGTTCAGAATGGTAAAGCAATCGCAATACCAATAAAAATTACAAATCAAAATCAGGAAATGGCGGCAGTTACTGGAAATGGTCTTACTGCAGGTGCAGAACTTATAATAGATGGACAAAATGTTGTACAGGCTAACGAAACCGTTAGAAAAGTACAGTAAATTATTGATTATAACTCAAAAACAGAAAAATTAATATTTTAAATATAATCAGTCAGGCAAATTTTGAAAATTTTATACTTTCTAAATTTGTTTGGCTGTTTTATAAAACAAAAAGATTAAGGAGAAATGAAAAATGACAGTAGCAGATTTCGCAACGAAAAGGGGTCGTTTCTACAACTATGATACTGATATTCATGGTTTTTCAGGTGTTGTAGCTATGCGGTCAATGAAGCAGGAATTGATACCAGACTTTTAACTTTCCGCTAGTAGCTGTTAATACGACTTGGACTGGAGCGGCTTCCGAGGATGTTAAGACTCAGATTTCAAAAATAGAAGATCTGACACTTAATGTTGATGGTATTAAAAATATTTCGACAAGTTCAACTTATGGAACTTCAAGTGTTATGGTAGAATTTAACTTTGGTACAGATACGGATATAAAAGCAAGTACAGATACAGTCTGAAATTGACAAAATAAAAACAGGATCTGCCGTCTGATGCCAATGATCCAGTAGTTTCAAAATTGAATGTAGCTGGTGGAAATTCGGATATGGCAATGATGATTGCAATAAGAGGAGCAGATGAATCGACAATCACTTCATTTATAGAAGAAACGCTGGAGCCAAGACTGAAAAGAAATAGAGGAGTCGGAAATATATCAGTATTTGGTAATGCCACAAGGCAGGTAAAAAGTAAAAGCTGGATCCATATAAAATTACAGGCATACAATTTATCTCCAAGTGAAATATATACTAAAATTAAAGCGGCTCACACAATTGTGCCAGGCGGAACAGTAAAGGATGGTTCAAAAGAATTTATCCTAAGGGTTGATGGAGAATTAAAACAGCTAGAGCAGATACAAAACATCATTATTTCAAACAATGATAATCAGACAGTAAGATTAAGCGATATTGCTATTGTTGAATATGGAACTAAAGATAAAAACTTCTTATTCAAAATATGATGGTCAAGACATGGTTTCTGTTGTAATTCAAAAAAGTAAGGATGGAAATCTAGTTGAAATTGCAAATATTGCAAAAAAAGAATTGGAAAATATGAAACCGTTATTTCCATCAGGTTCAAAGTATGAAATAATAGTTGATAACAGTATAAAAAGTAAAAGACGCGATTTCCAACGTAACAAATAATGGTTTACAGGCATTAGTAATAGCAGTACTTGTCTTATTGGTCTTCCTAAAGGATTTAAGAGCTTCGCTTGTGGTTGGAATGTCAATTCCAATATCAGCAGCATTTACTTTCTTCCTTTTAAATACACAGGGAATCTCACTAAACTTAATTTCACTTATGGGGCTTGCACTTGCGATAGGATCGCTGGTTGATAATGCAGTCGTTACACTGGATAACATATTTGATCATATTCAGATTAATAAAGAGCCAGCACTTGTTGCGGCGGTACGTGGAACAAATGAAGTAATAGTTCCAATGATCGCTTCAACAGCAACATCAGTTTGCGTATTTTTGCCAATTGTATTATTTCCAGGGTTTGCAAAGGAAGTATTTGCGGGAATTTCGCTCTCAATGATGTTCGCACTGTCAACTTCTATTGTTGTAGCAATGCTGTTTATTCCAATGGCATCAAGCCTGTTCCTAAATATTGAAAAAATATCAGGAGCGGCAGGGAAAGCACATAGATTTAATGCGTTTAGAGATAAATATAAAGAGCTTGTAAAAGCAAGCTTTGGAACATAGAAAAAGCAGTTATAATCGGAGTAATTGTACTATTTTTTGTAGTTGTCTTTGGACTTGGAAAAACTGTAAAAACGGCATTTTTCCCAATGATTGACAATGACGAGTATTCGGTAGTTGCACAGCTTTCGACAGGACTTGATGTGGAAGTGGCACACGAAATTTCTAAGAAGATGGAACAGATTGTAAAAGAAGATCCTGTTACAAAAATTATACTACAATAGTAAACGCTCAGGCGGCAATAGTCAATGTCGATGTAAAAAAAGACACGATGAAAGCCATGGAGAGAATGCGTCAAAAAATGAGCGATATTCCAAACGTTACAATTGCAGTTTCTCCATCAAAAGCTGGAGGGCGTTCAGTTTCAAAAGATTATTCATTCCAAGTGGAAGGGGATAATGCTGAAGAAATTAACAGAATTGCCAATGCGATTATGGCAGATATGAAGCAGCAGACATGGTTTAAAGATGTAAAATCATCATCAGAAGGTGGATATCCTCAGGCACAGCTTGAAGTAAACAGAGTGAAAGCAGAAAGTTATGGACTAAGTGTTACAGACATAACTAGAATGTTAAATCAGACTGTATTGGGAGTAGATCCGATAGAAATTACTGAAAATACAGAAACATTAAAAGTTTATATGGAATTTGAAGAGCAGTATAAAAATTCACTTGACAAAATACTGAATATAATGATAAAAACAAGTGGAGGACAATTTGTAAGACTAGGAGACATCGCCACAATGAAACAGGTGGAAGGTGCAGCCTCTATAGAAACTTACAATGGTGCTCAAATTGTAACAGTAGGAGCAAATCTGGATAAATCAAAAGGTCTAAATGATGCATCAAAATTTGTAAACCAGTCATTCCAGAAAACAAATCCTGCCTCAGGATATAGAATAGCTCCAGCAGGAAATGCTCAAAGCCAACAGGAAATGGGTGGAGAAATTATGAATGCCCTTATGATTTCAGTAGCGCTTATTTACGTCGTACTGGCAGTACAGCTAGAATCATTTATTTTAGCCGATAATAATGATGTTGGCGTTGCCATTATCAATGATTGGAGTAATGTTTGGACTGGCTGTAACAAGAATACAGCTGAGCATGTTTGTTATGATTGGTATTCTAATGCTGTTTGGTATGGCGGTTAATAATGCGATTGTATTACTGGATTTTCGTATCGAGTTTTACGGCAAAAGGGATGGAAATTGCGAGGCCCTTGTGGAAGCGGCAGGTTCACGGCTTCGTCCGATACTTATGACAACACTTACAACGGTGCTTGGATGGATTCCAATGGTATTTTCAAGCAAGGGAAGTTCGGGTTATTATCAAGGAATGGCGGTAGCAGTTATGTTTGGACTTTCATTCTGTACATTGCTGACATTATTCTTTATACCTGTGGCTTATTCCATAGTTGAGGAAAGAAAAAAGAAAAGAAGACAAAAAGCAAAAAGAGGAAGCAAGAAAAAGCAAAAATGGCTGAAAGATCACAAAAATAAATAATAATAAACTTTAAAAGAAAAGGAGGTGTTTTTCTTGAAGAGGGTAGAAATATATTTTTGATTCCTACTTTATGGATAAAATAAAGGGAGGAAATGCGTGAATATGGAATTGAGCAATATACAATAATTCCACAAGTTTACAGCCGTTGGAGCAAAACATTAAAACATTTTAACAGCCACGCCCGGAACTGACAGCGTTCTTGTAACGTATCTGGAAGATGATCAGGCAAAGGAAAATTATGCGGCTTATTAAAATTATGAAAATCGATTTAGGAAAGTCAATCTCAATGGAGAGCACTTTTACCAGTAGACGATATTATTTTTGTAAAAATATGAATTATAGTTTGAGTATAAAAAAAGAACGGGTGATTATTAATGTGCAGTTTTTTTGAATTGAAACATCCACTAATTGAACATAAACTTTCAAATTTGAGAAATAAAGATACAGACACTAAACTTTTTAGGGAAAGCTTAAACGAAATAGCAGGACTTATGGTTTATGAAGCAACAAAACATTTGCTGCCCAAGGAGATTGAAACAGAAACTCCTATTCAGAAAAACCACTACAAAAGTTCTGGATAAACCAATAACATTAGTTCCCATCCTAAGAGCAGGACTTGGAATGATAGACGGAATATTGCAGCTTCTTCCAAACGCAAAAGTAGGTCATCTGGGAGTTTACAGAAACGAAGAAACTTTAGAGCCAGTCTACTATTACGCAAAAATGCCAACAAACGTTGTCGAAAGTCAAGTTTTCGTAGTAGATCCAATGCTTGCAACAGGTGGTTCAATGATTTACACAATTGATTATCTGAAAAGACAGAGGTGTAAAAACATAACAGTATTAAGCATTATTGGAGCCCCTGAAGGAATAAATAAATTTACTGAAAAACATCCTGATGTAGATTTGTACATTGCGGCAATTGATACAGGACTCAATGAACATGCGTATATCTATCCAGGATTGGGAGATGCGGAGATAGAATATTTGGAACAAAAATAGTAAAATGGATTTTTTTAGGAAAATACTCTAATTAAAACAATTAGGGTATGTATTTGATTAATAAATATTTATAAAAGCAAAGGGAAATCATCGCCATTTCCTTTGCATCCCTGAGTTTCGTCTAAGCATTTTTGAAACAAAAACGAAACTCGCTGACGCTCAGACAATCGTTTTTATTCCAAAAAATCACGACATTTAAGTTTAATTACAATGGTTATTTTAGTAAGAATTATCAAGTAAAATTTTTACTAAATATAAAAGAAAATCTCAGACAGTTGTTTTTCCCTGTAAAAATTACTAAATCACGGAAATTTTAAAAGATATTTTTATCATCTTCAAAAAGCAAAAAGAAGCAGAATCTCAAAAATTCCACTTCTTCACTATGTGATTTAATAATAACGATTTCCATATTTATCTTCACAATAGTAATATCACTACGTGTCCTATAACATCTTTCGCCACTTTCTCTTCTGCTTTCAGTTACTCTGTTCCAATAACTTGACCAAAAAGTTCGCAACTTACTGTAGTCAGAGCAAGAATTACAAGTAAAAATCAACTTTTTCAAATTTATCAACTCCATTCAATCAAGAATAATTTGTTAATCTCTATTTCCGTACCTATCTTCACAATAAAAGTTACCAGAACGACTCCTGTAACATTCCTTCCTCTTTCAGCTCTTTTCCCTCTTTCATTTCCTGATATGCTCATTATCAAGTAGACTGCAACTTACTGTAGTTATCGCAAAAATTACAATCAAAATCAATTTTTCATGATTCATCAACTCCATTCAAAAACTAAGTTATTAATAACGATTTCCATCCCTATCTTCACAATAAACATTTCCACTATTGCTCATAACAATGAACTCCCTCTATCTGTCCTTTTTGTCTTGCTCTATCCCACGAATTTGAATCAAAAAGTTCACAACTTACTATAGTCAAAGCAAGACATTACAAGTAAAATCAATTTTCTATTCATCAACTCCATTCAAAAACTAAGTTATTACTAACGATTTCCATCCCTATCTTCACAATAAACATTTCCATATTGCTCATAACAATGAACCTCCTCTTTCTTTTTCTCCTTTCACGAGCTTCATTCCATTCCTTCTAAATCTAATAAACCGCAACTTACTGTAGTCAGAGCAAGAATTACAATCAAAACAATTTTTCAAATTTGTCAACCCAATCAACAAAAATAATTTGTTAGTAAACTCTATTTCCATCCCTTATCTTTACAATAACATTTCCATATTGCTTATAACAATGAACTCTCTTTCTTTCTTCTTTCACGAGCTTCATCCCATAATTTTGGGATCTAATAAACCACAACTTACTGTAGTCAGAGCAAGAATTACAATCAAAAATAATTTTTCAAATTTATCAACTCCATTTAAAAACTAATTTATTAATAACGATTTCCATCCTTATCTTCGCAATAAAAATATCCACTACTAGTTCTATAACACTCTTCTCCTCTATTTCTTCTGTTTTGCTGTGCTCTTTCCCATTCTTTAGGATTCAGTAACTCACAACCAACAACTGTCATCGCAAGTAACACTAGTATTATCAGTTTTTCATATTTATCATCTCCGTACGTTCTTTTGTATTATAACATATTTTTATGATAATTGTCTGAAATTAGAATAACATTATAAAAAAACTATTTTAAACAAGAGTTTAATTTTTGATTTTTAAAAAGGATTGGTACTACTTCTCATTTAAATAGTAGAAACTAGAAAATTCATCGAATTAAAAGCCAAAAAAATCTAAATATGGTAATCTTCTATAATTTAATATAGAATGTCGTGATTTTTGAAATGAAAACGACTAAACACATTTATGTGTTTTTTCTGCCAGAACCTTTATAGCAAATATATTTTTATAGAGTTGTTCTAATCTTTATTTGCGAAAGTGAGTGTTAGCGAGTTTCGTTTTCCTAGTAATCAAGGTTAATCCAAATAATAAATGTTTAGACTGCTTTCCCAAATAAAAATTTGGGAATATTTCAAAAAATGCTTAGACGAGCCAGGGATAGTGCTAGCACTTTTCGCCATTCTCTTTAATATGCCATTATTTAAATATGTTAAAATAACTGTTTATTGCGAAATGAAAGGGAAATGGCGATTGATTTCCTTTGCTTTACAAAAAGAAAAATATAAAATTATGAAAAATTTGATTAAAGGATATTTTTAATAATGTGTAATAACATAATCCTGTAAAAATGGGAAATAGTATTAAAAAGAAGTATGAGAATACATTACAAACTTGATTTAAAAAGGAATTTTTATAATTACTTGCTCCTTCGGTTTTGCTGTCTTTATTTATAAATACGCCATAATTTTTGCCGTAATAGAATTTTATTCTTTTATCGACATTTTGAAATCCTACACCGCCTGTCTTGCTTTTTGAACTGTTTTAGCTTTTTCAAAGCCCTATTCCGTTGTCTTTGACTGAGATATTGACAGTGCTGTTTTGTCTGTAAACGTCTATTGTGATAATTCCGTTTCTAGAAAGGTTTTTATTCCGTGATAGATGGAGTTTTCTACAATTGGCTGGATTATGATTTTTGGAACTTCGATGGAAAGCAGGCTTTCGTCTTCTATGTTGAAAATAGGAAAGTTTGTCTTCGTATCTCTGCTTTTTGTATGAATAGATATTCTTTAGTGTGCATAATTTCATCTTTTTAACGGTATTTTTCGTGACCGTTACTAAGGGAAAGCTCAAAATAGTTTGCAAGTGATTTTTGTAATGCTGATTACTTTTTCATTGTCTTCAAATTCTGCCATCCAAATAATTGTATCGAGCGTGTTATACAGAAAAATGTGGATTAATCTGGCTGTGAAGAGCTTTTATTTCATATTCTCGCAAATATTTTTATTTTTTCAACCATTACATTAAAATGTTCTACAAGATTCTGAACTTCATAGCCTGTTTTTCGCTTAAAATGAAATTCCGTAGATTATTTTTCAAAGTTTTGCATATGATTTTCCAGTTTTTATTAAAGGCCTTAGAATCTTTTGTTATTACGATAAATGTAATAATGGAAGAAAAAAAGCTAGTGAAACTAGGGAAAATAATGATAACTATGTGGGAAAAAAATTTTTTTCTTTAAGGTAACTAAGTCATTTGTGTTTGCAAGGCTTCTAAATTCCAGTTTGTATTTTCAATCTGTGTTTCGTATAAATATGTATCTTTATTTTTATTCTTTTCTGAAAATTTTGCAAGGCACTTTTTATCAGCAAAGCATTTCACGTCTTTTGTAGTAAATAATATTGTTATTTTTGTCTACTATAATATTGTCGATTTGTTTTCCAAAAAGAAATGGAATTTAAATATCTTTCAAGAATTTCATATTTAATGTCAAAAACAATAACACCAAGATTTTTCTCCCTTTGAATTTTTATGTCCCGACTGATTGAAAGAAAACCAGAGAGCTGGAATTCATAGAGGAGGTGGAATTTTTCTGCTGGGATTAAAAACGGGCATATCTGAATTGTTTATAGCATCAACATACCATTTTTCCTTCATCATATTTTCTGATATTTTCATATCATTATTTTTTTGTCACTGGATACAATGTTACCATTTTTCCCGATTACAGTAATATTTTTAATTCCTTTATTACTATCAAGAATCGAATAAATCATTTTCAATGCTCTTTTTGAATCTTCATTTCCTGATATTAAAAAAATTTCTAACATCGGCATCAACAGACAAGAGATTAATTATATTTTTTTCAATTTATCTGCATAGAGTGTAATATAACGGGGATGTACTTATGACATTTTCGTTAGTATATTCAATTTCCTTGTTCATTATGATGTATTTTTGAAGTATAGTAAAAATACTGCTTAAAAAGTACAAACAGAAGATTTCCAATAATATAATAAAAAAACAGCTGAAGCAAGCATCGAGTTTTTCATAGTTCTTTTTAATTTCATAGTTTTCTCCAGCACACTTTTCTTAAATTCTTTCGGTGTCATTCCAAAAGTTTTTAAATTTTGAATTGAAAATAATTAAAGTTTTCCATTCCTACAAGCTCCCAATTTGATAATTTTTCAAATCCGTTGTCAAAAGCGAGACTTTGCTCTTTTCCATTCGTATATTATTCAAATAGTCCCTGAAAAAGGAATACCAAAACAAATTTTTAAAAAGTGAACTCAAATATCCAGAAGATAAATTCATTTCATCAGCCAGAGAATTTAAGTTAAAGGAAACATCACTGTATTTTTCTTCAATGTTAAAAATATCTTTATACTTGCTATGAGAAATATTTTTATCAGATTTCTCAGCTTGGCTAATTTTTATTAATAATTTTTCTTGTTTGTTATATTTTTATCTTCTTTCCAGCTTATAGATAAGTTTTGAAATTACTCATTTATATCTGTCTTTGGAAACAGGTTTTTAAAATATAGTCTTCAACTCCGATTTTTAAAAGCCTTTTGATACATATTCAAAATAGTCATATCCAGAAATAATGGCTATTTTAACATCATTTTTCAGCTCTTTCATCTCCTCGGCAAGAGTCAGCCCATTTTTAAAGGGAATATTTATATCCAGCAAGACAAGGTCAGGCAAGACTTCAGAAAAAGTCTTAAAAGGCAGAATTACCATCTTCTGCCTCATCAAACATCACTTATCTTATATTTTTCAAAATCAATAAAAAGTTTTAATACCTCTTCTTATAATCGGTTCATCATCAATTATTAAAATACTATACACTTGATTTAACAGCTCCTTTGATTTGTGCAGCTGTCAGATGTCCCGCAAAGTTTAACAATATTCAAGTTCCCATCCAGTACAATGTTTGAAGGATACCCCCAAAACTTTTTGCCCTTTTTAGCATTTCCCCTTTTCATCCAGCAAAACAGTAGTATTTTTGTAATTAAGCCCTTTATACCACTGAATAAATTTGGCTGTAGGTTTTTCTCCCTTTTGCCCTGGAGAAGCAATTGTTATAACTGTAAAATTCTTACTTTTATCTGCACTTAAAGAATTAATTTCGCTTAATCCCGAAAGACAGATAGGACACTCATGATGCTCCACATTTTAATATATATTTTTCTTACCTTTGTACTTGTTAAGGGAAACAGGTTTATTATTAATGTCCTTTAACTGAACTCCCTGCAGTGTATTTCCGAATGAAATCGCTCCAAAACTCAATAAAGTTGCAATTGTCGTAATTAATTTTTCATAAAAATTACTTCCTTTTCTGTATTATAACAAATTTAAAATATTTTTGTAATTATAGTTATTTTTGATTACTAATTGTTTTATAAAATTTAAAAATAAAAATTATTAAAAAACTTATTCATTATTACCAAAAATTCCCATAAATATAATTAGAAATCCTCCAAAAGATTTTTAAAATACTTTGTGTATTGATTTAAAGCTCGTACTTTTTAGTAATTCCTGAGAGAAAAAGGAAAAACAGAACAAATGGAGTGGCGAGTCCCAAGACGTATATAAACATCAATAACCCTCCATAGACTGCAGATCCTTTTTCTCCTGCAAGAGTAAGCACTGAGGCAAGAATAGGGCCTCACACATGGAGTCCATCCCTAGACTAAATGTGTCCTAGCAAAAGCCTGTAATGAAGAATTTTTGCCAATTAAATCCAAATTTACAGATTTATTTTTTCTAAAAAGTTAAATTTTTAAGATGCCTGTCTGATGTAATCCCAGTATTATTACAATTATTCCTGCTAAAACTTTTATAGTGTCATTAAAGAAAAATTCCCCAGTAAGAAAACTAAAACTAAAAGCCATACAGCTACAAAAGTAAGCGAAAGTCCTAAAAATAAATAAAAAGGTACTAAGCACAGTCCTTTGCTTAAAAATTCCCAAATATACAGGAACAATGGAAGAATAGCATGGAGATAGAAAACTTGCTACCCCTCCTAAAAATACACTTCCTACCAATAATGGCTGATTAAACATAAATTATCTCCTATCCTGTTCATTTTTACTGAACTAATTTTTATTAAATATCCGTAATGCTCTTTTTCCATATCCTTTAAAGGAATAAATTTGATTGAAGCACTATTTATGCAATAACGAGCCGCCTTTGTCTTTTGAGGTCCATCATCAAAAACGTGTCCCAAGTGGGCTTTTTCCACTTCGACTAAGCACTTCTGTCCTTACCATATTAAAACTTGTATCATTTGCATAAGTTACAACATCTTTTTGAAATAGGTTTTTGTAAAACTTGGCCAGCCACAGCCAGAATCATATTTATCCTTTTGAGGAAAATAATGGCTCTCCTGTCGTTATATCCACATAAATTCCAGCTCTCATGATTGTCCCAGTACTCATTTTGAAAAAGAATGTTCAGTATCTGTGTAACGCTGTATTGAAGTGGAGTAAGCCGTTTTTCAATTCTTCATCACTTGGTTTTTGGATAATCTTTTTGGATCAATGATAACTTCATCTGCTTTAGAAATATCAATGTGGCAATATCCGTTAGGATTTTTTCTTAAATAGTCCTGATGGTATTCTTCTGCGAGAATATAATTTTTTTCAAAGGCTGAACTTCAACTTGAATTTTATCTGTATATTTTTCTGCTCTTCTTCAATTTCCTGTAAAATAATTTCTTTATCTTTTAGGGATTAGTATAATAAATCCCTAGTTTCTGTATTGTCTGCCTCTATCATTTCCCTGCTGATTAATGCTAGTAGGATCTACAACTTGAAAAATAATATTTAGCGACTTGCTCAAAGAAATTTTGTTTGCGTCATACTTTTACGTGAACTGTTTCTGCGTGATCCGTTGATGCGACAATGTTGTAACTCGTTTTTCAGTTTTTACCATTCGCATAGCCAACTGTAGCATCCTTTACCCGTCGATTCTTTCCATATATGCCTCAAGTCCCCAGAAACAGCCACCAGCAGATAGATTTCCCTAATGTTTTCGTTTCCTGCCTGAATCATATTTTCTTTTTCGGTTTATTTTTCATTTTCTGTTTTTACGATTTTTATTTTTATTTGATAATACTACTGAAAATAAAGCTAAAGATAGTATTAAAAATAATAGTAGACTTCTAGATTTCATAAAACCGCCTCCTCGATTTATATTTAAATATTTTTTTGTATCTACAACAATAGTATAGTACAAAAATTTATAGAAATATAGTAATATCTATAATTTTATCATATCTACGAAAATTTGATTATTTTTCTTGTAGTTTGAGAAAAATTTGATACATCTCTATTATCTACCTTTTTGTTAACTAAATCCCTATTTTCTTAAATCTTTTTATTTTTATATTGTAATAATATTTTATTGACTTTTTGTTTAATTGGATATACTTTAATTGAAACATTAATTTTATTAAAAAGATAAGGATGATGTTTTTATGAAAAAGTACTTATATGTTTTTCTTTTATTAAGTTTAATTATTTTCCAGCTCAAAAACTAAAAACCTCTTATTATAAAAATTCAAACAAAATGGAACTGGTATTTATTTTTAGATAGAAAGCGGTTCAATGAGTGGACTGGAGTCTGATACTATCGAGGTTTTAATTCTGTTCTGGAAAAACAAAGAAAAGACAAAAATCAAAATGGACAACAAACAACAACTGCTTTATTTGACAACGAATATGAATTGCTCGCACAACAAAATCCCAATACAAATAGTAAAAACTTTTGACTGAAAAAGAATACTTTGTAAGAGTACTACAGCTCTTTAGATGCAATTGGAAAAACTATTTCCCAAGTAAAATCTGAACAAAACAAATTGGATACCAAGGAAAAATCTGGTAAAAGTTCTATTTGTAATAATTACTGACGGAATGGAAAAATGCAAGTAAAGAGTACACAGTAAATTCAGTAAAAACTAATTAGTGAACAAAAAGAAAAAGAATTGGGAATTTCTGTTTTAGGAGCAAACATAGATGCACATAAAAACAGCTGGAAGTTTTTGGAATAGACGATCAGGACGCCGCCCAATATAAAATCTGACAGTATTGGAACTCAACTAAACTATGATTCAATAAACAACGCAGTAAAAGAGTTTAGATCCAACAGTAAACTTAATGAAAAACTGGAAAAAGAAATAGAAAATGATGCATAGAGGAAAATAGCATATACAAATATTCTTCTTAAAATTTGTATAAGTTAATCAAAAATATTCTTTAAAAATTAAAACAAAATACTACAACAAATTTGAACAAAAACAATCAACACAAGATTATTTTAACATCATAAAAAGATCCCATTCTTGGTTGAGTGGGATCTTTTTATTATAATATATATAAAAAGATTATGACTTCATAATTTCTTCTGCATAATTTTGTATTTTTATAATTTAGGTTCAATATTCCTTTTTCATTCAGTATCTTTCTAGCCCATTTTCTTAACTTCTACTTCATCATTCTTTTCATAATAGTAATACATTGCTTTAAACATCGAAATACTATCTTTCTGTTCAGCGGCTATAAACCATTCTAATCCTTCTTCCTTTTGATTATTTTCAGTTAGTATTTCACCGTAAGATTCCCGACATTCTAAATTTCCTTTTTCTGCACATACTTTAATAATTTTCTGCCTCTTTCTTGTTAGCTTTATTGTCTAATGTTGCAAGTGAATACGTATCTTGAAGAACCTTCAGCATGAAAGCCTTTTCTGTATATTTCTATTGCCTTGTCTTCCTTGTTATAATATAGATAATACAATCCCTAAGTCAGTGTATGCTCTTTTTATTATATTTTATTCTTCGTTGTATAATTTTTCTGGCTTCTTTTATATTTTCCCTCATCTTTCAAATAATCTGCTTCCTAATAAAAGTTTTACATATTTCCTGTCATTTTCATTTACATGTAGCATCACAATACCATATCTCTTTCATTAACTGAAAGATTTCCTATCTGAGAGATATCAAAAAGTTTTTCCTTCCATTTTTGCATTTCCGTTTCCTTATTTTGTTTCAAAATACAACAAAATTAACTGATATATTGAACTTTTATCATCCTTCTCAGCTCCTTTTAAGAATCAGTTTTTCTCGCTCATCCCACTTTTTCTTTTTGTATAAAAGCCATCGAAAGTTGTGATATCTTGTTTTTCAATTCCTTTTGCATACCATTCCTTCGCTTTATCTATGTTCCTCCTCAGACTCTTCAGAGCATACCAGCCGCTGAATAAGCACCTTTTTCATAGACTCTTTAATTTCTATTCCTTTTCCTTATCTCCGCTATCGTAATACATCGTACCTATAACCGCATAAATCTCTTTTTATTATATTCAAGCATTTTTGGTAATACTCCTCAGCTTTTTCTATAATCTCCATTATTTTCGTATTCTTCAGCTTTTTCCATCCACTCCATATAAACTTGTTATGCTTTTGACTAGCTATTTCCTGATTTGATGTATAAGATTTCCTATTTGCATTATCTATACTGTTACAAAAACGAAAAGTGCAACAATAATTCCAAACACTCACCCAATCATAGATTTCTTTTCTCTTTGGGCTTTGTCATCGAGATCATTTACTTCTATGATTGATTATATTGATTCTTCTTAATTTGATATTTTAACTTCTCCTTAGTTAAATTCGTATTGTTCCCATTTTCCAAATTATTACTAGGATTATTTATCGTGTCATTTTGATTATAAAGATTATTTTCATCTCTCATGATTAAAGTCATTCTTTTCGTATTTTTATCATCATTCAATTTATTTTTCAACATCTAAGTTATCATATTGCTGTTCCTCATAGTTAGAATTCCTTACTTGATATCTCGTTTCATCATTTTTCTATCAAAAGTTCTTTCTCTTTTTCCTCTTTTGCAGCTTTCCCACGAAAATCATCAAACTCATCCTTTTCTTTTCTGTTTTTGATTACTATAGCTGATTATAACTGCCAATACCATAATCCATCTGAAACAAAAAGTAAACCTGACATTTTATTTTCCTCCTTTATATAATTTTAAATACTTTCTATTTTAATCATACTAAAAATCAAACTATTAAAAATTATATTTATTTAGTAGTCATATATTTTATAGTTTTTATTTTAAGCCAACTTTTTAATATAATTATACCTTACATAAAAAATCGAATAATTTAAAAATAACTAGAACTAAATATATAGTGTAATGATCAAATATATATAACTTGATATTAGTAAATATATGTTGTATAATTATAACAGAAATAAAAGTTACTGTTAAAATATGCAAAAATTAAAATATATAATAATTAGAACGTGAAAATAAAAGGAGAGATGAAAAATGATTTGTATTTATTTTAGTTTCCTTGTTTGCACTTGTATCTTGCGGTGGTGGAGGTGGATCAGGTGGTGGAAGTTCTCACGAATAATCCAACTCCTTCAACAACGCCATCCTATAATAATAACAGTGGTACTAACAATAATAGCAGGACGGAAATGTAATACTGGAAAATAGTGGTTCAGCTAGTAACAACAGTTCTTCGGTTTGTCGCTGGCTACAAAACTTATAATGGAGAAGTTAGATGCTGAGAATTCTTACACTTATAACAAGCCTATGTGAGAAATTTGACAAATATAGATGGAGAGAAGACTATAAGTTTGGATATGACGGAAATATTGAATGGCACGGAAATCTATAATAGACACAATCCACAGATTCAGAAACTTATTATACTGATACGGGAGTAAAGTTGGGGTTATTGATAGTGACTTTAATGGGAACTACTACAATGATTTGTACAACGAAAGTCAAAAATATAACATGGATTTACAGCCAAAGAGACCCACAAGATGAAGACCATCATGCTTTATATGGTAACAAGTCTTATTGCTGAAAAGAAGGTATTGCACGAGATGCTAATATGTATGTAATTGACGGACACATCCATATCAAGTGGATCAGTTAAAGATACTGTTGATTTATACGAGCTCTTTATTCAAGAGGGAGTAAGAATATTTAATCAATCTTTTGATATACAATTGAAACTTGTCTTCTAATCACCTACAATTTTTACAAGATCAGCTTAATGATGGTGCAGAGGATTTTTATAAAAAGGCAGTACATAACGGAGCATTATTTGTATTTTCTGCTGGAAATAAAGAATATAGAACTTCTGGAGTTCTTGCAACACTTCCATACTGGGTTCCTGAACTAGAGGAAGGCTGGATTAATGTAAATGGTCTTACTTCTAAAAGTAGTAGTAAAAAGGTGATTTAAGCTGATAATTTAAAACCCTTAGCTGGAGCAGGACGACACTGGACTGTAACCACAATTGCAGATTATTTTATGAAGTAGGATGGAGATAGAAGAGTCTCATACAGGAACATCTTTTGGCTAGCACCACGTGTAATCTGTAACAGCACCTTAATAAAAGAAAAGTATCCATTTATGACAGGAGATTTATTAAGACAAACGATTCTTTCAACTGCGACTGATATTGGAGATGAAGGAGTAGACGATGTTTATGGATGGGGACTTTTTGAATATTGATAAAAGCTTTGAAAGGACTCCATTATTTGACAAAGAGGCGTCACACTTGGTGATGATGTTTATTACTCTTGACGGAAGTAATAAGACTTATCAATTTGACAATGATATTTCAGGAGATGCAGGACTTGTTCTTCGTGCTCAGAACACTGGTATTAAAATGGAACTTCAACTTATACAGTGAACTAACGTAGGGAAATAACGTTTATTTAAAAATGAAAAAGTAATTTCTCCGTAAACTTTCTATTGGAAAATCTGCTATAGTGGAAGTATCTGATCTAAATATAAACAGTATATCCAAAATGATGGTACTTTCATAAATAATGGAAATTCTGTAGCAAACACACGTTATAATGTCGACTGACTCTCAAATGTATTCTGATATTAATGCTAACTTAAAGGTTGAAAAATGCCGAAATGAAACGGTACAGTAACAACTACAAATAATAACGGAGAATATTTGACAAAAATGGTAAAAATATTGATATAATTACTGGAAATGTTAAAGGAAATGCACAAATTAAGAGTGATAATGGATTGATGACCATCAATGAAAACCGAGAACTGGAAATTTATCAGCAAATGCTTTAGAACTGATACAGTCAGATATGCCAAAACCTGAAATGCTGATACAGAACAACTAAATACGCACACACAAATTGAAACAGCACTAGAAAATGTAGATGACAAATTATGAGCCTGGAAAAACTGAAGTCTGGAAAAACTTGGGACAAAATTACAATCTTTAAATTCCAACACTCTTGACAGTATGTCTGGACAAATTTATGCTTCTGCACAGGTTTTGACTTTTTGAACTAAAGTGAAACAGTTAATAGAAATTTATCAATAGAATGACAATATTAAGTAAAAGTTTAGAAAACTGACAATACTTTTGGATTATGGACTGCTGGAATTTATTCAAAAAGGAAAAATTGAAAAGATGGCTTTGCAAAAGGTAAGACAAATGTAAAAGGCGGACAAGTTGGATTTGATATAAAAATAAATCAAAATGCAATTTTTAGGTGCAGTAGACTGATTACAGTAAAGGAACAGTCAAATTTAACAGATATAACGGAATCTCAAAAGCTGATATGACAGGATTTTCTATTTATGGTAGACAAAATCTTGGAAATGGTTAGTTTATCAGGACGTACAGGTATAGGATTTGTTGACAGTAAAGTTGAGCGTGATATAATCGTGAACAACAACTATATTGAACATTCAAAAGTGAATCACAGAGACAAAAATATTTGCAGGTTATTTTGAAACAGGATATGACATAAAACAAATCAGGTAATTTCGCAGTTACTCCATACGTTGCACTAGGTGTAGACCGTGTAACACGTGGTAAATTTTCTCGAAGAAAATACAAACTTTTGGAATGACTGCTAATAAAAACTTATAACATACACAACAGCAGGAATAAAAAGCAGTTAAAACTGTTGGAAATACAGATATAACAGGTATTTAGGATATACTCTATGGATTAAATAAAAAGACTTGACGCTTTTGATGTCGCATACAATTTTCACCAGATGCCAAATTTGAAGTAAAAAGGTATAAATTATTCAAGAAATAAATTAACAGCAGGAATTGGAATAAACACAAAAGTTACTGAAAATATGAGCTGGTATGCAAATTATGACTACAAAACATTCAACTGATAATTCAAAAGGTAATAACAGCATAGTTACAACTGAATTAGAATTGAATTTTAAAAATAAAAATTTATTTTTAAAGTATTGATTTTTCAAAAAGTTTGTTATAATTACAATGTTAATATTATTATTAATCTTTTTCATATATCACAACCGAAGATTAGGGTCATCAAAAAGGCAGTCTATACCTCTTCTCTCGTGGACTGTATTTACTATTTTTCAAGTATTAAAATTAAACTTAACAAATACTATTCAATTAAAATAATTTTATACAAAAATAAAGGAGCCAATATATTTAGCTCCTTAATTTTATATACTTTCAACACATTATTTTACAAGGTTATTACTCATAATCTCCATCTATTCTAACTTTTCGCAAAAATCATTCCTTCTTTTAGCTTTTTATATTTTAGTTTTAATTTTTCCCGTTAGAACTTGTTCTGAATGTTCTTCCTTCTGTTACCAGATCTATAAACCTTTCATCTTGATAATGCGTTTCAAATTCCAAATTTTTCCCAATCATTAAAAGAATTATTTATAACAACTATTATGGAATTATCTTCAATCACTCTTTCATAAACAATTAAATCTTTTTCATTATCTGCCATAATTTCTCTAAATTTACCATAGACAAGCGTTTTATTTTTCTAGTCTTATTCTTATTAACTTTTTATACCATTCAGAATAAATCACTGTCAACTTTTTTGCTGGTAAACTTCATTTTGGTTAATATGTGATGGATTTTTCATCATCATACAAATATTCCTTCCATAACATCGGTTTTTCGGCAATATGGATCAGTTGCTCCCCACATTCCTACTTCATCACCGTAAAATAACATTGGTGCTCCAATGTATGTCATTTGGAATACTGAGATTAATTTTAATATATCCTTTGGCTTGATTGGACTGTTTCGCCAGTCTATTGTTGTGTTTGGATGATAGTTTGAGGCTAGATCCGGGACGTATTCCATTGTATCCTTTTTCAAGCTGTTTTCCTTCCTCCAGATTTCCTTCCCGATTACATCATTTACAATTCTTGAATAAAAGCCTGTCGGTATCATGTGAACCATTCAAATTTTGACTTGCCTGTAAGGCCTGATATGGATACCAAGTTCTTTTTTCACGCAGTTCATTGAAAAAGTCCTGTGCTTTCAGTTTATACCTTACTCCACCTTCTCGACTTTGATTTACAAAGAAACCAATAACTGTTTTTAACCATTCATAGTTCATTACAGTGTCAAATTTTGTTTCCACCGTTAATGTCGCCTGCAGCATTTCCCCAAAGTTCCGCAGTAATGTAGGAATCTGTCTTGCTGCCTTTTACAACTTCACGCCATTCATTCCAGAAGTTCTGATTTTCAAGGCAATTTGGTACATCAAGACGCCATCCGTCTATTCCATCATCTTCCATCCAGTTTTCACTTTCTTTTCCGTCAGGCCCATACATCCATTTTCTGTAATATTAAAAATATACTCTTTATATTCCCGATTAAACGAGTTAAATTCAGGTAATGTGTCAAATCCTCCCCAAGCATTGTAAATAGTTCTTTTTCTATTTGCAATAAGAGTTTCGTATGCCTGCTCCTTGCTCATTTCATCAGTTATTGGAACGTGCTGTCCAAAATCCGTAAATTTATACCAGTCCTTATATTTAGAATTTTCCCCATCAGCAAGAACCATATTGAATGTCCAATGCTCACTGCTGCTATGATTGAAAACTCCGTCAAATATGACACGGATACCATTTTTATGAAATTCCTTTATCAAATCAACCATTATCAAGTCTGATTCTGTCCATATCCATGTTGATGGATCTTCTGTTTCTCCATAGCCATTTTTTTCCCACGGTTTTTACCATTCAGATTTACTTCCAGAAGTTTTTAGCTCACTGCTTGTTGAGCTTTGTTTGCCAAGTATATCCACATACGACTTATTTCCATATTTATTTTTTTATTAATTTCTACGCTATGAGTTTTTCCACTTGTCTTTATTGTCCCAAAGTCTGGTGAAATATGTCTAAAGTCATTTGCCCCATATTTATGGTTTTGGTATGAGAAAAATACTGGATTTAGCCACACTGCATTAATTCCAATCCCTTCATAGTATGGTATTTTTCTTTTATTCCTGTAAATCTCCACCATACATTCTGGCATATTTTTAAGCTGTAGTCAATTTCACGCCTCCCAGTTTTTCCCAAATTACCTGTTCCCTAAAAGTCAGAAGTCCAACTTGATTTCTGTCAAATTGGCTAATCACATTATTGCTCCCATTTATAATCTTCGATAAAGTTCTGCTCATGAAGTCTGTTAGGGCTTAAAAAGCTCAGGTCCAAATTCATTAAAAATAGGATCGTTATAGTGGTTTCCATTATAAAAATCTGTCTGGAAAAATATTATACCAGATTGCCTCTTTTTGCCCAGTTTGGAACGTCAAATAGCTGTATATCCTTAGAAGTTGTGTTTACAATTAATCTTTTTGGCTTGCTGTAACTCAATGTTTTTCCGTTAAAATAGGCTCTTGAGCCGTTATCTTCAAGAATAAAAATAATACAAAAAGTTTTTGCTTCTTTACCAAAAATTTATTATTCTTTTCAAAAATAATCAAATCCGTTTGTCTTATCCTGATACCTTTCCAGCTCATAAATCATTTCATAATTATCTTCTTCATGTAAAACAACACTAATATAGGCACGTTCTACATCATTCATCTGAGTTCTTATTTTAAACTCGTATTCATTATCTGAAAGCTTGTTAAAATATTGCAAGCTGTCATAATTATGTACGATAGCCTTCAAATTTGTATTTTTGTCAATGGCTTCATATACAAATTTTCCAGTTCCCAAATCTCCTTGTGGAAACAATGCTCCATTTTCTCCAACTATTAATTTTTTATTTTCATTCTCAGGATACCATTTACCGTCAATCAGGTATTTATATTCATAAACTCCCTCAGGTGAAGCCAATATTACTTCATAATTTGTTCCTTCAAAGTGATGAATAGACTCAGTATCAGGCTTCCAGTTATTAAAGTTCCCTGCAATTTCAACTTTATCAGCCTTTTCCAATCCAAAATCAGCAATATCCAAGTTCATTCTGTAAAATTTCATTTTTGTGAATGAAATCGTCTTTTTAGAAGGACAATACTCTACATAAATATCTATTCCCTTTTGAAATCCAGTTATTGACTTTGGTGGCAAGTCTTCATCCACCACAGCCTCAAATCTTTTTGCAAATGGAGCTGTGTGATTATAAGTTACGCCACTTATAACATCTGTTTCCTCATTTTTATTTCAAAAATAGCTTCCTGATTCGATATTTCCCCATTTATATAAAAATTTTCCCAATTTTTGTTTCAAGTTCTCTTCTTTATAAAATTTATTATCCTTATAAATTATAATTTTATAACCCATTTTTATCTCCTAATTTATCTGCTCTTTCCTTTAATCTAATTCTAAAAACACTTTATATGCTCTGTATGTTTCATACAAATCTGCTTTTGATGAGATTTCAAATAAAGAGTGCATTGATAAAAGCGCAGGCCCTGCGTCTACCGTTCTGATTCCATAGTAAGCCAAGAACTTAGCAACAGTTCCTCCACCACCTTCATCTACTTTTCCAAAAGCCACCCGACTGATATTTAATCTCATTTTTGTCAAATATTTGTCTTATTTCCTGAATAAATTCTGCATCGGCATCGTTTGCCATAACTTTTCCACGGCTTCCTGTATATTTTGCAAATGCCAGTCCATAAGATAATCTTGCTGCGTTTTCCACATCATGAACTGACTTAAATACAGGATTTAACGCAGTCGTAACATCTGAGGACAAGGCTTTTGAGTTCCACAAAGTTTCCCTCAATATCTGATCATTGTAATTTTTTTCTGTAAGTGAAAGCATTTTCCCAACAACATATTCAGGCAATGTTGACTTCAAGCTGGTAGAACCTTCACTTCCAATTTCTTCTTTATCTGTCAAATAAATCATAACAGTTTTCTCAGTTTCCTTAACATCAAAGCAAGGCTCTTAGCGAAGTATATGCACAAATTCTGTCATCTTGACCATATCCTCCAATCATGCTCTTATCAAGCCCTACATCCCGCAATTTTCCAGCAGGCACAACTTCCAGCTCTGCTGTAAAGAAATCATCTTCTTCTATTCCGTAATCTTTTTTCAATTTATCAAGTACAAACTGCTTTATTTTTTTATTTACATTTTCATCATTTAAAGGCATATTTCCAAATAACAGTTTTAGTTCTTCACCTTTAATAACATCTCTTGCCTTTCTTTCATCCTGCACATTGTAAGACAGATGAGGTAATATATCAGGCATACTGAATACAGGTTCATCATACTTTTTCCCAATTGAAAGTGTCACTTTTTCTCCATTTTTCACTACACTATGTAATGCAAGTGGAGTTGCGACCATTGATATTTTTAATCCCACCATAATAATGCGTATTTAAAAGTGCAAATTCCTCGTCTTCCATTATTGGATTAGGCTTTAAATCCAGTCTTGGTGAATCTACGTGGGAAACAATCATATTAATTCCGCTTTTTATATCATTTCCGACAATTACTGCAATGATATTTTTATTTCTGTTGTTAAAATAAATTTTATCTCCTTTTTCAATTCACTTTTTCATTAATATTGACAAAGCCATTTTTTCAAGTTCCTTTTTCTGTCAAATCCACAAATTCTCTCTCAGTTTTGGCAGAATCCAAATATTTTTTTATAATCTTCAGCAAAGTCAAAAATCACTTTTTGTTCATCTGTATAATTTTTCCACAAATTTTCCTTTTGTCATTTTCTACATCCTTTTCCAAAGTTCACAAAATACACAACAAAAGATGGCTACTTGAAAAATGTCCCAAATCAGCCACCTTCTTTCCAAACTAAATTAACTTTTCAATTTATCAAATTTATTAAAATTTTACTAGATTTTTCAAAATTAAACTAGATAAAACATAATGCAAGATATTTTTAGAAATATCCCAGTTAAAATACTATTTAACTTCGTTCAATCCAATTCTTTTCCAGCTTCTTCGTATCCAGGTTTTCCTAACAATGCGAACATATTTTTCTTGTATGCTTCCACTCCTGGCTGATCAAATGGATTTACACCTAAAAGGTATCCACTCACTCACATGCTTTTTCAAAGAAATAGAATGTATACCCTAAATGATAAGGAGTAGCTTCAGGAATGTTTACGCCTAAATTAGGTACATTTCCGTCAATATGTGCCAAAATTACTCCATCAGTTGCTTTTTTATTTACATAATCCAATGTTTTCCCAGCAATAAAGTTTAGTCCATCAAGGTTATCTTTATCACTTTCAATGACAAATTCCACTTCTGGTTTTCCAATAGAAACTACTGTTTCAAAGAATAATCTTTTCCTTCCTGAATATATTGTCCCAATGAATGCAAGTCTGCTGAAAAATCTGCCGAAGTTGGATACAATCCTTTTCCATCTTTCCCTTCAGATTCTCCAAACAATTGTTTCCACCATTCTGCCAAATAATGAACTCTTGGCTCATAATTTACCATTAATTCCAAGTCTTTTCCTTTTCTATGCAAGATATTTCTCACAGCCGCATATTGTAAAGCCTGATTTTCATCCATATTTTTGTTTGCAAAATCATTCATTGCATCTTTTGCTCCAGCCATCAATTCATCAATATTAATTCCAGCCGCAGCAATTGGTAAAAGTCCTACTGCAGTCAATACAGAAAATCTTCCTCCAACATTGTCAGGTACAACAAAAGTTTCATATCCTTCAGCTACAGCAAGTGTTTTTAATGCACCTTTTTCCTTATCTGTTGTAGCGTATATTCTTTTTGCGGCTTCTTCTTTTCCATATTTTTCTTCCAGCATTTTTTTGAACACTCTAAATGCAATCGCAGGTTCAGTGGTAGTTCCAGATTTTGAAATTACATTTACTGAAAAATCCCTATCTCCAACAACTTCTATTAAATGTTGCAAATAAACACCGCTCATATTTGTTCCTGCAAAGTAAATTTCAGGAGTCTTTCTTTTATCTTTTGGCAAGTTATTGTAAAAGCTGTGTGATAAAAACTCTATTGCAGCTTTCGCCCCTAAATAAGATCCTCCAATTCCTATTACTATTAAAACTTCTGAATCATTTTTAATCTTTTCAGCGGCCTTTTTTATTCTGGCAAACTCATCCTTGTCGTAATTTTCAGGCAAGTCAACCCATCCTAAAAAGTCACTTCCTGCTCCACTTTTTGAAGTCAATACTTCATTTGCTAATTCTACATACGGTTTTAATATGTCTTAATTCATTTTCGTTAAAAATGCAAATTGATAATTAAAATTCAATTTTTCCATTTTTTTCTCCTTAATATAAATATTTTTATTTTTCAGATTTTCTTAAAATCAAAAAAATCCCTGTTATTTCATCACATAGTAATCCAACTTTAAAAATTAAATAATAATATAACTACTCTAAAAAGACAAACTTCTAAAAAATTATAGTCAATAATTATATCCCATTTTTAAAGTAATTTTTATTAAACTATTTTTCAACTAAAGTATAACAAAAAGCACTTTTCAAATTTTTCTAACATATTTTTTAGATTTTTAAAAAATTTTTCTAAAAATTTTAAATTTTATCACATATTGTCCAAGTTTTCTCAAAAATAAAATTAATTTTAATTACATACATTCAGCCTTTTTAACTTGAGTTTTTAAAACAGTTTTTACTGTTATTCCCTTTTATACTGAATTAATCAAGATTAAACAAATTTAACATTCTAACAAAATATCATAATTTCAAATTTAACTTATTCGTATTTTGTTAAATTTCCCTTACTTACAGTCCCCTTAATATTAAACTTATCATCAAACTATGTCAAATCTGCAACATACCCTTCCTTTATAAATCCATATTTTTCATCCACAGCTACAGCCTCTGCTGGATAAGAAGTTGCCATTCTAAGTGCTTCTTCAAGTGAAACATGCCCTTTTCCACAAGATTTTTACTCCTTCAATCATAACTAGAGCAGAACCTCCCAAAGTTCCTTCTGGCGAAACACATTTTCCATCTTTATATAAACTCTATTCCCTTCAAACATAAATTCTGTCATATTCTCAGTTCCAGCAGGGCTAACAGCATCTGTCACAAGATAAAGCCGATCCTTCAATATTTTTTTAGCAATTTCTACAGAAACAAAATCCATGTGAAGCCCATCAACTATTATCCCACAGTTTGTAGTGTCATTATTGAATAAAAATCCTACAACTCCTGGCTCTCTTGAATCCAATGCTCTCATAGCATTATACAAATGCGTAGCACAATTAAAATAGTCTTTCTTTTCCATACATTCTTTATACGTTGCATTCGTATGCCCCACAGCGATATTAATCCCTGCTTTTTTCAATATTTCAAGATGTTCGACTTTAGCCTTTTCAGGTGCAATTGTTATTATTTTTGTAGCTTCAGATCCTGCATCCGCTATTTTTTCTATCATTTCATCAGATAGGACTCTTATGTATTCAGGACGATGAATTCCTTTTTTCTCAACACTTATATAAGGTCCTTCTATATGAAGCCCCAAAACTCCAATTTCCTCCTTATCTTTTATTTCCTTCATAAGATTCAGAGCTTTTTCTATTTTCTCATCTGGAGAAGTTATAAGCGTTGGCAAAAACGAAGTACATCCGTATCTCTTATTAGTTTCATTCATTATCTCAAGTGTCTTTTGCGAAATATCATCATTAAACAGTACTCCTCCACATCCATTAAGCTGTAAATCAATAAATCCTGGCGACAGAACCATCCCTTTTGCATCAACTACTTCCTGATTTTCTAATTCTTTTTCATCAATCAATGAAAAATCCGTTACTTTCTTTATAAATTTCCCTTCCAAAACAACGGCATCTTCCTCAATAAATTTTTCCCCATCAAATATCTTTGCATTCTTTATAATCATCTCAATAATTCCTCTCTATTTTGCTAATTCTATTAAATACTATATTCTTCCAAATCCAAATTTTCTTGCCTCAATTTCCTTAAAAATACCTGTACGTCTTAACTTTTATATCTGAAGCTGCCATTTCATCAATTACCAGCACAGCTCTTCTATGTAGCTGCAAAGCCGAAATTGTCCAAAGATGATTTACTCCGCCTTCTACACCATGATAAACTGCACGAGCCTTTTTATAGCCATTTGCAAGAATCATAACTTCCTTTGACTCCATTAGTGTTCCCTACACCTATTGTCAAAGCCAATTTTTGGTACTTTTTCGATATCATTGTCAAAAATCTAGAATTTGCCAAGATTGTATCATAAGTCAAATCTTTATCACGTGTATGTGAAGAAAGTGAGGATCCAGGCTCATTAAAAGCTATATGTCCATCCTCTCCAACTCCGCCTAAAAATAGATGTATTCCACCAGCCGCTTTTATTTTGTTCTCATAATCTTCACATTCTTTTTCCAAATCTTCGGAACATCCATTCAGAATATTTATATTTTCTATATCAATATATTTAAAAGAGTTCTCATTCATAAAATAATGATAACTTTGGGAGATTTTTCTAGCTTTAATCCCACATATTCATCCATATTAGAAAGTTACAATATTTTCAAACGACAATATTTTTCATTATATAAATTTATCAATTCTTTGATAAGTTGCAAGTGGCGTAGAACCAGTAGGGAGCCCCTCAATCAAAAGGCTTCTTTTCCTTTGTAGGTTTAAATTTCAATATTTTTTTAGCTATTTGAATGCACTCCATTTTGCAACTTCATCAGCATTTTTAAGAATAATTACACGCATTTAATTCACTTCCTTTAACAATTTTAAAAATTTAAATTTTCATTAAAATAACCTTTACTATTATTATATAACCTCATTATGTCAAGCATATTTTTACTTTTTATAAAAATCTTGGGAATTTCTATTGGATTGATTGTATAATTTAGTTAAGATGATAAATAAAAACTATAATTATAGTGAATTAATTAGGAGAAAAATATGAAAAACATACTTAGTAACAGGTGCAACTGGCTTTTATCGGTTCCAACTATTTAAAATATATTTTAAATAAAATACAAAAAATGAAGAAATTAAAGGTAATTGTCGTAGATGTGCTAACTTATGCCGGGAAATTTAGGTACAATTGCTGAAGAAATTAAAGATGAAAAGAGTAAAATTTGAAAAAGGTTGATATTCGTGATCAAAAAGGAAATTGCTAGAATTTTTTCTGAAAAATGAAATTGATTTTGTTGTAAACTTTGCTGCAGAATCGCACGTTGACCGTTCTATCGAAAAATCCGCAAATATTTTTAGAAACAAATATTCTTGGTACGCAAAAATCTTTTGGAAAATGCTAAAAGAGTATGGACTGTTTCAAAAGATGAAAAATGGATATCCAGTTTATAGAGATGGGCGTAAAATATTTACAAGTTTCCACAGATGAAGTTTACGGAAGTCTTTCAAAAGATTACGACACAGCGATTGACTTGATAATTGACGATGAAGAAGTGAAAAAGTTGTAAAAACTAGAACAAATTTAAAAACTTACGGAAAAATTTCTTCACAGAAAAACTTCACTTGACCCAAGAAGCCCATATTCAGCTTCAAAGCGAGTGCCGACCACATCGTAATTGCCTACGGTGAAACTTACAAAAATGCCAATAAATATTACAAGATGTTCAAACAACTACGGACCTTACCATTTCCCAGAAAAATTAATCCCACTTATGATTAAAAACGTACTGGAAGGTAAAAAGTTGCCAGTTTACGGAAAAAGGGTGACAATGTAAGAGATTGGCTTTTACGTAGAAGATCACTGCAAAGGAATCGAACTTAGTTTTAAGAAATGCTGATGTTTACGAAATTTACAATATTGGTGGTTTTAACGAAGAACAAAATATTAATATTGTAAAAACTGGTTATCGACATTTTAAAAAGAAGAAATTGAAAAATAACGACGAATATAAAAAGTTCTAAAAACTGACTTGCAAAATATAAATTATGATTTGATTACTTATGTTCAAGATAGACTTGGACACGATATGAGATATGCCATCGACCCTTCAAAAAAATCGCAAGAGATTTTAGGATGGTATCCAGAAACAGATTTTGAAACAGGTATCAGAAAAACTGTAAAATGGTACTTGGAACATCAGAACTGGGTAAATGAAGTAGTTTCAGGAGATTATCAAAAATATTACGAAGAAATGTACGGAAATAAATAATCAAATTTATACAAAAGGAGCAAATCAATGAACAATTTTACAATAAAAAGAAACCCCAATAAAAGATTTAGTAATAATCGAGCCAAAAGTTTTTGGAGATGAAAGAGGATTTTTCATGGAAACTTACAATCAAAAATCCTTTGAGGAATTAGGACTTACAATGAACTTCGTTCAAGACAACCACTCAAAATCCAAAAAGGCGTTTTTTACGTGGACTTCACTTCCAGACAAAAGCACACTCAAGGAAAATTAATCCATGTTATAAAAGGAAGTGTCTATGATGTAGCAGTTGATTTAAGAAAGGATAGCACAACTTTTGGAAAATGGTACTCAGTAAAACTATCTGCCAAAAACAAATTGATGCTCTACGTTCCAGAGGGCTTTGCACACGGCTTTTTGACACTCGAAGATGAAACAGAGTTTGTTTACAAATGTACTGATTTATACGCTCCAGAATACGACAGCGGCTTTTTATGGAGCGACAAAAACTTTAAATATCGACTGGAAAATTTGAAGAATTTGGAATAAATCCCAATGAACTGACAATTTCTGAAAAAGACAAAAGTTCAACAAAAATTTGATAAAACAAAAAAATTATTTTGAATAATAAAAAGTAGTTTAAAATTAGCTATTTCTTAACCGAGATAGCTTTTTCTTTTTACAAAAAGACAGAAAAACTTCTTTTCAAAAGCCTTCCTGCCTAAATCATTTCTATTCTCGTACTTTAATCAGTACACTCGCTCTGTTTTTGTACAGCTATACCCCCAAGGAGTTGGATAAGTACAATCTTTCAGAGCTTCTTTCCAAAATTGTCGATCAAAAGTTCACAACCAACAACACTCAACCCTAACAAAAACCACTACCAAAAATTCTAATTAAATTTTTCATAATACCTATTCTCCTTAAGATACCTTCTATTTTCTAGTATTATACCACACAATTATTTTTAATTCAATTTCAAACACCTGTGATTAGAATTATATTATAGACCCTAATTTTTTTAACCCAAAAATAGTAAAATTAAATATTTCTAGTAATCCTTCATAAAATATTCATAACTTTTTGTTTGATTTTTAAAACCCTTTTACCACTCTAATTTTATTTTCTGATACACTCTTACATAATCAACTTTCATTTCTGTCAAAATCCACATCCCCATCTTCTCCAGTTTTCTTTGCTCAAAGCTACATTAATCATAATATAATAAGGCTGTTTAAATGGATTTTGTAACCCTTTTCTTGTCCAATTCCTTATAAGAGAATCTTTTTATACACTTTGTTATTAAATAGCCATTTTATTTCCTTTTTCGTCCCATTCCACCGCATAAGTGTTAAAATTAGTCAATTTTTCCCTAGGCCATTTACTTTAGTTTATAATCGTCTCCATCAAATGTCTCATAAGTATTATCACTTTTTAATACATGAGCTGTCCCTGTGGCACGATCCATTTCATCTCCATAAGTTTCTACTATGTCAATCTCACCCTACCTGCTGGCTTTTCCATCCATAAAAGAATACCCTTCAGGCCATAACCAAAATGCAGGCCAAGTCCCAATTCCTTTAGGCATAGTCGCTCTCATTTCAATTTTTCCATATTGCACATTGTAAAGGTTTCTGTGTGAATAGCTCCCTGAACTATATAAAAATCTTTCTATCTACACCATCTATTTTTTACTTTTTATCTGTTTCTTTCTTCAATGTTATAACTCATGTTCCCATTTTCAATTTTAACATTATCTCTAAATAAAATGTTTCGCATCAAATCCATACTGATTAACCAAATTTCCATTTTCATCCAAGTAATTTCCTGCATGCTAAGGATTTCCATTTTTCCCAATAAGTCCATTTTGTAGTATCTAGCTGATTTCCATTAAATTCATCATTCCAAACCATCTTCCAGTTTTTTTCCCTGTTACTTTTGAAATAAACTTATTCAATTTATTTTTAAAAACTTTTTACTTCAACCTCAGCTTTGCCCACTATTTCATTTTTCAATCTTTTTGTCGCACATCACTCGCCTTAACCTCTACGTTCTGAAAATTTCATTTTCTGATTCTCCGTCAGTAAAGAAAATCATGTTACCTGTCAACATAAAACAAAACTACCCTTAAAAATCTTTTTTCATACTTTTCTTATTCTCCTTATTATTTTTGATACTCACTTGTAAAAGTCCAACATTTTTAATTTTTAGAGTTTTGCTTTTCTGTTATAGTATTTTTATAATAAAAGTTCAATAGCATAAGTAAAAATCACTCCTATTCATTAGTTTCCTTTTACAATCACCTTATGTTTAAATCAAACTAAAAATGAAACAAAAACTAAAGTTTAATAATCTAAATCGTTACTTTTTAGTTTAAATCTAAACTAATTTTACCATATACTCAATTATTTTATACTAATTTTTTGCATCAAATCAACTAAATTATTCAAAAAATTTTAACCTATTTATATTGCCTCGTTAAATCAAACAAACACTAAGTTTAATTAATAAATTTATTAAAAACTTTTTATTTAGAAATTAACGCTCAATATTTACAAACTAATTACATATAATCCTTACTTTTTGAGCTATTAACTAACATAAAAACTTTTTAACTGAAATTATGAAAAATATTAGTAAATTTAAGAAAAGTTTCAAAATATTTTTATAAAAAGACAAAATACTTTTTCAGAAAGTATCCTGTCCAAGTCCTCTATATTTTTCTATAATGCCATATTATCTTCATCTTACAAAACCATTTATTGATATATTGCACATCCTCTATTTCTCTTTACTTTTAAAATTTATCTACTTTTTAAATATTTTTAACAAAAAAAATGGCGTCCCCGGTTGGACTCGAACCAACGACCCTCTGATTAACAGTCAGATGCTCTAACCGGCTGAGCTACGGAGACACACAAAAGAAAAAAGTTTGGCAACTGCCTATTTTCCCGGGACGAATCCAAGTATCGTAGGCGTAAACAGACTTAACTGCCGGGTTCGAAATGTAACCGGGTGTATCCCTGCTGCTAGCATCACCAAACTTTAAAAACTAAATTGTCAAGTTAAGACAATGAGAAATAAATAGTAGCAGTAAAAGATTAATTAAAAAGCAGATGCAATATTAGTACCAGTCAGCTGAATGCATTGCTGCACTTACACCTCTGGCCTATCAACCATGTGTTCTCCATGGATACTGCGAATACTCATCTCAAAGTCGGCTTCTCGCTTAGATGCTTTCAGCGATTATCCGTTCCAGACGTGACTACTCAGCCATGCCACTGGCGTGACAACTGGTACATCAGAGGTCTGTCCAACCCGGTCCTCTCGTACTAAGGTCAGATCTTTACAGTATTCAAGCGCCTGCAGTGGATAGGGACCGAACTGTCTCACGACGTTCTGAACCCAGCTCGCGTGCCTCTTTAATGGGCGAACAGCCCAACCCTTGGGACCTTCTCCAGCCCCAGGATGAGACGAGCCGACATCGAGGTGCCAAACACTTCCGTCGATATGGACTCTTGGGAAGTATCAGCCTGTTATCCCCGGGGTAGCTTTTATCCGTTGAGCGACGGTCCTTCCATACGGAACCGCCGGATCACTAACTCCTACTTTCGTACCTGCTCGACCCGTCAGTCTTGCAGTCAAGCTCCCTTATGCGTTTGCACTCTTAGGCTGATTTCCATCCAGCCTGAGGGAACCTTTGAACGCCTCCGTTACTCTTTTGGAGGCGACCGCCCCAGTCAAACTGCCCATCTAGCACTGTCTCCGTTACCAGATTAGAATTTCAACGGCATATGGTTGGTATTCCAACGGCGACTCTGTTAAAACTGACGCCTTAACTTCACAGTCTCCCAACTATCCTATACACACACAGCCAAAACCCAATGCCAAACTACAGTAAAGCTCCACGGGGTCTTTCCGTCCTACTGCAGGTAGCCGGTATCTTCACCGGCATTACAACTTCACCAGGTCTCCAGCCAAGACAGCTCCCAAATCATTTCACCATTCGTGCAGGTCGGAACTTACCCGACAAGGAATTTCGCTACCTTAGGACCGTTATAGTTACGGCCGCCGTTCACCGGGGCTTCAATTTGAATCTCTCAATCCTCCTCTTAACCTTCCGGCACTGGGCAGGTGTCAGCCCATATACGTCGCCTTTCAGCTTAGCATAGACCTGTGTTTTTGGTAAACAGTTGCTTGGGACTCTTCACTGCGGCCTGTTTCCCCTTGAGGTGTTTCTCCTCTCAAGTATATCAGGCACCCCTTCTCCCGAAGTTACGGGGCTATTTTGCAGAGTTCCTTAGCTAGAGTTATCCTGTCGGCCTTAAGTTTCTCACTCTGTCCACCTGTGTCGGTTTACAGTACGGGCACTATTTCTCATCGATAGAAGTTTTTCTTGGCAGTGTAGGATCTGTGACTTATGCTAATGCACTTCCCCATCAGGTCTCACATTTAGACACGCGGATTTTCCTGCGTGTCCATGCTACGCCCTTAGAAAGACTATTCCGTCAGTCTTCTCACATACCTTCCTGCGTCACTCCGTCTCTCAAGCGATAATAGTGGTACAGGAATATTAACCTGTTTTCCATTCGCCATCACAATTTTGCTTATGCTTAGGTCCCGACTTCCCCAGGGCGGACAAACCTTCCCTGGAAACCTTGACTTCCGGCCGGCGGGATTCTCGCCCGCCTTCTGCTACTCATTCCCTGCATTCTCACTTCTGATACCTCCAGAATGGCCTTGGGGCATTCCTTCAACGGCCTACAGAACGCTCTCCTACCAGGCGTGCAAACACGCCTCCGCAGCTTCGGTTTATGTCTTAGCCCCGTTACATCTTCGGCGCAGATACTCTCGACCAGTGAGCTATTACGCACTCTTTTAAGGCATGGCTGCTTCTAAGCCAACCTCCTGGTTGTCTGTGAATATCCACCTCCTTTCCCACTTAGACATAATTAGGGACCTTAGCTGGCGGTCTGGGCTGTTCCCCTCTCGTCCGCGGACCTTGTCATCCGCGGACTCACTCCTGACTATTAATATATGGTATTCGAAGTTTGCTTGATTTCGGTAAGCAGTACGCCCCCTAGACCATACAGAGCTCTACCCCCACATATCTTAACGTCAAGGCTGCACCTAAATGCATTTCGGAGAGAACGAGCTATCTCCTAGTTCGATTGGCTTTTCACCCCTAGACCTGCCTCATCTCCCAACTTTTCAACGGCGGTGAGTTCGGCCCTCCACTGAGTCTTACCTCAGCTTCAGCCTGGACAGGCCTAGATCACTAGGTTTCGCGTCTATGACTAGCGACTTGACGCCCTGTTAAGACTCGGTTTCCCTTCGGCTCCGCTATATTAACCTTGCCACTAATCATAACTCGCAGGATGATTAACCAAAATCCACGCAGTCACACATAAAGTGCTCCTACCGTTTGTAAGCACACGGTTTCAAATTCTATTTCACTCCCTTGCTCAGGGTTCTTTTCACCTTTCCCTCACGGTACTCTTCACTATCGGTCAACAACAGTATTTAGCCTTGCGTGATATGGTCCACGCTGATTCACGCCAGATTCCTCGTGCCTGACGCTACTCGGGTGCTTCCAGTCACTATATGTATTTTATGTTCTACAGGACTATCACCTTCTTTGGTTCAGCTTCCCAGCTGATTCTACTTACATACATACAGCTTAAACATTATGACAATCCGTTAATGGAAGTCCCACAACCCCGTGCCAGCAATGCTGTCCGCTTGGCACTGGCACGGTTTAGGCTTTTCCCCGTTCGCTCGCCGCTACTTAGGGAATCGTTTTTACTTTCTTTTCCTCCCGTTACTTAGATGTTTCAGTTCACGGGCTTACCGTTTTCACGCATGTCCTCCAGACATGCAGGTTTTCCCATTCGGAAATCCGGGGATTAACGATTATGTGCATCTTCTCCCGGCTTATCGCAGCTTATCACGTCCTTCATCGGCTGTTGTTGCCTAGGCATCCTCCGTGTGCCCTTATTAGCTTTTTATCCAGAATAACTTTTACTCTAGTTTCATTGTAATCTTTTACCTACTATTCATTTCCCATTGTCCTAAAGACTATAAAGATATACGAAGAAGCAGTGTAATGAATTAACTCCTTAGAAAGGAGGTGATCCATCCGCACCTTCCGGTACGGATACCTTGTTACGACTTCACCCCAATCACTGTCCACACCTTAGATGCCTTCCTCCTTGCGGTTAGACCGGCAGCTTCAGGTGCAGACAACTCTCGTGGTGTGACGGGCGGTGTGTACAAGACCCGAGAACGTATTCACCGCAGCATTGCTGATCTGCGATTACTAGCGATTCCAGCTTCATGAAGTCGAGTTGCAGACTTCAATCCGAACTTGGACCGGCTTTGAAAGATTCGCTTGGCGTTGCCGCCTTGCAGCTCTCTGTACCGGCCATTGTAGCACGTGTGTAGCCCAGATCATAAGGGGCATGATGACTTGACGTCATCCCCACCTTCCTCCTGCTCTTCGCAGGCAGTCTCGCCAGAGTCCCCAACTTAATGATGGCAACTAACGATAGGGGTTGCGCTCGTTGCGGGACTTAACCCAACATCTCACGACACGAGCTGTCGACAGCCATGCACCACCTGTCTCCACGTTCCCGAAGGCACTGCCCGCTCTCGCAGGCATACGTGGGATGTCAAGATCTGGTAAGGTTCCTCGCGTTGCGTCGAATTAAACCACATGCTCCACCGCTTGTGTGGGTCCCCGTCAATCCCTTTTGAGTTTCAGCCTTGCGACCGTACTCCCCAGGCGGATTACTTATCGCATTTGCTTCTGGCACGGACACTCTTCATGCCCACACCCAGTAATCATCGTTTACAGCTAGGACTACCAGGGTATCTAATCCTGTTCGCTCCCCTAGCTTTCGCACTTCAGCGTCAGTTGCCGTCCAGTGAACTATCTTCATCATCGGCATTCCTGCACATATCTACGAATTTCACCTCTACTCGTGCAGTTCCGTCCACCTCTCCAGCACTCTAGCCAGACAGTTTCCAGGGCAGGCTTGCGGTTGAGCCGCAAGTTTTCACCCCAGACTTGTCTGGCCGCCTAGATGCCCTTTATGCCCAATAATTCCGGATAACGCTTGCGACATACGTATTACCGCGGCTGCTGGCACGTATTTAGCCGTCGCTTCTTCTGCAGGTACCGTCACTTCCTTCTTCCCTGCTGAAAGCACTTTACAATCCGAAAACCTTCTTCGTGCACACAGAATTGCTGGATCAGGGTTGCCCCCATTGTCCAATATTCCCCACTGCTGCCTCCCGTAGGAGTAAGGGCCGTATCTCAGTCCCCTTGTGGCCGTTCACCCTCTCAGGCCGGCTACCTATCATCGCCTTGGTGGGCCGTTACCTCACCAACAAGCTAATAGGACGCAAAGCTCTCCTGCAGCATCTCTTTTCATTGCCGGGCACATGCGTGCCGGCAACTGTATCAGGTGTTGTCAGTCGTTTCCGTCTGTTATCCCTGTCTGCAGGGCAAGTTCTTTACGCGTTACTCACCCGTCCGCCTTGGCTAGGCTGTGCAAGCACAGATTCGCCAAAGACTTGCATGTGTTAAGCATTCTGTCAGCGTTCATCCTGAGCCAGGATCAAACTCTTCATTCAATATATTTTACATATATTTAAAGTTTCACTTTTTGTCTTGACGAGAATCTTGTTTTACAACAAGAGCTCTTGACTACTATTTATCTTTTACACATTATTGCTTCTTCTATTCTTATCTCAATTGTCCTGCGACACGATTTCGTATCGACAAGATATATATTATCATAACTGGATTTATTTGTCAACTACTTTTTCAAAAATTTGCGTTTTTGTAGTGGTGTATTTTATAATCAAGTATATCACTAAAATATATCATAAAAATTACATACCAAATTTCTCTATTAAAGTAAAAATTTTCTCCAACTATAAAACTTAGTTGATAACAATCTACACAAAAATTAGAAAAAGTGTCTAATATTTAATAATGATATAACTTTAGTTACGTTTGTTGTATTCAGAAATCAATGAGTTTTATTTAATATCAAAAAATTTGAAGATAGGATGAAATGTAAGTTTATTTTTCTCTACTGAATATACTTAATTTAATAGACTCATTTTAATTTATTAATTTTTCCTTTTAAAACTTAACTAAGAATATGAATCCTTTGTTAATTTAATATGTATATTTTTGTTTATATATACCTACAACAATTGCAAGTATAACTTGATTAATATAATGGTGCCTAGAAGAAGATTCTGAACTTCCGACCCCTACGAGAGTGAACCGTATGCTCTAGCCAACTGAGCTATCTAGGCATTTGGTGGCGGGAGCTGGATTTGAACCAACGACCTCGGGTATAGAGCCCCGACGAGCTACTCATAGTCGCTCTATCCCGCGACAATTAATGTAGTTTATTATTATGATGCCTCGTACCGACTTGAACCGCACGGGATAAATTCCCACAGGATTTTAAGTCCCTGTGCGTTCACCGATTTCGCCACCAAGGCTTAACTTACTTAAAAAGTAAACTTACAGATAACATTATATATAATATGCATTTGTCAACAATAACAGAATATAATAAAAAAGTATTCTAAGATAATACATATGTGACAAGAGTATACAAAAATAAAGGTTTTTAGTTTTATCTTTTTAATTTTTGTTTGTTTGCACCTAAATTTTTACTCTGTCAAATAAATTAA
>BNJS01001779.1_pt1 | contig 118332 bp, 171 predicted proteins | sample 8540461 | NCBI WGS metagenome assembly BNJS01 (sample SAMD00202454, study PRJDB9452) | human saliva metagenome | isolation source: human saliva | place: Japan | reverse complement strand
AATTTAAATATTTTCATTTGAAAAAGTTTCCTCTGAAAATGAGGGGAAATTTTTATAAGAAAGAAATTATTTAATAAAAAATGAAAGGAAAAATAAATGTCAGAAGATAAAAAAATTAAAAGAAGAATTTTTGTGTACTTTTTAAATATAAGTTCTAATCTTGAAGAAGAAAAGTTACTACATAGCTCTGAAATGTTTATTAGGGATATAAAGAGAACTTTAAAAGATAATAATTTTTAATGAATATGAATTAAATTTAGAAGCTAATAATATTTCTATAAAACATTTTAAATAACACTTTAAAAGAAATAGCTAATATTTTTAAAATGTCTTGCAGATATTCAAATAATGGCGATAGAAAAATATAAGTTTTTATTAAAAAGGTGTGGTAGAATATTCAACTATCTCTAATGAAAAAGACTTTGAGTATCCAATGATTATGTTAGGTGAGAGCATAAAAAAGCTAACAAAGCTATAGTAGAAGATTTTTCACAGTCTTTAATAAAAAAATATTTGATGAATATTATATTGACTATCTATCTGTATATTATGAAAAATAATAATGAAGATGATTTTTTTCAATATTATGTTAAAACATAAGAAATTTATAAAGGAAAGATTGAAAGAAAATTCAAAAGAATTCTACAAAAGCGACATCTATTTCTGGTAAAAGAATTTTAGAAGAACAATTTTTATGAAGAACCTAAAATTTTAGAAAAAAATTTCTCAATCTAAAGTATTATATAATAAAGAAAGAGATGATAAATATATAAATGCTGTATTAGAGTTTGAAAAAGAATTTCCCTAATTTTAAAGAAAATGGAGAAAAAATTATTAAAAAAATAAGAGAAAAATATCTATATTTACTTAATTATCATAAGAAAATAGTTTTTCTTTAATAAAATTTGGAGTATATAAAGAAGATAGAAGAAGTAAGTGTTCTATAAATCTTGAAGAAATAATATAATAGATAAGAAAAACTCTTGATTAACAATGTAATTGAGAGTTTTTTTAATAGCTTCTTCATACTAGGTAAAAATAAGTTGAAAATCTTATCATTCTGTGTTACAATGTTTAAAACAAAGAGGTGATGAATATGGGAACAACAGCAACATTGAGATTAGATGAAACAGAAAAAGCAATTATACAAGATTATGCAAGTAGTAAAGGTATGACTATGTCTGAATTTATGAAAAAAAGTAGTTCTTGATTATATTGAAGATGAATATGATTTAAAAAGTATATAAAGAATATTTAAAAGAAAAAGAAAAATGGAACTCTAAAGACTTATTCACATAAAGAAGTTTGGGGAGAATAGTTAAAATATGAAATATAATGTAGAATATTCTAAAAACTACTATGAACACTATAAAGAAAAATGGATAGTTCAACTTCAAAAATTAATAAGAACTTGGATAGAGAAAAATTTAATTGATGCAGAAAAATCCTAGAGTAAAAGGAAAAGCCTTAACAGGTGATTTAAAAAGGGTTGTGGCGTTATAGAGTAGGTGATTATAGGATATTAGCTGATATTCAAGATGATAAAAATAGTTATCTTAATTTTTGGATATAGGACACAGAAGCAAAATATATTTATAATGATATATAAAAACTCTTGATTACTAAAAATAATCAGGAGTTTTTTTCTATTTTAAAAATTAAATTAAAAATAAAGTTGACTATTTTACTTTGTATTATATATAATGTTTTAGAGGTGAAGAAATGAAAAAGCTAATTTAATGATTGTAGGAACATCTTCAGGGGCAGGTAAGAGTTTATTTGTAACTGTCACTATGTAGAATTTTTATAAGGATAAATACAAGGTTTCTCCTTTTTAAATCACAAAATATGGCATTAAATTCATATATAACAAAAAGATGGTAAGGAAATGGGAAGAGCACTAAGTTGTACAAGCTGAGGCAAGTGGGTTTAGAGCCTGAAGTTGAAATGAACCCAATACTATTAAAAACCTTCAAGTATGAATAAAATACAAATAATAGTTTGTGGGAAATCTATAGGTAATATGTCAGGAATTGAATACAATCAATATAAGAAGAATTTAATTCTATATTAAAAGAAACTTATTCAAAGATAGAAGCTAAAAATGATATAGTTATAATTGAAGGAGCAGGAAGTCCAGCAGAAATAAATATAAAAAAGAAGAGGATATCTCAAATTTTGCTATGGCTAGAATAGCAGATGCTCCTGTTATTTTAGTTGCTGATATAGATAGAGGAGGAGTTTTTGCATCTCATCTATGGTACAATTATGCTTTAAAGGAAGAAGATAGAAAAAGAGTAAAAGGTATCGTTATAAATAAATTCAGAGGTAATAAGGAAGTTTTAAAAGCCTGGATTTGAAATAATAGAGAATTTAACAGGTGTTAAAACTTTAGGTGTGATACCTTATGCAGATATAGATATTGAAGATGAAGATAGTTTAAGTGAAAAATATAAGAGTTTTAAATTAAATAAAAATTCAAATAAAAATAAAAAGTTTCTGTAATAAAATTAAAACATATTTCTAATGTTACAGATATAGATGCTTTATCAATTCATGATGATGTTGAGATACAGTTTGTAACTGAGAGAAGTCAAATTGGAGATGAAGATTTAATAATAATTCCAGGTTCAAAAATACTATAGATGATTTAAAAAATGGCTTAAAAGAAAGTGGAATAGCTGAAGAGATAATAAAGAAAGCTAGAACAAAAACTATAATTTTTTGGTATTTGTGGAGGCTTTCAAATTTTTAGGAAATAAGGTCAAAAGATCCACATCATATTGAAGGGATATTGAAGAATTAAATGGTTTAGGACTTTTAGATTTAGAAACTACTATGGAAAATGAAAAACTCTTGTTCAATACAAAGGAAAATTAATTGTAGAAGAGGGACTTTTAAAGTCTTTAAATGATTTAGAAATTAAAGGGTTATGAAATTCATCAAGGACTTACAGAAGGAAATGAAAAGAATTTAACAAGTGATAATAGAACTGTTTTAGTAAATAAAAATAATATTATTGCAACTTATTTGCATGGATTTTTGACAATAAAGATTTCACTAATAATCTTTTAAATGAAATTAGAAGAAGAAAAAGGTTTAGAAGAAGTAAATAGTAATATTTCTTATGAAGAATATAAAAATACAAGAGTTTGATAAGTTAGAAAAATTAGTCAGAGAGAATATTGATATAGAAGAAATATACAAAATTATAGGGGCTAAAGTAAAACTCTCTGAGGAGGTAATATGAGTATAAGTTTTTACATAAAAATAAAAGAAAAATTATAGCTTATGAGCCAGTCTTGACTGTTAAAGAAGCTTTTAGCTTTATCAGATAAAAGAACTTAATGTATTTGCCATTTCTGATATAGATATTAATAAGTTATTATTATCTTCACTTTCTGATTATGAATGTCTTTTAATAGGTGTTAAAAATGAAAGTGCAAGAGGTTTTGAATTATCTTATGATAAAAGAATAAGGATTATGTTGTAAGATTTTTACTCCTTCATCAAGAGAAGATTGGCTTTTTAGCATTAGACTATATAAAAACTTTAGCTAAGAAATTTAATTCTGAAATTGAGAATAATAGAGGAGAAATATATACAATTAAAGAGTTAGATAAATTTGACTATGAGAGTGATATACTTTTATGGGATATCATCTATTTCTGCAAAAATAAATGATAGAGAAGGAGCTCAGTATATAATTTTAGGAATAAATAGACTTGTAGTTTTTAATAAAAATGCTTGATAAAAATATATAGCTCTGGTAATACTATAGATGCTTTTTCGACTATAGTAAGAGAAATACAATATTTAGATGCTTCTTCAGCACCTCAGAATTTCTTTAAGAATAATGATAATGGTAAGATTATGGGAAATTATACACTTGTTGAAGGACTTAGAACAATACTTCCATATATTCCTAATGTAGAATTTGAAAATTCAAATATAGTAAAAATGAAAGATATTTCTGTTTGGAATATTACTTTATTGATTATGAGTTAAATAAAAAATGATGGAAAAATTACTATTGTTTAGCTGGAAATTTAGAATATGATAAGTTTATAAAAATTATCTACAGATAAATATAAATTTATAGATGGGGCATATATTATGCTTGAGCCACTGACTAAGGAAGAAATTTTTAAAATTATTAGATGGAGAATAGAAATGTTTAATTATTTTTATAAAATTTGGAATAGCCTATATTTTAGATTTAATATTAGCTGATCCAAGATGGTTATATCATCCTGTTATCATAATAGGAAAAATTAATAAGTTTTTAGAAAAATTTTTATATAAGGCTAAAAATAAAATATTTTCAGGGGCAATCTTAAATGTCTTGACTTTAAGTGTTACTTTTGTTGTATCCTTACTTTTAGCAAGAATAAATTATGTAGTAGAGATATTCTTTTCTTTATACAACGCTTGCAACTAAAAGTTTAGCGAATGAAGGAAATAAAGTTTATAAGATTTTAAAATCTGGAGATATAGAAAGAGCTAAGAAAGAACTTTCATATCTTGTCAACAGAGATACAAATACTTTATCACTTGATAAAATTATTATGAGTGTGGTTGAGACAATAGCAGAGAATACAGTTGATGGTTTTATATCACCAGCATTTTATGCTTTGTGGGAAATTTTTCATATAGAGTTATTTGGACAAGGAGTATCTCTCGCTCTACCTTTTGCTATGACATATAAGGCTATAAATACTTTAGATTCAATGGTAGGCTATAAAAATGAAAAATATATAGATTTTGGAAAAAGTATCTGCAAGAGTTGACGATGTTGCTAACTTTATTCCAGCTAGATTCGACAGGTTTAATATTTGTACCTTTATCAACTTTTGATTTTAGGTTATGATTTTAAAAAATTCTTTAAGAATATTTTTAGAGATAGAAATAAACATTCAAGTCCAAAACTCAGGTCAAAGTGAATCAGCCTATGCTGGAGCTTTAGGTATACAATTCGGAGGAAAAATAAGCTATTTTGGAAAAGGATTATGAAAAAGCCAACAATTGGAGATAAATTAAAAATTTTGATTATGAAGATATAAAAAAGCAGTAAAACATATTATATCTAGTTTCATTTATAGCAACAATAACAATAATACCTTGTTCATTATTCTATAATAGCTGATCAAGAATTTTTAAATTTATAAATATAATAAAATGGTATTGGTGAAATTTTATCAATACCATTTCTTTTTGCAACTAAAAACTTATATTTATATTTTTTAATTGTTTTTACTTGTTTAATTTTTCTAAGAATGCTTTTCCAGGTCTGAATTTAACAGATTTTCTTTCACCATATTAACTTCTTCACCAGTTTTAGGGTTTCTTCCCTAATCTTGGAGCTCTTTCAACTACTTCTAGTTTACCCCAATTAATAATGCTGATGTCTTCACCATCTAAAAGAGTTTTTCCATTGTTTCAAATATAATGTCAACTCGGCTTCAGTTCTTGTTGTAAAAACACCCTTTTTCAAATAATAATTTTGCGAATTCTTTCTTTGTCATTTTTCTCAATCCTTTCCTTCCTAATAAAATATACTCACACGAAAAATTTAAAACATAGTTAATTTATATCATAAATTACAGACTATTTCAAGTACTTTTAAATAAAAATATAAGCTGTCAGATAAGAGATTGTCATAATCCTTGATAAATAAAATAAAATTAATATTAATATAATTCCTTTAAAATACATTAATTTTATAAAATTATATTTTATTATCTGTGAATTTTTCCACTATTCAAGTAAAATTTAGAGTAAATAAATAACAACTAAAAAAGAGAAAATGGAAATAAAGAATAATTATTTTATTGAGAAATAGAAAATTGATAAAAATATATTTCAAATTACTTTACCAGCAGTATTTGATCTACTAGCTCAAACTTTAATAATGGCTTTTGACATGAAGATGGTATCAAGTTTAGGACCTAGTGCTATAAGTTCTGTTGGAGTTGGAACAGCTGGGATGTTTGCTTTTTATGACCAGCTTTATTACTAGATAGCAACAGGAACAACAGCTCTTTGAGTCGAGCATATGGAGCTGATAATAAAATTGAAGGAAAAAGCATTTACTCAAAAGTTTTATAGCTGTTCCTTTGGGAATATTCTTAACTATTATCTTTTTACTTTTCAGAACAAATAATTAATTTAGTAGGTAATGCTAAAGACATGAATTTAAAAGATGCTATTCTTTATCAAAATATGACTGTTATTGGATTTCCTTTTCTAGGGGATAAGTATAGCAACATTCTATGCTTTTAGAGCTATGGGAGAAAATAAAAATTCTATGATAGGAAATACATTGGCATTGGTATTAAAACTCTATTCTAAATTTCCTTTTAATATACCTTTTTAAATGGGGAATATTTGGAGCAGCATTAAGTACAACTTTAACTAGATTGTTCTCAGCCATATTTTCAATTTATCTAGTATTTTTGGTCTATTGGATATCTCTTAAAGTTAAAGATTTAAAATTCGATTATTTACATCTAAAAGAATTTTAAAGGTTGGTATTCCAGCAGCAGTTGAACAATTAGGTTTAGAATAGGTATGTTGATTTTGAAATGATGGTTATATCTTTTAGGGAACTTAAGTTATACAGCATATAAGATTGCATTGACAGCAAAGTATTTCATTTAATTTAGGTTTTGCATTTTCTTTTTGCAACATCAGCTCTAGTTGGTCAAGAATTAGGAAAAGGTTCAAGTCAAAAAGCTTTAAAAATGGATATATTTGTACTATTATAGCTATGATAGTTATGTCTACTTTTAGTTTACTCTTTTTATAATACCTCAATTTTTAGTTTCATTATTTACTAAAGATAAAAGATGTTATTGAGCTAGCTACGATGGCGTTAAAAATAGTTTCCATATGCCAACCATTCTCAGGAGCTTCTATGGTCTTATGAGGAGCACTAAGAGAGCAGGAGATACAAAATCAGTTCTACTTATAACTTATTTAGGAATATTTTTAATAAGAATACCTATAACTTATCTTTTTCTTAGATGTACTTAATTTAGGTCTCATAGGAGCTTGGATAGTTATGACTATAGATCCAGCTATAAGAAGCTCACTAGCATTTTATATTTTTAGAAGAGGAAAGTGGAAATATTTACAAGTTTAGTTTAAAAATAATCCAAAAATAATTCTTGACTATTTTAGTATAAAATACTAAAATAGATATAATAAGAATATTTAATTCAAAGGAGGATAAAAATGTATGATTTAATAGTTATTGGTTGGGGAAAAAGCAAGGAAAAACTCTTGCAGCTAAGTTAGCAGCAAAAGGAAAAGAAAATTGCAGTAGAAGAGAATCCAAAAATGTATGGGGAACTTGTATAAATGTAGGTTGCTTACCAACAAAAATCACTTGTACATAGTGCAAAAGCTGATATCTCAAGTTAAAAATTATGGTATAGATGGAGATTATGAATTTAAAAATAATTTTCTTTAAAGAAGCAATGAAGAAAAAGATGAAATGACAACTAAGTTAAAGAAATAAAAACTTTTTCAATCTTAGATACAAATGAAAAATGTTGATATCTACAATGGAAAAGGAAGTTTTATTTCAAAATAACGAAGTTAGAGTAGTTACAAAAGATGGAGAGTTGTTTTAAAAAGCAGATAAGATAGTTATAAATACTGGTTCTGTTTCAAGAAATCTTGATATTGAAGGTGCAAATAATAAAAATGTTCTAACAAGTGAAGGAATTTTTAGAATTAAAAGAATTACCTAAAAACTTTTAATTATAGGAACAGGATATATTGGACTTGAATTTGCTTCATATTTTTAGAAATTTTGGAAGTGAAGTTTCTGTTTTCAATTTGATGATAGCTTCTTAGCAAGAAGATAGAAGATGAAGCAAAGATAATAAAAGAAATTTTAGAAAATAAAGGAGTTAAATTCTATTTCAATACTTCTGTTAAGAAATTTGAAGATTTAGGTGACAGTGTAAAGGCAACATATGTAAAAAGATAAGGAAGAATTCATTGAAGAATTTGATAAAGTTCTTGTTGCAGTTGGAAGAAAAAGCTAATACAGAAAAATTTAGGACTAGAAAACACTTCAGTAGAATTAGGAAAATTTGGAGAAGTAATAGTAGATGACTATCTAAAAACAAATGCTCAAATATTTGGGCAACAAGGAGATGTTAAAGGGGAGCTACAATTTACTTATGTTTCATTGGATGATTTCCGTATAATTTTCCCTCAAATATTAGAAGGGAGCTAAGGAAGAAAAATTATCTGATAGAGTATTAATTCCTACTTCTACTTTTATAGATCACCTTTATTCAAGAGTTGGAATAAATGAAAAAGAAGCACAAAGATTGAGAATAGCATATACTATTTGCTCTAACTAATACTATTCCAAAAGCTCATGTTATAAATGAAACAGATGGATTTACTAAAATATTAATAAATAAATAATGAAATTATAGGAGCAAGTATTTGTCATTATGAGATCACATGAAATGATAAATTTGTTGTCTCTTGCAATAAATCAAAAATAAAAGCTAATGTTTTAAAAGATTTTTATTTATACACACCCAATTTTTTTACTGAAAGCTTAAATGACATTTTTAGGATAGTATTTTAGAAAAAATATGATATAATTGATATATATATTTTTAAGGAGGGGAAGGACTAGAATGAAAAAGATTTTTAAGCCTTTCACTTTTACTTTTTGTATCCTGTGTTAATATCGATAAATTAAATGTCTTTAATAAAAATGATTCAAAAGTTACGCAGAAAAACTACGGCAAATACTAATAAAAATGTAGCTAGTTCTAAAAAGGACAAGCAAAAGAAATCGGCACCTATTGTTCCAACAAAAGGAACTAAGTCAAAATTTGTTGAGAGATGCTGAGGTAATGCCAGAGGATAATTATGCAAAATAGAGTTAAAAATATAAAGCATATAATTCTTTGATAGCATTTAATCCAAATTATAAATCAAATGTTGAAGCTAAGATGGGAGAGTTAAAATCTAAGATTGAAAGTACTTATACAATAAAAGTCTCTGTTACAGATTTAATATTACAAAAATTTGACTAAGAAAGAAGAGTTTAATAATATTGGAAGCAAAGTTTTTAACTATGCTAATACTAATCCAGATTTAAATCTTTTAGTGGATATAACTTCTGTAAATTATAGTAAGCCAACAATTAATGTAAAAACAGCTCCAAAAGAATATTCGGAAGAGTATGTTATAGCGAGGGAATAGGTACTTTAATGTAGTAAAATATTATGAAAATGAGACAACAAAAACTACAGCTCTTAGCTTTGTAGTAACTTATAAATTAGTTTTCAAATTTAACTGAGAAGTTTTATTCCATTATAAGAAAACAGTTGATAAAAAGCTATAAAGAAAGTTGGAAGAATTATTATGTAAGTTCATTTAGAATGAATAAGAGAAAACAAATTCTAGTGATGAACCAGAAAAATCTGTTCCAACTAAAGAGCAAATTTATCAAATTGCTTATGAAGAAATGTATGATATGATTCAAAAAGAAATAAATAATTTACAAGTATAAAAATAAAAATTAGCTGTTGCATATTGCAACAGCTTTTTGTTGTTTTTAACATCTAAACTCTAATATTTACAGGCATAACTAAGTAAATATAATCTTCATTAGCTTCTTCTACGATTTTTAACATAGAGCTAGAATTTGTAGCTTCAATGATAATATTTTTATCAGTATTATCAACAAATTCTTTTATATTTACAGTTTATTCCAAGTTTCAAATCTTCTCCAGTCTTTATCATATTAACTTTTTGATTAATCTTAGCATTAGAAGACATTCCACTTATAAGAAGTTGATTTCCTTTAAAAATTAAAAAGTTGCAACATTCTTAGAGTCATTACTATTCTTTGTTACAGATATAACCTTTTTAAGTGAAGAATTTAGTTCATCTCTATTAAACTCAAATTTCTTATCATGATTAGGATTTGTAATAAGAGGTATAAAGTCAGGGAAAGAAAGAGATAATAGTTTTACAACTAAAATAAGCATCTTTCCAAGTTACTATAAGTTTATCTTCACTTGTTGCAAGAGTTACATCCTCATTTAAATCTTTTAATATTTTATAGATAACAGCCATACTATCAGCTGGAACTAAAATATCTTTACTAACTACATTTTCAAGAGGTTTTTAAATATATAAGTCTATATGAGATCAGTAGAGGCTAATTCTATAAAAATTATCCTTAAAATGTTATTTTTATAGAATTAAACAAAAGCATCTAAATTAGATGAAGAGTTAGTAAGAAATTTTACTTTTTCAAGTAAATTTGAAAAATTTTTGGCTATTTTCTTTTGCTAATAGTTGTAGAAACAACTTCTTTTATTTCAGGATAAAGTAGTCTCATCTAATATAGAGAAACTCAGCATTATTAACAATTAAATACCCATCTCAAAAATTTATATTTTCACTTTCAACTAATTTAATATATTCTAAAAAGTAGTGAAGGTTTTTATTAAAACTTGCCCTTCAACTTCAATATTACAATTAGCTATATCTTATCAGTTCAACTTCAGTATTTGCACCTTTAAATACAACTTGATTATTTTTTTACCTCAATAAACAAACCAGCAAGACTAGGTTTTACTGGATTGTCTTTCAAGATATTTGTATATTCACTAATTATTCTATTACATTTCTTTAATTATAGAAAATTCTCATTGAAAATCCTCCCTAATTAATTTGCTATTAAAATTTCTTGCCAGTATTTATTTTGTATATTTAATTTATCCCCAATATCTATTAAAAAGTTGAGCATCTTTTTGTTTTACTAACATCATATAAAGGTTTTTAGTAACAAGTTTATCTGCTTCTAAATTTATACTTGAATTTCTATAAAATCAGAGATTTTTGCATAAACATCAGGTCTATGTATATAGTTTATAAATTTCATAGCATTTTCAATATTCTTAGAATCTTTTAAAATTACAAATGAATCTATTGATGAATATCCTTGGTCACCAGGTGGAATAATAAAGTCAACATTCTTTTCTATCTTCTTCAGAAAGTTCTCTATAGATATTATCAGGATATCCTTGTACTACCCAGAAATCTCCATTAGCAAATCCTTTTCCATAAGATTCAGCATCAAATTTTTGCAATATTCTTTTTCCAAGCTAAAACTTTAGCTTTTTGCTTTTTCCACTAGCTTCTTCAGAATCAGCATCTTGTTTATAACCATTTTCAAAAGCTAAAGGCAAGAACAAAAACTTCTCTCATATCATCTAATAATGTCATTCTTCCTGCTAAATCTTCTCTATCATAAATAGTGTAATCTCTTGGATAATCTTTAACAAATTTTTGTATTTACTGTATGCAAGTACTACTCTCATATAAGAACTCCATAGTCATTTTCAGGATCAAATTCTCTTAACTTTTTGCCATATAAGCATCATCAATATATTTAGTATTTTCAAGTTGTGATTTATCTAACTTCGCTAACATATCTTCTTTCATCATTATTTCCTAATAATCACTAGATGGCATAATGATATCATCACCTTCTCCACCAGCTTTAATCTTTGTATACATCTTCATTTGATGAGTAAATATCCTCAACAACTTTGATACCAGTTTCGGCCTCAAAATCTTCATAAACAAATTGTGGAATATAGTCAGCCCAACTATATACATATAAAAGTGTTTTTCATCTTTGCTATCTCCACAAGAAACTAACATTATTATTTGCCAAAAACAGTAAAAAATATTTTTCATTTATACCTCTAATTGTTTTTATCATAATATTAAATTATACATTATTATAGAGATTGTTGCAAATAAATTACTTTTTCATATATAAATCAAGTTTATTATATGGAATTTCAATATTGTTTTTGTCAAAATATTTTTAACATTAGCATTACATGCAAAACATAGTATCAAGATAGTCTTCTTTTTACCCAAGCTCTGAAAATATAGTCAAGTGAGCTAGCATTATGTTTATTTAAAGTTATAGTAATAGGCATATCAGGATTATCTTTAATAATTCTTTTTCATCATTAGCAACTTCATGTAAAACTGATATTACTTTATCAACAGGAACATCATAAGAAGATGAATAAACTAAATCAAGTCTTCTATATGGATTTCTAGAGTAGTTAATAATAGAAGCATTAGCTATTTGATTATTAGGAACAAAAAAATCAAAGGTCCATTAGCTTGCTTTATAACTGTATATAGAATATGTATACTTTCTACTGTTCCTTCTATATTTTTATCTAAACTTGAAACAAAATCTCCTTTAGAAACTTGTTTAAAGAATAAAATTAAAACTCACTAGCAAGATTTGCTAAAAGCTCCTTGTAAAGCTAAACCTACTGCAACTCCAGCTGTACCTAGAATTGTTACAAGAGATGTAGCTTTTATTCCTATAATTCCTATTAATAGAAAAAGCTTGAATAACATACATTAAGGCCTTTATTAAAGATTTTAAAAATGATAAAAAGTAAAAGGGTCATCATTTTTAATGTTCTAGATTTATCTAAAAGTCTCAATATAAATTTTTGTTATTTTTAGGCCATATAAAACATATAAGTAAGAAAGCTACAAGCTTCCCAGCCAATAAAAGGTAGATAAGTTTCTAAATCTACCAATAATTTTTCTAACATTTTTCAAAAAAGTTTTTATTCATTTTTACCTCACTTATTATTTTAGTTAACTTTATTAGTATAATATTTTTCCTAAAATAACAAGAGGATTACTTTAACTCTTATTCTACTATTGTATTTTGAAAATTAAAGTATCCTCTTTTATTAACTTCAATATCTTTTATACTTTTTCTTATATGCAAAAAATTTTTGCATAGGATATAATATTGCATAATGTGGTAAATCTTCTTGAATAATATCTTGAGCTTTTTATATAAATCTATTCTTTTTCTTTATCAGTAGTTTCTCTTGCTTTTGATATTAAGTTATCAAACTCTTCATTCTTATAGAAAACAACATTAGTATGAGCATCTATTTGTGAACTATGATAAAGAGGATATAGAAGTTCATCAGGATGCAGTCATTAGCTATATTCCATGCCATTAAGAACATTCCTTTTTCTTGAGCAGGATTTTTCTACAAATGCTACATATGAAGCCCATTGATATGTTTTATTTCTACATTTATTCCAATAGCTTTTTAAATTATCTTGAATTACTACTGCAGTATCAACTCTTTGGTTATCTTCATTCACATTTAAAAACTATATTAAAAGCCATCAGCATATCCAGCTTCTGCTAAAAGTTGTTTAGCTTTTTCTATATTTTGTGTATAAGGATTAAATTTTCATTATGTCCTGTTGTAATTTTAGGTATAGGAGATGTTGCAACAGTTGCACTTCCATTATATATGCTATCAACTATATCTTGATTATTTTAGTGCATCAGGCAATAGCTTGTCTTACTCTTTATCAGCTAAATGTTTTATCTCTTAAATCAAATCCTATAAACATATTACTTGAAGATTGCATTTCAACAGATACAAAACTTATCATCTTCTTTTGATATTTTTGAAAATCCAATGGTAGTAAGCTTTCAGCAATATCAACTTCTCCAGTTTCTAACATTATCATTCTACTATTTGCTTCAGGAATAAACTTTATAACTATTTCTTTAATATTTGAGTTAGTATCCTTAAAGTATGTATTTCTTTCTAGAACTAATCTATCTCTGCTACCCATTCTTTTTAATTTAAACATTCCAGATCCAACTATATTTGTTTCATTATCTTCTAAGGCTTTCTTACTCATAATTGAAGCTCCCATGAAGCTAATTTATGAGTAAATTTCCTAGCTTCATAAAAAGTTTTTAACTTTTTATTGTAGAATCATCTACTTTTTCAAAAACTTTCTATCATATAGAAGTCCTGTGTCATCCTTGGAGATTCCTTTAGCTCTATTCAATGAGAATAATACATCATCTACTGTTACAGGTTCTCCGTTACTAAAAAAATAAATCTTTTTATTTTTATAAGAGTAGTCTTTTTCATTAACTTTTTGTAGCTTCTTCTACTATTTCTGGAATTATATTTCCATTGTTATCTATCTTAAATAATCTTTGATTAATCATTTGTATCACTGATAATGAAAGCAGAATCAACTGTATTTTTGTGGATCCAATGTTTTTATCTCAGCTTTTTCTGCTATTGTGATTATTTTTTTCCTCATTAGTCTTAACAATTTCTTCAGTTTCCTTCTCTTTTTCCCAAACATCCTAACAATACTATAGTTACAATTAAACATAAATAAAATAAATTTCTTTTTCATTTTTCCTCCAAATTTAGTGTAGTTTTAAGAAATTTTGGTAACAGCAACCATGTTAGATTGCTTTTCATAAGATACCATAAAATATTCTTAAAAGATTTTTCTAACAATACAAAATTAAGATATACAATTTTCATTTGTATATCTCCACCAGTATTGATTAGTTGTATTAATCTTATGTAAGTTTTTCATGGTATCCTCCTTCTTGATTTATTTTTTTATAAGGATACAGTATATTTTGTCAAGAGAAAAAATAATTTTTAAAAATTTGAAATAAAAAGCCATAAATAGTATAATAAAAATAACAATATTTTAATTATATGGAGGAAAGATGTTTTACTTTTTATATGGAAATTCTCCAATGATAGAGTTTGAAACAGAAGAAAACAGAAGAAATTTTTAGAAAAATATCCTAATATTTCAGCTAAATACTATGATTGTGCTTTAAAAAGAAGAGATGAATTTTTATCTGCTTTACAAGTTAATTCAATTTTAAAACAGTTGATTTTCTTCTTGTTTTAAAAAGAGCTGAAACTTTAAAAAGTTCAGGAGTTCAAAAACTTTTTAAAAACTTTAAAAAAACTATGATTTAAATGAAAAACATTATAATTATCTATAATGTTCCTATACAATATGGAAAAAAGTTGCTTTCAGAATATGAGGATAACTATAAAGTATAAAAGCCATAGAAGAAATAGCTACTTTTTAGATTGTACTCTCATAAAAGAAAATAATATAATTTTTAAATTATGTTAAAGATAATTTAAATATCACTGAAAAAAGATGCTAAAGATTTAATTGAGCTTCTAGGAAGTGACTATTATCATATAAAAATGAGACAAATAAAAATAGCTGCTTTTTAGATGGGCAACCATATTCTTTTGAAAAATTAAAAAAACTTAATAAGTATCGATAAAGAATATAATATGAAAGACTTAGTTGAAAAACTTTTTAAGACGAAAAATTTTACAGATATTTTTAATTTCTTAGAAACAAATAAAGATTCTTATTTAGGAATTGTATATATGTTAGCTGATGAATTAATAGTCTTTTTAAAATTAACTTCCCTTATAAATAGTGGAAAAATTTCACAACATATGAATTACAATGTTTTTAAAGAGCTATACAATGATTTCTCGATCTTTTTATAGGAAGAAATTTTTAAAGCACAACATCCTTATACAATTTTTTTCTTAAATTAAATAGTTTAACTTACTTTTTCAGAAGAATTTTTAGAAAACAAATTAAAAAGAATTATTATATATTGAATATGGACTAAAAACCGGTGAAAAGAAATCAATATAGAATTAGATTTATTTTTAAGAAATTTTGGAAAGATGTACCATGTTATTAAAAACATTATAAAGCCTCAACAAAAATCAATAAAATGATGTTGGTATACAAAATGAACTGAAATTGCAATTAAAAAGCCCCATATAGAAATAAGATATTTTAATTTTGTTTTCATTTTCCTTACAATAGATTGCAATAGAAAGAAAAGCAAAACTTACATGTAAGGAAGGACATTGATTAAAAACTGCTATCTAATTGACCTAAGACATAGAGTTAAAAAAATAGGATTAGCTATCTCAGGTTTGGGAAAAATAAAAATTTCATTGGAATAATAAAAATATTCCAATAGAAACCACAGTTAAAAATATTGCTTGTTTTACATAGAAGTTTAAACTTTTTCATCTTTTATAGTGAGAAAAAGTTCCAAAAGAAAAAGGTGCTGAAGTCATATAGGGTAACATAAAAATTGTTAAAAAGGTATTTTTCTCCCAAGCCATAAAATATGAGGGAACATAATCTAGGGTACGAGTATAGAATTCAGCTCCTTTATATAAAAACAGTAAAAAATATTGTAATAAAAATTATATATTTGATTTTTAATCTTTGTAAATTATCTTTCATCATTGCCTCCTTAATTATCTTGCTTAATTTTTATCATATTATTCTTAAAAATTGGTTAAAATTTGTTATAATATTGTCAAGGTGATATTAATGGAATATACAATTACAAAAAAAGAAAATTAAAAATTTTTATTTTGAGGATATATCCTGACTTAACTATCGCAGTATCGGCTCCTTTATCTGCAACTAGCAAGGATATTGAAAAATTTTGTTCTATCTAAAAAGAATGGATAGAAAAACATTAGAAAAATTAGAAAATTTAAAAAGATGATAGTATAAAGATTTTAGGTAAGAAAGTAGAAAGTTATTCAGTCAGATTTAGAAAGAATAAGTTTAACTGACAGAAATATATTTATATATACAAAGAATACTGAAGAAATTGAAGTTGAAAAAGAAATTTTTAGAGTGGAAATATAATAAATTAAAAGATATTATAGATGAAGCTATAGAAAAATATACCAAACTACTAAATACTGAAATAAATTATTATAAAATACTTTCTTTCTGCTTTGGGTATTTATCATAGAAGAGAGAATTATATTAGTTTCAATATAGATTTAATTGAAAAAGAAATAGAAAGTATAGATTATGTAGTTCTTCATGAGATATGTCATATTTTTCTATGCATCATCATTTTGGGCTCTAGTTGAAAAATATATGCCTGACTATAAAATAAGAAGATTAAAAATCATAAAATAAGACAATATTTTTACATATTGTCTATTTTTTTATAAAAATATTTTTAAATTTGACAGACAAAGTAAGGAGTGTTATAATAAAAAGAATTAAATTTTGCTTAACAAAATAAATTGAGGAGGAAAATATGTTATCATTACTTATCGGAGCTCTTGTAGCTACTATGTCTATGTCTGCTTTTTGCACATTTTCAAATGATTCCACAGCTGATTCTGATATTTCTGGAAATCATCTGTTCCATTTGAATTGATATTTACTCACCCTGCTGATGGAACAGAAGCACACAGCATGGATATGGGAAAAAGATGAAAAAGGAACTATACAACCTGTTGTAGAATTTTTCTCAGTACATAATGGAGAAAAAGAAAGACTTAAAAAGCTAATTTAAAAGCTTCAAAATTTGGACCGGCTTCAAAAACAAGTTACTTCTTATAAATTTAATTTAGATAAAAATTCTGGATTAAAAAGGTGGAGAGATTGGGGACTAGTTGTTGTTCCAGCACCATACTATGAATCTACAGAAGATGTATATATTCAACAAATAGCAAAAGTATTAGTAAATAAAGATGAATTAGCTACTGATTGGAATAAAAGATTAGCTAATGGATATCCTGAAATAATTCGTTATCAAATCCTATAACTTGGAAAGGGAAATCTTTAGAGGGCAAGTTGCTAGATAAAGATGGAAAGGCTGTTGCTAATGCTGAAATAGAAATAGAATACTTAAAGTGCAAATATTAAAAATTCAAAATTTGTAGGGAGAATTACAAAAGATAAAAACTACAACTGTTATTTATGCAGATGAAAATGGATATTTCTCATTTGTTCCAATTCATAAAGGATATTGAGGGATTTGCTTTAGAGTGCAGGTGGAGAATTAAAACATAATGGAAAAAGAATTATCTCAAGATGCTATTCTTTGATAGAAGCTAAATAAAAATTAGGCTATTGCAATTTAAACTTACAATAGCCTTTTGATTACTAATAATTTAATATTCATTTGTCACAAATTTCATGTACTTCTTGAGACCAAATAGAAGCTTGAACTTCACCTATATGTAATTTATCTAAGAAAAAAACATACATATACGAGATTGACCAATTCCACCACCGATAGTATATGGTAAAACTTTATTTAAAATCATTTGATGATATGGCATTGATCTTCTATCTTCACAATGAGATATTTTTAATTGTTCTTCTAAAGAATTTTCATCAACTCTTATACCCATTGAAGATAGATTCAAGACCTATACCTAAAAGAGGGTGAGTTAAATATGATATCTCCATTTAAATCCCAATCGTCATAATCAGGAGCTCTTCCATCATGTCTCTCACCAGAGTAAGTTTTCCCCTATTTTCATTAAGAAAAATTGCTCCATACTCTTTAGCAACAACATGCTCTCTATTTTTAGGAGTAAGTGTTGGATATTTATCTTCAAGTTCTTGACTTGTGATAAAAGTTATTTCTTCAGGTAACTTCTTAGTAAGTTTAGGATATTCTTTAGTAATATAATCTTCAGTTGCTTTTAAAAACTGAGTAAATTTTTCTTACAACTTCTTTTAAATATTCTTCATTTCCTATCTTCTTTAGAAATAATTTTTCCCAATCCCATTGGTCAACATAATAAGAGTGGATAAAGTCTGTATCTTCATCTCTTCTTATAGCATTCATATCTGTATATATACCTTTTATGGTTTTCAATATTATATCTGTATAAAGCCATTCTTTTTCCATTTAGCAAAGAGAATGAACTATCTCAACTCTTTCACCATTTTTGTATCAAATGAAACAGGTCTTTCTGTACCATTCAAATTATCATTAGACCAGATTCTGGTATAACAAATAAAGGTGCTGAAACTCTTAGTAAAATCTAATTCTTTTGATAGATGACTTTCAAAAATCTTTAACTTTTTATAGCAATTTCTGTTTCTAGTATATCTAGACTAGATGTATAAGCCATAATTTTACCTCAATATATTTAGAAATTATGGAAAAATTATAACACCATTCAAGATTTTATCAAATTTTAATTTTTAAAAAGCTCAGAAATTAATTTATATAAGTTATAATGATCACTCTACTCACCAATTCTCTGACAGAGTGCATAGAAAGTAATGGACTTCCTATATCTATACCTTGTATTCTTATTTGAGATTGTTGAATTGGTCCTATTGTTGAACCTCACGAACATCTGAGACGATTTACAAAAAATTTGTAAAGGAATTTTGCATCTTTAGTAATTTTTCTATAACTGTCTTGAGTACCCACTCAGTTATATAGATTTATTAGTTGCCCATTTTTATTACAGGTCCACAATTGATTTTAGGCTCATTAGTTGGATCAGCTTTTTCTAAATAATTAGGGTGTATAGAGTGAGCAGCATCATTAGAAATAACAAAAGATTTAGCTAAAAGCTTGTTCGTGTTCTTCTAAAGTTAAGTCCATAGCATTAGAAATTCTTCCCTAATATATTAGCTAAAGTTGGACTATCAGCTCCTTGTATAGTATGAGAACCTATTTCTTCATTGTCATAACCAACAACTATACAAGTATTCTTTTTATCTTTATTATCTATTAAAGAATTAAGACTAGCATGGAAAGCAACAAGGTTATCTAATCTTCCTACAGATACAAACTCATCATTGGCACCTAATATGCAACCTTTTTCTCTTGAGTGTAGACTTAAATCATAGCTCAAAAATTTCATTTTCTTTTACTTTTTAATTCTTTAGCTAACAATGCTGTTAAAGAGAATTTATTTTTTTATCTTTAGAAATACTAACAAGAGGTAAAAGTATCCTTTTGAGCATTGATAGCCATACCATCATTAACTCCTCTATTTTGATGTATACAAAGAGAAGGAATGATAAATATATCTTTATCATAATTAATAAAAATATTTTTAGGGTTTGAAAAGCAGAATCACCTTCAACAAAAAACTCTTCCACTAAAAGATAAAGGTCTGTCAAACCATGTACTTAAAATAGGTCCACCATAAACTTCTGTATTTAAAAATATCATAGTCTTTTTATTCATTTCAGGATTAGGTTTAATTAAAAACCAGGGCTATCTGTGTGAGAAGCTGCTATTCTATATCCTGATTTATAAATTTTTATCTGTACCTATAGTAAAAGCTATAACTCCACTATCATTTATAGTAACATAATATTTTTCACCTTTTTTTCAATTTCCATTCTTCAGCTTCAAAAAGTTCGGTAAAAACCATTTTTTTATTTAAAAATTTCTTTTTGCGTTGATACATGCAAAAATAATTAGATGGACTTTCATCTATAAATTTAATTAAATCTTTTGCTAATTTTGTTTATTCATATATCCTCCTAAATTAAAATATTATATCTAAGTAACTATTTAAATAATACAGCATTTAATGATATTTATCAAATTAAAAAAATATCAAATTCTAAAAAAATTAGTCTTTATCTCATAATTTTTAAGTTCTTTAAAAAGTTTTCTTTAATACAGAAACATATGTTTTTAATTGATTTTTCATCTTTTTCCACCTGTCTTATAGTCAACTATATAAATTTCTCCTGTACCATCTTCATTGTCTTTTTATCATAAGTCTATCTATTCTATATTCTTGTTTTTCTATTGAATCATAAAGAACATACTCATTGTAGATATAATCCCATTTTAGAAAAAAATCTCCTTATCTTTATTTAAGAACATTTCAATATTTTCTTTTTGAGAATATTTCATCTAACTTTTTCTTTCCAAAATATGATAAATATCTCTTATAACATAAGTTTTTGTAAATGCAACTTCTTCTTCAGTTCCATATTTTTAAGTTTTCAAAAAGTAGTGAACTAAAAATACCTGTCATTCTTTTTTTCTTCTGTTTCAAGTAGAAATTTACTATTGTTTATATCAAAATCATTAAGATTTTTCATTTTCATTGCTCGAATCTATAAAATAAGAGTTGAATTATATTGAGTTTCTTCGGAAGTTTCTCTTCAACAATTACTTCACTTTTATGTACTTCTCAATCTCACAAGAGAAAAAAATCTTTAAAAATAGAATTTTTTAAAGGTTTTTCTTCAAAAAGTCTATTATTATATAAAACAATAAGATTGTTCTTAGGTCTTGTTAATGCAACATAGAAATTGTTAATTTCTTCTTCTTGTATTTTTTTATTATATTCAGCAACTCTATCCTCAAAACAAGCTTCTAAAATATTTTTATAACCTTTTTAGAAAATAAGGAAAAAAGTAGTCTTATCATATGTTTTCATTCATTTCAAATAAGAAATCTATGTCAGAAGATTTCGATTTTTATCATTTTTATTACAAAAGTAGTTTTAAACTCTAAAACCTTTAGATTTGTGTATAGTTACAAGTTCAACTCCTTTTTTTATTTGACTTTATATCTGAGAGAATAAGTTTATTTTCATTATAATCATTTAATAATTCTATAACAGAATGATAAGAGTTACTTAAAAAGATAAAAAGTCATAGATATTTTTAACTTCATTAAATTCAACAAAATAATCTAAAAATTGGAATATAATTTCATAAATTAAATTTTTGAACTTTAAAAACTCTTAAAAATTCTTTTTAATATCTGTAATCTTATTTAAGAAGTTTATAATTTTTATTCTCTAAAAGAATTTATAAATTCATTGTCTTGCGAGAAATTTATATAAGATAAAACATCATTTTATTTTTAACAAAAACTTCAATATCCTCAGTTCCTATGTTACTAAGTGGTGAAGAAATAAAGTTAAATAAAGCTAATTCATATCCATAGATTAAATATTTTAAAAAGCTCAAAAACATTCAAAAATTCCAGGATATTCAGAAATATCTTTATCATTATTTAAAAATATATGGAATACCCTCGCTTTCTAAAGAGCTGTGCTATCTCATTAAGTTCATTATTGGTTCTTGCAATTATAGCTACATTATCATAAGGAGCAAAATGTTGTAATTCTTCTAATAGAACAGAGTAAATATTGTCTTCTTCACCCTGATCACTCATACATATAGCTTTTACATAGCCTTGATTTTTAGAGTTGATTTCACTTGAATTGAAAGGCCAATTATCTTTCTTAGAAATAGTCGAAAAAGAGTTCATTACAGTATGAAACTATATTAATATCACTTCATATGATTTTTAATGGATCTTTTTGGGCATTTTAAAATAGTTTTCAAGATTTTCAAATAATCTTTTTCACCATCTCTCCAACCATAGATACTTTTGTTTATCATCACCAACGCAAACTACTATCTTAGCTTTTTAGTAAACTCATATAATATTTTCCATTGTAATATACTTGTATCTTTGAAATTCATCAATAAAAAAATAGTTTCTATATTCATATCTAAACTTTCAAAAAGACATCTGTAAGTCCATTTTCATCAATTAAAACCATTTTTCTTTATTAAAAATAGCCATATAAGTGTAGATTGCTATATCATTAAAAAGTAAAATTTTTATCTCTTTACTTTAAACATATCATAAAAGCCTAAAAGATTTCTAAACTCAATTCAAAAATCTTTTCTTCATAGGGTATTAAAAACTTCATTATATACTTCTTTTTTGCTAAATTCTCTTTTAAAACTTCTTGTCTAGAAATGATATATTCTTTATGCTCTCTATCGGATTCTTTTTCAACTTATTACCATTGTATATTAAGCCTGCTGTCCCTTTTGAAAGAAAAATTAAAGTTCTTAAATAATAATTTTCTTTGAGCTTCAATAGTTTTTCCTATATAGTCAGTACAGTCTAAGACATCATACAAGTCTTTTTGCATCATTTTTCAAGATATGAGAAAAGCTCTCTAAAATCTCTACAGGTTTTTCATCAATACTAAGCTTTTCTTTCTTTATATATTCTTTACTATCATTTAAAGATAAAATGTATTTCCATCTTGAAGAAATTAATTTTTGAATTATTGAAATATAGTTATCTATATCAGAATTCTCACTAAAGAACTTCTTAAAAATCATAAAATAGTTTTTTTATTAGTGAAAAATATTTTTCAAGAACTTTTTTATAATAAACAGAATTTTCATTTTCATCTATTAAAGAATATGACTTTATCTTCATTAAATTAAGAACAATATTTTTTTAAATATAATATTTAAAAAGCATCTATAGTATAGATTTTTTTAATTTTTCTTTGTTTCTAATAATATCTTTTATACACATTTGATAGATTTTCTAAAAATTCACAATCTACAACTAAATCTTTTTCATTTTTCTATGCTTTCAATAAGACTTAAGTAATTATTTTTCTTCTCATCTAAATTCTTATTATTAGAAATTGCATCTCTTACTGAAAGTTTAGAATTTTTACAAATATCATAAATTTCTAAAAATTCACTCAATTTTTAGTATACCCTCTTTAATTTCAGAAGTTGCCTTTCTTGTAAAAGTCATAACCAAAATATTTTTTTATAGTCAATAGCTTCTGCATTTTGCCTTTTTAGAAAGAGCAGCAATGTACTCAAGGAAAGTCTATAAGTTTTTTCCTGTTCCAGCACTAGCACTTACAACTAAATTTTTATTTTATTCATCAGAACCACCTATATCACTTATTTTTTTCTAAAGATATAATATTTCTATATCTATAATACTCATTAAAAATCAAAACCATTTTCTTTTAAACTACTTTTACTAGGTAGGGTATAATGGTCTTTATCTAAAAAATCTCTAAGAAAAAGTCTTAAAATTACTGTCTTTTTTCTTCTAAGTTATTTACTAAATGTTTGTTGAAGTCAAATGCTTTTTCTTCTTCCCAGAAATTATAGGTGGCACTATAAACAGGTAGAGAAGTATCAGAGCCATAAAAACATTAGAGCATAAAAATTCTAATTGATTTTTATCATAACTTCCTGTTTTTAAAAATCAATAATATATCTCGCTTTTTCAGTTTCTATAAGTAAGTCAGCTCTACCATTTAAGACAATTTGTATTCCTTTATGTTCTAAAGTAAGCTACATTTTTTTAGTTGTAGATTCTTTTTTTCAGCTTCTATTCTTTTAATTTTAGTATCCTTTAATTCCTCATGTAAAACTTCTAAGAATTTTTCAATATTATCAATTAATCTAGGAAATAAAAACCTCATTCAAATATAATTCCATAAAAGTTTTTCTATTTTTAAGTTTTTCTTGCCATATATATTTTTCTAAATATTTTTATTTCCTCTTTTGAAAGAAGTAGTTTATTACTGTCATTTAATATTTTTTTCCAATTAGTTTTAAAGATATCTTCTAAAGTTTTGTGTAATATATTCCCTAAGACTTTTGGAGATATACCATTAACTGGACTTGTTTCACTAATACTCTCAATACCACAAATTTTATCTAAAAAGAAAGTTTCATTCTTTTTTTAATAGGATGTAGTCATATGCTCCTATAGTCAGAGTATTATTTATAAAATCAGTATTTTTCTTTGAGAATGCTCTGAAAAAAATACCTTCTCTTTTTAAAAAAACTTCAGTTTTATTTTGTAAATAACAAGCTTTTAAAAAAATCCTTTTTAAGTCACTTATATCAAGTTCTTTAGCCGAATATTTATTTATAAGTTCATATATAAAAGGAGAGAAATCAATGTTTATGTCTTGGTTAACTAAGGAATAAAACCGTAATCTTATCTAAATTTAATATATTTTGAAAAATCTATATTTTTTTGTATAAGAATTTCCTCTTCATTTGTTTTTAAAGCTAATTTTATTTTTGTTGCTCTGTAAACATGGTATTGTTAACTTTTTGTCTTTGGCAAACTTTGACTATCAGCATAAAGAAGTGCTGAATTTTCTATATTTTTTTAGCCGAATATTTAATTAGATTTAAGTTTTTAATTCTTTATCTTTATTTTTATTATTTTCAACAGAATAGATATCAATTTTGTTTAAGTAATTGAAAAAAATAGTGTAAAAAATGTTCTTACCTATATTTGTTTTGAAAAAACTATTAAAGTTATTGAAGAACTCTATATTTTCATTAGAATTTAAAAAGACCTAAAACTTCATAAATCTTATCATATAGACTATCGAATTTATTTTCTATAAAGAAATTTATATCTGTTTTTGAGTTAAAGAAATTAGCACATAAAAAAACTATTTAAGTCACTTATATCATTTATTTTTCTCAATGCTATTTAAGGTTTCAAATATTAGATTTAATTTTTGTTTTTAAGTTTTTCATTATCATTCAAAAATGAGAATAATACTCTTCTTTTAAAAAGAGTTAATGAAATATATCTATAATCCCTAGAGATAATTTTTTTCAAAGCATTTATAATCCTCAACATCAAGACCATAGAATTCCATAAAAGCAGAATTAAATATATTTTCTTTCACTAGAAAAAAATATCTATAAGATTTCTATTTTTATAATCTATGCCATTTAAAAAGGTTCAGATAAGCTTCAATTATTTTATAAAATTTTGTATCATTCAAATAAAATTTATTTGATTTAGTAAATATAGAGTATTTATCTTCTTTATTGGCATCTGTTGTGTAATAATTGTCATATTGTTTTTGATAAAATCATAGTATAAAGTTCTAATTCATTTGAATATTTTACAAGTTCTATATCTAATTTTTATCTATAAGACTAACTTTATTTAATTTTAATTTATCTTTATTGAAATCTTTATCTTCCATTTGTAATGTAATTTCTATATCATAATAATTTTTAGAGTTTCTAAAATCTTAGAAAAATTATATGGAAAAATCAACTATATCAAAAATACTAATTTTTATATTTTTTTCAAAAAAATCAAGTTTCAAATTAGTTATAGAGTAAAGCCAATCACTTGGAAGATAAGCATTCTCATTTAAAAAAATTTATCCATTTCATTTTTTTATTTCAAAAAAATAGTTCAAATTTTTCTTCTTGCCATTTAGATAAGTTTAGATTGTCTAAATCTTCTTTATTTTTTGATATAAGAAAAAAATTCAAAAGAAATCATCAGCAATTTCTATACAATCAAAAATAACTAGTAATATTAAATTTTTTTCTTAGTTTCATCTTTAAGATAAGAATAAAAATAAAAAGAATCTTTTAATATCTCTTAAAATTTTTTTCTATTTGAGATAAAAATTTTTATCTAAAAAAATCTTCAAAAGAGATAATATTAGTTTTAATTCTTAATTGTCCTTTATTTATATAGCTAGAATATTGTTTTTGGCTAATTCATTTTCAACAATAATAAGAGTATCTTCAGGAATTTTTTTCTATTGTTGATAAAAGTTCATTATTTGTTAATTGATTGTAATTTAAATAGTTATATTTTTATTTGTTTCATAGAGCACCTTCTTTTTTTATTTTCAAATAACTCAATGCAAGCATGGTTTTAGAATCTTCAAGTGAAAAAAATATCTATCATCATTAAAAAGGAATTTTTATGATTTCTAAAAATTCATTTTCATCTAATGATTGATGAGTTTTTTTCTAAGTCTGTGGCATAAAATAAATGATATTGCCCAGCATTTATTCCAACAGAGTTGTAGTAAGTACAAATTTTTTTCCCATTTATTTGCTCTATATCCAATTTCTTCTTCAAATTCTCTTTTTGCAGCATCTAGTATATCTTCATCTTTTTTTCAACTAAGCCTGCCGGAATTTCAAGGAGTTCTTTTTATTGCCGGTCTGTATTGTTTTACAAAAAGATTTCATTTTCAACTTCAGCTATTATAGCAACAACTTCTTTCTTTCCTGTAAAAAGTCCATGTAACAACATTATCGTTAGGTAAAAGCTAGTGTTTCTTCAAATACAGTTATTACATCATTTTTAAAAACTTGATTTTTTTGATATATGCTTAAACTTCATCTAAGATTTCTCCTTTTTTTATACACTTTTCTATATGATACCACACTAAAATAAAAAGAGTTATTACAATTTATGTGTAATAACTCTATAAAATTATTTTTGACAAATGAAGTAAGCTACTTCATAAGTCAAGGAAGTAGCTTTAAAACTTTTAATTCTTGAAAAAGAAGCCCTTTGAAAACCTGTGACACCTGTGTATTTTTAAGTGTCTTAGAACTGATAAAGGGCTTTCAAAATCTATCTTTATAGTTTCTTTATATTTTTAAAATTTTTTTGAAAGTACTTAGCAATAATTTTTTTCAATTTCTTCAGTTTTTAAATATTCTAAAGATATATCAAAATGTTTTTTTATTTCTAATAAATTTCCAAAAACATAGGTAGAAAAAGCATAAAATATCTGTATTTTTTTAGCTATATTTCTGACAAGATTTTCTAAACCATCTATCCACTGAAAAAAACTGAACTTGAAAGAACTAAATCGCTTTTTAGGTATATCAATTTCTTCAATATTTTCTTTAATAAATATATTGTAGTCTATATCTTTTATAAAACTTTTAACATCAAATATATCATTTAGAATTAAAGATGAGCTAGGAAAAAAATTTTTCTATATTCTCTTGTAAAAATTCCAGTTCCACACCCTATTTCAAAAATGGAATTAATCTCTCTTTTTAATATATCATCATCTTCCATATAAGCTAGAAGATGTTCAGCTACTTGTTTTTGAGCTAAAGAGTTTTTTTCTCATAGGTGCTGTAATGTTTATCAAAAATTCATTTTTTTATTTTTTTCCTCACTTATATTTATAATATCTTTAAAATCTCTAAAATATGAAAAAGGATAGTGACCACAAGTTATTAACTCATAAGCTATGTTATTGACTTGGCAATATTTTTTTCAACTTTATTAGCTGGAATAATTCTGTCATTTTTACCTATATAATAAAAAATGGATATAGTTTGGAATAGACTTATAATTATCCTTAAAAATATTGTAGTTCATATCTAGCTTCTTCTAAAGTTTTTTTAGCTCTTCCAAAGCTCTCATCAATATCCATGTTAAGTAAAAAAATTTTTTTCTAGATTTTTCATCATTCAAAGTTTCAAGGGTCATGTTAAACATTTTTTTCATTGATACCAAATTTTCCAATAGTTTCAGGAAGTCCGTTGATTCCAATAGCTTTCTCATAAATTAAATCTTGATTTTCTGATAAAAAAACTTATTTAGATAGTAAACTCCAAAGGAATAGGCTAGAAAGATATCTCCTTTACTAATAGAAGTTTTATTGATACTATATGGGAAATTAATAACTTTTTATTTCATATTCAGTTGAATTTTTAAGAGGGCTTAATAGATTTTTCATCCATAGCCCAACCATTAAAAAAATATATTTTTAGACATTTATATCACACCTAATTTTTTTCATTTCAGTTTTTAAAATTTTTAAAAAAATGTATCTAATTCTTCTTTTTTTCATATTTGCAGTCAAACTTATTCTAAGTCTTGCTGTATCTTTTTGGTACAGTAGGCTCTTTTTATTGGATAAATTAGATAACCTTTTTTTCTTTTTAAAGTTTCTGAAAGATTTATAGTTTTAAGATTATCTCCAATAATAATACTTATAATATGGCTTGTAGAAGAAGTTTTTTTATATTAGCTTTTTTTAGAGTAGTTAAAGAAAAATTAACTAAATCTTTCAATTTTTCAATTTTATCATGAAAAAGAGTCAAATTTTTCTAAAAATAAATAGATTCCATAAATTATTTATAGGTGGAAGGGCAGTAGAATAGATAAATTTTCTACTTTTTATTTATTAGATAATTCTTATAAATTTCATCACAGATAACATAAGCTCCAACTGAAGCTCCAGCTTTACCCAAGGGTATAATTAAGAAGTCTATTTTATCAATTAATTTTTTTCATTGTATGCAATACCATAACTATGTACTCCATAAGAATGTGCTTCATCAATCATCAAAGTAAATTTATATTCATCTTTCAAGTCACAGATTTTTTAGGTCTGCACAGTCTCCATCCATACTATAGATACTTTCTGTTACAACTAAGATATCCTCATAAGTTTTTAGAATATTTTTTTAGTAATTTTTCTAAAGAATCAACATCTAGGTGATTATATCTTAAGAGTTTAGCTTCTGAATTTAAACAACCATCGTATATACTAGCATGATTTAATCTATCAGTTATGATAAGAGAATTTTTATCAAAAAAAGTCTCTATGACTGAAGAGTTAGCATCGAATCCTGAGTTAAAAAAACAAGGCAAGATTTTCCATAGATTTCTTCAACTTTTTTTCTAATCTCATAACAGTTTGATATGAACCATCTATTAATCTTGATGAAGATGATGATAACTTATAGTTATCAAAAAGTATAATTTTCATGAAATCTTTGAGATAGAGTTTTTATCATTTGCCAAACCTAAGTAGTCATTAGAAGAAAAATTATAAAGACTTTTATCATTAGTCTTTATAGTTCTAAATCTATTTTCACTTTTTAAATCCCTCTAGTTCTTTAATAATATTTTTCTTTTTAACATAGTAATCCCCAATATTTAAATTTAGTTTATTAATAAGCTAAAATAAAGGTTTTTAGCTATATATATAATATCACAAGATTATAAAAATAGTGTAGTCTAAACTTTAATTTTTTTATAAAAATTTTTTTATAAAAAGATTCTACATCTTCTGAGTTATTAAAAGCCTTGCATTTTAGCTAAATTATCCATATTTTTTTATAGCTAGATTTATATTTTTTTCTTTATTATCAATAATATATTCTAAATATAAGCTCAAAGTTTTCTCAGAATATGATAAAAGTTCTCCCCTTAAATACGTTTCTATAGATGTTTCAATGTTATCATCTTCTGAAGAATAAAGAGGTCTACCCATAGATGAAAAATATAGGATATCTTTCAAAAAAACTCTTTTTCCCATTCCATATAGATGAACATAATTTTTATTTACTAAATCAGTTTTTTTTCTTCACTAGGTTTTTCTAAAAATATCTTTTTATTTTTTTCGTACTCTTCTGGTGAATTATACTTCATCATTTGAGCGTATTTTTTTGAAATAAAGGATTATTCTTTGAATTTAAATCTTCTAAGTATGATAGCAGAGTTTCTTCATTAAAAGTTTCCCATTGAGATTTTCTCATAATAATAAAGTCTTCTCTATTATCCTGGCAGTCTGCTCTGCCTCCAATATTATTCAAATTAGAAAAAAATATTTCCATTCTTTTTCTAATATTTCATTAATTATCTTTTTCTTTTTTTCCATTTTCCACCTCTAATAAAAATAAAAACCCTTGCATCAGACATATCTGTGTCAAACTGACAAGCAAGGGTATTGTCAATATTAATCCAACCATGGAGAGTAATTTTTTTAAAGAACTCATCATCTATATTTTTTTGAATATCCACTCCTAAGTCTCCTAAAAAATTCACTGTCACAGTTAGTTAATTTTTGATTTCTTAACTCTTCAGCTAAGACTTTACAAATCTTTCTTACATAAGGTATTTTATTTTGTGCAAACACCATATCTTCTAATAATTTATATATTTCTTTTCCTAAAAATTTTTTTAAATCTAATAAAAGCTCTATTAGACCATTTATAGAAAAATTTTATATCTTCTATTCAATAGAAATACTAAATGTATTACTTCATCAACAAAAAGATATAGACATTGATTAGCAGCAACTAAATCATTTCTTTTTTTAGACATCTAGTATAGTTATATTGTCCATGTTGTGAAATATTCATAAGTCTAGTAGCTATTTTATTTTTGCCTTATTGGCTCAGGATAGTAGTTTAATAAATCTTTACGAATTTTTGTAAACTCTCCTAAGTTATCTAAAAATATTTCTCCATTTGTAACTGTTGCTAAAAAGCAGTTTCTGGGATTTTTTTGCCACTCAGCTATGGTTTTAGGTGCATTCGAAGAACCTATAAATTTAAAATAGAAATTTTCTATATCTAAAAGTCCTCTTCTATCTGAGCCCCATTCACTTTCTTTTTAATTCTTGGAAGCCTAAATAAGTTTTTGGTAAAGTTTTTAAAAGCTTCCTTGATTCTATCTCCATACTTTAAATAATCATCTTTTTTTAGCCATATACAAACTGATGGACCAAAATCATGATCTTGAGAAATCTTGTCATCATAACCATAGCATTCAGATCCTTCTCCAACTAAACCAAAAAGCACATAAAGGAAGTATATCACTTAGATTTTTTTCAAATTCAGGTAGGACTACATCATAAAAAAATATCTTTTTAGAAAGTTCTAAGCCCTTAATATTTTCTAACTCTCCTTTTGTAGAATTTTTCTATAACTTTATTATTTTTTTATTCACTTTAGTCTTTTGAGAAGATTTGTCATCAGAATTTTTTTCCTAATTCACCTTTTTATAAATTCTATATTACTAAGGATATTCTTATAATTATCACTATCTAAGCCCATAGTTTTTTTAGAAATTTCTGCTGCCTTTTTCAAAAAAATTCTATAGCTTTCTCTAATTGTCTTTCATTATAATAATATATTGCAATATTATTTAAAGAAGCTGAATAAAGCGGATGTTCCTTACCTACATTTTTTTCAAAAAAATTTCAATAGCTTTATATAGGTATTCAACTGCTTTTTCTTTCATTCCAAGTTGATAACAAGGATTGAATAAGTTACTCAATGTTACAGCATATTCAAGAAGATATTCTTCACTATCGTAATTCTTTAATACATCTAAACTCTTTAAAGTGTAAGTCATAGGCAGCTTTCATATCACCAACATTTTGATAATATAAACCAAAAGTTATTACATAGTCCCGCATAAGAGAATGTATTATCTGCTGAATTATCTTGGTAAATCTTAACTATTTTTTTATAGTTCTCTTCAAGTAGGTTAAATTTTTGTGCAAATCTATATACCTCAGTTAAATTTAAAAGACTAGTAGCATAAGGAAGATTATTATCTCCATATTTTTTTCTTTATAATTTCTAATGATTTTTAGTAAATTAGCTTCTGCCTCATCATAATAACCAACATATTTTTAAAGTTCCACCTAATTCATTTAAGGCTTTTAATATATTCATCACTTTCTAAACCATATTGTTTTTCAGTTTCAATTAAAATTTCTCTTAATATTTCAATTTCTTTTAAGATATTCCTTCTATTTGATATTGTTCTCTTTTTTTATTTAGTTCATCTAATTTCATTTAATCTCCATTCTAAATTAAAGAATAGTTCCAATTATGCCAAGTACAATAACTAAAAACAATTCCTACAAAAAAATATCCCCCATGAAGAGCATCACAAAGGCATTGAAAAAAATCCAGTTAATTTAAACATAGGTGTTCCAGTCATTGTTATAAGGGAATAACCCAATAATGCAAATGGAATTTTATACATAAGATAGCCAATAATACGTTTATGATCTCTATAAGAAACTATTCCAATAGCTCCTGGTAATGCTAATAAAAAAATAAAAAAATAATACCACTTTAAATTTAAGTTTAAAGTTAAAAAAAGTAAGTGGAACTATAATTCCTGGAATTAATAAGATATAAAAAAATATGATTTATTTGTTTCGATAATATCTTGTAAATAGAGATTTAGTAGTATTAAAAGAGACTCCAATTAAACCTACTTTATGAAGCTTTAAGTTTTCCAACAGACCTAAATTAAAGTCTAGTGTATAAAAAGTTGAATATTGATAAAGATAAAGTCCAACTATTGAAATTATAGATAAAGCTAAAAAAATATATTTTTTTGAATAATATAAAGTTTTTTTAGCTTTCTCTCTGTTGCAATACATATATTATTGCAACTGATAAGAAATAACCATATAATTTAAACATAAAATATTCATTAGTAAAAAAATATTAAGATTTTTTTAAATACAAAGAATAAAAACTAACATCATAGATATCACTGGAAGAAAAAGTTGTATTTTTTTCTTAGTTTTTCATAGCGAACAATAACATCGTTATATTTTTTTCTTTTAATTTATTTAATTTCTCATTAGTTTCAGAATAATCTTGTTCAAACTTTTACATCTTCTTTAGAAGTTATAGAATAATATATATAATCTAAAAGTATTGTCAAAATTTTTTTCCAAAGTTTTCATCATAAAGATTATTATATTTTTTTCAATAGCCTTATGATTTAAGGTTGAAGTTAAAAATTAAGAAAAATCATTGCTTTTTACTAAAAAAATATATTGCTATTGAATAAAAATAAATATCTAAACTGTGGTAATAACAATTTTATTACTGAATTGTCAACAATGATATATTTTTATATATAAATCTGTTCTACTAAAGGCATAGGCCAAAACAAAAAAATAACTGAGACTAAAAAAATAATAGTGGTATTCTTTCATTATTTGTATTATTTGGTTTTAATTCATCGAATGATGATTTTTTTTGAGAGACTTCTTGTTTAAATTCTCTTGTGTATTTATTTAGTTGTTCATTTTCTAAATATTTATTGCAATATCTTGTTATGATTGAATCTTCAGTATAAGTTTTTGTTCATAACAGCATAGGGATTATCTTCAAACTTTGCTTGAAATCTTTTGATATTCATATTCAAAGTTATTGATACTTTTTCTTATTTCATTTATATTCATTCTATTAGGAAAAAAATTTCACAACTACAAATATTAGCTAATATTTCTTTTGATTCCTTTCCAGTTGCTTCATATTTATGATTTTTTTAATGTCCTGTATCATATCTTCTAAAGACTTATATCTATCACTAATAGAAATATTTTTCATTAGTAAGAATATTTTTTTACTTTTTAAATATTCTTCTCTTATTTTTTTATTTTGACACTATTTTTCTTTAGCATTTTCTTCAAGTATAGGAAGTAAATTGTTTTCATCAATATTAGGATATCCATAAATATACAATAATGATAGTAATGGGATTAAAAGATTATTTTTTTATCCTTAGTTTCAATATATTCTGTAATTAAAGAATTTAAATTTTTTTCCTTGATATGTATACTCATCAACTTTTTTTCCATTATTATTAGTATCAAAAATAAATATTTAGTATGCAAAGCTATCCTATCTTCAGGATATTTTTCTTATTTCATCAAGTTTTTTTAATAAAAATCAGGCTCACACTTAAGATTTGTTAAAAAAATTCTTTTTATAACACCTTTCTCTAAAAGTTTTTTTAAGTCTTGAGCTGGAATAGTTGTTATATCTTTATAAGTTTTAATCTCTTCATTATCCCATATAAATATATTTTCTTCTTTAAAAAAATCTATATAGTTTAAAGATTTGATATTTTTTTCAAAACTATTTCTTCCTTTTTAGATAATTTTTCTTCTATTTCTTGAATTGCATTACGGTCAGTAGGCATTTTTATTTCTTTCAAAAAAATTCTGAAAGAACTTCTTTATTTAATATTTCATCTATTTTTATCTTTATTTTTTTAATTAAAAAAATTATATATCTCACTCTTTGACCAAAGTTTTTCCCCATATATATTTAGAGAAGAATCAAAGCTATTGTTATCTTCCATATTTACTTTTTCTTTTTAAACTCTCATTTCCTTCTAAGAACTTTTTTTAATATCTTCATCATTAAATCTTTCAGATACAGAGTATTTTAACAAACCTTTTATTAAAAGCTTCAAGTAATTTATGTTCTTTAAACTTTGAGAAACCATAATATTTATCTCGCAATATATCATTATGAAATAATTCCTTATTATTGATGATAGACTTATACATTAATTCTCCAGTGTATAAAGTATATAATGTTTGTCCTAGTGAATAATAATCAGACTCTTTTAAAAACTCTCCCAGTATTAAGAAGTAATAATTCAGGTGCAGTATAGCCCGGAGTTCCATATTTTTTTCTTTATCATAATCTATAAGTTCATCCCCTATGTAACGAGCTATTCCAAAAATCCCCTAAATATTTTTTTCTTTTTTTCATCCATATAAATATTTTCAGGTTTTATATCTCTATGAACTATGTTATGACTATGTAGATATCTTAATGCCTTAAGCAAAGAAGGAATTATATTTGTTTTTAATTTCTTCATATTTTAAAAGGTATTTTTATCTAGTAAATCTCCACCTGAATAATATCTGTAAACTTCAGCAAAAGTATTCTTTTGAGTTTGCAATAACTTTTTCCGTATGATATAACCCTTGCTAAATTATTTTCTTCTACTTCTTTTCTTTTCTCATAAACTAACTCAAGAATTTTCTTTCTATTTTCTAATTTTTTTAGCATCAGATTCTATATCTATATTTTTTTAAAAAAACTTTTTATTAGAACTTCCACTTCTTTTTTTCGTTATTAGAAACTTTATTCTTAAAAAAAGTATCGATTCTCCACTCTCTATATCTAATCTATCTTCTTTTTTTATTTTTTTAATTCAAGAAGTTTATTATCAGAAATATAAAGTGAATTATCGAATATGCTCTCATCAGTACTTGAATTGTCTAAAAGAGTAGTAGATTGTCTTGAAATATCTTTATCATCACTTTTGCCTTACAGGAATTGTTAAATTTTTTAGATTTTCATTTTGTGAAATATCTATATCTTTTTCTAGAGGAATTGTTGGAGTTTTATTATTATTCATTTACTTCGTTCTCCTTTTTTTATTAGAATTAAAGCTTATATTATCCTTACTTCCATTTTTTTATACTAAGAGAATGTATTTCTTTTAGAGTTTCTTCTATTGAATTTTTTTTATCAAAAATTGATTTTTAATGTATCATCATCAATAACATCTGTCACTCCATCTGAACATAAAAAGATAATGTCATTAGGAATTAATCCTATACTTGAGTGAATATTAATCTTACATTCATCTGAATAACCAATGCAATTATTAATAACATTTCTTTCAGGATAAGAGACTGCTTCTTCTTCAGTTAAAAGTCCATTATCTATCATATTCTGAACTTTTTGAATCATCTTTTGTCAATCTTTGAAAATAATCGTTTCTATATCTATAAGCTCTACTATCACCAAGATTATAATAGATAAAAAAATATCATTATTTGAATAAATTCCAACTAATGTGGTTTTTAAAGCATTTTTTTTATTTTCATCATTTTGAATTTTTCTAATTAAAGTATTTAGTTTCTTCTATTTTTTTCTACAACTTCTTCTTTTTATTAAATTCTCTTTTTACAATACTTTTTAAATTTTGAAGAGTTTCTAGTGCTGCTCTATTACCTTCAAATTCTCCACTTACACCATCACATAATATAGCACTTATATAATCCTTTTGTTTCTCCTCTATAAGTCCCTTCTTCTATAATAACATCATTAATCATAATTTTATCATCATTTACTTTATATGAGACTCCAATATCATTTATAGAGCAATACTTGAACATAAATTTTACTCCTCTTTTTAAAATTTATTTTTTTCATTTTCAATATAAGCAATTATATTTCCATTTTCATTTCTTGAATTAAATATGTAATCAGATAATTCATTTATATACTTATCTTCAATCATATTTCCTATTCCTCTACCACCCATTTCAAGTATATTTTTTTCCTTTAGCTAACTTATAATAATACTCTAATATTTCTGGACTTATAACTATTTTTTTATTTTTTATTTTCTCAATATTTTTCATTTATCTTTTTTTATTTGTGATTTTACAATTAATTGAGATACCTCATCTCTTATAAAAATCAAATACAACTATGTTATTTCCTATTCTATTAACTACTTCTGGTTTAAAATGAGCTTTTATTCCATTTATAACTTTATTTTCCATATCTTCATAGCTTTCATCTATACTTACTAACATTTCTCTTCTTTCATTTCCAGAAGAATCAATTATTTTTTTAGTTATTCCTAAATTTGAAGTAAATATTATCAATGCTTCAGAAAAAAATAGACTGTATTTCCCTTGACCATCGGTCATTCTTCCATCTTCAAGTATTTGAAGGAATTTATCCATTATAGAAGGATGGGCTTTTTCTATTTCATCAAAAAGTAATATAGAAAAAAAGGTCTTTCTTTAATTGCATTTGTTAGCTGTCCACCAGCTTCGTATCCTACATATCCTGGAGGTGCACCAAATAATTTTTGATCTGAATGCGACTCAGAATATTCACTCATATCAAATCTTATACAGTTATTCTCATCTCCAAAAAAAGTACTTCAGCTAATGCTTTTAGTAAGTTCTGTTTTTTTCCTGTTCCTGTGGGTCCTGCAAAAAAATAAAAATCCCTTTAGGTTTATTTCCAGTTGATGAATGTTGTAATCCTGACATTCCTGTAACAGCTCTTTTTATAACTGAACTTACTTTTTTTTAATAGCTTTATCCTGCCCTTTTTACTCTATCTTTTTAGACTATTCTCAAGATTGTTTACAGCCTCATCATCTATACTTTCCCACATATTTTCTTTTTATACCCATATTTATACATTGTCAAAGCATCTAATAGAGAATAATTTTTCATCTTTCTTTTTATGTCTTTCATAAAGATTATTTTAATTCTTTAAGTTCAATATTTTTTTAAACCTTCTGTATTATCAATAAATTTTTCCTTTTTATTTTTTTAAATTACTTTCTAATTCTTCTTTATAATTCATTTCTATGAAATCAAGTCTTATATTTTTTTATCAGGATTAGGAATTGTTATTGTTCTAACATTAGGATTATTATAATAGAACCAAGAAGGAAGGTCATTAAATTTTTTTCAACTACTAGTATCAATGTATTGATATATCCTTTAATTGTTTTTTTGCATTCATTGAAGCTTCAAATAAATTTATAAACATATTATTTTTCACACGAATCTAATGAGGTTGGAGAAGATATATATCTTGCAGCAAAGTTCATAACTATAGCTATAGATTTTTTTCTTTTTATTTTTCAATGCCTCTTTTTATGATAACTGAAAGTTCTTTCAATATTATCTACTTTATAGCTTTTTTTTCTTCATCATTTTTATCATTTTTATCATTTTCATCATTTTTAAAAAAATATTATTATCCTCATCAACAAAAATCTTTTAAAAATCTCAAATACTTTTTCTTAGATACACTACTTTTTCTTATCGTAAAAATCCTAAAACAGGATTACAAAATACGAAAATTATATTCCAACTCCCTACCCATCTTCTCCTTTTTCTTCAATTTTAAATAATTTTCATTAAAAGAGAATCTAAGTGATAATAATTAAGTTGATTTTTTTCATCATAATAAGGATATATATCATTTATATTTCCCTCAATTATAAAAAGTAGATTTTATTCCTTTAAAACTCTCAATTTCTTTTTTTGCCATTTTGGTTTTTTTATCAGTCATTATTATCTCCTCTATTTACTATGTATACCTACAGATATTAATTTTTCTTCCCATAATTACATTTTGTATCATTCTATCTTTACTCATATATTCTTTGTATATATTTTTTTAATTTTTTTATTAAAATATATAATATTTTGATTTTTTTGAGCCTCTTAATTTTACATCTTTAAAAATTTAATTCATCTATATAAGGTCCATCAATTAAAAACAGGAATATTTTTTTTAATTTCTTCTTGAATATCTTTTTCCTAAGTCTTTAAAATAATCTCCTGTATAAACTAAAAATATCCTTTTGTTATATTTTTTTAAGTAATCCTACAAACTCTATTAATTCATTAAATTGCTCAAGAGGATCTCCTCCAGTAAAAGTTATTCCATCTATATGATTTTCTTTACTTATATTTAATATAATTTGAAATAAAAGATTTTACATCTCTATTCTTAGACCTATTTATATTCCATAACTCAGGATTAGAGCAGTTTTTACATCTCTTTGAACAACCTTTAGTCCAGATAACTACTCTACTTCCTGGTCCTAAAGTATAAATAGGGTAAAGTATTCTATCTATATACATTACTTAATTTCAACTCTAAATGAAATTACTTTTTAGCAAGAGTTATTTCATCATTATTTTTTTAAAAATTTTAGGTGAATTAGGAAGCATTTTTTTCACCATTTATTTCAGTATCATTTGTACCAAGATGCCAAACTATCCAGTCTCCAATTTTCATTATGTTCTATTTTTTTATATGTTGCCTAGATACTATAATCATAGAAATATTTGGTAAATAAATCAGAACCATAGTCTCCATCTCTACCTATTATTCCACCAGTTTTTAAAACCTTTATAACTTCTTTTTCATCTTTTTTTAAGATTAAATAAAAGTGCTTCTTCAATTTCTTCTTTTTCAACGACTATTTTTTTCTTTTTATTTTCTCTCCAATAGGAATTTTAATAAAAATCATCACCATTTATTCTATGTTCAAAGCCACATTCTTCACAATAAAAATTTTTTTCAGCATCTTCATCTATTTCTGTTTCGTATCCACTTTCTTTACATCTAGCTATCATTTTTTTCTTGTTATTTTTTTATAACTTTTTCATCATTAGATATTTGAGTATCATCTTTTTCTTTTTCAATAAATATCTCTTTTTTTATTTCTTGTTCCATAGGAATTTTAATAAAAATCATCACCATTTATTCTATGTTCAAAAGCCACATTCTTCACAATAAAATTTTTCAGCATCTTCATCTATTTCTGTTTCATATCCACTTTCTAGACATCTAGCTATCATTTTTTTCTTCTCATTTTTTTATAACTTTTTCATCTTTCTTTGGGCTACAAATAGGACATTCTTTATCTGTATCTTCAATTTCACTACCACAAATTTCACATTCTCTTGTCATTTATCTCTCTATCTCCTTATATTTCATTTTATTAATATTTTTCTTTTTACTTTTCTCTTATTGACTCTATTTTCAGAATTAATTTTTAACTTTAATTTTTTTGTATTATGTTTTTTTATCAGGTTCATTATATCTTACTTCTTTAAATATAACTCCTCTTACTCTTAATTCTTCAACTAATTCTGGAAACATAGAGCAAAAATTACATTGTTCTTCATATAACTTATCAGATTCTCTTTCACTCATTTCTTCATCAAAGTCAATACCAACAATTTTTTTAATGTCAATATTTCTTCTTGAGCATCAGACATAAAAACATCGATTCCTGTGGAATCGTTAACTTTATATAGTAATCTATTATCTGTTTTCACTCTTTCTATATATTCTGAGTCTACCATATTATATCCATGTTTTATCATAACATCATCAAGTTGTTCTTTAATATAATTTTTTTACTGAAATATTTTTCAACTTTCTTTTTTTAAAAATCTCTATTTCATTTCTTATTTCTTCTTTTGAAGCAAAAATCTCTTATTGATTTTATATCAGAATAATTAAGAGAATAAACTTGTTTTTAGATAATCTTCATATAAACTTTCAATTTCTTTAACATTTGATTTAATTATTTTTTTAAACTTGATTCAATAATTTCTCTTCTTTCTAAAAAGTAGTTCTTTTTTTACTTCTAAATCAATATCTTTTTTTTCTAACTCTAAAAAGTGTATTTTCATATCAAGAACTTCTTGTCTATAATCAACTGTACATTCATTATTTTCTAAAAAAATCAGAGAGTTTTTTTCAAAAATCTCTTTTTGTAATTATTTCTATATCTTTAGTAGAAAGAGCATTTTCATTTTTCTTATCTTCTTTTTCAGAAAAAAATAGAAAAAAATTAAATACTTCATCAGTTTTCACTTTTTTTCTATTTTTTTATCTCTTTAAACTCAGATTTTTTTATATTTTCGGTATTTTGACTATCAATTTTAAGAATTTTTATCCACTATTTTTTTATATCTATTGAAATAGATTTTTGCACCTTCTTTTTTTCTCAAGTGAAATTTTTATCAATTAAGGAAATTATATTATTTCTATCTTCCTGACTTTGAAATTTATTGATTTTTATTGATAGTAGTTTCAATTTTTTTTAAATATGCTATCATAATCTTCTTTAAATTCTCCCAATATTTTTTTCAGAATCTCTGTTTATTATTTCAAGTTCATTAAAGCTTTTATTAACATTTGCTTTATTTACAATATTATTTAAACTTTTATAAAATTTTTTTCTTTTTAAAAGTTCAAGCTTTCTAGCTAACTTATCTGAAATAATAGAATCAATAGTTTTTACATTAAAAACTATTAAGTATTCTTACTTTATTTTTTTTATTTCAAATATAATTTTTTTGATTTTCTTTCATTTTCTCTTTGTAATTCTGCTCTTCTTTGCATATCTAAATCCACTCTACTTACTTTTAGGACCACTCATAGCTCTCTCCTTTAAATAATTTTATTTTCCTTTTCTATTATAACATTTTTTTTAATAAAAAATGCTAAAGAAAAAGAAAGTATAAAAATAAAAAGGATTAACTTCTGTTTTTATAGAAGTCAATCCTTATTAAAAAAATTAAATTTACTTAGCTTTTTTTCTTTGTTACATTTTTTTCCATTTCATCAACAAATTTTTTTGTTATTTGTTGTGGTCTAGTTATTGCTCCTCCAACTACAACTGCAAAAAGCTCCAAGCTCAAGTGCATTTTTTTAGCTTTTAGAGGAGTATCAATATTTCCTTCAGCAATTACAGGAATTTTTTTACAGTTTTAATAACTTTTTCAAGTTCTTCTAAAGCCTTAAAATTTTTTTGTATATTCAGTATAACCAACAAGAGTTGTTCCTACCATATCAAAACCAATTTCTTCAGCATACAATGCTTCATCAACTGAAGATATATCTGCCATAATAAGTTGATTAGGATATTTTTTTCCTTACTTCATTTATAAAGTCTTTTTAAGTCTTTTTTTATCAGGCCTTTCTCTTTTTGGTAGCATCAATAGCTATTATCTGAACTCCTTCATTTACTAAGGCTTCAACTTCTTTAATTGTAGGTGTAATATAGACATTGCAGTTATCATAAACTTTTTTTATAATTCCAATTATTGGTAAAGATACATTTTTTTTTAATTTCTTTTTATATCTTCAACAGTATTTTGCACGAATCCTCCTGCTCCACCAACATGGGCTGCATATGCCATTCTTCCCATAATGAACGAACTGTGAAGTGGTTCATCTTCTAAAAGCTTGACAAGAAACTATCAATTTTCCTTTTATATTTTCTAAAGTTTTATTCATTTTTTTGCCTCTCTAACTAATTTTTTTGAAAAAAATCTTTCATGTAGTTCTTTTGCAAATTCAACTTGTTCTTTACTAATTCTTTTTCATAGGGTTTTTCTACAATACCCTGCATCTACACCTTCAAGTTTTAAAAATTTCTTTTATTGTTTGATATAGACCATTTGATAGAATTCCTTCTATTAAGTCATTAGTAGTGTGTTGAATTTCTAAAGCTTCAGCTATTTTAGAGTTTTTTAGCCAATTCAAATATTTGCTTAGCTCTTATTCCATTGACATTGTATGTACTTCCAATTGCTCCATCTACTCCAAGAACAGTAGCAGGTAATAGCATTTCATCAAAAACCAGCAAATATTAATTTATCTGGAAAAAGCTTTTCTAACTCTTTCTAAAAGATAGAAATCTCCAGCAGTGAATTTAACCCCTATAATTTTTTTCGTTTTTCAAACAATTCTCCAAATTGAGAAAGAGACATATTAACTCCAGTTAAAAAATGGAATAGAATATATTACCATATAATTTCCTGTTTCTCTAACTATAGTTTTCATAGTAGTCTTTTATTTCAGAGAAATCAAATTTATAGTAGAAAGGTGTTACAGCAGATAGGCATTTATAACCTAATTTTTGTTACATACTTTCCTAATTCAACAGCTTCATATAGGTTTATACTTCCTACTTGAGCAATAAGATGTACAGCATCTTTTGCTTCGTCTATTGCTATTTCAAAAAAACTCTTTTTCTTTTTCTTCAGTAGAAATCATAAAGTTTTCTCCAGTACTTCCACCTACATATAGTCCATCTACTTTCATTTTTATCAATATTATATCTTACAATTTCTCTTAAACCTTTTTCATTAATACTTCCATCTTCATTATATGGAACCATTAATGCTGAATATATTCCTTTCATAATTCCCTATTTCCTCCATTTTATTTCTGATTAATTTTTTTCTAAAAAGTAAATAAGCTGCTCCCTATCATTCCAGCATTATTACCAAGCTTTTGCTTGTTTTTATACTAAGATTCTCTTTAAATCTAGGTCCAATCTTTTTTTAGATAAACTGTCCTCAATTTTTTTATAAGATAATCCCTTGCTCAATAACTCCCCTCCTAGGATTATATCCTTCGGGTTAAAACAGTATACTAAACTTGAAAGACCATCTGTTAAATTTTCAATCCATTCTGCAATAATATTCTTATATTCAATAAGCTCTTGCTTTTCTAAATTAAAAAAATTTCTTCTCCATTTAATATTTTTCCTGTTTTCTCTTTTGTTAATCTAATTAAAGCAGTGGTAGAAGCAAAGTCTTGAAATTCTCCTTTTTTTAATTAGTATATGTCCAAATTCTCCAGCTACAAAAATTTTCCCCTCTAAAAAGTTCATTATTTAAAATAATTCCTCCACCTATACCTGTTCCTATTGTAAAGACAGATAAAATTATTTAAATCTTTTCCTGACCCTATCCATCTTTTCACCAAGAGCCATACAATTAACATCATTTTTCTAAAAATAGCTGGAAGATTATATTTTTTTCTAGGATATCAACAAGATTACAACCTATCCAATTAGGGTATGATAGGGGCTCCCCTATCACTTTCCCTATCATACCATTTATTTGACCTGTACCAGACACTGCTATCCCAACAAGATCATTTTTCTTTATATTTTTTTAAAGATATTGTCAATTTTTTTCTAAAATATTATCTAAGCCTTTTTCTGCTTCAGTTTTTTTATTTTATCAGTTGATAAAATTTCTCCTTCAGAAGATACTAAACCATATTTTATCATTGTTCCACCAATATCTATTGCTAAAATATTCATTTATTATCCTCCCATTATTAGATTAGGTAGGAATAAAAACAAGTTGTGGGAAATACAGTTATGATAATTAAAGTTATAAGTATTGGTAACAAGAATGGGAAAAACACCTTTTGCTACTGTACTTACACTCATTTTTTTCCAACTTGTGCAACCACAAAGAGAGCCATTCCCATTGGCGGAGTTAATATACCTATCATCATATTTAATGTAGTCATAACTCCAAAGAATACTAAATCAATTCCAACTTGTTCTGCAATAGAATCAACATTGGTAACACTAAAAAATTGTAAAAGCTAAAGCATCTATAAACATTCCTAAGAATAAAAAGTAATAAGTTTATCATTACTAAAAACCATCATAGGAGATGTTGCATACTTAATGAATACTTCTGCTATTCTCATAGCAACTTGTTCTCTTGCAATAATATCTCCAAAGAAAGTAACTGTCATTATCATAAGTACTGTTACTCCACTTATTGCAACAGCTTCAATACAATGTCCAAAGAAAGATTTTACAGTTAATTCTTTATAGATAAATCCTCCTAAAATTATTGAATAGAAAGTTGCTATAACAGCAGCTTCTGTGGGAGTAAATATTCCTGAGAATATCCCACCAATTATCAAAAACAGGTGTTAATAATGCCCAAAAATGATCTTTTAAATGCTATCCATCTTTCTTGTGGAGTAGCTTTAGCAGCTTTTTATAACCTCTTTTTTTACATACAAAGTAGTTCATTATCATAAGTGCAATAGTAGTTAAGAAACCTGGAACAAAAACCAGATAAAAAAATAATTTTTGCTATTGATTGGTTTGCTATAACTCCATATATAATCATACTTATGCTAGGAGGAACTAATGGTCCTATGATACAAGAAGCAGCTGTAAGTCCACCACAAATATCATCATCATATCCTTCATCTCTCATTGCCTTTTATTTCAAGTTGGCCTAAACCTCCTGCATCAGCAATAGCTGAACCTGACATCCCAGAGAATATTAGACTTGCTGCAACATTAACATGTCCCATTCCACCTGTATAATGTCCTAACATTGCCTTAGCAAAGTTAAATATTCTTTCTGTTATTCCAGCACCATTCATTAAAAATTCCAGTTAATATAAAGAATGGAACACTTAAAAAGACTGAAACTATCTAAACTATAAACTAGTTTATCAGATGCAAAAATATACAACTTTCCATCTAGTAAGAGCAAAAATATAGAATACAAGCTATAAGTAATGACCAACCAACTGGAACACCAAAAAAATATCATTATTAACCAAGCTAGTAAGACATAATAAACAGTCATTTCACCAAGATCAAAGTATTCTGATAGTTTTAAAACCTTTAAATAATTCTGGTTTTATAAATGCTATAAGAACTAAAATTATCATTAAAGCTAACATAAAAAAATAGGTTTTAATACATACTTTTCCTTCAGTATAATTTTTCTGAATATGCTTGATAAAAATCTAACTAGCATTAATAAAGTGATAAGAGGTAAAAGCTAAATACATCCATTTCATTGAAATTCCCAATGAAACTATTTCTAACTCTTCCTTTTTTTATAAATAGATCATATCCAAAAATATAGAAAGAATATTAAGCAACCTAAAATCAAAAATTTGTATAATTGTAAAGACAACTTTTTGCATTGATTTTGGAAATTTAGCATATAGGAAGTCAATCATTATATGTTGTTGACTTCTTATTCCCATACTAACTCCAAGTAAACCAACATAAACAAACATTAATCTTGATAACTCTTCACTCCAGATAAGAGGACTATCAAAAAAACTTGTCTTGCAAAAAATTTGTATAACAAGAATAAGAAACAGTCCGATAAATAGACTTCCTCCTATCCATTCTTCAAGTTTATTAAATATTTTTCATTTTTATCTCACCTTTAAATACAAATTATCTAACTGCATCTATTGCTTTTTATTGCATCTTCTCCAACTTTTCCATTTTTTTCTTTGTATATTCATTATAGAAAGGTTTCATAGCTTTTTTTGAATTCTTCTAAGTTTGGTTCAGTTATAGTAACTCCTTTACCTTTGAAGAAATCTTTAAGTGATTTTTCTTCATCCATAAATAATTTTTGTATGATATTCTGCTGCAACTTCAGCTGATTCTTTTTACAACTTTTTGAAGATTTTTCAGGTAGTTCTTCCATAGTAATATTACTTACAAGATATAATTGGTCATTTAATATATGGTTAGTTATAGCCAAATATTTTTTTGAACTTCATAGAATTTTTTTGTGCTTTTTATTGTTGATAATGGATTTTTCTTGACCATCAACAGCATTTGTTTGTAATGCAAGATAAACTTCAGAGAAAAGCCATAGGTGTAGGTGCTGCACCAGTATATTTTTGCATAAGCTAGATTAGCAACAGCTGATGGAACTCTTAGTTTCATACCTTTCATATCAGCTATAGTTTTTTTATTGCTTTATTAGAAGTTGTTTGTCTAGTTCCATTATATGCTTGTGCTAAAAACAGTCATACCTTTTTTTATCATGTACTTTTTTTGAATAAGTCTTTACCAAATTTAGTATTTACAGCTTTCTTCATATGGTTAAAGTCTTTAATCATATAAGGTAAAGTGAATACTTCAGCTTCTGGGAAAAAAATGTAGAAAATCTTCCAGTTTCAGAGAAAGTGAAATCTAAAAGCTCCCCTTCTAATTGTTGCATCATAGCAAGGTCATCTTTACCTAATTGAGCATTAGGATATAATTTTTAATTCAATTTCTCCATTAGATCTTTTCTTTAATTCTTTTTGCAAATACTTCAGCTGCTTTTGTATTCATTTTGAGAAGTTCCTGCAGTCATACCCATTTTTAAATTATACTTTGCTGCAAAAAGCAGAAGTAGCCATAACTCCAAATAAAATTGCCATTTTTAAAAAAACTTGTTTTTTTCTCATAATTTTCCTCCTAATTTTTTTATTTTTAAATTTTCTATAAGTAAAACTTTTGGTTCTAAAAATTATATTTTTTTAATTTTTTTCCCCATTTCTTTATATAATATATCAACCATAAGTTGACATGCCTTATATCCAGTACCATAAACATCATCAGCAACAGTTGCTAATATTTTTCAATTATTAACTTTCTTATTCTATTTCCTATACCAGTTGTGATATTTTTTTGTTTCCTTAAAATATCATCTGGAAGTTCTAATAGAATATCTTGAGCATATCTATTAATAAATATTGAGCTAATATTTTTCTTTCTTAAAAAAAGCTCTTCCAAATAGACTAGAGAATCTTCAAGACCATTTTTTTCTAATAGGACCAATTACATTCATTTTATCTTCATTTGCTCTATCTAAAAAAACCATTTAGATAATATTTAGAAGATATATTATCATCTCCATTATCTATTACTAAAACTTTATCATTAACATTTAAAGACTTTCCTAAGAACTCAGCAACAAGACGACCACATTTTTTTGATAATCCGTTCCCACATAAGCTATTTTTTTAGATAGAAAAAAACACTCATAGATATAAATTTAATTTTTTTCTAAATAAGGATTAATCAAGTTCAAAAATTTTTTTCTCTATCTAGGGGAATTATTATAATTCCATCTATTTGTTTGTTTGAATCTAATAATTTTTTTAATTCTAAAAACTTGTTCGATAGGTTTATTTATATCAGTAATAATTTCTATAATTTCTAAGTTATGATGTTTATACTCTTTCTTTGCACCTTGTATTCCAAGCTTTTATTTGCTCTGTATAGTAACTATTTTTTTGATTCAACTATAAAAACTATAAATTATCTTTTTACTTGCAAGTAAAGTGCCAACATAGTTTTTCATAACCCTAATTCCTTTTACAAGTTTTAAAAATTTTTTTCCTTAGTTTCAGGATTTATATTTGGACTATTATTTATAGCTCTTGCTATAGTTGTCCTACTAAGTCCTAAACGAGCTGCAAGTTCTTTTTGTGTTATCATAATGCTTTCCTTTTTGCTTATTTAGAAATTATATAAGCTTTTATACATTCTTTCTGTTCTAACTCCTGGTTTAATTTCTCCATTTATTGAGTAGATGTTATTGTTCATCATCAGTAATGCAGCTCCACAAGGTGCATCAAATGGAACTTCACCTATTGATTTCCAAGAATTTTTTTGTAGCATCAAAAATTAAAAATTTTTTTCTATTCCAATTATACCAACTTGGTTCTGCTCCAAAAATAAGCAACCTTATAATTTTTTTAACTCATCATCTTTTTAAGTTAGTAAGTTTATCATTGGCTTCATTCCATAAATCATAGTTAAATCCACCTATAACAAGCATTTTATCATTAGCTATTTTTTTATAGAATTGGCTCCAAGTAATAATATTTTTTTCATTATCTATAACAACATCCGCTGTTTTTCCCAAGTATTTGTTTTAAAATTATAAGCATAACCATCTACATAAGAAACGTTTGAACCACCACTAAAAACATAAAATTTGTTATTTAAAAATTTGTCCAACTGTTTGTTGTCTTGCTTCTCCAGGGAATGCTGCTAATTCCTTAGTTTCTTTTAGTTTTTTTAAATCAAAAAGCATAGAATTTATTACTATTTACATTCTTTCCTTCAGAGTTTTCAATTTTTTTCCAACTCCATAGTAAATTTTTTTCCGTCTTTGTATTGAGCTACTCCATTTTCAAAAACCTAAAGGAAGTTTTTGCATAGATTTCTGTTTTTAATTTTTCCATTTTTTTACAGTCACTTTTTAAAACATCTCTCATATGTTCAGCATCAGGACTACCACCTAAATAATAAATAGCATTTTCTTCTTTTTACACTTACTGATGCTCCATAACCAATTGGATAATCTAATTGGATTTGATCAATAGTTTCTAGTTTACCATTTACATCTTTAAGTAAATATAAATCTTTGTGTGTAACTTTCTTTCCACCTTTTTTTCTAACACTTCTGGGAAATTAGCTCCACCTCCAACTATAGCATAGTTTCCTATAACACCTTGTAATAAACCAGCCGTACCGATATTTTTTTTATCAAAGTCTTTTTGAGCAGGCAAACTGCCAGCGTAATCCCATACTAATCTATTTTTTTCAATAGACATAGTTTTTTTTGATTTGCATACCCCAAAGAAGACAAAAACATAAAAAAATAAGAAATACAAAAATCTTTTTTTACCCATAAACTCATCTCCTTAAAATAGTTATTATGTTCACGAGAACATATTTCTAATAATACTATATATCACTTTTTATTTGATAATGTCAATTAAATTGTTAGGAATTATTTTTTTAAGATTCCAATAATAATCCTTTTTTTATACTTAAAAAAATTACATTGAGTAGATTTTTTTGAAATAAAGTCATTAGTTTTTACAAAAAGTAAACTTATGACAAAAATATAGAAAAAAAGTGATATAATTGGATGAATAAGAAATTATCAAAATTTGAACTAGCCAATTAAGATTAAAAAAATACATGCAGTAAATATAATATGATTAAAAGAACAAATTTCACTATTAGATTTAGTTCATATAAATTAATGTAAATTAAAGACTCAAGCATTTTTGAAAGAAGGTATCAAAATGAATTCCAAAAAAATAAGGAAAAGACCGTGAAGAGCTATGGGCAAAAAAACAAATATTATGTATTAAGTAAATCACATAAAGTATATCTAGAGATAAGAGAGTATTTGAAAGAAAAAGAGGTAGATTTTTTTATTTCTTAATGAAAAAAATACAAAGAGTAAGGAATATTGAAGAAAGCAAAAAGATTTCAGTAATGCTATTCTTCATGTATGGGGATATTTCAAAAAAATGAAGCAACTGAAATTGAAAAAAACAAGTATTACATAATTTACTAGAAGAATATATGAGAGGAAAAAAGATCAGAAATCTGTAATAGAATATATTAATATTTTTACTGAAGAAATATCCAAATGAATATTTACAAAAAAATCTACTTTATTAAAAAGGAGAAGAAGATGAGACTTTGGCATGAAGAAATTATACACCTATTACCTAAAAAAATCAGCTTCTTGGACAACATAGAGAGTGTTGTGCACTTAGAGGTAATGGATGGGGTAAAAAAACATAAAACTGTAGATTATGTATTTTTGTATTCTCCATATCACTTATTTATATATCATTTATTAGTTATGGATGAAATGGAAAAAAAGAGGATATAAAGTTTCTATAGAATGGAGAGATAAGAATTATAGGGGAAAGCAAGCAGAAAAATATGATGCTCTTGAGGAAAAAAACTATAGATAAGCCAATTTACAAAGAACATAATGCTGAGTACATGATTGATTGTATAGAAAACTTACAAAAAAAGGGTATAGAATTAGAAGTATAATAGTTTTAATCCTAATAAAAAAAGAGAATTTTTTTAAGTTTTTAATTCTTAAAAATTCTCTTGATTCTATTAGGTCATAGTCTAAACTTATTTATCAACACTATTTGATAAATAATCCTTATAATTTAATCAAATAAATTTAAATATTTTTTTCTATATGTATTCCTTTTTTTCTTATCTTCTTGGTCTTTATTTTCAAAAAAACAATCTCTTTTTACAATTTTCATTGCTTTTTTTCTGTAGCAACTTTTAAAGATTTTTCCTTCTAATGTTTCACTTATTATAACAGAAGAAAAATATATCACCTGTTCCTGGAAAATAAGTTGGAATTTCTTCATAAGGTAAATAAAAGTATTCATTAATTTTACTATCAAAACCCAGCAACCATTTTAGTTTCAACAGAAGGGATTGAAGTAACTACAACAGATTTTACACCTATTTCCCTTATTTTTATTTATAATTGCATTTATTTCTTCAGTTGAAATACCCTCTTTATATTTAGTTTTTTTGTCAAAAGACAACTTTCAGTATAGTTAGGCATTGTTACATCAGAAACAGAGATAATATTTTTTTCATATAATCTACAGTATCAGGACTGATTCCAGAATATAATTCTCCATTATCTGCCATTATAGGATCATTAAAAAAATGAAAAACTCCTTTTTTTAGATTGCTCTTCACAAAACTTTTGATATAGTTTCCATTTGTTTTTTTGTAAAAAAATAAAAACCTGTTGAAATAACATCAAAAAGAAAAAAATTTAATTCTTTCCAGATTTTTCAAAGTTTCTTCTATATATTCAGTTGTATCTTCTATTCTAAATTTTTTTCATAATTTAAAGTATTAGAAACTATTGCTGTGGGTAAGTTATAAAGATTAAAACCCTTGTAAGATAAAAATAGGTAGCATAGCTGATAGAGCAACTTTTCCATATCCTGCTATATCATTAATTAAAAGAACCTTTGTATCTTGTATTGACATAAGTATTACCTCCATAAAGTTGTTATAAATTAACAACTTAATAAATTTTATCAATATCTAAATTTTTTTAGATATTCTCTTATATTATCTTTTTGTTTCTTCATTTCTAAGTCCAAATTCAATATTGGCTTTAAGAAGTCCAGCTTTACTTCCTATATCATATCTTTTTCCAATAAAATTATATGATAAGACATCTTCTCCATCTTTCATCATAGCAAGTATTCCATCTGTTAATTGAATTTCTCCATTTTTTTCCAGGTTTAGTTTCTTCTAAAATACTTAAAAAAACTTTTCCTGAAAGAAGGTATCTACCTAAACACGCTATTCTTGAAGGAGCATCTTCTATAGAAGGTTTTTCTAAAAAAATCTAGCATTTGAAAAGGTAGCTTCATCAAATTTATTTCCTAATTTGGCTATACCATATTTAGATACATCTTCAGTTGCTACTTCTTGGCAACCTATTATACTTTTTCCATAAAGTTCATATTTTTTTCTATCATTTGTTTAGTGACTGGTTTTTTTCAGGATTATATATAATATCATCACCTAAAGCAATAACAAAAGGATCATCTCCTATAAAAGATTTTTGCCTTTAATATTGCATGACCTAAACCAAGTGGCATATTCTGTCTTACATAATAGATATTTGCCATAGTTGAGATATGAGAAACTTTATCTAGTAATTCAGACTTGTGCTCATTTTTTTAAAGTATTTTTCTAATTCATAAGAAAAAAATCAAAAGTGATCTTCTATTGAATTTTTTTATTTCTTCCTGTTATTATAACAATATCTGTTATTCCAGAAGCAACAAGTTCTTCAACTATATATTGCAACGAAGGCTTGTCAACTATTGTAAGCATTTCTTTTTGGTAGTGCCTTTGTTGCTGGTAAAACTCTTGTTCCTAATCCAGCAGCAGGAATGACAGCCTTAGTAACTTTTTTTCATAAAAAGCCTCCTTTAAAGACATTTTTTTCTCCATAATGAGTCTCTTTTTAAATTTCTCCCATTCTTTTTCATCACTAAAATCTAAACCTCTATCTTCTGTTTTTATCAACTTCTTCATTTATATAGTGATTTATAGAATAAAAAAATATCCTCTATCATTTTTTTAATATCATCTTTTAAAGTTAAAAAAACTCATAATCATTTGGGACTAGTTCTAAACCTTTCTCTATACATTTATAAACTTTATCAAGTTCTCCAAATTTATAGTATAATCTGGCAAGTTCTAGCCAATTCCAAGGATAAGTAGAATCAACCTCTGTTCCCAATATAAAAATATTTTTAAAAGCTTCTTTATATTTTCCTAAGTCTTGCAATAGAAACTGCATATCTATAGTACCAAGTAGGATTTTTTTATTCCTTTTCTTTCTACCTTTTTTTAATATTTTTTTTCTGCCTTTTGCATATCCTTTATAATTCCATAAATTAATATATACAAAAGCTCTCCAAAGTGCTACATCTAAATCATTATTCATTTCTTCATCAGAATAATTGTTATCAGTTTGAATATCGTTTTATTCTATCTATTATTTCACTAAAAATATTCTACATTTTCAAAAAAATTCTTTATCTTTTTGACTAATAATTCCCATAGCTACTCCTTTTAGCTAAAAAATTAACTTACAATAGCTCCAGCTTCAACTGATTTATCAATTTTTTTATTAAAGAGACACCATTTTTATCTTCAGTAGTTAGTAACATTCCTTGTGATAACTCACCTTTTAGTTTTGCAAATTTTAAGTTAGCAACAGCTAAAAACTTTTTCTCCAACTAAAAGCTTTATAGTCAGGGATAAAACTTTAGCAAGACCTGAAATTATTTGTCTTTCAAATTCTCCATCAAATACTTTAAATTTAAGTAATTTATCTGCTCCCTTTAACTTTATCAACATCTAAAATTTCAACAATCTTTATTTGAACTTTATTAAAAATCATCTATAGCAATAGGATTTTTCTATTTTTTTAATTCTTTTTTTAACTTCTTCAACAACTTCTTCTTTTTCAATTTCTATTCTTGGGAATATTGGACTTGCTTCACCAAGTTGATGTCCTTCTTTGAAAAATGTTCCATTCTTTTATGTCATCAAACTTTAAGCTAGTAATATCTTTGTCTATACCTAATTGATTAGAAATTTTTTTGAGCAGACTCAGGCATATAAGGAGCTATTAAAAATGCTATCTTATATAGTCCCTCAGATAAAATGTTCATAACAGCAGCAAGTCTAGCTTTTTTTAGTTTCATCTTTTGCTAGAGCCCAAGGCATAGTTTCATCAATATATTTATTTAATCTTGAAATAAATCTCCAAATAGTTTCTAATGCTCTTGAGAATTCAAATAAATACATATTTTTTTCAACATCTTTAATAGTTTCATCAAACATAGCTTTTGATTACATCATCTATTTCTTCAGAAGCAGATGAGGCTACAACTACTCCATTAAAAGTATTTTTTTATACATTCCTAATGTTCTATTTAATAAGTTTCCTAAGTCATTAGCTAAATCTGAATTTAATCTTCCTACTATTCCTTTTGTAGAATAGTCACCATCAGTACCAAAGTTTGCTTCTCTTAAAAGATAATATCTAAAAGCATCTACTCCATATTTTTTTAATTTCATTATATGGATCTACAACATTACCTTTTTGATTTAGACATTTTTTTCACCTTCAGATGTCCACCAACCATGAGCAACTATACTATCTGGCAATTTAATTCCAGCTGATAAAAAGCATACAAGGCCAAATAATAGCATGGAATCTTATTATATCTTTTCCTATTAAGTGAACTACTCTTGCATTATTCCAGAATTTATCAAATTTCTTATCATCATTTTCAAATCCTGCTGATGTGATATAGTTTGTCAAAGCATCAAACCAAACATAAGTAATATGTCCAGGGAGCAAATTCTATAGGTATTCCCCAAGTAAAAAGTATTTCTTGAGATTGATAAATCTTGTAAACCTTGTTTAATAAAAAGAGATTACTTCATTTCTACGAGAATGAGGTAGAATAAAGTCAGGATGTTCATCTATATGTTTAAGTAGAGCATCTGCATATTTTTGACATTTTAAAGAAGTATGATTCTTCTTTTAAAAACAGTAAGTTCTTTTTCCACAGTCAGGACATTTGTTACTACCATTTAATTGATTTTCAGGAAAGAAAGTTTCACAAGAAACACAATATTTTCCTTCGTATTCTCCTTTATAGATATCACCTTTTTCATGAACTATTTCTAAAAATCTTTTTTTAACTGCTTTTTTTATGTCTTTCTTCAGTTGTTCTGATAAAATCATCATATTTTTATATCTAAAGCAGCCCACATATTCTTTAAAGTTAGGAGTCATTTTATCTGTCCAAGCTTGTGGAGTAAACCCATGTTGTTCTGCTGCTTGTTCAACCTTTTGTCCATGTTCATCAAGTCCTGTAACAAAATGAGTGTCCATTCCCATAGCTTTATTATATCTATTAATAACATCTGCTGCTATTGTTGTATATGCACTTCCTACATGAGGATCACCATTTACATAATATATTGGTGTACTTACAAAAAAATTCTTTTTCATATTCTTCACTTACCCTTCATAGATTTTATTTAAATCATTTATAGTCTTTTTCTACAATTTCTGTATATTTATCTAAATCTTCATTTTCATCAATTATCATAGCTTCACCTAAGACAATTCTTACCTTTGAAAAAGGTTTAGGAATTTCAAATTTATCCCAAGTTTTTTTCAATATCCACTTATTACTGTATGAAATTCCTACTGGAACAAGTGGTACAGAAGTTTTTTTGGCACAGATATAGTAAACCTTTTTTTTTGCTTTTTCTTTTAGGACCTTTAGGACCATCTAAAGGAGTCCCTATTGAATAACCTTTTTTTAAATATTTTTAAAAGAGATATTGTACTTGAAATTGATTTTTTTATCAGATGAACCTCTTACAAGTACGTAGCCCATTTTTTTCAAGAGGAACAGAAATTAGTTCACCATCTTTAGTAGGACTTGACATTGCAAGTTTTTTTCTCAACATCTTTAAAGAATATTGGAGTTATAAAAAGTTTACTATGCCAAAAATCCATAGATATGTGCTTTTTGCATATCTATATTATATTTATTTACAATCTCTACCCTTAAAGTAAAAAGATATAATTCTTAAAAATGTAATAAAGTATTGTACCTAATATCCTATATTTTTTTATTTTCTTCCATAATCACCTCTTAAGAAAAAAATAACTCAAGAGAAATTAAATCTCTTGAGTTTCTCTTTAAAAATAAGCCAGGAATATTTATTCCACCTGTTACTTTTTGCCATTTCTTTTTTTCAGCCATTTCTTCAGCTTCAGCCATAGCATTTTTAACAGCTGTTAGTATTAAGTCTTCTAACATTTCTTTGTCAGTAGCAGCTTCTTTTTACTATTTCATCAGATAACTTTACTTCTACAAGTTCTTTTTGACCGTTAACCTTTACAGAAACAGCTCCTCCACCAACAGATGAACTAACTTCTTTAGATTTTAATTGTTCTTGAATTTCTAACATTTGTTGTTGCATAACTTGAGCTTGTTTTACTATATCAGCTTGATTACCAGCTGGTTTAGCACCTTTTTAGTTTTCTAACCATTTTATCCTCCTAAAAAAACTTTTTACATATTTTCTAATTATACACATAATTTACAAATAATTCAATATCTATTTAAAATTTGTAAAAATATTTTTTTAGAATATAATAATTTAAGAATATTAAGTTTAAAAAGAGGGAAAAAATATGGAAAATAATTTATTTAAAAATACATTCAGAATATAAAGCCTATGGGAGATCAACCTACTGCAATAGAGAGTATAGTAAAAAAATATAGAAAGGGGAGTTAAAGATCAAGTTCTTTTAGGAGTAACAGGTTCAGGAAAAACATTTACTATAGCTAATGTTATAGAAAGACTACAAAGACCTGCTTTTAATAATTGCACCAAATAAAAACTTTTAGCAGCTCAACTTTATTCAGAGTATAAGAAGTTTTTTTCCTGAAAATGCTGTAGAGTATTTTCGTTTCATATTATGATTATTATCAACCAGAAGCCTATATAAAAAACAACAGACACTTATATAGAAAAAAAGATTCATCAGTCAACGATGAGATAGATAAACTTCGTAACGCTGCAACAGCAGCTTTTGATCCATAGAAGAGATGTTATTATTGTAGCATCTGTTTCTTCTATTTATGGCTTTAGGTTCACCTGATACTTATAGAAAAATGACTATTCCTATAGATAAACAAACTGGAATTCGAAAGAAAAGAATTGATGAAAAAAATTGATTGCCTTAAGATATGAAAGAAATGATATCGCCTTTGAAAGAGGAAAAATTTAGAATAAAAGGTGATGTTATTGATATCTATCCTTCATATATGAATAATGGTTATAGGCTTGAATATTGGGGAGATGATTTAGAAGAAATTTCTGAAATCAACACTTTAACTGGACAGAAAAATAAAAAAAGAACCTAGAAAGAATAGTTATCTATCCAGCTACACAATATTTAACAGCTGATGATGATAAAGATAGAATTATAGAAGAGATAAAAGATGATTTAAGAGTAGAGGTAAAAAAAGCTTTGAAGATGAGAAAAAAACTCTTTGGAAGCACAGAGATTAAGACAGAGAACTGAATATGATTTAGAAATGATAAACTGAGATAGGTTATTGTAAAGGAATTGAAAACTATTCAAGGTATTTATCAGGTAAAAGACCTGGAGAAACACCAGATACTTTATTTGAATATTTTCCAAAAGACTTTTTTTACTTTTTATAGATGAGTCACATATAACAGTACCACAAGTTAGAGGTATGTATAATGGAGATAGAGCAAGAAAAAGAAGCCTTTAGTTGAAAATGGTTTTAGATTGAAAGCAGCCCTTGATAACAGACCACTGAGATTTGAAGAATTTAGAGAAAAATCTAATCAGACAGTTTTTATTTCAGCAACACCAGGAGATTTTGAAGTTGAAGTTTCTGATAATAATATAGCAGAACAACTTATAAGACCAACGGGTATAGTTGATCCTGAAATAGAAATAAGACCAACTAAAAAAATCAAGTTGATGATCTATTAGAAGAAATAAGAAAAAAGAGTTACTAAAAAAAGAAAGAGTTCTAGTTACTACACTTACCAAAAAAATAGCAGAAGAGCTTACAGAATACTATATTGAATTAGGTGTTAAGGTAAAAGTATATGCACTCTGATATTGATACTTTGGAAAGAATTGAAATTATTAGAGCATTAAGAAAAGGTGAAATAGATGTTATCGTAGGTATTAACCTTTTAAGAGAAGGATTAGATATACCCTGAAGTATCTTTTGGTTGCTATTATGGAAGCAGATAAAGAAGGATTTTTTTAAGAAGTAGAAGATCTTTAGTTCAAACTATAGGTAGAGCTGCAAGAAATGTTGAAGGTAGAGTTATTCTTTATGCTGACATTATGACAGATTCTATGAAAGGAAGCTATAATAGAAACTGAAAGAAGAAGAAAGATTCAAAAAGAATATAACGCTTATAATAATATAGATCCAAAGAGTATTGTCAAAAGAAATAGCTGAGGATTTAATCAATTTAGATTATGGTATTGAAGACAAGAAGTTTGAAAATGATAAGAAAGTATTTAGAAGTAAAAGCAGATATTGAAAAAGAAATAATTAAACTTGAAAAAGAAAAATTAAAAAAACTTGTAGAAGAACTTGATTTTTGAACAAGCAATAGTTTTTAAGAGATGAGATGTTAAAATTAAAAAGAGTTGCTATTAGATTTCTAAAAAAATAGAAAGGTTGACTATGGAACGAATAATTATGCACTATGATATGGATGCTTTCTATGCTTCTATTGAAATAAATAGAAATCCAAAAATTAAAAAAATAAAGCCTTTAGTTGTTGGAGAAAAATATTGTTACAACTGCTAGTTATGAAGCAAGAAAAATATGGTATACATTCTGCAATGAAAGTTTCAGATGCTAAGTTACTCTGTCCAAAAACTTATAGCTATACCTGTGGATAAAGAAAAGAATATATTAGAATTTCTAATGAGATTCATAACTTAATTTTTAAAAAAATAACTAATAAGGTTGAATTCATTGCGACAGATGAAGGCTACATAGATTTAACAGGAATAGTAAAACCTGAAAAATAAAAAGCAATTTGCTTTTGAAATTTAAAGAAAGAATAAAAAGAATTAACTAATTTAACTTGTTCTGTAGGAATAGGCTTTTAATAAATTATCTGCAAAGATTGCCAGTGATATAAATAAACCTTTTTGGCATATATTTTTTTGAAAATGAAAAAGATTTTATTGAATATATCTCAGATAAAAAAATAAAAAAATTATTCCTGGAGTTGGAAGAAAAATTTTCTGAAATTTTTAAAAACATGATAAAATTTTTTTCTTGTAAAAGATGTTTTTAAATATTCTTTGGATTATTTAGTTAAAAAAATATGGGAAAATCTCGTGGAGAAAAATTTATATTGTTCTGTCAGAGGAATAAATCATGATGAGGTTGAATATGAAAGAGAAATTCACTCAATAGGTAATGAAGAAACTTATTCTATACCTTTACAAACTACTTCAGAATTAGAAAGAGAATTTAATTCTTTGTTCGAATATACTTATCAAAGATTGATAAAAAAACAATGTATTTTCTCAAAGTATCACTGTAAAAAATAAGATATACCTCTTTTTAAGACTTATACTAAAAAGTAAAAAAATTAAAATTTGCTACAAAAGGATAAGGATTTTTCTTTATAATGAAATGCTAGAACTTTTTAAATTCATTTGAGCTAGAAGATGAGATAAGACTTTTAGGAATATACTTCGGTGACATAAAAAGAAATAGTTTAGTACAATTGGCATTTAATAAAATTTATAAATAAAAAGGGTTATTTTTGAACTGCACCCATAATCTTGGACACAAGATTGAGGTGCAGTTCAATTACAAATAATAAAAAAATAGTTCGTTACTGTGGAAATTTCTTAATGATAAAAAAATCAAGAATCTGCATCATAAGAAGCTCTAAGCAATAAATTGCTAAGTACTTCTAAGAAATCAGGAAACTCGTTATACTCAGGCACTCCTGCATTTGCTCGACTCATTCTATTTGATTTTTTTTATCTAAAAATTTCCATTCGTAACTCAATTATTTTTACTTTTAGGATTGAAATTTTTGATTTTGCAACAGTACCTAAATAATTTCAAAAATTTTTTAAATAAATTGGCAATCTTTAATTTCAGCCATTTTATAAATTAGTTCACCTTTAATAACTCTTTGCATTGAACCATATTTTTTTATAATTTCTTTATCACTTCTTTCAGTATTGCAATTTTTAAAAAAATGTATTTTGAATTAAAATTAAAGATTTTTTTCATCTATACTAATAGAAATTAGAAAAATTTTTCCATAGATATATTTGAAAAATTCACAATTTTTTTATTTGAGAACTATGACCCTAACTCAATAAAATTTTTCCTTAATAAGTCCATTTCCAGAGAATTTACAGTTTTCAAATATAATTTTTATTATGGTAATAGCTAGGACGAAGACTATATTCATTGATATAATCTCTAGTAGAAGGAAATAGAGAATCACTACAATTTCTAAATTCTGTATTTTTATATATAATAAATTGCTATTTCTTTCCTGACAAATAAAACTACAGTTTTCAAAAACAATTGTTGACACTTTCAGTTTTTTTAAAAATGTTTTTTTAATGAATAAAAAGAACAATTATCTATATATTCTGCTGTAATTTTTAAAGAAAAATTTATTTTTCCAAATGGTTATTAAAAAAATAGAATTCTTTACTATTAGCTTTTTTTATTAGGATAATTATCACCAATAAGTTGATTATATTGTCTTTCATTATCGTAAAAAAATATATCTACTTTTATTGTTTGTAAAAAAATAGCAGATTTTTTTTGATTATTAATATAAAAATAATACTTCATTATTATGTATATACTCTTTTTATTGGTATTTTAAAAATCAGGAAGTTTTTTTCTTGAATAATTGAACAATCTTTCATCAAGAAATCTCCATATACATTTATTTTTAAAGAAGTTTCTTACGCAATTTCTAAATTCACAATTTTCAACACTAGCATCAATTACATATGAATTTATACAATTTAAACAGTCTATAAAAATTGTATTTTTTTAAAATAGATATTAGATTTTTTTAAAATCCTCTCCTTTATAAAAAAAGTTTTTATCATAGTTTTTACAAATAACAGTAGAATTTTCAACTTTTTAAAGTAGAATTGTTTTCCTAGGTTTATTTTTATTAAATATTTTTTTAGCTTCAGTATTTAGAATTTCATTGTAATAAAGAGTACAATTTTTAATTTCTAAAGTTCCTGAACAATTGATCATTGAAGATATATGAATATTTTTTTATTTTCTATTACATATATTTTTCCCTCTTTTATATTAAGCATTGAATTTATATATAAATCATCTTTTTCAATTTCTATTTCTTCAATACTATTAATAAAATCTAAAAAGAAAATCATCATCTTCAAAAATCTTTATTATAGTTATTAGCATATCTAAAAATTATTCCATCAAAATTACTATCTCTTTTCAACTTGATTTTTGATTTCATCTATTTTCTTTTCTGAAAAAAATAAAACATTTCAATAAAAATTTAATATCTGATAATTAGTTTTTAAAAATATTAAAAATTATTATTTTTTTAAGTAAATATATTCTAGGCAAGATATTAAGATTTGTGTTTTTTTCATTATTACTATCAAGTTCATTAATAGCAAATTCTAAATTATCATATTCAACTCTACTCTATGTTAAGTTGGTTTAAAATAAAAATTTACATATAATTTTTTTGATTATCATTTGTATAATCAAATAAAGTAGAAAGTTTATTTAAACAAGCAGATAATATTTCTTTTGCTTGTAATGATAAATCTTCAGGTTTTTATTTTTCCTCTTTATATCCAAAAACTTTATCCTCAAGTTTTTAATTCTGTTTAAAAAGATAAATATCATTTTCTCCTAATTTTTTTCTATATCTTTTTGCATTATTTTTTTACTAACTCAGATATTTCAGAAGATTTTTTTCAGACAATAACAATAGTACTCTAATCAATATTTCTTGAGCTTGAGCTAAGGTGTTTATTTGTTCTGCTAATCTAATATTTTTTTATTTGAAAATGTAATCATATTAAACAGCCTATTAAACCATCTTTCATTTTTTTAATTCATTGAATTGATTTTTCTGATGAAGTTGATAATTTTTTTATAGCTAAAGCTATTGAATCTACATCTTCACTTTTCTATATTTCTGTTTAAAACTAATAAATTTCTCTTTCATAAAAATTACTCTCCTTTTTAGTTTTTTTCAAATACATCAAAATTATTTTTTTATTCTTTGTGATATTTCTTTTGTTTCATTGATATTTTTTTCAGTTATTTTTTTATATTTTTTTAGAAACTTTCTTTCATAGTAATCTAATAAATTAATGCTCATTCCATAAATATATCCCTGAACTATTTAATATAGCCTTTATAACCTCCTTTTCCCCATATATTTCATCTAAAAATATTAGAAACTGTTTTATTAATATATATACCAACTGTAACTCCAGCAATAGATCCTATAGTTGCTGGTGGAAAAAAATAAACTTACACCTGATATTGCTCCACCTGTTAATAAACCATTAGTTGCATCTTTTGAAATTTCTTTAAAAGCTTCTTCTCTATCAATTTCACCGTTTCTATATCTAATATAGTTAGTTATAGATGAGATAGAAAGACTTATTGCCCCACCAATAATCGCTCCTTGCCCAACTTTTTTTTTAATAGCTGTTTACTAGTTATAGAAGGTGTAGCTTCTCCATTTTTTTAATTTTTATTCAATAATCTTTCATTTGAATCTCTTATATCCTTTTGCAGAATTAATTTCTTCAACAGGATTATTTACTCCAGCTTCTCTTAAAGCTTTTTGTCATTCCTTTTAGGACCTACTAACTAATTTCATTTTCTTTCTAAAGAGTACCTTTTTTTAAAGCCTCATTAATATCATTTACTCCTGTACTATCTTTTTAGTCATAGTATCTATAGAAGCTTTTATTGTAACTCTCTTAACATTTCCTGTAATTCTATTTACTATTTGTCCATCAACACCAGCAGCATTACCATTATATAAAAACACTTTCATTAAATATACTTGATGATTTTCCTTTTTTCATATCGAAGCCAATCAACTTCTTGAGAAGCACCAGTTATTTTTATCATAAAGTTATTTATAGCTTTTTTTAACAGTTTCTTCTTCTGATTTTTCCAGTATTTTCGGCTTTTTTTATAGCTTTTTAATGATTTCTATAAAAATATTTTTTTGAGCATTTTTGGGTGTTAAGAAAGCATTACAATTATTAAAAAAATTTCTTCATTTAATCTTTTAAATACTTGAATATCTCTAGAAACTTGATAAGTTCCTTCATAAGTTAAATCAGAATTCAATAGAGTATTTATAGGTTTTAAAAATTTTTATTCATATTATTTGAAGTAATTAAATTATATTCTTCAGCAATAGTAATGAAAATCAGCTACTTCTCCCTAATAAATTTTTTTGTTATTTTTTTAGTTGTAACTTTATTTTTTTGGACATAATTCATTATCATCATGAATAGTAGCACATTTTTCACAATACCATTTCATATATTCCCCTCCTAATTTATATTATGATTATATTTTTAAAATCTTTTGCTTTTTATTATAGCAATAGTTGATGACAAAATTATGTCATTAATAAAAAAAATATAAAAAAATAATTAAAAGTAAATAGTTTATATTGTAATATATTTTTTTTTATTATATCAATAAATAAAAGAGTTAAACAAATAAATTTACTATTTATTTAACTCTTTACATTTTATAAAATTTCTAATAATTCTTCTTTTTTTATCAGCTATTAATTGTTTTTTTATATCTTTCAGCATCGATTTTTTTATATCTTCTTTCAAAAAGTTTTTTTGATTTCCTTTTTCTCCTCTTTTTAATCCTATTCTTGATTTTATCCAAGAATATTCTTTATGAGATAAATCACTTAATTTATATGAATCCATATCTTTATATCTATCAAAAAAACTCTATCTATAATCTTTTTTTCTATATCTTTTAAAGATATATCTTCTTTGCCCATTTTTTTATAATTTTATATTCTTTTTCTTACTAATTTATTAATTGGTCCAAGATACCAACCTTCAAAAATCCTCTTCAAATAAAAAAAGTCATTAATAAGCATTATATATTCTTTTTGTGAGAAATATAGAATTTTATGTAATTTTAAGTTCATCTATTTCTTCATTTTTTTCATCTTTATATTTTTTTGTTAAATATTTAGCGACATCTAAAAATTTTTTTCATTTTTTTCCTCCTGACAACTATATATAGTTTCTAATAGTTTTATAAACTCATCATTATCTAAAAAAATAATTTGAATAAGCAGAGCGTAATTTTCTTAATATTTTTTTATTGTCAACAATAATAATTTAATCTTTTTCTACTTCTTGCTCTAAAAATATTATAGTATGTTACCAAATTTTCTACTTCTCCATCTAAAAAAATTAATACTTTCCTTTTTCTATATCAATAATTAATAAAAAGGGAATCTCCGTCTTTATAATCTTTTTAATAAATTTATATTTTTTTAATAGATTTTATGGTTTTTTTAATCTTTTCAAATATTTTTATATTTTTTTAAAAAGTAAAAAAATTTTATTAACTATTTTTTTAGAGGTAGTGAAATTTTTCTTTTTCAAAATTTTCTACAGTTTTACTACATCTTTTTAAAAAAATAAGCCTTCCCATGTTTTTTTAATTTATTAAAACTACCTGACTTTTAAATTCTTATATTCTATTAAGTCATAAATTTCTACTGTTGTTGACCACAAATGTTGTAGTCTAGTCCTTATTTGAATTTCAAAATTAAGACTTTTTATTTTCATAATTAAAAGGTGAAAAAAATTTTATGAAGTGAACGATATCCATCTTTTTAGACAGTTCCACATAATCTTTATCATATTTTTAATTGAAAATTATCATCAATAAGCAAATCATCTAATAATTTAGATACTTTATAGATTTCATTAATATTATTAACTATTATTCTAATTCCAGCTATATCATCTATCCTACTTAATTTTAGAAGAATTAGGTCTTTGTAATTTATTTATTATTGACTCCATTCTTTTTTTAATCTAGTTACTATAATATATTCATTTGATAATTTTATTTTTTTTATAAAATTCTTCAAATATGAGTTCATGAATTTGTCTAAAATAATTAAATATCTCTTGCTCATCAGAGTTTAAAATAATACTATCTTTTTATTTTTTTACTCCTATTTTATTTATTTTTTTGAAATTGTGTACTCTATAAAATTTTCACCTCCTCACTATATTTTTTTTATATTTTAACATTAAAAAAATAAAAATATAGTAACTTAAATTTTATTTCTTTTAGCTATTTACAAAAAAAGTCAAATAAATAGTGTATTATATTCGTAGATAAATAAAAGCTTAAAAAAATTCGTATAAGCCTCAAAAATATGGAAAGGTGTCTCTACGGTTAACCACAAATTAACCAACTACGAAAAAAATATTATTACTGTATTTCTTTTTTTGATATAGAAATTTATTTTTTTGTATATTTTACGAGATGGAGGGAAAAACAGTGAAGTTAATAACTAAAAAAATAATATAAATAGAATAAGATTTAAGATAGCTGTTTTCAAAGGGATAGTTGCGAACAGTTATAAGTGTAGATTGTAAACAATAATCTGAGTGTTTTTTTACTCAGATTTTTTTATTTATTATCAAACTATTATAAACTATTATGGAGGAAAGAATGTCAGATTTAAGATTTTTTTGTTGAGAAGAAAAAAAGGTTTTGATTTAGATGCAAAAAGATTGGAGAAACAATTAAGAGAAGAATTAGGAATAGACATAAAAAGATCTAAGACTTATTAATTGTTATGATATCTTTAATCTAAGTGCTGATAAAGAAAAATGTTAAGAAGATGATACTATCAGAACCAGTTACTGACTCAATAACAGAAGAGTTAGATTTAAAGGGGAAAAAAATATTTTGCTGTTGAATTTCTACCTGGTCAATTTGATCAAAGAGCAGATTCAGCAATACAATGTATTGATATAGTATCAACAGTTAAACAAAAATGTAGATGTCTTAACTTCAAAAAAATTATCATATTAAATGATGAAACTTACTGATGAAGAGTTAAATAGAATTAAGAAATTTTATATAAATCCTATTGAAATGAGAGAAAAAGGATTTATCAGTTTTAAAGAAAGAAGAAATCTTATTTAATTCAGAAGTTATTACTTATGATAACTTTACTTCATTGAATGATGCTGAAACTTAGAAAAAAATGAGAACTGATTTAGGACTTTCAATGTCTTTTGAAGATTTGAAATTTGTTCAAGATCACTATAAAGAAATAGGAAGAAATCCTACTGAAACAGAAATAAAAAGTTTTAGATACTTATTGGTCTGACCACTGTAGACATACAACTTTTGAAACAAAAGATAAACAGTTACATTCCCAAATTCTGAATTTGGAAAACAAATGGAAAAAGAATTTAATGAATATTTAAAAATTAAAGGAAGATGTATCTAAGAAAAAGAGCAGTTTCTTTAATGGATATGGCGACAATAGTTGCAAAAATATCTAAAGAAAGAAGGAAAAATTAGATAATTTAGAAGTTTCTGAAGAAAAATAATGCTTGTTCTGTATATGTAGATGTTGAAGTAGAAGATTTTGAAGGAAAAAAATCTATTGAAAAATGGTTATTGATGTTTAAAAATGAAACTCATAACCACCCAACTGAAATAGAACCATTTGGAGGAGCTTCAACTTGTTTAGGTGGAGCTATAAGAGACCCATTATCAGGAAGAGCTTATGTGTATCAAGCAATAAGAGTTACAGGTTCAGGAAATCCTCTTGAAACTGTTGAAGAAACTTTAAAAGGAAAATTACCACAAAAAAAGATTACAACAGGAGCAGCTAGTGGATATGCTTCTTATGGAAACCAAATAGGAATTGCAACTTCATTGGTATCAGAAATCTATCATGATGGATACAAAGCAAAAAGAATGGAAGTTGGAGCAGTTGTAGCTGCAGCACCTGTAGAAAACGTAGTTAGAAAATCTCCTGTACCTACAGATAGCATAATTATTATAGGTGGAAAAACTGGAAGAGATGGTTGTGGAGGAGCAACAGGATCTTCTAAAGAACATAATGATAAATCTCTTCTATTATGTGGAGCAGAAGTTCAAAAAGGTAATGCTCCAGAAGAAAGAAAAATCCAAAGATTATTTAGAAATGCTGAAGCAACAAAGCTTATTAAGAAAATGTAATGACTTTTGGAGCTGGAGGAGTTTCAGTTGCTATTGGAGAATTAGCTGATGGAGTTGAAGTAAATCTTGACTTAGTTCCTGTTAAATATGATGGATTAAATGGAACAGAACTTGCTATATCAGAATCTCAAGAAAGAATGGCAGTTATAGTTTCTAAAGAAGATACAGAAAAATTCTTAAAATTTGTAGATGAAGAAAATTTACTTGGAACAGTAGTAGGTTATGTAACAGATAAAAAAATAGATTAACTTTAAACTGGAAGGGAAAAGCTATTGTCGATATTTCAAGAGATTTCTTAAATACTAATGGAGTTCAACAAAAATATAGATATAGAAGTTAGAGATTATGAAAAATGAAAAATGTATTTGAAAAAAATTTAAAACTTCTGATAGTAGCTTAGAAAAAGAAATGGTTACATAATATTAAAAAAATTAAATGTGGCTTCACAAAAAGGTTTAGTAGAAATGTTTGATTCTTCTGTTGGAGCAGGAACTATTTTAGCACCTTTTTGGTGGAAAAATATCAAATGTCACCAACTGATGTTTCTATAATGAAATTCCCTGTTTTAGATAAAGAAATACAGATACAGCTTCAGCTATAACTTGGGGCTTTAATCCTTATATAAGTGAATGGTCTACATACCATGGAGCTATCTATGCAGTTGTAGAATCATTAGCTAAATTAGTTGCAGCAGGAGTTGACTATAAGACAGCTAGACTTTCATTCCAAGAATACTTTTGAAAAAAACTTGAAAAGACGCATATAAATGGTCTAAAACCATTCTTAGCATTACTTGGAGCTATGAAAGCACAAAAAGGATTTTGATGTTGCTGCTATTGGTGGAAAAGGACTCAATGAGTGGAACATTTAATGATATATCTGTACCACCTACATTGATTTTCATTTGCAGTTAGCCCTGTAAATGTTCATGATGTTATCTCAACAGAATTTAAAAAAAGCTAAAAAAATAAATTATATTTAGTTGAAAAATAAAATTGATGAAAAAAAGATTTCTTATTCAATAGTGAAGAATTAAAAAGAAAAACTTTGAATTTGTATTAAAAAAATATAAAAAGATAAGAAAATAGTGTCTGCTATGGTTATAAAAATGGGTGGACTTGCAGAAGCATTATCAAAAAAATGAGTTTTGGTAATAGATTAGGGTTTTGAAATCAATAATAAAGATGTAGATTTATTCAGTTTAAAAACCAGCTTCTATCTTTAATTGAAACAACAGAAGAATTATCATATAAGAATGCTATTTATTTAGGAGAAGTTAGTGATAAATTTGAAGGAAAAGGTAAATGGAGAAAAATATTAATTTAGAAAAATGTTGAAATCTGTTTGGTTAAATAAATTAAAACCTATCTTTCCCATATAAAGTTAGAGGAAGAAATAGAAACTTATGATATTAAAAAAATAAAAATATCTGAAAAAGAAAAATATAAGTCATCTATAACTATTGCTAAAACCAAGAGTAGTTATAGCTGCTTTCCCAGGAACTAACTCTGAATATGATATGTACAATAGATTTAATGAAAATGGTGCTGAAGCAAAAGATAACTTTACTTAGAAACTTAACACAAAAATCATTTAGCTGAATCTGTTGATCAAATGTGTAAAGACCCTAAGAAATTCTCAAATATTTGTTTTACCAGGTGGATTTAGTGCTGGAGATGAACCAGATGGTTCTGGAAAAATTCATAGCAGCAGTTTTACAAAAATCCAAAACTAATGGATGAAATTAAAAGCTTTCTTAGGTAGAGATGGGACTTATTTTAGGAGTATGTAATGGTTTCCAAGCTTTTAGTTAAATCTGGACTTTTTACCTTATGGAGAAATTGGAAATGTTCATGAAAAATTCTCCTACTCTTACATTCAATAAGATAGGTAGACATATTTCTCAATTAGTAAAAACTAAAATTGTTACAAATAATTCACCTTGGTTATCATCATTTGAAATAGGAGAAACATTTGATATACCTGTATCTCATGGAGAAGGAAGATTCTATGCTAGTGATGAAGTATTAAAAAGAATTATTTGAAAATGGTCAAATAGCAACTCAATATGTTGATTTCGACTTGAATGCTACAAGTGAATTTAGATTTAACCCTAATGGTTCAAGTTTAGCTATAGAAGGAATTATATCTCCTGATGGTAAGATATTTGGAAAGATGGGACACTCTGAAAGATACTCAAGAGATGCATTTAAGAATATACCAGGTAATAAAGATCAAAACTTAATATTAAAATGGAATAAAAATACTTTAAATAATATGGAGGAAAAAAATGAAAGTAGGAATAATATTTGGAAGTAAATCAGATGTTGATGTAATGAAAGGAGCAGCAGACTGCTTGAAAAAAGTTTGGAATTGAATATACAGCTCATGTTCTATCAGCTCATAGAGTTCCTGAACTTTTAGAAGAAACATTAGAAAAAAATTTGAAAAAGAAGATTATGGAGTTATTATTGCAGGAGCAGGTCTTGCAGCACATTTACCAGGAGTTATAGCTTCAAAAAACAGTTTTACCTGTAATTGGAGTACCTATAAAAGCAGCAGTAGAAGGTTTAGATGCACTATTCTCAATAGTACAAATGCCAAAAATCAATTCCTGTTGCAACTGTAGCAATAAATAATTCATACAATGCTGGAATGCTAGCAGTAGAAATATTAGCAGTTGGAAATAAAGATTTAAGAGAAAAAAACTTTTAGAATTTAGAAAAAGAAATGAAAGAAGATTTCAAAAAAATATACATGTAGAATTATAATAAAAAAAGGAATGATTTTTATTTAAAAATTAGGAGGGAATAAAGATGGAAAAAGGAAAAATTTATTTATGAAGGAAAAGGCAAAAACAATTATATGAAACTGATGATAAGGATTTAGTTATCGTTCACTATAAAGATGATGCAACTGCTGGAAATGGAGCTAAAAAAAGGAACTATCCATAATAAAGGTGTAATGAATAATGAAATAACAACTTTAATATTTAATATGTTAGAAGAACATGGAATAAAAAAACTCACTTTGTAAAAAAATTAAATGACAGAGATCAACTATGTCAAAGAGTAACAATATTTCCTTTTAGAAGTAATAGTTAGAAATATAATAGCTGGTTCTATGGCTAAAAGAGTTGGAATTAAAGAAGGAACTAAAATAAACAATACTATATTTGAAATATGCTATAAAAAAATGATGAATATGGAGATCCTTTAATAAATGACCACCATGCAGTAGCAATGGGACTTGCAACTTATGATGAATTAAAAAGAAATCTATGATATACACTGGAAAAATTAACAATCTTTTAAAAAGAAAAAAATTTGATAAAATTGGAATAACTTTAGTAGATTTCAAAATTGAATTTGGTAAAAACTCTAAAGGAGAAATCTTACTTGCTGATGAAATTACTCCTGATACTTGTAGATTATGGGATAAAGAAACTGGAGAAAAAAACTAGATAAAGATAGATTCAGAAGAGATTTAGGAAATATAGAAGAAGCATATATAGAAGTTGTAAAAAGATTAACTGAAGCAAAAATAAAAATTTAAAAATTAAGGATTTATTTATAAAAAAAGGAGAAATAAAAAAATGGGTATATTAGCTTTGCACTCAAAAAAAGGTTAGAAAGGACTTAGTAGGAATTGCATATTATGGAATGTATGCTTTTACAACACAGAGGACAAGAAGGAGCAGGGTTATACTATCTGTGATTCTAAAACTAATAATGAAGTTAGAATAAAAGACAGTTAAAAAATGTTGGACTTGTTTCAGATGTTTTTCAAAGTTGAAGACTTTCAAAAAAATATCTTGGGAAATATTTTTGATAGCACATACAAGATATGGTAGCAAAAAAATACTGTTTCTATAAGAAACTGTCAACCCTATAGGTGGAGAGTCTGCAATGGGGTATATATCTCTTGTACATAATGGTGATATATCAAATAGAGAAGAGTTAAAACAAGAATTATTAAACAATGGTTCTTTATTTCAAACAGCAATAGATACAGAAATTATACTAAAATTTTTTTAAGTATTAATGGTAAATATGGATATAAAGAAGCAGTTTTAAAAACTGTTGAAAAAAATTAAAAAGGTTGTTTTTGCTCTTGGAATAATAATAAATGATAAACTTATAGGAGTACGTGATCCTGAAGGATTAAGACCATTATGTTTAGGTAGAATAGCTGAAGATGATATGTATGTTCTAGCTTCTGAAAGTTGTGCATTAGATGCTATAGGTGCAGAATTTGTAAGAGATATTGAAGCTGGAGAAATGGTAGTTATAGATGATAATGGAGTGGAAAGCATAAAATATAAAGAAAGTACTAAAAAAAGCAAGTTCATTTGAATATATCTATTTTTGGAAGACCAGATAGTGTTATAGATGGAATTAGTGTTTATGATTTTAGACATCAAACAGGAAAATGCTTGTATGAACAAAATCCAATAGAAGCTGATATAGTTATAGGTGTTCCTGATTCAGGAGTTCCAGCAGCAATAGGATATGCTGAAGCAAGTGGAATACCTTATTCAGCTGCTTTTATTGAAAAAAATAAATATGTTGGAAGAACATTTATTGCTCCCAGTTCAAGAATTAAGAGAAAGAGCAGTAAGAGTTAAAGTTAAATCCAATAAAAAGAATTAATTAAAGATAAAAAGAGTAGTAGTTATAGATGACTCTATAGTTCGTGGAACAACATCTAAAAAACTAATAGATGTTTTATTTGAAGCAGGGGCAAAAGAAGTGCATTTTAGATCAGCTTCTCCTGTTGTTATAGAAGAATCATATTTTGGAGTTAATATAGATCCTAACAATAAATTAATGGGTAGCTATATGAGCATTGAAGAAATAAGACAAGCAATAGGAGCAACAACTTTAGATTATCTATCATTAAAAAAATTTAAAGAAAAATTTTTAAATGGTGGAGAAGATTTTCTATACAGGTTGCTTCAAAGAGGATGAGGAATAATTTAGTAAAAAGTAAAAGCAAAACTAACAACAAAAAAATGGGAGGAATAATGATAAATTCTTATAAAGATTCAGGTGTTGACAAAGAAGAAGGATACAAAGCAGTTGAATTAATGAAGAAAAAAATGTTTTAAAAAAACTCATAATAAATCTGTTCTAACAAACTTAGGTAGCTTTGGAGCTATGTATGAATTAGGACAATATAAAAATCCTGTTTTAATTTCTGGTACTGATGGAGTTGGAACAAAATTAGAAATTGCAATGAAACAAAAAAAATATGATACAGTAGGAATAGATTGTGTTGCTATGTGTGTAAATGATGTACTATGCCATGGAGCAAAACCATTATTTTTCCTAGATTATTTAGCTTGTGGAAAACTTGATGCAGAAGTAGCTGCACAATTAGTTTCAGGAGTTACAGAAGGTTGTTTACAATCTTATGCTGCTCTAGTAGGTGGAGAAACTGCTGAAATGCCAGGTTTTTATAAAGAAGGAGACTATGATATAGCAGGTTTCTGTGTTGGAATAGTTGAAAAAGAAAATTTAATAGATGGTTCAAAAGTAAAAGAAGGAAATAAAATAATAGCAGTAGCTTCAAGTGGTTTCCATAGCAATGGATATTCACTAGTAAGAAAAAGTATTTACTGACTATAATGAAAAAGTTTCTTTAAAAAGAATATGGAGAAAAATGTAACTATGGGAGATGTTTTATTGACTCCTACAAAAATTTATGTAAAACCTATCTTAAAAGTTTTAGAAAAAGTTTAATGTAAATGGTATGGCACATATAACAGGTGGAGGTCTATATGAAAACTTACCTCGTTGTATGGGAAAAAGATTTATCTCCAGTAGTATTTAGAGAAAAAAAGTAAGAGTTCCTGAAATATTTAAATTAATTGCTGAAAGAAGTAAAATAAAAAGAAGAAGAATTATTTGGAACTTTCAATATGGGGAGTAGGTTTTACTTTAGTAGTAGAAGAAAAAAGATGTTGAACCTATTATTGAATTATTAACTTCATTAGGGGAAACTGCTTATGAAATAGGACATATTGAAAAAGGAGATCATAATTTATGTCTGAAATAAATAAAAAAAGATAGCAGTTCTTGTATCAGGAAGTGGATCAAATTTACAGTCAATTATTGATAATGTAGAGAATGGTAATTTGAATTGTGAAATAACTTATGTTATCGCAGACAGAGAGTGTTATGGCTTACAAAGAGCTGAAAAAAACATGGGTATTGAAACATTATTATTAGATAGAAAAAAATTATTGATAATAAGTTAGCTAATGAGATTATTGATTCTACATTAGAAGGATGTAAAACTGATTATATTGTTTTAGCAGGATATTTATCAATTTTTGACTGAAAAAAATTTATAAAAAAATGGGATAAAAGAGTTATAAATATACATCCTTCTTTATTACCAAAAATTTGGTGGAAAAAGGTATGTATGGTATAAAAGTCCATGAAGCAGTTATAAAAGCTGGTGAAAAAGAAAGTGGATGTACTGTCCACTTTGTCACTAATGAAATAGATGCTGGTGAAATTATAACTAATGTAAAAAGTTCCAGTATTAGAAGATGATACTCCTGAAAACATTACAAAAAAAGAGTTTTGGAACAAGAACATAAATTATTGATTAAAGGTATTAAAAAGATATTGTAGAATCTAAACTCAAAAAAATAAAAAAATATGAAAGGGAATTGAGATGAAAAAAAGAGCTTTTAATTTCAGTATATGATAAGACAGGTATATTGGATTTTGCAAAAATTTTTTTAGTTAGTAAGGGAATAGAAATTATTTCTACTGGTGGAACATATAAATATTTAAAAAGAAAAATAATATTGAAGTTATTGAAGTTAGTAAAGATAACAAATTTTGAAGAAATGTTAGATGGTAGAGTTAAAACTTTACATCCAAATATACATGGTGGAATTTTAGCACTGAGAGATAATGAAGAACATATGAGAACTTTTAAAAAGAAAGAAATATAGATACAATTGATTATGTTATAGTAAATCTATATCCTTTCTTTGAAAAAAAGTAAAAGAAGATTTATCTTTTGAAGAAAAAAATTGAATTTATTGATATAGGTGGACCTACTATGCTTAGGTCTGCTGCTAAATCTTTTAAAGATGTAGTTGTCATTTCTGATGTGAAAGATTATGAGCTTATAAAAAGAAGAAATAAATAATAGTGATGATGTTTCTTATGAAACTAGAAAAAGATTAGCAGGAAAAAGTATTTAATCTGACTTCTGCCTATGATGCAGCTATATCACAATTTCTTATTGGATGAAGACTTTCCAGAATATCTAAATATTTCATATAAAAAAATCTATGGAAATGAGATATGGAGAAAAATTCACATCAAAAAAAGCTGCATATTATACAGATAATATGTCTGATGGGGCTATGAAAAACTTTAAACAACTTAATGGAAAAAGAGCTTTCATACAATAATATCAGAGATATGGATCTTGCTTGGAAGGTTGTTTCAGAATTTGATGAAATTTGTTGTTGTGCTGTAAAAACATTCTACGCCTTGTGGAGTTGCCTTAGGAGATAATGTTGAAGAAGCTTATAAAAAAAGCTTATGAAACAGATCCAGTATCTATTTTTTTGGTGGAATAGTAGCTTTCAATAGAGAAGTTGATGAAGCAACTGCAAAAATTATTAAATGAAATATTTTTAGAAATTATAATAGCACCTAGTTTTTTTCAAAGCTCAGCTTTTAGAAATATTGAGTAAAAAAAGAAAAAAATATAAGACTTATTGAATGTAAAGATAAACCAAGTGACAAAAAAAGAATTAATAAAAAGTTGATGGTGGAATTTTAGTTCAAGATACAAATAATAGATTATATGAAGATTTGGAAGTTGTTACTAAAGCTAAACCTACAAGTCAAGAAGAAAAAAAGATTTAATTTTTTTGCTTTAAAAAGTGGTAAAATTTGTAAAATCAAATGCTATAGTTGTAGCTAAAAAAATTTACAAACATTAGGAATAGGTGGAGGAGAAGTAAGTAGAATTTGGGCAGCTGAAAAAAGCTTTTAGAAAGAGCTAAAGAAAGATTTAATGCAACTGATGTCGTACTTTCTTCAGATGCGTTCTTTCCCATTTAGAGATGTAGTTGAACTAGCAGCTAAGAATGGAGTTAAAGCTATAATTCAACCTAGTGGTTCTGTAAATGATAAAGATTCTATTGAAGAATGTGATAAAAATAATATTTCTATGATATTCTCAAAATTAAGACACTTTTAAACATTAAAAATTATTGGAGAACTATAAATGATAAAACTAAAAGACATCGGAAGTTTTAAATCTATTCCTGAAATATTAGATGATATTATAAAAAGAAAATATCTCTAAATTAGATGAACATTTAGCGAAAGATTGGGATATAAATAAAAAAATATCAATCAGTAAATATACTGATTTATCTCCTTTAGATTGTGCTTTGATTATGGAAGCTTTTTGAATCTGTGAAATGGCTTGTGGAGCATGGAGCTAATTTAAATGCAAAAAGATAGACCAAGTTTTTTTGACGGCTGTTAGATATTGTAATGAGAAGATAATTCAGTATCTTGTTTCTCATGGTGCAAAAAGTAAATTTGACTAATAATGTAAAATCAGATGCATTTATGGAAGCTATATATGGAAAAACAATATGAACATTTACAGCTTATCCATGATTTAGGACATACAGCAGATAAAATATGGAGGAAAAAGCATTTCGTGAAGCTATTTCTGATAGAAATTATGATGTTTTTAAAAATTTTTTTATAAAAAATGGTGTTGATATAAACTACAACGAAGCAGATATGATATATCCTTTTAAGCCTACTCCTTTGTGTGTAGCAGCAAGATATGTTGATTTAGCTATGTGTAAATTTCTTGTAGAGAATGGTGCAGATGTTACTTTGACAGAAAAAAAGATGGAATGCGTCCATATAGTATAGCCTTAGAAAAAGGTGATATTGAAATGGCTGAATATTTTAAATCATTAGAGCCACTTGAATATCATAATTTACAAAAATAAATTAGATGAATTAAAGTCATTTAAGTTACCAAAAAAACTTATTTGAGTTCTTACAAGGAGATAAACTTCATTTTTGAACTAGATGATTGTGATTTTAAATGGATAGAGTTTTTTTCATTAATAGATACAATTCCAATGAAAGTGGGAAGACAAAAAAATTACTTCGTATTTCTAAAGCAACTGGAGATTATGAAGACATATATATTGTTTGGAACCCAAAAACAAAGAAAAATTGCTTTTTATGATATGGAACATAAAGAGCTTAAAGATATTACTGATTTTGTTGACTTTATAGAAAAATACTACATCATATATGCAAAAAAATAATTGAAGGTGACTTATAAAATTAAAAAAATAGGAGAATGATAATGAAAGTTTTAATAGTTGGTTCTGGTGGTAGAGAACATGCAATAGCTTGGAAAAATTTCTCAAAAATCCAAAAAGTGAATAAAAATATTTGCTGCACCAGGAAATGCTTATAATAAAGTTATTAAGAATTGTGAAAATATAAATTTAAAAAAACTTCTAATGACATTTTTAAATTTTGCAATAAAAAGAAAAAGTTGATTTAACTATTGTTGGAAGTGAAGAATTATTAGTTGACGGTATAGTTGATAAATTTCAAGAAAAATAATTTAACTATATTTGAGCCAAATAAAGAAGCTGCTATGCTTGAAGGGTCAAAAAGCTTTTTGCAAAAAGATTTTATGCAAAAAAATATGGAGTTAAAACTGCTAAATATCAATCTTTTTACAGATAAAGAAAAAAAGCTATAAAAATATTTAGATGAAATGTCTTATCCTGTTGTTATAAAAAGCAAGTGGACTTGCTGCAGGAAAAAGGGGTTGTAATTGTTCAAAATAGAAAAGAAGCAGAAGATACTTTAAATGATATGATGACTAATAAAAGTATTTGCTGCAGCAGGAGATACTGTTGTAATTGAAGAATTTTTTTAGATGGGGTTGAGATTTCTGTTTTATCTATCACAGACTCAGAAGTAATAATACCTTTTTATTTCGGCTAAGACCATAAGAAAAATTTCTGAAAAAAAGAAACTGGTTTAAATACTGGTGGTATGGGAGTAATTGCACCTAATCCGTATTATACTAAAAACTATTGAAGAAAAAAATTTATTCAAAAATATATTGGAGCCTACTTTAAAGGGTATTAAAGAAGAAAAAAATGAATTTTGCTGGAATAATATTCTTTGGTTTGATGGTTGCAAATGGAGAGGTATATTTACTTGAATATAATATGAGAATGGGAGATCCTGAAACTCAAGCAGTTTTACCACTAATGAAATCAGATTTCTTAGATGTAATTAACTCAGCTTTAAATAAAGATTTAAAGAATATAAAAAAATTGATTGGGAAAAATAAATCAGCTTGTTGTGTAGTTATAGCAGCAGGTGGATATCCTGTTAAGTATGAAAAAGGAAATCTTATCAGTGGTCTAGAAAAAAATTTGATGTAAGCAATTCTGATAATAAAGTTTTTCTTTGCAGGAGTTAAAGAAGAAAATGATAAGTTCTATACGAATGGTGGTAGAGTTTTAAATGTTGTTTCTATACAAGATAGTTTAGAAAAAAAGCTATTGAGGTAGCATATAAAAAAATGTAAAAAGAAATTTCATTTAAAGATAGCTATTGTCGTAAAAGATATAGGAACTTTATATGTACCTGTAAAAAAATTAAAATTGTATATAAACTTTATTTTTAAAAAGGGCTGTTAGAAAAAAAATTAATACATAAAAAGTAAAAAAATAGTTCGTTACGAGTAAATTTTTTACGATAAAAAAATCAAAAATCGCTGCAAATCAGGAAACTCACTTCGTTCAGACACTCCTGAATTTGCTCGGCTCATTCTATTTGATTTTTTTGTCTAAAAATTTCCATTCGTAACTCACTTATCTTTTACTTTAGAATTTAAATTTAAATTTTGCAACAGCCCATTTTTTTTAATATTTCTTCTACTTTTTTTCTTGTAATTCTTCAATAGAATGTTTTCTACTTCTACCACATTCCTGAGCTTGTTCTTCACAAATTAAAGCATTTTCTAAAAAGACTTTCTTGAAAGCTTTTTCAAAATTTATATCAATAACATCTATATCAAATAATCTTCCTAATTGAGAACTTTCTTCAATAGCAACAGTTATATTTTTTTATTTTCTCAGCTGTACTATCAACAGAGATAAATAATTCATTTCCTGTATTTTCATCTAATTCTTTTAATTTCTAAAAATTTCAATATTATTTTCTTTTAATTTCTCTAATATTAATTTCTTTTCCAATATCAAAAAGCTTTCTTGATTTTTTTGATTAGTCTTTATAGGATCAGGTATATTCATAGTAAATGAAATTATAGGCATATTATATTTCTTTAACATTTCATTTTGAATATCTACCCTTCTTTCACGACACATTAAAAACTTCTTCAATTCCAACTTCTACTCCTTGCATAAAAAAACTCCTTTATTAGTAATGAATAACATCAGCTTGAGAACGAATTTTATCTATCACAGGCTTTTGCTTCATCACTTAAAAAAATAATTATAAGTTGTTTCAGGAACAAGATTTTTTTAAATCTTCTAAATTTCCATTTTTTTTATTATTTGTCTAACAGTTGAAGCACTTATAACCTTGTCAGAATATTTTTTTCTAGGTACTACTACACATTCTATATTATTTTCAGGCAATTTTTTTAACATAGTTTGATTATAGATATTTGTTACTAAGCTATTAGGTTCTTCACCAACATAACGTTTATTGATATTTAAAACCTTAGCAATTTTTGTAAAGACTTCAATATCTAAATTAGCTTGACTTTCTATTACTGCTATTTCATCTTTTTGAAAAATAGCTTGGGAAAAGTAGCACTACTTATTATATAATCTCCTGTTTCATGATAACAAATATTCTTTAGATGCTTTTGTTCCTTCTATAACAAGCTTTTTTTCTTACTTTAAAAAGGAACTAAGCTACTATCATCACTGACTATAAATAAATGCAGAATATCATTTTCACTAGCAGCTTTTTTTCAACCAAAGTATTGATGACCTAAGGTGAAAAGGATTGGCATTCATAATAAGAGAAGCAATCTTTTTACCTTCTCTCATATCATTTTTTTAAATTATCTAAATAATCAGAAAAAAACCAGTCCTCTTATTTCTCCATAAAGACAATTTGATTTTTCTATATTTATAATTTCATAAAAAAACCTAAATCTTTAAAGAATTTCATAGATTTATTTTTTTAGTATAAAAAAATAAATGATTTAGTCCTCTTGAGAATTCATAATCTACAAGGTGAGTAACTATTTGATTCATAAGTCCTTCTCCTTGATGGGAATTATCAACAGCAAGACATCTTAAAGTATTCTTAAAACAGCTTCCAGTTGCAATAATATTCATATCATCATCAAACATAGCACAAGTATAATCTAAGTTTTTTTATCTCTTCTAATTTCTTCTTTAGCTAGTAAGTCATCGATTAATTTTAAAACTTCTTTTATCATTTTCATATATTTTTAGAAATATTGTATTCTGACATAGAGCCTCCTAAACAATAATTAGTTTTATTTAAAAAGTATAACATTAATTTCATCTATTGACAAAAAAATAAATGATATATTATATCTATAAGAAAAGGAGGGTCAAATGGAAAAATAAAAAAAGTAAAAGGTATCAGCTTTTAAATTTAGTACCTCAATTTCAAGGTGAAACAACAATAGAGGCTATAAATAGAGCAGTAGACTTAGCAAAAAAATTTTTGGAAGATTTAGATTATTATAGATATTGGGTAGCAGAACATCATAATTTTAGAGGAGTAGTAAGTTCAGCAACAGCATTATTAATTCAACATATATTAGCTAATACAAAGAAAAATAAAGGTAGGTTCAGGTGGAGTAATGTTACCAAACCATTCTCCTCTACAGGTAGCAGAAACTTATGGAACTTTAGAAACTTTATATCCTAATAGAGTAGATTTAGGAGTTGGTAGAGCACCTGGAACTGATGCAGAAACAGCTAGTTTAATATATAGACAAAAAAATATGCAAATATTCATAACTTTTATGGAAGACATTTTACAATTAGAGAGATATTTTTGGTTCTGAAGAAGAACAAGGAGTAGTTATTGCTAATCCAGGAATAAATACTAATGTTCCTATAATTATTTTAGGTAGTTCAACAAGCTCAGCATATGTAGCTGCAGAATTAGGGATTACCATACTCTTTTTGCAACTCATTTTTGCACCTGCTATGGCTGAAGAAGCCCTTTCTATATATAGAAAAGCATTTTAAAAGCTTCAAAATATTTAGATGAACCATATTTTTATTTTTAGGGAGTTTTAGCTCATGGAGCAGATACTGATGAAGAAGCTGAAAGGTTATATACAATAGCTCAACAAGGTTCAATAAGACTATTAAGAGAAGAAAAAGGTCTATATCCTTTAGCTGATGAAAAATTTGAGGAAAACTTTAAATTTAAGCTCTGCTGAAAAAAATATTTTTTTAAAATCAAGAATGGGAATAAATTTAATGGGTTCAAAAAGAGACTATGACTAAAAATCTGGAAAGAAGTAAAAAGCAAAAAAATTTGATCCTGATGAAGTAATTGCAGTAAGTTATATGCCTAAGTTAGAAGAACTAGAAAAAGTCATATAGAATACTAAAAAGAAGTTGTAGAAAACAATTAAAAAAATATGCTGTTGCCTATTATAATCTTAAATTCAAAAAGTAAAAAAATAAAATGAGTTACATGAAATTAAAAAACTTTTTTTTCAAAATAAGATTACTGCGACGTCCTATAATGGTGAAAAGAGTCCTTTTGAGGAGCTCTAGAACCATTATAGGCTGGCAAGTAATCGTTATAAATGTAACGAATTATTTTTTTACTTTTTATTATTCAGTAGCTAGCATTCTTGCATTTTCTAGCATTAAACGAATTCTATTTTTCTTGATTGACAGAACTTGCCCCTGGATCATAATCCACTGCAATGATATTTGCTTCAGGGTGATTATCTTTTAATCTTTCTAATCATTCCTTTTGCAATTATATGGTTAGGTAAACAACCAAATGGTTGAGCACAAACAATATTCTTTACCCCCATTTCAATAAACTCTAACATTTCTGCTGTCAACAACCAACCTTCTCCCATTTTCACTCCATGACCTAAGTAACCTTTTGTCATTTCTCTAACTTTAGCAAAAGGAGATGGTGGAATAAATGATTTATATTGTTTTATAACATCTATCATTTCTTTTTTTGTTTCTTTTCTATATAGCCTACTACATACTTTACAAAGTAATATTTAAGACCTTTTTCTTCCATAGATTTTTTTCTATCAAAAAAATAGTGTCATATAGATTGAATAGTAAAAAAGTCAAGAAGTCCTGTATTAACAGCTTCAACCCCTCTTTTTTTCTAAATAATCTGTTAAATGATTATTTCCTAAAGGAGAATATTTCATATAAATTTCTCCTACAATACCTACACGAATTTTTTTCTTACTTAAGTTTTTTTAGGAATTGTTAAGAAATGTTCTATTATTTTTTTATAGTTTTTCTTTTTAGCTTTTTAAAAGGTTTCTTTCCAACTTCAGAAATCAGTTTTTTTCCTTCCAATAAGCTAGGATACTTTTACTGTCTCCTGGATTTTTCTTCATATGCTACTGATTGATGGTAAATAGACATCAAAAGATCACCATATAAAATACTATAAAAAAAGATTAAAATAACCTTTAAAATGAAAGAGAAAAATTCATTTCTTTTTATCTAAGCCCTCAAAATTTAAAGATAGTACTTTTACCTTATGAAAACCATTTATTTCTAATGCTTTTACGAAGTAGGTGAATATAGTTAGAAGCTCTACAACCTCCTCCTGTTTGTGTCAGTAATAAAAGCTACATTGTTTGTATCATATTTTTCCACTTTTTTTAAGGCATCAATAAATTGTCCTATAACAAGAAGAGCAGGATAACACATGTCATTATGAACGCTTTTTTTAATCCTTCTTCAATAACTCCTCTATGATCTGTTTTCAGTACCTCTACATCATATCCTTCATTTTTTTAAAACTCCTGCTATTAGGTCAAAAATGAATGTCCATCATCATAGGAATAAGCACTTTACAATTTTTGTCCATTTTACTACATCTCTCTTTCTTTCATAGTTGCTTGTAAGCTTCTTAGTCTTATTTTTTTGCTGCCCCTAAGTTACTTACTTCATCTATTTTTTTAATTGTGTATATAATTTATTTTTTTCGAACGTAAAAATATCTTGAATTTCATCTGTTGTAATGGCATCTATACCACAACCAAAAACTGACTAAATGAACTAACTCCATATTTTTATGTTGACTCACATATTTTTGCTGCATTATACATTCTTGCATGATATCCCCATTGATTTAATGTTTTTTTGTAGTTAATTTCCTTCAACAGGATATAAAGCATCTTCCGTTACAATCACAAATTGTAGAGAATTTAGAAAGTCTATCTAATCCATGATTAATTTCTGGATCTATATGATAAGGTCTAGAAGCTAAAATAATAACAGGATAATTATTTTCTTCTGCAAATTTTAGAAACTCTACTACCTTCTTGACGAACAGTTTCTCTATACTCATGATATGTCTTTAAAAAGCTTTTTTTCTGTAGCTTGCTCCATTTCTTTTTAGTCAACTTTGGAATAATATTTTTTTAAATTCCTCATACATTTGTTCTGCAAATAATTTATGATTTTCAATTCCTAAATGTGGGTATAAAAAAGTTAGTTTTTTTCTACTTCACTTATATTAGCCTGTATTAGCTCAGGATAGTAAGCAACTACAGGACAGTTATAACAGTTATCTGAAAATTCCTTCATCAAAAGTATAGCTCATACAAGGATAGAAAAATAGCATCTACATTTTTTTCTAATAAATCTATAATATGTCCATGTACTAACTTGGCTGGGTAACAAACAGTATCTGATGGGATAGTATTTTTGTCCTTTCATATAAAGATTACGATTTGATACTTTTTGAAAGAACAATATCACAATCTAGTGAACAAAATAGTTCTGCCCAGAAAGGTAGCATTTCATAGATATTTAAAGCTCTTGGTAATCCAATTTTTGCTCTTCCACCAGCCTTTTAATGGAATAGAATTAAAAAAAGCTGATTTTTTTGTAAGCTACCATATTAGGTAGATCACTTTGTAATTTTCTTTTCCAGCACCTCTTTCACATTTATTTCCACTAATAAATTTCTGTCCATTTGTAAAAAGTATTGATTGTTAATTGACAGTGGTTGGTACATAACTTACACATTCCTGGTGAAGAAACATGTTGAAAGTTTTCTAATTCTTCTAAATTTAATAACTTTTGATTTTTTTCTTTTTTTGAACTTTTTTTCCATATAAAGCAGCACCATAAGCTCCCATTAGTTCAGAAATTTCAGGTCTTAGTACTTCCCTTCCAAGCTCTTGTTCAAAAAGAACGTAAGACTGCATTATTTAAAAAAAGTTCCTCCTTGTACTACAATATTTTTCTCCTAAATCATTTTATATCACGAGCACGAATTACTTTAAAAAAATAGCATTCTTAACAACACTTCTAGCAAGTCCTGCTGAGATATCTTCTACTTCTGCTCCATCTTTTTGAGCTTGTTTAACAGAAGAGTTCATAAAAGACAGTACAACGAGAACCTAATTCAGCTGGAGATTTTTGAAAAAAAGATAGCTTTCTTAGCAAAAATCTTGTGTACTATATCCTAAAGACTTAGCAAATGTTTCTAAAAAGAACCCACAACCTGAAGAACAAGCTTCATTTAAAACAATGGAATCAATTGCTCCATCTTTTGATATGGAAAACATTTTAATATCTTGTCCACCAATGTCAATAATGAAATCTACATCTGGATTAAAATGCTTAGCTGCTGTATAGTGAGCTATTGTTTCTACAATTCCAATATCAACTCCAAAAAGCAACTTGCATTAATTCTTCACCATAACCAGTTACTGTACTGGATACTATTTCTATTCTATCTCCACAAAGTTCTCTAATTTTTTTAAGTTGCTCTAAGAATAAAGAAACAGGATTTCCTTTTGAAGATGAGTAGTAACGATATAAAATATTTTCATCTTCGTCTAAAAGAACTACCTTTTATAGTTGTAGAACCCGAATCTAGTCCTAGATAAGCTTTTTCCTGAGTATGTTGTAATATCTCTAGTAGGAACTGTCACTTTCTGATGTCTTTTTTTAAAAAAAGTTTCAAATTCTTCTTCTGAAGTAAATAATGGATTTTACTAAATGCTCAACTTTTTTTTTCTTTCTTTTGAGATAGTAAATTAACTACTCCATCATAGTCAAAGATTTCTTCTGTAGTATCAGCAAAGTATGCACTTCCTAATGCCACAAAAATAAGGTGCTAGCTCTGGAAAAAAATTGCTTCTTCTTTAGAAAGTTTTAGTACTTCAACAAACCTTTCTTGTAAGCCTTTTCAAAAAAATAAAGAGGTCCTCCTAAGAAGATAACAGTTCCTTTTTATAGGTCTTCCTTGAGCAAGACCTGTTATTGTTTGTTCTACAACAGCTTGATAAATACTTGCTGCAATATCTGATTTTTTTAGCTCCTTGATTTAGAAGAGGTTGTACATCTGTTTTTAGCAAAAAACTCCACAACGAGATGCAATAGGATAAATTCTTTTCATGTTCAAAAACTAATTTTATCCAATTCAGAAACTTCCATATCTAAAAAGACTAGCCATTTGATCAATAAAGGCTCCTGTACCACCTGCACAAGTTCCATTCATACGTTCTTCTATAGCACCTTTTTAGAAATAAAAATCTTTGCATCTTCTCCTCCTAGCTCAATGACAATATCAGTTTGAGGATAACATTTTTTTAACTGCTCCAGCTGTTGAAAAATACTTCTTGTACAAATGGAATTCCATAATCTTTAGAAATTCCAAGACCTGCTGATCCTGTAATAGCTAATTTAAATTTTTTTCCATTGAGTAAATCTTTTAAACTTTTAAAATGCTCTAATGTCATTTCTCTTACTTTAGAAAAAAATGCCTTTGATAACTTTTTTTCAATGATTTCATCTTTTTCATTTAAAAATAACAGTTTTTAATGTTGTTGACCCAACATCAATTCCAATCTTGTAATACAATCTTATCCTCCATTCTGTATAGTATCATCAGTCTGTATAAAAATTATTAATTTAGTATAGTATTATTTATTTTCTCTTATTATACTCTTTTTTTATTATATACAAGAAAAAAATTAAATATTTGGTAAAAAAATACTTTTAATAAAAACAAAAAAACCGATAAAGAATTTTACTTCTAAATCGGTTTTATATTTTCGTGTTAAGTAGTTATTAGTCGATTCTTGTTCCAGCAGTTGGTCCTGATTTTAAAGTATAAACTTCTTCAATGTGGAATACTACTGCAGCTTTAGGTACACCCATTTTTCCTTTGTGCCCATTCAACAGCTTCATCATAGTATTTTTCCTTCTTTATGAACTTCAGCTGTTCCTACAAAAACGGTACCCATCTAATTTATCCCAGTTAGCAAAAAGCTATAGCAACTTTTGATCCTCTTTCGATATCTTTCATTATTTCTCCAGCTGTATTTTCATTCCATACTAGAGTTGCATCATCATATATACGGCAAGATCTTTTTGGACCAATATTTGGTGCTCCATCTTCTCTTACTGTTGCAATCCAACCTAATTGAGCAGTCCAAGCTCCTTCTTTTACTGGATTTAATATTAAATCTTTTTATAGCATCTGTTAATTTAGCCATTATCATCACTCCTTATTTTTTTGATTAAATTGGTATACCTTATTGTACAACAATATTTTTTTATAATTTCAAGTAAAAAAATATATTTTTTTTGTATTCATATCAATTTTAGTACTGATATATTTAAAAAGTTTTTGTTATTTATTAACTTTATTTCTAATATATTCAGATAGATTTTCTATTAAAAATTATAGTAATTATTAAAAAAATATTAAAAAGAACCCATACTTTTTCCCAATTTCTAAAAAGCTATGTGATTCATAAGCAATTGACCTATACCACCAGCTCCAACCATACCTAATACACTTGAATTTTTTTCATATTAGATTCAAATCTATATAAGAATATAGAAACAAAGTTTGTATAAGTAGATGGTAACCAAAGTTTTAAATAGATATAGAAGTTTCTTAAACCTAAACTTTTACCATATAAACCATAATCAACTTCAACACTTTCTAAAACATCTACATAAACTTTTGTTATAACTCCAGTTGTGTAGAGATATAAAGCAAAAGAAACCACTTATAAGTCCTGGACCAAAAGCCACTAAAGAATAATATAGCAACTATCACAGGTGGAAAAGTTCTTATAAAATTTATAAAGATTTTTTTTATAAGAAAAAGCAATTATTTTATTAGAAGTAACAGAGTTTGCAAAAATAACTTACAATTATTGCACTTGGAGCAGCAAAAAAACTGTTGCAAAAAAAGCAACTAAGAAAGCTTTGCCACAACGCAAGTAAAGCTTTTCCTGAGTAAGTGAAAATCTAAATTTCTAAATTTTTTTAAAAAAAGTAAATAGTCTTTCAAAGAACACTGGAGCTGATATTTTATTTGTGTCTTCATATAAGATATTTAATGAAAAAAACTAATAGAATTAAAACTCCAATAATAACAAAGTTTGAAATAAATTTACTCTTTTTATATCCTTTCAGAAGTAGTAATTTTTTTATAAGATTATCTTTTTTTCTAAAGAACCAACTTAAAGTATCTGTTAAAAAAATATAAAAACCCTAATAAGATTACAATTATAAATGAAACTTTATCATATCTAAGAAAAACTCAAATTTTTTTCCAAAGTTCTTCTCCTATACCTCCAGCTCCAACCATACCTAAAACACTTGCTCCTCTTATACTAGATTCCAAAGTTAAAAAGAAAAAGTGAAATGATATATGGTTTAGAAAAAGGATATATACAAGATCTTAAAAAAAGTAAATTTTTGAAAAATCCAAAACTTCTAAATGATTGTATTTTAGCAGGATTTATTTCTTCTAAATACTCCTTTAAAAAGCTTAGTGGCTGAAAAATGTAATGATAAGTAAACTTATAAATCCTGTAAAACTTCCAATTCCTATAAGACTAACAAGTATTGCAGCCATTACTAAGGCAGGAACAGTTCTAAAGATAGAAAAAAACATACTGTTAAAAATCTAGCTAGATATTTATTAGATATATTTGTTGCTAAAAAAAGGAGAGCATAAGACAGCTAAAAGAACTCCTATAAAAGATGAAGCAAAAAGCAGTAATAATTGTTTCAAACATTTTTAAATAAAACAATCTTTTTATCCTCTGATTTCTATTCTCATCATTCCAGCAACAAGACCTTTTTAATCTAGAGAAAGCCATCAATATAGTCTTGAAAAATCTAAATTTAAAGTAAAAAAAGAATAAGGTCAAAACAATTACTATTGTTAAAATCTTTAAAAAAAGTCTTAGTATTATGAACTTTTGATAAACTTGTCTAATGTCATCTTCATTTACCTCACTACTTTTTTTTAAAGAAAAAAATATTTCTCCATTTTTTTAAAGCTAAAATCTTATCTGAAAAACTTTTTTTGCAATCTCAACATTGTGTAAATTTAATATAATTGTTTTATTCTTTTTTTAGCATTTATTCTTTTTAAAAAAATTTCCATAATTTGAAAAGAATTCTTCTCATCTAAACTACTTATAGGTTCATCAGCCAAGATTAAATCAACATTAGGAGCAATAGAACGAGCTATGGCAACTCTTTGTTTTTCTCCACCTGATAAATATTTAGCTTTAGTATAAGCTAATTTTTGATATTCCAACTTTTCTCTAAACAATATAGAGCTCTTTCATATTCTGCTCTAGAAAAATCTATTTAGAAGAACTTGAATAAAAATTTTTTTCCTATTTCAAAAAAAGGAATTAATACATTTTCTATTACATACATATTATCTATTATATTTAGATCCTGAAAAACATAAGCCATTTGCTTCTTTATTGAGTTTCTTTCTTTTTCTTTTTAGTTTAGTTATGTCAGTATCATAGAATTTTATACTTCCAGAATTAATACCTTCTAAAACCATTTATACATCTCATTAAAGTAGATTTTCCTGCACCACTTTCACCTATTATAGAGATAATTTCTCCTTTTTCTATAGAAAATGATATGTCTTTTTAGAATTTCTCTGTCGCCATAATTCTTTTTTTAAATTTTTTTTACTTCTATAATTGTTTCCACTTGGCACCTCCTTATGTCTTTTTATAAAAAAAGGGCTAATGTATAGCCCTCTTATTTATGTTAATTTTATTTAACTTTTTCTATATCTATACCCATTTTATTAAGTTTGTCTTCAATAAAGCTTTATAATTATCAACTTTAGCATCTTCAAAACCTTTTATACCGAATAATTTTTAAAGTTAATTCTTGTCCTTCTTTTTGAATTAGTAACTTTAATAAAGGCATCTTTAATTTTTTTGTTTTGTAGCATCATCAAGTTTTGATGATACAGTTAAAGTTATACCAGGTATTAAATCACTCTTTTTCTAATACTTTAACTTTTTTTCAGTTACTTCTGGAAATTCTTTAGCAAATTTTGTAATTGCACTTTCATAAGTTCCAATAGCATCTACATCACCATTTATTAATAATTGTAATGCTTTATCATGTCCCTCCAGCAAATTGATAAGTAACATCTTGTTCTACATCTATTCCATGATCCATTAGAATAACTGCTGGGAAAAATATATCCTGAAGTTGATGATGGATCAACAAAAGCAACTTTTTACCTTTTTAAATCTTCAACTTTTTTTCAATTCCACTATCAGTTCTTACAAGTAAAAACAGAATAGTATCCAGGTTCATCATTTTTTTTCCAATACTTGTCAATAATGCCTCAGAACCATTTTTTTCTTATTTGCAAGAATATATGCAAATGGTGGTATTAATGCAAAAGTCAATAGTTCCTGTTCCCAATGCTTCAACAACACCAATATAGTTAGTAGCAATATAACCTTCAACAGGTCTTCCAATATCGTCACCTAACATTTTATATAAAGGAGCTGCATCCTCAAGAAGCTTTTTCTGAATTGGCTATAGGAGATAATCCCATTACCAACGGTTTTCTCTTCTTTCTTTTTACCACAGCTAATTAAAAAGAAAAAAATAAGTGACACCAATGCAAGCAATTTCAAACTTTTTTTAATTTCATTTTAGAACCTCCGAAATTAGTATTATGAACTACAGATATATATTAGCTCATTAGTATCGAAAAAGTCAAGTTTTTTTCTTGTTTCTAAATTGGACATTTTTTTGTAAGAAAATTAGCTTTTTATTTTTTTATAACAGTACCTATGATTTTAAATTTCAATTTTAAAAACAACTTTTTTTAATTTCTTTTAATTTCTCCAACTTTTTAGAAGAGGGTAGATGTAGTTCTTCAGGGAAAAAAATAATGCAAAAAGTTATTTCCATTTAATAAGACTTCAGCTTGATTTTTCTCCCTTTAACAAAGAGCAATATCTCTTTTCACTATTATATGCTTTTAGTTTCAACACAGTCTTCAAAAGATGTATATCCAATAATTTCTTCACCTTCAAGAACTATATGTATATCTGCATATTTTTTTATGATATTCTGATTCAATGTCTATATTTTCTCTAGTCATGTAGCTTTTTCAGGGATAATCAAAGTATATTTCTATTTCCTTCTATCAAGTTTTTCCCAAAAGTTTGCATTTAGGTATTTTTTTTATCAACAATAAAATCAATAGCTTTATCTAAATTTTTTTATTAAGTCCTTTATAGTTTTTGATATCTTTTAATTCTCCATAAATCATATTTTTTTCCTCCATTATATTTAAGTACTTTATTTATTTTATAAATTTACTATTGACTTTGTCAATATAATTATTGATTTATTTTTAAAATTTGCTATAAAAATTTAAAATAGGGGTGATAAAATGAAAAAAATATTATTAAAAAAATGCAAATTTAGTTTTTAGAAAATAAAATAGAAAAAAAGCTACAGTTTTACTTTTGTGAAGATAAAATAGAAAAGATATTTTCAAAAGATTCTGATTTAAGTCAAATTACTTATGATGAACTTATAGATCTAGAGGGGAAAATATTTGGGACCTGCCTTTTGTAGATGTTCATGTTCATGGAGCAGATGGAGCAGATGCAATGGATATAGATGAAGAAGCTCTAAGAAGAATTTCAAAATATTTAGCAAAAAGAAGGAACAGCTAATTTTCTTAGTTACAACTTTAACAAGTACTAAGGATGAATTAAAAAAATGTTTTAGAAATTGCAGGAAAAATTACAAAATAAAGAAATAGATGGAGCTAATATTTTTTTGGTGTACATATGGAAGGACCTTATTTTGCTGTTGAATATAAGGGAGCTCAAAACGAAAAAAATATTAAACCTGCTGGAATAGAAGAACTTGAAGAATATCTATCTGTAAAAGATGGGATTAGTAAAATTATTCTCTATTTCTCCTCATACTCAAGAAAACTTAGAAGCTATAAAAATATTTATCTGATAGAGGAGTAGTTGTTTCTGTGGGACATTCAAATGCAACTTATGAAGCTGTTATAAAGGCAGTTGACTATGGACTTTCTCATGCAACTCATACATTTAATGCTATGAAAGGATTTACTCATAGAGAACCTGGAGTTGTAGGAGCAGTTTTTAATTCAGATAATATTATGGCTGAAATAATTTTTTTGATAAGGTTCATGTTCATCCAGAAGCTGTAAGAACTCTTATAAAGATAAAAAGGAGTAGATAAGGTAGTATGTGTTACAGATGCTATGTCTGCAACAGGATTGGCTGAAGGTAAATACAAGTTAGGTGAACTAGATGTCAATGTAAAAGATGGACAAGCAAGACTTGTATCAAATAATGCTTTAGCAGGTAGTGTACTTAGAATGGATATTGCTTTTAAGAATCTAATTGATTTAGGGTTATAGTATAACAGATGCTTTTTAAAAATGACTTCAACTAATGCTGCTAAAGAATTTAAATTAAATAGTGGGTCTTATAAAAAGAGAATAAAGGATGCTGATTTAGTAGTTTTAGATAAAGACTATAATGTATGTATGACTATAGTTAAAGGAAGAGTAAAAATACACTAAATAATAATTTAAAAAGGGGATTTCATATCCCCTTTAGTTTTTATTGACTTACCATTTCATCATTTTTTTATATAAAAGTTTTATCTATAATACTTCCATCTTCTTCATATTCAATAAATTCGCCATCTTTTTTTTCCATCTTTAAAATGACCAATCATTCTTATTTTTTTCCATTTTCATAAAAAAACTTTCATTGTACCATCCATTGTACCATTTTTTTACATTAGTTACAGTTAAAGACTTTTTCCACTAGGATAAAAAAATTTTACTTTCACCTTCAGGAAGTGAATTTTTTTATTTGCATGCTACTAACTAATGTATCATTTATATATGCTTCCATTTTTTTCCATTCATAGTATTAAGGTTATCAAAATAAGTAATCATTTTTAACTTTATCTCCCTCTACTTTCTTGTTCTATTACCATTTTTTTGTTTTTTTGAACTTTACTGTTAGAATTAGATTATCATTTTCATCGAAATGTTTCCATATTAGAATATTCAATTTTAGAATAACCATTTTGAGCTGCTTTATTTATATCACTCATTAAACTTAATGCTTCAATTGCATCTTTTTATTTATTCTATTTTTTTACTTAATGTCTCAGTTTTTATTTTAATTCTTTTTACCAAATGTTTCTAAATTTGTTTCAGAATAATTTAAAGTTTTTCCATTTTTTTAATGAATAAGTTTGTTTTTGCTTCAAAAATAAGGAGTAGAATTTACTAAATTTTTTTCAGGGAAGTTTTTTTCAGTATAAATGATCTTATTATTTTCATCAGTCACTATCAATTCTTTTTTTCTTGATCTAGTTTTACTATAAAAAAATTGCTCTACCTTTTTTTGCTTTATATTTTTTTCTATATAATTAAACATCTTTATCAATATTTCTCTAGATTTGGTTTATATTCTTTTATTCCCTTCTACAAAGTCAGGGTTTAAAGCTTCCATAACTGACTCTGGTGTAGTAGGATTAGGATTTTCAACTGCAAATCCTAAAAATACTGATAAATAAAAAAATAGTAATGTGCTTAAAAATAAAATTTTTTTCCTCTCATAATTCCTCCCAAATATTATAACTTTTTCTGATAAAAAAATTCTAAAAATCTTTTTTTCTTCACTTGAATCTGAATAATTTTTTTAAGAATTTCTTTTTATTCCATTTTTAATGAGTTTTTCTCTGATGTGATTTCTCTTTCTTTTTCTTCATTTTTCAGCTTTTTTTCCTAGTAAAGCCAAATGGAGTTCTCCCCTAAAGTAAGAGATTCAAAGAAATATCAGATAGAACATCAGATAGCTTTTATCATTCATACTTACATCTTTTAAAAAATTTCTCAAAAAAATTTATAGTAATCAGGGAAATTCTTTTTTTCAATCATACTTAAAATATTTGTTAACTTTTGTATAATCCTCCAGTTTTTAAAAAATGTAAAAAAATCTTTGTAACTAATTCTAAAAATTTCTTTATTCATAATTTTTCTCCTTTTTTTCTTTTTTTATTAAATAAATAACAAATAAACTTATTCCTAATTCAAGCATTGTTTCAACTATGCTAGCTTCAAATCCAAATTCTCCTCCACTTATTAAATTTTTTTACCTTCAACAGGCACAGAAAAAGAATATAGAGTAAATTGTAGGTATTCCACTTACATATGAGCCAACTACAAAAACCTAAAATAAAAATTCCAAAGAGTGTGCATAGCTCCAACTAACCATAAATTTCCTGTATAATAATATATCAAACTAAATGTTACACCTGCTAAAAAAAGACATTTGTTAAACCAATCATACTTAAGTTAGGATTAAGTAGATGAATACAAGTAAAAAAAGAAATGATAATAATATTATTGTAAATTTTATTCCTATCACCTTTGTGAACATTGGCATTAAATACCCTCTAAATAAGATTTCTTCAAATAAACCTTGAAAAAAATAAAAAAAGATAAGTATTTTTATAAATATTAAGATAGGAATATTTGCAACATAATAAACTGTCTATCGCATTTAAGCAAAAATATTATTAAGAAAACATTTAGTACTTGTAATGTCCCAAAGAAAGCTCCCTTTAAATACGAAGTAGCAATATTATCTTTTTGAAAAAACCCTAATTGCTCAGTACTTAGTTTAGAAATTTTTTTGTCATTAAAAAAATATTGCTAAAAAAAGTGAGATAGCTTCACTTACTAAATTTGAAGTTCCACTAAAAGATAAAACTTCTTTGTAACTATCATTAAAAAAATAAATATTAAAAGGAATTATTAATAATTGATTTAAAAACTATTATTAGAAATAGTTACTAAAATTGGGAACTAATAATAATTTTAAATTTACTTTTTACTTTGAATACTGTCTACATAACTCTGAAATTTATCTGTCATATATGTCCTCCGTATATTATTGTTTGTTCTAGCACTTATACCCATAGATTATAAAAAGCATTTTCTATCTCATCATATTCGTAAGGTATATTAAAATTTTTTTAAAATTTCATATATTTCTGCTCTCTTGTCATAGATAATAACTTTATCCTCAATTAATCTTCCTCTATGTTTAATTTCTTTTTATTTCACAAGAAATTTTAAAACCATTCGATAGATTTCATATTTAAATATTCAAAATGTTCATCTCCTGCCATTGTCCAATAGTAAGTAGGAGCTTCTTCCTCAAATAATATTTTTGTATTTTATAGGAATATCAGGAGTTTTTTTCTTTGATAGCTGTTATAAGTTCTTTCCACTTTGTATTATTCATCAGTGAATATAGTCCTCTTTCTTCAACTATCAATCTAATCTTTTTCACTGGGAGTTTTTTTATTATTATATTTTCCACTCTCAATATCATCTATTATTCTTTGTAAATTTTTTTAAAGGAATATATCATTAATTTCACTATAATGGTAAGTAGGAGATATTTGCTCATTATTTTTTTTAATATATAGTACCAACCTGAAACAGCTATTTTCATGGTTTCAACAATAGAAAAACTCTATATTTCTTTTCCATTTTAAATTATATACTGTAGAACTTTGTTTAATTATTTTCTGCACTTCTAGGATTTAATTTTTTTCAAACATCTATGCTCCAAATATCTCATCAAGTATACCATCAGCTGTATATTTTTTTCTGCTTCATAGTCTACTTTCATTCCTAATCTTCTTATAGTTTCACTTGTCATAGGCCCAATAGAAGCTATTTTTTTTATCTCCTAATATAAAGAAATCTCCATCTAAACTTTCATAGAAAGCTTCCACTGTTGAAGAACTTAAAAAAATGTAATGATATCTATATCTTTTAAAGTTTCAAGAACTTTTTTCTCTATCAACTCTTTAATTTTTTTGTATTATAAGCCACAACTTTTTCATAATTTCTTTTTATATAAAGAATTATATTTATCTGTATCACAAGGGGAAATATCAGAAGTAACTATTAAAAATATTATCATTTTCTTCTGTATACTTAACTACATCTTCTGCTAATCTATCTACTAGATATTCTTCAGGAACAAAAATCTGGAAGAATCTTATTTTTTTCTAAAAGCTTCTTTTAGTTTTTTTACTCCAACTGCTCCAATTTTTAATATTTGCTAAACTTCTTACATCTTTTATATTTTCAAAAAAATGCCTTAACTCCATTAGGTGAATTAAATAAAAATAGCCTTATACTTACTTAGATTATTTAAATCTATCTTTAAATTCTCTATTTCTATAAAAAGGCAACTCAACAGGAATCCCTCCTCTTTTTAGAAATATTTTTCTGACATCTCAACAGCTTGTTTTTTTATCTCTTGTTACTAGTATTCTCTTAGCAAGTTTATCACTTTCAAACCATTTAAATGTTTCTCTTAAATTAACTACTTCCCCTATTATAGTAATTGCTGGAGGAAGTATTTTATTTTTTTCTCAACAAGTTCTAAAAATATTTTCTAGATTTCCAACTGTTACTCTTTGATTTTTTTAGTTGCTCCTTTTTCTATAATAGCAACAGGAGTTTTACTATCCTTACCATATTTTATTAAGTCAGAAACTATTAAATCTAAATTTTTTTAACTCCCATTAAAAAAACTAATGTTCCTTCTAATTTTGGCAATATTTTCAAAAATTATGCCACTTTCCATTTTCCATAGTATGTCCTGTAAAAATATGAAAAGATCTTGCAATACCTCTATGTGTTACAGGTATTCCTGCATAAGCTGGAACAGATATAGACGAAGTTATTCCAGGTATAATTTCAAATTCTATTTCATTTTTGAAATAAGGCTTCAACTTCTTCTCCACCTCTACCAAAAACAAAAGGATCTCCACCTTTTACTCTAGCAACACTTTTTTTCCTTCAAGACATTTCTTTACTAGAGTTTGATTTATTTCATCTTGAATTAAACCTCCCTCTGTGTTACCTTTACCAAGATATATAAGCTCAGCATCTTTTTTAGGAAGTCTTAATATATCTTCACTAATTAATCTATCGTATATAATGCAATCTGCATTTTCAATTATTCTTTTTGCCTTTATAGTTAATAGTTCAAAGTCACCTGGCTCTGCACCTATTATATATGCTTTTTCCTTTTTTTCATCTTTTTCTCCTCTTTACTTTAAAGATTACCTTTATTAATTTTTAGCTTTTATTTCCTCAGCTGCCATATGTGCAATTTCTTTTACCTTTAGCTAAATCATCTTCGATTATAACTCTTATTTGCTTTCCATCATGAGAATAAGCACCAATAAATTTTATTTTATCTTCATCTACTTGAGAATAACAACCCATAGGAGTATGGCAACCTCCATCAAAAAAATTTTAGAAAAATTCTCTTTCTATTTCAACTATTTTAGCAATGTCCTCATTATGTATAGATTTTTAAAAATTCCTTTTTATTTCTTCATCATTTTCTCTACATTGGATATATAAAACTCCTTGTGCAGGTGCAGGAGGAAAAGCTTCTCCACTTAGATACTCAGTAATCTTATCAGCCATTCCTGTTCTTTTAAGACCTGCTGCAGCAAGTATAATTGCATCATAGTCTTCTGTTTCTAATTTCTTAAGTCTTGTATGTATATTTCCTCTTAAATGCTTTTATCTCAAAAATCAGGTCTTATTGCCTTTAAGTTCATAACTCTTCTAAGTGAGCTTGTTCCAATCTTAGCTCCTTGAGGAAGAGTTACTAAAAATCCATTCTTAGAAATTAATACATCTCTTGCATCTTCTCTATCTGGAATTGCACCACAAATTAACCCTTTAGGAGAAACAGCAGGCATATCTTTCATAGAGTGTACTGCTATATCTATCTGTCCATCTAATAATTCTTGCTCAATTTCCTTAGTAAAAAAAGCTTTTTTTAAAGAAGCATTACTATTTTTCCCAATTTGATTTTAAGTCCTTATCTCCACTTGTTACAATTTCTTTAATTTCAAAAGTTAAATCTGGATAATTAGCTTCTAAACTACTTTTTAACAAGATTTGCTTGAGCTAAAGCTAATATACTTCCTCTACTTCCTATTACAACATGTCTTTTTCATTTGTATTCCTTTCTATTATAAAGTATTTTCTCTTTATAATAATCTAATGATTTTTATCAATTTTTTTCATTTGTTCATCAATTAAATATGAATAATCTTCTAAAAGTTTATCTCTATTCATAGAATGCTCATTATAGACTTTCCAAATATCATCTAGATTGCATATCTCTATATTTTTTTAAAAATTTGCAAGTCTTTCATCAACATCTCTAGGGAACAGCTAAATCAATAAAAAAAGATAATCTTTATCTTCTCTCATTTTAGGTACAAATTTATCATATTCAACAACTATATGAGGTGCTGAAGTAGCAGATATAATAACGTCAGCTTCAAACATCTCCTTATATTTTTTTCCTTGTAATCACGATATTTACCATTTCAAACTGCTTTTTTTATTTGCTCAGCCTTATGATAAGTTCTATTAGTAATATAGATATTTTTTTAGTTGTTCCTTTGATAATAGTGTTAGAATATCTTGAGCTAATTCTCCTATTCCTAAGATAAATATTTTTTTATCTTCTATATTAGGAAATTTATTTTTAATAAATTTTAAAGATATAGCTTCAATGAGAGTGCATTATGTGCTATCATACTCTTAGTTCTAAATTTCTTTCCTAGCTCTATTGCTTTTATTAAAGATAATATTTAAAAAAATTTTTGAACTATGCTCATTTTCAAGTGCTTCAGAGTGAGATGATTTTACTTGAGCTAAAATTTGATCTTCTCCCTTTATAACTGAATAGAACCCACAACTAACTTTAAATAGGTATTCAATAGCTTTCTATTCCAGTTTTTACTAGCATTCTCACTGAAAAATAGTTTTTTAATCTCATCAATACTTATATTTGAATTTCAGTTCTATGTAAAATTCTGTTCTAAAGGCAAGTTGATAAATTGATATAAGCATTTATTTCTTTTTTTCTTTATACAGTTTTTTTCAATAATGTATTTTTGGTCTAGTTCTCATAAAATTCTTCTCTTTCAAGTAAAGATAAAGTTTTTCATGAGAAACTCCAATTACAACAATCTTATCTAGATCTAGCATTTTATTATTTTCCTTTCAATTTCCTTAAATAACAGTTTAAAAAAATTTCTTTTTTTATATTATATAATATTTTTTTGAGATAATTTTAAGTAGAAAAATAAAGCTTTAGCAAAAATAAAAAAATAGAAATCAAAATTTTAAAGACTTCTATTTTTAAAGTTAATTATAAATTTAAGAAATTTTTTTAGCACTTAGTATTTCACAAAAACTCTTCATTTAAAAGCAGAGATGTGATATTTGTGAATTTCATCAGCTGATAATAATTTGTCAGAAAAAAATAATCTGCTCATTTCAAAATGTAATTGTAGCATCTTCTATTAATATTACTTTAAAAGCCTAAATTAGATGCCATTCTAACGGTAGTTGAAACACAATGAGGCAATGTCATACCTACTATAATTAATTTATCTATAGATTTATTTCTAAGGTAGTTTTTCTAAATTAGTTCCGATAAAAAGCACTATTTACATGCTTTTTGAAAAAAATAGTTTCATTAGGTAAAGGTTCTAAAAGCTTTTTAAGAAATTTCTCTATCTTCATTTGAGAAATAAAATACCTTTTTTTCATCTGTTGAAAGATGTTGTATATGAATTATTTCTTTATTTTCTTTTCTGAAATTTTCTAAAATCTTTAATATATTACTTTTCAGCTTGAAGATTATTACGTTTTCCTAAAAATATTTTTTTAAAAAAATCCTTTTTGCATATCAATTATAATTAATGCTTCCATAATCAACTCCACAAAATTTATTAATATATCCGATAATTAAATTTTAAAAATTTATAAATAAAATAAAAATTTATTTTTATAATTTAGTTGCATATAATTAACATTATATGCAAAAAAAGTAATTCAACTTTTAAAAATAATTTTTTTGTTTCTTTCTAGATGAAGCTTTTTTTAAAGGCTTTTATTTAATATTATAATTTTTAATTCGATATAAAAATATACCCTATATAAAATTTGAAATAAAAAAATACAAAATTAAAAAAAGTCTATCTAATAATTTTTTTATTTTTTTATAATTTTTGTTTTTATTATAAAATATCGGTCAATATATAATATAAAGAAATTTATTTATTAAATATCGGACAAAAATATACTTCAGTAAATTTTATAATATTAAAGAATAATTAAAAAAATTAAAAATATAGGACTTTAATCTAAAAATTTAAAAATTTTATTCTTCATCTAAATTTATTTCAGGAAGTTTTTTTCTAAAAACTTTTTTTCTCTAAAAACTGATCTAGCATTTATATATACTTCTGTAACCTTTCGTATCAGAATGTCCTAAGAAATCTCTAATTTCTAAGATATCTGCTCCATTAAGCGAAAGTTCAGTTGCTATCGCATGTCTAATATTATGAGGACTTATATCTTTTTCTATTAATTTTCCCCATATCTTTGAATAATAACATTCAATGAACGGTATGATAAAGGGCTATTGTTTTGAAAACAGAAGTAGCAAAGATATAGTGTTCATCTAAGTCCTTAGAATCTAAAGAATACATATTCATCAAATAGCTTCTATACTCTTCTAACTTTCTTAACTAATGATTTATGTATAGGGTTTATAGATATCTTTACCACTTTTAGTTTGAACTAATTTAAAGAAGTATTCATCTTCTCTTCTCAAAAAAATGCTTAAATTTCAGTGTTAAAAAGTTCTTTACTTCTCATACCAGTATAGAAGAGAGTATATAATATAGTAATATTTCTATATTTTTTTCACTATCTATTTTATAAAGTCCGATAATTTTTTTCTTATATCATCAATAGAAACTTTTAGTACATTTTCTATGTTTCTATTCACTTTAAAAAGCTTTATATACTTAACTGGATTCTTTAGTCCATTGCTTTCAAGTTCTTTATATAGAGATTTTTAAAGCAGATAAAATAGTATTTACAGAAGTCTTTTTTTAACTTTTCTATCTTCAAATAAATGAACAATATATGCTTCAACATCTTCTTTTTCAATATCTTGCATCAGTGGAATAACCTCAGAAATAGAGAAAGTCATTCTCACCCTCATAGATAAAATGTAAAAAAATCTTTCAAATGAAACATATAGTCTTTAACTGTTTTTTTCAGATTTGTATATTTCAAATATAGTTTTTTTTCTTATCTTGATTTCTTTTTTTCTCTGGTTTACAACCAAATCTCTTTCATCAATTTTTCTTTATTTCCATATTTTTTTCCTATTCCTATTTGATATTTAACTTATACTTTTTCCCATTTATATTTCCTAATATCTTCCTCTGTTGCAAGTATAAAATCAAAATTTTTATTAAAGTACTCCATAAATTTATTTATTCTTTTTTTCTAAATTATTTTTCATTTTTTTCCAACAACTCATTTTTAAGCCTCCGATTTTTTTCCATATCAAAAAGTTTCAATTTATAGATAATTTTTCATTTTATTTTGAGTGACTAAATCAAAATTTGATAAATATTCTTCCATTAAATTATTATCAATATTTATTTTTTTCTTTTCTTAAAAATATCTATAATTTTTTTAGATAATTATATAGATTTATATAGTTTTTTTAACAGAATCTAAGTATTCTTTTTCCCATTCTCTCTTATTTAGAATTCCATCTTCTATTGATAATTTCTTTTTTTCTTAGATTTAAATCTTTTTTTCTCTTTAACAAAAGGGCAAATACTTTTCTGGAATTTCTGCTTGACTTACTTTTTATTGAAGAAAAAAATCTAAATAAAGCTTTCATTTCTTTCTTTCTTTCTATATTATAATACTTTTGTAACTATAGCTGGAATAATAAGTATACATCTCAATGGTTCTCCAAGTAATGCTGAAGCACATAGCCTTATGATGTCCATCTATTATAAAAATTTATATAATCAGTAAAATTATATACTATTGTTCTTGGACTAGAATCATCTAATTCTATAAATTTATCAATATAATACTCTACTCTATTTTTTTATCATATGAATCTGTTGTTTGAGTAGGGTAAAGATATACAGGTTGCCCATAGATGTATTCAAAATAATTTTCTTTCTCTAATTTGTTAGGAATATTCCAAAAAGAAATTCTTATCTCCATCAGTAGGATAGCATATTGCATCTGCTATTAAATAGAAACCTGTCTCAAACAATGTTAATAAAGGCTCAATATCTCTTATTGATTTTTCTAAAGAAATGTAATTAGAATTTATATTTTTCTTGTATATCTAAAAGTTCTTCACAATTAGCATTTTCTATTCCATAACCAGTTGCAAGTAGACTACAGCAAGTGGGGCAATTAGGAATTTTTTTGCCTGTAAAAGTGGAACATCATTTAGTTTTTATTTGATGAGGGTGATCTATGATCAGAACCATATCTAGCTACATCATTTACAAGTTTAGCTTTTTCCATTTATATAAACTAACTTAGCTTCTTTTATACTTGGAATATTAGAAGTATCTAATTTTAATATCTAATATTTCTACTGATAAAGTTTTCTATATTTTTTTCTTTATTTCCATATTTTTCCTATTATTTTTAAGCCTCCCAATATGAATTTATTATTTCAAGAACAGGATCTTCTTTATTTTTCAGAATAATAAGTATAATAGTCAACAAATATTTGTTCAACTTCATTATTATCTTTTATACTCACTAATATTTTATAGATAAATTCTCTTAAATTCTTATTTATTTCATATCTTAAAGAATTTTTTTAGCATATTTTAAAAGCAATATCTTGTGCTTTTTCTATATCAAGAAGTTTTAATTTATAGATAATTTTTTTCCATTTTCTTTTGATTTTTTTATATCAAAAATTTATTAAACAATCTTCTATTAAGTCATCTGTAACTTCTATTTTATTATTTATTAGAATATCTACCATTCTAGCATATTCTTTTTTTGAGTTAAATATTTTTTTGCTGAGTCCAAATACTTTTTTTCCCACTTTCTTTTATTAACAATTCCATCTTTTATTATAATTTCTTTTGAACTAAGACTAGGAATTTCAGCTTTAACAAAAGAAGAATAGTTATAAGGAATATCTTTTTTATTTATGATTATTGAAGAAGAAAAAAATATTTTAATTTCATTTGGATATCTTGCAACCACACCTGGAATAATTAATAAACATCTTAATGGTTCTCCCAAGTAATGCTGAAGCACAAAGCCTTATGATGTCCATCTATTACAAAAATTCATAAAATTATCTAAATAATATACTATTGCTCTTGGACTAGAATCACTTAATTCCTTAAATTTACTCAGTATAATAGTTAACTCTATTTTTATCATATGAATCTGTTGTTTGAGTAGGATAAAGATACACAGGCTCTCCATATATATAATTAAAATATGCATCTTCATCATCATAAATAGCTGTAGGTCCTGTTGCTAAAGTTTCAATTTGCTTCATTAGGAACATTCCAAAAAGAAATTTTTATCTCCATCAGTAGGATAGCATATTGCATCTGCTATTAAATAGAAACCTGTTTCTAATAAAGTTAATAGAGGCTCAATATTTTCTATTGACTTTTTCTAAAGATACATAATTAGAGTTAATTTTTTTCTTGTATATCCAAAAAGTTCTTTACAATTAGTATTTTCTATTCCATAACCAGTTGCAAGTAGACTACAACAAGTAGAACATTCAGGAATTTTTAGCCTGTACAATTGGAATATCATTTAGTTTTTATTTGATAAGGTGAAGTATAATTATCATCATATTTCCCCATATCTTTCACAAGTTTAGCTTTTTCCATTTATATGAACTAATCTAGCTTCTTTTATACTTGGAACATCAGAAGTATCTAATTTTATATCTATTATTTCTACTGATAAATTTTTTTTTCATCTTTTTAAATAACATCCAATTTCCTTTCTATTCAAAAAAATCTATACATACTCTATCATAAACAAAAGGTTTAATATAGTTTTTTTACTACTTCAACATGTAAAGGATTTGTTGCATAATTTTTTTAATGTTTCTTCATTATCCACCTTAACAAATAATGCAATATCATGTGTACTTGTAGTCTCCATATATCTTTCAACTCTAACTTTCTCTTAGTTCTTCAATTTTACCAAAGTAGTCCTTCTAAACCATTTTTTTGATATCTAATTTAACTTTTTCCTTTATCTTCAACATCTTCTTTTTATCTTTCCACATAACTATATGATTTAACATATTAAAGACCTCCTTTAAATTAAGAATTTAAACGAATATTTGTAATTCTAGCTAGTTCTACTTTTTTTCTTCAAAATCAATTTCTAATTTTTTAGAATCTTTAAAATCTAGCAATCAGAGTATTTTCTTTCCATTTCATATTTAGTTTTTTTATTCCATGATAAAAAAACTTTCAACAAATAACTTATGATTTAAAGGAAAATTGTTGTATAGAATTAACTACAATATCTGCAAAAGTCTTTTTGCATTAATAGGAGCAAATACTCTTTTCGTCAACACCATCAAAAGCAACAAAAAAATAGCTCCACCTGAATGAGGATCACGATAGTAGCAGTATTTTTTTATCAGCAAGACCACAGGCTACTATTGATAAAAGTATGTCCCATTTAATTCATCAGTAATATCTCAATTTCAGCAGTAGTTAAAAGCTTCTAAATTTAATTTTTTTCTCCTTTTGCTTTTATCTCTCTTGCCAAAGAAATTATATTTATCATCAAAATCCATTAATATTTTTCCCAAGCCCAAAGCCAAGTATTAGAAGAGTTTGCTTCACTACCTAAAAAAATTGTAAAGGGATATTCATCTTTACCAAAAGATATAATTCCTCTATCAAAAATCTACATTCCAATCTCTATTTTTTTACAACATATTTTTGCACATGCAGTTTGAATTGCCATTATTTTTTTCCTAAATTAGCTGAAAAATATTTCATTCCAAGTATCCATACTTTCCTCCATATTAATTATTTCTTTAAAAATTTTTATCTCTTAAAAACTTCTCTTTTCAGTACAAATTTTTCTTTACTTCTTTCATAGACATATTAAATATACCTTTGAACTGTGATACAGGAGTAAAGAAAAAAATTCTAATTTTTCTTTTCCAAATTCATTTTCTAAGTCTTTCCATTCATTACTATTTAAAACTGTAAAAGCTAGAGTATCATCTCCTAAACTTTCTGAAAATAGTCTTATTTGATATTTAGGACTGATAAACTCATCTAAAGTCTTGATAGTAATATCTCTGTCTGTTTCATCATCTTCATAAGGAATTGTTAATACCTTATTATCCTTTTTTTAATATTAGGTCAATACCTCTTCCTAAATCAATTTCCTTTTGTTTCTAATTCAATAATATCCTCATGAGCTAATAAGCCATTGAAAATAACCTATTATATCTTCATCATACTCTCTCCAGTCAATCCAAGTGATAGAACTATTATTAAAAAAAGCTTCTCTATTTTTTTATAGGATCTTTTAGAAATTCTTTTTATTTCATTATATACTTTATTCATTTATTTCTCCTCATATTAAATTTATACTATATTATACAACAAAAAAATAATAAAGTTAATAGTTTTTTTCTTTAGTATTATTTAAAAAAATGACCGTAAGGTTTTTTTAATGTACTTTGCTTGACTTCTGTCTTTGAAATATGATATAATCAGTCCACAATATTATATTAGATATTTTTTTAAGGAGGACAAAATGAATAAATCAAAAATTTAATGCTATTGTTGGATCAATAGGTGCATTTATAGGGATCTTTTGTATTCATAAGTTATATTCCTCAAATTATTGCAAATTTAAATGGAGCAAAAAGTCAACCATTACAACCTCTTTTTGCAGCAGTTTCTTGCTTTGATATGGGTTATTTATGGTTGGACAAAAGAGCCTAAAAAGATTATATACTAATCGCACCAAAATTTAGCAGGAGTAATATTAGGTACTATAACTTTTTCTTACTGCCCTTTAAAATAGTTAAAGCTGTTACATTTTATTGTAACAGCTTCATTTTTATTATAAAATTATTTCTTTTTATTCTATATTCATCTTCAATTTTTCTCAAATTGTATTTCTAATTTATCTTCATTTCCAAAGTCAGCAATAATTTTATCTCCTTGCCATTCATATTTAGTTTTTATTCCATTCTAAGAAATTTTCAACAAATATCTTATGATCGATATCATAATTTTTTTAATAGCTAGCTCTGTTATATCAGCAAACTTTCTTTTATACCAACAGGTGAAAAAAACTGTTTTCAGGTAATTTAGATACTACAAAGTAATACATTCCACCTTTTTTTCTGTGTAATCTATTCCAGAGAAAGCAATCTTTATCATGTAAAAATTCCACAAGCAAGAGATACAAAAAGCATTTGCACTCATATTTTTTTAGGTAATTCAAAAACTATTGTAGGTCAATATTGGAATTGCATTATTTCCAGCAGTAGCTTGAATTTCCGTAGCAAGTGAAGAATCTTCCCAGATCCAAATTGTTTCTCCATTTTCTTTTTAAAAATAGCTGTTCCTATAAATTCTATAGGATATTTTTTTCTTTGGCATTTGAAAAAAAGTATTGTCATCTAAATTAACTGTCCAATCTGCACTTGTAAAAAAATTTTTTTCATTGAAATTATCTTGAATAGCTAAGACTCTTCCTAAGTTTTCAGATAAAAGCTTCTTTAGTTAAATCTAGTTCAAATTCATTTAAAATTTTATTTCTTATAAGATCGTATATATTATTATTTTTGATAATTTTTCAAGAAAAATATTTGATAAGTTCAACAGTTGGACTATTAGGATATTTTTTTTCATAAATCTATCATATTCTTTCTTAGCTACTTCATCAACAGTAATAGGAATATTATCATATCCACCATCTAGTGTGGGAGTATTTTTCCATACCTAAAAGATAATCTTCTCTATATGAGTTTAATAAATGCAGTTACTTTTTACATTTTAATTTACTATTAGGGATATTTGATTTAAAAAAGTTTTTCCCAAGTAATTATTCTATCTCCCAATTTCTTCAAAATGAAACCAATAAAGCCTGCATCTGCTTGATATAGTTTTCTCAGAATCTTTTTGCCCATATTTTTTTAAATACTCTTTATAGTCATCAGTTACATAATCTTTAAACATATCATAATATAGATGAGGTAGTTCTCTAATAGTTACCATACCTCTCCCTATATCCCAAAGCTCTAAATCATATTTATTTAAAAATTTTATTGGCATCAGACCAATCTTTATCTGTAAAATTTTTCACCATTTGTATCATTATAAATACTATCTAAAAAAACCTGCTAAAGCGTCTTCTATATCATATAAAGTATTATTATTTTGGGACTTGATATTCCTCATATAGATTATTTGCTTCTTCTTTATTTAATGATTTTAATTTTTTTCCATTGTCTCTTTTTTTATCAGTAGCAAATTTTTTTCAAATAAACTATAACTTTCTTCAGAAAAATTTTTATTTTTCTCATTTTTTTACTTCTTCATTTTTACCTTTATTACAACTAGTTAATAATAAAAAAACTAAATATTAAAAAGTATAATAATTCCAATTTTTTTCAATTTATTTCCCCCTATTATATATTTCTATCAAGTTTTTTTATCTAGATTAATATCTCTTATATCTTCTTTTCTATAATTTTCTAAATAATACTTTTATAATTTTCAGTTGTTGGACTGTTTAGGATATTTCTTTATAAAGTCTATTATATTCCTTTAACATCTTCATTAGTTTTTCCATTTTTAAAAGCTTCTGTTGTATTGAATCAGAAAGTTAAAGGCATTGATATAATCACTTATATGATAATCAGAGTAGATACTATTTAGCTTTGTACTTTTAGTTCACTGTCTGGATATTTTTTTCAAAAACTTTTCCCAAGTAGATAAGTCCATCTTTCTATTATCTCAGGGATGCTCATATACAGAATCAATATAGCTAAGGTAATCTATATCTTCACTATCTAGTTTTAAAAAATCTCTATAATCATCACTTACATAATTCTTAAAAAAATATTATAGTAAAAAAATCCTTCTTTTCAGTTAGCATAAAACCTTCTTCAATTTCAACAACTTCTAAAACCATAATTATCTAGATATTTATTTTGTTTCTTTAATCATTTCTTTTGTCTAGATCACCTTCTTCATTATAAAAAGGCATTATCTAGCATAGTATAATCATTTTCATTTATTTTTTTCTAAAAATCTTATTATTATCTTCTAAGTAATCTTTGTACATTTTATTAGCTTCTTCTTGAGTTGAATTCTTTAATACTTCAATAGTTTCTTCTTTAATCATTTTTAAACTCTTCAAATAGTTTATTGCTATCGTATGAGAAGTAATTTCCCTTTTTCTCTTTCTTTCAAATATCCAAAATAGAAAATACTTTTCTTATGTACTCATCTATGATTCTTGTTAAAACTTCATTATCATTATCCTCAAAATTTATCAGTATTAAGTTCCACAAGATAATATCCTATAAGCTCAGTTGTTGGACTGTTAGGATATTTCTCTTGGAATCTCTTATATTCTTTAAGATTTTCTTTATAATCATAAATTCCACCAGGAACACCCAAAAATATAATCTCTTCTATAAGAATTACAAATATTATTTACTTTTATCATTTAATTTACTGTTAGAGTATTTTTTTCTAAAAAAATTCTCCCAAGTTACAATTCTATCTCCTAATTCTTCAAGAGTTATACATAAACCTGAATCTGCTACATAATGTTCTTCATTCTCATTAGAAGTGATTTTTAAATACTCTTTATAATCATCAGTAACATAATCTTTAAAAAGTTTTATAATAAAAATCTGGGACTTCTCTTATTATATAAGAACCTCTTGCAAAATACCAAAGTTCTAAATCATATTTATTTAAAAATTTATTGGCTATTTTCATTTCTTCGTCAGTGAAATTTTCAGCAATATCTTTATTATAGATACCATTGATACCACCTGACAAAAAAAGTTTATCATGTTCTATATTTAGATTTTCTAATATTGTATTATTACTTTCTAAATATTGTTCATAAAGTTCATCTGCCTCTTCCTTATTCAATGTCTTTAATTTTTTTCTAACATTTCATTTTTTTATTTTTTTAGAAAAAAACTTTCTAAAGAGTCTTTATTAAATAATTGAATAATTTTATTTTTCTTTTCTCAATAGAAAAGAATTTTTTTATAGCCAAATATACCTCCTATAACAAAAATTACTACTGTAAATAGAATAAGCAAAAATCTTTTTCATTATTCCCCTTAGATTCTTTATCTTCCTCTGTGATAACTTCTAAAAGTATCTTTTTATAACTGGTTCATTAGAATTTTTCTAATTCATAATCTTTCACAATTTCTTTCTCAAACTTATCATATAATATTTCTTCAATATTTGGATTTTTTTATGATTTTCTAAGTAAAAGTTTATATATTCAACAGTTGGACTATCTGGATTTCGCTTGTATAAATCTATTAAATTCTTTTTAGAATATTATCAGGTATATAGTAAAGTTCAGGGTTTTCTGATCCACCTTCTCTTGTGTGTAAATTATATGCTCCTAAAATATATGCTCTTCTGTAAACATTAGCTTCAATATCTGCTTCTGCTAAGAAATCACTGTTAGGATACTTCTTTTTGAAAAATTTTCCCAAGCTAATAATCTATCGGCTATTTTTTTCATGAGATACCAATATTTCTTCAATACCAAAAATAAGGTTCAGAATATTCTTTTGCAACAAGTTCTAAGTAGTCTCTATAATCATCAGTTACATAATCTTTAAAGATATCATAATAAAAATTAGGAACTTGAGCTATCATAGCATTTCCTTCACCCATGTCTATAAGTTCTAAATCATAATCTTTTTAAGTAGTTATTAACTGTTTTTCCATTCTTCAGGTGTAAAATTATATTTTGAATCAGCCATAAAAAAACATTTTCAAGTAGCTCAGAATGTGCTTCATTTATTTTTTTCTAACATAAGTTTGTTAGTAGCTACATATTCATTATAGATTTTATTACCTTCTTCTTTATCCTTAGCTGTTTTTTTAATCTCTCCATAACAGATTTTTTTACTTTCTACAAAAGTCATTTAAAAGATCCTTATAAAACATTTGGATAATTTCATTTTTTTCTTTCATCTATGGAAAGTTTCTTATATCCATATAAACCACCTATAGCAAAGATTGCTATTACAAACAAAAAAATAATAAAAAAATTTTTTTCATATTTTTTTCTTTTCCTTTCTTTTTTTGTAATTAATAATTAACTATATCCATTATACAATAAAAAAATCCTAAATTAATAGGATTTTTTTATTTTTTTTTATTATATTTTATAAACCTTTCTTAAAAAAAGTTTTTTTAAATTCTGCAACTTCTGCACTAGATTGTGTAACAGCTACAGAATATTTTCCTTTTTCCAGCTAATGCTGGTTCATAAGTAATTGGGTGAAAGTGAAATGTAGTTTCTGGATTAGATACTTTACAAAAAGCCAAATGATGCATCAGTATGACTTTCATTTTTTTCTATTAAATATAATTGCTTTTATCCATAATCTAATAAATCTGGATTAACAGGAATTACAATAACTTCACCTTCTTTATATCCAACAATAAAATTATTATGTTTTGTAACCTTAACAACAACAGCATTAGTAGTATCTTTCACTGTGACAATAAATCAACTTATAATCATCACCATTAGGAACACTCTCATTAAATACTGCTCTCATTTTTGCTTTGTTTTTTTCTGTTCTCCTCATCAGTAGCTCCTAAAAAAATGCTTTTTTTACTAAATCCATAAGTCCCATAATATAACCCTCCTCTTAAATTTTTCTCCTTATTTTTAACATATTTTTTTAGATTTTTGTTTAATATTAAAACTAAAAATTTTTATATTTTCACTTGATAAAAAAATATTATTGTAGTAGAATAAAAAAATATAATTTGAAGATAATAAACTAAAAAAATTACTAGGCAAAAATAATTATATTAAATAAAAATATTTGGAGGTATAAAGAGATATGGGAGTTATAGGAGGAATTTTAATAATTATATGTTTTATTTTTTTGGAAATCACCAGAAGAAAAAAATTTAGAACTAAACTTAAAAATGTTGACAATCAAAAAAATCTCATTTTTTTCAGAGATTTCTCTCATTTTAACTGCAGGAATATATACTGTTGGTATTGATTTTTCCAGCAGGGAAAATATATTTTAACTGCAAAAGAAAAATTATGGAGATGTTTTTTTACTTCTGATAATGTTAAAAAAATGGAATCAATCAAACTTTAGGAGTTGGAGATAAAAACATTGCTTCTGAATTTAATAATCTAATATTAGAAATTGGAGATACTTTAACAATAGATGGTGAGTTAGTACTGAAGCTTTTATTCTCAAAGGGTTAATTTAGTTGTAGTACCAAGAGAAGTAATGGGGCAAGAGCTAAATTTAATAGCAGGAAATTATATTTGTGGAAAAAGATTTTTATAGCAGGAACTTATGATATTGAACTTATAAAAAAATTATGGTTATATAACTATAAGAGAAAAAGAAGAATATCTCTAATATAAAATTTAGAAAATATTTAGGAGAAAAATATAGGAGAATTAAAGGACTTTAAAAATTGTTCTATTGAAATTGAAGAGAAAGCTAGAAATTTCTGGAGGTCTTGAGGTAAAAGTTAACTCCTAGTAAAAAGTACCTACCTTTATAATTAATCTTTGTTAAAAAAATTTATTCAAAAGAATAAAGGAGGCAGTTCACTATTGAGAAATTCTTAATTTTAGAATTTTTTTCTAAAAATAAAAAAATCATAAAAAAAGGGAGTGTTAAAGGCAAAACTACACTCCCTAAGTTTTTTTGATATTTTTCATATCCATCATAATCCAACTACTCTTTTTGTAGGAGGTTATCCAGCTCCCGTTGGACTTCGATAGTCGTGATAAAATATAAATCGCATTCAATTCCGTTCGATATCCCTTTTATGCTTTTTTTAGATTTTTATTAGTTAGATTATTACCAAAAAAAGCAAATTAATCTATCGAAGAGAATAATTTTTACTTCAATTTCTGTTTTAGCATTTACACTATCAATTTTTTTCAGATAAAGAATTAACTTCATTTTCTAGTTTATTAAACTTTTCTGCTAATTCTTTTTTTGTTTAAAACTCCATATTGAACAACTCCAACACCATTTTCAACTGTTGTACTGTCTCTTTTTTTAAAAAGATATTCTAAGTCAAAAAGAATATTTCTTTTTAAACGAACTTCCTCTAAAAGTGCAAATAAAGATTTATTTTCAATAAAATTTTTCAGTGTTAGCAACATTTATTTCCATCTTTTAGTGTTACAATATCTTGATTTATTAAGTCTAATTCAGATAAGTTTTTTTAACATTTCATCTGCTTGAGCTTGCTCAAAAAAACTTCTTTTCCATTAACTTTTAAAGGCACTACATAACTGTCACGAATTAAGTCAAGTAGTCTTCTTTGCTTTTTTTAGATAAATTTCGAAATTGTAAATATAGCTTGCTGTAATGTTAACTTCATACCAATCCCTCCTTAAGAATAAAAAAATTTCCTAGACATTTTAGTACAAAAATTAAAAAAATTACAAGCTTTTTTTAATTTACTATAACTTTATCTTTTAATTTACCATCTTTATCGTAATATTCCCATAGACCTACAGGTCTTCCCATTATATAAGCACCTTTTTGTACGATAAGTTCCATTAGTATTATATAAAAAAAGTAAATCACCATTTTCTTTACCATCTTTATAAACAGTTTCTGTAGACTTCATTCCATTGTTTTTCATAGATGATATATTTTTCCATTTAATTTTACCATCTTTCCAATTTATAATAGATTTAATATTTCCATTTTTTTATAGAAACTTATCCATTTTACCATCTTGCTTTTCCATTTAAATAATAAAGTCTATCTCTTCCCTTCACTTACTTTACCAGTGAAAAGGAACATCAGAATCTTTAAGATAATAAAGTTTTTTTCAACTATTCTTAAATCTTTTTTTCTAATTTCTTGAGAATTTGAAATTGCAGAAACAGAAAAAAAGTAAAGCAAAAGGCAACTAACAATAACTTTTCTTTTTCAATTTTGATACCCTCCCTAATTTTATATTAAGTTAATCTTTTTAATTCTTCTTCTAAAACATCTAACAATCTATCAAATTCTTTTTGCAACAGAATCAAAAAGATTCTTTCTTAGTTAAATCAACCCCAGCTAATTTTTAATTGTTCCATTGGGTGATTATTTCCACCTGATTTAAGAAGAGTTAAGATATTTTTCTCTACTTTCAGGATTAGTTTTTCAAGTTTTTCATATAACTTTGCTGAACTTGCAAAAGAAGTTGCATATTGATAAACATAGAAATGGGTGATCTAAAGAAATGAGGTATTCTTGACCAAATTATCTTTTGTAGTTCATCTATTGTTATAGCTTTCTCCAAAAATATTTTTTTAAATAGATTATACATGATATCACTTAAAAATATCAGGAGTGACTGCCTTATATTCTTCTATCATCTTATGTGCTTCATATTCATAGCTAGCAAAAAGAGTTTGTATATAATAAGTTCCAACTATATTTCCTAATGCTTGTTCTAATAAAGCAATTTTTTTCTAAGCTATCATCTGAGTTTTCTAACATATAGTCTAAAAGTAATCTTTCATTAAAAGTAGAAGCTACTTCAGCAACAAATATTGTGTAATCTGCTGTTGAATAAGGTTGAGCCTCACTTGAGTGCATACTATGAAGAGTATGTCCTAATTCATGTGCTAGAGTAAATACAGCATCCATAGTTTCTTGATAGTTCAAAAAGCATATATGGGTGAACATCATATATATTTATAGAGTAAGCTCCACTTCTTTTTATTTTTTTAGTTTCAAATACATCAAGCCAACCTTCGCTTATAGCTCTTTTTCATTTTTTTGCTTGATAATCTTCTCCTAAAGGTTTAACTGAATTTAAAAACTATTTCCTTAGCATCATCATATTTAAATACTTTATTATAGTCAACTATGTTAATACTGTTGTCATAATAATGATATTCTTTTAATTTTAAAAGCTTTCTTTCTAAGTTCTATATATCTTCTTAAAAGGAGCTGTATTTTCTTGAGCTGAATTAACTAAAGAAAAAAATAAACTTCTTTTGGAATATTCTTATTTTCTAAAAGCTCTATCAAGACAAGATTCATAACTTCTTGCATTACAAGAAGCAACATTTTGTTGAATAATAGCTCTGTATATTGCTGCAAAAAGTATTTTTTTACTGTTTTCATAACTTTTTATATAGTGCTTCAAAAAGCTAACTTTCTATCTTCTTGATTTCTATTAGTTGATATAAATTTTTGAATAAACTCCATTTGATACTAGCTAATTCTTCACCTGTAGATAATTTTACAGTATTCCATTTTCATATCTGATATAGAAAGTTCTCCATATATATCAGAAGATGATCCCATAAATTGAGCAAAAATGTGAAAGTAATTGTTCTTTATCTTCAGATAGGACATGCTTTCTCAATCTATACATTTCACTAAGTCCAAATCTTTCTTTTCTTCTAATTCTGGATGCTTTCTTTTAATCCATTCATTCATAGTTTCTTCAGGTATTTTCTAACATCTCAGGAGCTATCCAAGCAGTTTCAGTTGCAAACTTTTGTATAAACCATTTCTATTTCTTGCATCTTTTATTGATGTTGTTTCATCAGTAGAATCTAAATCTTTTTAACATATATGGATAAAGATAAAGTCTATCTAATAATCTTGCTATTTTTTTTCCATCAATAATTCTAATTCAACAAATTTTTTTCAGAGCTATTTTTTTATTTGTCCTTTATATTTAGGAACTTCTTTAGTAAGTTTTTTTCAAATTTTTTTCTAAATCACTTTCCCACATATCATAATTTTCATAAATATCATTTAAATTCCATTTATATTTTTTTGTTCTATTGTTTTTTTCTATCTTTCATTATTAGCCTCCATTTTAAATCTAATTGTATATTAAAAATAGTATATAATGATTTTGCTTTTTATTAATAATATATATAATTTATGTTATAATAAACTATATTAATTTTTTTTAATTTTTAAATTACTTTTTTTAAATAAATATGAAAAAAACTTGAAATATAGATAGTTTTTCAGTTATTATTTAAACATCTGATTTTTGAAAAAAATTTTTAGAAATGTGCTATTATAATGATAGTTGCTATTAAATACAAAAAGAGATTACAGGAGGAGAAATGGCTAAACAAAAAAATATTATGCTTATTTTTTTGATGATAAGCGTAATGGAATTGTGGAAAGTTGGACTGAATGTGAAAAAGATAGTAAAGGGCACAAAAGGCTAGATATAAGTCTTTTATAGATAAAGCTGTTGCACAGAATTGGCTAGATAGTGGTGCAAATTATGAAAGAAAAAAATAAGCTCAACTACTCCAATAAATACTAAATTAGAAAAGGGAATATACTTTGATTCAGGAACTGGAAGAGGAATTGGAGTTGAAGTAAGAATTACTGATGAAAATAAAGTGAGCTTTTTAGAAACTTTACCAAAAAGAAACTGTCAAAAAAATATTAAAAAGGTACGAATTGGACAGTAAATGAGTATGGAAATATTTACTTAGGTGCAAATAGAACTAATAATTTTGGTGAACTTGTAGGACTATATTTTTGCATTAGAAATTGCAAAAATTATAGATTGCTCTCTAATTTCTGGAGATAGTCGTTTAGTAATAGACTATTGGTCTTTAGGATATTTCCATGAAAAATAATTTAGAGTTAGATACAATTTCTTATATAAATAAAGTAATTGTTATGAGAAAAAGAATTTGAAAAAAATAAAGGAGTGATAAAACATATTTCTGGAGATATTAATCCAGCAGATTTAGGTTTTCATAAATAGGAGGTTAAAAAAATTGGGATGATAAGTTTGTTTTATTTAGTGATCCACATCTGATAACAATGGGGATAGGTTTTGGAGTCTGTTTTTTTATTAATATTTTTTTAGGCTTTTTTTACTGAACGAAAACAAGCATTTGCAAAAAAATTATTGCAGTTCTTGTATTAGGAGTAAAAAAATTGCTGAGTTAATATACAGGTATAAATATTATGGTGAATCTGTAGTACAACTATTACCATTACATTTATGCCCAATGGTAATAGTAATTTCGATATTTATGATGTTCTTTTCACAGTGAAGTTTTTATTTCAACCAGTTTATTTTTTTGGTGTATGGGAGCATTTTTTTGCAATAATTATGCCTGATATAAAAGAAGGAATGCATGACTTTTGCTTCTCAAAGCTTTTTTTATAACTCATTTCTTTATCTTATTTAGTGCAGCCTATGCCTTTATACATTTTAGATTTAGACCAAATAAAAGCTGGTTTCATCTTATCATTTTTATTATTAGTAAGTTTGGCATTTGCAATGTATTTTGTTAATATTAAAATTAGGAACAAATTATTTATTTGTTAATCGTCCACCATCATCAGCAGCAAAATTGATTGATTATGTAGGGACCATGGCCTTATTATTTATACTCTATTGTGGGTATATATATATTATTAAGCTTTATTTTTATATTTACCATTTAAAAGAAATAAAAAAATCAAAAATATGGTAGTTGGAAAAAAATATTAATATATTTGGGAAGTTGAAATTACAACTTCCCTTTTTTTCATAAAAAAATATTTTTTTGAGATTGACAAATAAAAGATAATATATTATTATTAGTGTAGATAATTTAGCACTCTATATAGTTAAGTGCTAATAAAAAAATCAGGAGGTAATTATAAATGAACATTAGACCTATTGGAGAAAGAGTTTTAATAAAAACCAATTAAAAAAAGAAGAAAAAGACTAAGAGTGGAATTTTACTTAGTTCAAAAAAACTGCTCCTGCTGAAAAAAACCTAATCAAGCAGAAGTTATTGCTTTAGGTAAAGGAGAAAAAAATTAGAAGGAATAAAAAGTTGGAGACAAAGTAATTTTTCAATAGATTCTCAGGAAATGAAATAGAAGATGGAGAAGAAAAAAATATTTAGTAGTAAATGCTGAAGATATTTTTAGCAGTTATCGAATAATAGGAGGTAAAGCAAATGGCAAAAAAATTATAAATTTTAATGATGAAGCTAGAAAAAAATTAGAAACAGGAGTAAATATTCTTGCTGATGCAGTAAAAAGTTACTCTAGGACCTAGAGGAAGAAATGTTGTTCTAGAAAAAAATCTTATGGTGCTCCTTTAATTACAAATGATGGAGTAACAATTGCTAAAAGAAATAGAGTTAGAAGATCCTTTTTGAAAAATATGGGAGCAGCTTTAGTTAAAGAAGTTGCAATTAAATCAAATGATGTTGCAGGAGATGGTACAACAACTGCAACAATTTTTAGCTAAAGCTATTGTTAAAGAAGGATTAAAAAAATGCTAAGTGCTGGAGCTAAACCCTATTTTCTTAAAGAAAGGAATAGAACTTGCTGCCAAAGAAGCTATTGAAGTTTTTAAAAGATAAAGGCTAAAAAGATTGAATCTAATGAAGAAATTTCTCAAGTTGCATCAATTTCAGCTGGAGATGAAGAAATAGGAAAATTAATAGCACAAGCTATGGAAAAAAAGTTGGAGAAACAGGAGTTATAACAGTTGAAGAAGCTAAAATCTCTTTAGAAACAACTTTAGAAACTGTTGAAGGGAATGCAATTTGATAAAGGATATGTTTCTCCATACATGGTAACAGATTCTGAAAGAATGACAGCTGAATTAGATAATCCATTAATCTTATTAACAGATAAAAAGATTAGTTCTATGAAAGAACTTTTACCTTTGTTAGAACAAACAGTTCAAATGTCTAAACCTGTTTTTAATAGTTGCTGATGATATAGAAGGAGAAGCTCTAACTACCCTTGTTATAAATAAATTAAGAGGAACTTTAAATGTTGTTGCAGTTAAAGCACCTGCTTTTTGGAGATAGAAGAAAAAGCTATTCTTGAAGATATAGCTATACTAACAGGTGGAGAAGTTATATCTGAAGAAAAAGGAATGAAGTTAGAAGAAGCTTCTATTGAACAATTAGGGAAGAGCTAAAACTGTTAAAGTTACAAAAGATTTAACTGTAATTGTTGATGGTGCTGGAGAGCAAAAAGATATATCTGCTAGAGTTAATCTAATAAAGAGTCAAATAGAAGAAACTACTTCTGATTACGATAAAGAAAAAAATTACAAGAAAGATTAGCAAAAATTATCTGGAGGAGTTGCTGTTATAAAAGTTGGAGCTGCTACAGAAGTTGAAATGAAAGATAAGAAATTAAGAATAGAAGATGCTTTAAATGCAACAAGAGCTGCTGTTGAAGAAGGAATAGTTGCAGGTGGAGGAACAATTCTATTAGATATAATTGATTCTATGAAAGAATTCAATGAAACTGGTGAAATTGCTATGGGTATCGAAATTGTAAAAAGAGCCTTAGAAGCTCCTATTAAACAAATAGCGGAAAACTGTGGATTAAATGGTGGTGTAGTTTTAGAAAAAGTAAGAATGTCACCTAAAGGTTTTGGGATTTGATGCTAAAAAAATGAAAAAAATATGTTAATATGATAGAATCTGGAATTATAGATCCTGCAAAAAGTTACGAGGCTGCAATACAAAATTCTACTTCTGTTGCTTCATTACTATTAACTACAGAAGTTGTTATAGCACATAAAAAAAGAAGAAGAAAAAAAGCTTTCAATGGGTGCTGGTGGAATGATGCCAGGAATGATGTAAAATATAAAAGGAGAAAAATTATGTCAAATAAATTAGTTAATTTAAAAACCAGAAAGAGTATTTTTACTATTTTGAAGAATTATCAAAAATTCCAAGAGAATCAGGAAATGAAAAAAAGCTGTTAGTGATTTTCTAGTAGATACAGCTAAAAAAACTTGGTTTAGAAGTATATCAAGATAAAATGAATAATATAGTAATTAAAAAAAGCAGCAAGTAAAAATTATGAAAACTCTCCTGGAGTAATACTTCAAGGTCATATGGATATGGTTTGTGAAAAAGATTTAGATTCTAACCATAATTTTAAAAACAGATGGAATTGATTTAATAGTAGATGGAAATTATTTAAGAGCTAACAAAACTACTCTTGGAGCTGATAATGGAATAGCTGTTGCTATGGGACTAGCTGTTCTTGAAGATAATACTATAGAACATCCTCAAATTGAATTACTTGTTACTGTAGAAGAAGAAACAACAATGGGAGGAGCTCTTGGACTAGAAGATAATATTTTAACAGGAAAAAAATGTTAATCAATATTGATTCAGAAGAAGAGGCATGGGTAACTGTTGGTAGTGCTGGTGGAAGAACTATAAGAGCAATATTTGATGATAAGAAAGAAAAAAACTTAATATCACTAATCCAGAATTTCTTTTAGATTAGAAGTTAAAAAAATCTATTTGGAGGACATTCAGGAGCAGAAATTCATAAGAATAGATTGAAATGCAAATAAAGTTATCAATGAATTAATAATACAATTAAAGAAAGAATTTGATATAAGATTATGTGATATTAAAGGTGGAACTAAAGATAATGCTATCCCTAGAGAATGCTATTTTTGATATAGCTATTGATAAAGATACTTTAGAAAGTTTTACTCTTAAAGTGAAAGAAGTTTTTGAAAACTTTAAAAACAAATATAAAAGCTCAAGATGAAAAATATAACTTTTTGAAATAACTAAACTTGAAAAATAGTTCTAATGAAGCTTTCTCTAATGATGTATTTGAAAGACTTACTATCTTTATTAGATGCTCTTCCAACTGGAGTAAATACTTGGTTAAAAGAATATCCTGATATAGTTGAAAGTTCTGATAATCTAGCAATAGTTAAACTTATAGATGATAAAAATAACTATTATTACTTCTTTAAGAAGTTCTGAACCTAGTGTTTTAGATAGCTTAGAAGAAAAAAATAGTAAATATTATAAAAGAACATAAAAGTAAATTATGAAGTTGGTGAAGGATATCCTGAATGGAGATTTAGACCAGTATCTCACTTAAGAGATACAGCTGTAAAAACTTATAAAGATTTATTTAATGAAGATATGCAAGTAACAGTTATTCATGCTGGACTTGAATGTGGAGCAATTTCTACTCATTATCCTGACTCTAGATATGATTTCAATAGGACCTAACATTTATGATGTACATACTCCTAAAGAAAAAAATGGAGATAGCTTCTGTTGAAAAAAATATTATAAATACTTAGTTGAACTATTAAAAAAACTT